>Ga0172373_10002076_pt1 | contig 31347 bp, 24 predicted proteins | sample Lak10m_2_FD_114546 | JGI IMG/M metagenome (GOLD analysis project Ga0172373, IMG submission 114546) | Freshwater microbial communities from Kabuno Bay, South-Kivu, Congo - kab_092012_10m | ecosystem: Environmental > Aquatic > Freshwater > Lake | place: Democratic Republic of the Congo...
CAGTGTGGTTGTCAAACTTAATAGTGTCATTGCCAGCCCCTGAAGTAATGCTATCTGCGCCACCATTACCATCGATTGTATCTGCTGCTGCACCTGAAGTAATAGTTTCAACTGCTGTTGCTGAAGCAACAGAAACAGTACCTGAAGTTTCGATAGCGTTGTCAGTTGCAGTAGTAGAAGTACCTTGAATGACAGCATAACGTTTTGTACCTGTTGCCCAGTCAACAACGTCAGTGCTGAACACAGCACCTTGTGCTTCTGTGAAGTATTCTAACTCTGTAGCAGAGAATCTACCCATTTGTTTAACAGTCAACGCTGGAACAGCACCTGTTGTTGAATCTGTTGTTAATGCTTGAATTTGAGTAGAAGATAACCCTGAGAAAGTACGCATATTGTCATCAGCAACATGGGTTGCAGTGATACCTTTAATACCTGTCGTTGCACCTAATGTTGCCAATTGCGCTACACTCAGTTTCGCCATTTGCTCATCTGTCATCGACGCAATTTGCGTTGATGTGAAATTTGCCAAAGTGCTGATACGCGCAACCGCAGAAGCAGATAATGCTGGCAATGCGTCAGTTGCAAAATTGTCAAAATAAGCCGTTGGAATTTTAGCGACTTGACCAGCTGTCAAAACTTCCGCTTGATCTGCACCTAAAACACTAACTTGGTTTTCGGTTAATTTAGCAGTTTGAGCAACCGTTAAAACTGCCGCTTGGTCAGCGGTAATCGCAGCAAAAACAGCTGAAGGAATCTCCGCTAAAGTAACAGGTTTAATCGCTTTTACCGCAGCGGGTGTTAAAGCAGCAAAATCTTCTGATTCCAAACCTGCAACTTGTGCAGTTCCCAATGCTTTTACCGCAGCAGGTGTCAAGATTTCAGCTTGTTCTGGGGTAATGTTTTGCAATTGCGCTGAACTCAAGCTCACGATATTTTTCGCTGTAAAACCTACCATTGCTTCAGGCGCGATGTTTGGAATTACGTCTGATGAACTCAAGTGAACGATTTGGCTAGGTTTCATTGCTGCGATAACCGCTGAAGTCAACGCTTCTGCACCTGTTGCATCGATGTTTGCCACTTGTGTTGTAGTGAAGTTAGCCACTTGGCTAGCTTTCAAAGAAGCGAATTGACCTTCGCCAGACAATTTGGTTAAGTCTAAACCTTTGATGTTGTTTTTGGTCAAACCCACTAAAGAGGCTGTGGTTGCATATTGCAAATCGTCGTTTGAAGACAATGCAGAGATTTGAGTTGATTTCAATGCTGCCATTTGAGCTGAAGTTACACCAACCATGTTGTCTTCAGACAATGCGTCGATGTTGCCGCTAGTGCCGATTGTCAACGCTGCAAAAGATTTTGCTGGAATTGCAGCCAAAGTTTTTGGAGTTAAACCACCAACCGCTTCGTCACCAAAACCTTTAACTAAAGCAGCTGGGAAATCAACAGCTTGTTTGTCAGTAAATGATGCAGCTTGTTCAGAAGTAATTGCAGAGGCTTGTTTTGCTGTAATGCCTTTGATTTGAGCAGGTGTTAATTGTGCAACTTGACCTTCTGTTAATAACGCAAAGTTATCGCCCAAGTTTTTCATTACAACGCCAGCTAAACCGCCTTTCGCGCCTGCGCTTAATGCCGCAACGTTTTCAGCACTCACTTCAGCCCATTGTTTGCTAGTGACGAGTTCAGTTTGCGCTGAAGTTAAAGCATTCATTTGAACTGGAGTCAACGCTGTGAATTGATCAACCGTCATGGTTTTAATTGGCAAACCTGCTAACGCTTTAGTTGTTAAACCAGAGTAAACGTCTGGAGAAACGTATTTTGTTGGCAATACCGCGATTTGTTTATCGCTAAAGCCCGCAGCGTGCGCTGAAGTTAAGCCTTCTTGTTGTAATTTAGTGAAGGCACCGACTTCCGCGACGGTTAATTTTGAAATTTCAGCAGCTGTTAAAGCTGATACATCAGTTGTACTGCCAAATTTTACTTGTGTTGTTGCCATTTTTGCATCCTCGATAAATAGAAAGAAAAAATTAAGTTGAAGACTCGATCCAACTCAAACATGACGCTTAATCAAGATGTTCAATTAAGTCCATGCTGAGGTTATCGACACCTGAAGAAAAACTTTAAATAATTTTTAAAAATTTTTTTGTTGGTGTTGAAAGTCGATGTTATAGAACGTTTGTAGGGGCGAACCTATGTGTTCGCCCGTCAATGCACGAAATTCTCATGATGGGAAAAAACTCCCAACATCGAAGTTGCGCGAATACAGGGCAGACACATAGGTCTGCCCCTACGGGATTTTTCCTACAACAATGGGTTAAAAATTGAAATTTTTATCCGCTGCGGGAATTATATCGCATAAAGTGTGAAAAATTTTGTGACACAATTCAAAAAACTAGAAAGTTTTTTTAAAGTGATAGGTAATAATAAATCCACAAAAAACCTGTTGCTGTTGAGCAGGTTCAGCGGCGTGGTAGAATTCAGCTTAGTTTTTACTTTTGGAGCAGATAATGAGTCCGACGATATTTCGAGAAAACGGTTATCGTTTTTTCTTTTTTTCGCGTGAAGAATCTCGAATGCACGTTCATATTCAACATTCAAACGGTGAAGCAAAATTTTGGCTAGAGCCAATTATTGAACTAGCTCAAAATTTTGGACTTTCAGCACGCGAATTAAGAGAAATCACTGAATTAGTGAAACTTTATGAGCAGGAGATAAAAAATGCGTGGCACAAACACTTTCCAAGTTGAAATTTTAGGTATTTCGAAACAGGGTTTTTGGTTATTTTTAGAACAAGAAGCGGAAGAAATTTTTGTTTCTTTTGCACAATTCCCGTGGTTTGCAAAGGCATCGATTGAAAAAATTTTTTGCGTTGAACGTCCATTAGCTCATCATTTGTATTGGTCAGAGCTAGATATTGATTTACATCTTGATTCGATTAGACATCCTGAAAATTTTCCATTAGTTTCGTGCAATGCCTAAAAATGAATGAAAATGGCTGTAATTACGTTTGATACATTATGAAAATAATTTAGGTAACACTTTGATTCAATTTATTTTTAGTGGCTTGTTAATGCTTTGCATAACCTCTGTTCACGCACAGCTTTTAACCTCTCAAGAAGCCAACATTTCGACGAATAAAACCGCGCAAACTGAACTATTAAATACCCAGCTCGCTGAACTCGATAAACTTTATGGCAACACCGCAACCTTGCTTAAAAATTTAGAAACACAAACCACACGACAAAAACAGAATTTAGCAAAAATTCAATCTGAAATTCAGGCATTAAATTTCGAACTCAAAAAGCAAAATATCGAGCTTTCAGGTCAAGTGCGGGCAATGTATGCGATGGGAAATAAGGAACGGCTTAAATTGTTACTCAATCAACAAGACCCGATTTTAACCAGTCGGATGATGGCATATTACGATTACTTAAATGCCAAGCGTGTTAATCAGCTCAATTCCACAGCCGAAATGTTACAACGTTTGGAAAATTTGAAAAAAGCCAATGAAACACAAACGCAGCAACTCGAACAAAATCTCGCACAAAAACGCTTAGAACAAAATTCTGCTGACGCGCTGCGAAAACAACGCGCTCAACTGTTGCGAAATGCAACGCCTGATTTTCTCTCAAATGAACAGCAAATTAACCGCTTAAAAGATAGCGAAACAGCATTAAAAAATTTGCTGTCAAATATGAAAACATCCACTAGCGATTTACAAACAGAAATTGCAAAAGCGCGAATGTTGCGTCAAAAGCGTTTGCAAGCCGAAGAAGAAGTTGCATTGCAAGAAATTATCGATGAGGACGTTGCGGTTACGATTAAACAAAAAGAAAAAACCGTACCGCTTTCAACCGCCGTTGTGACAACGCCTGAAGTATTTCCTTCTTTAGAGCAAGATTTTTCAAATTTGAAAGGCAAACTCCCTTTTCCTGTGAAAGGTGAAATTCTGAAAAAATTTGGCTCTGCGCGTGAAGAAGGAAAATTAGACGGCGTAATTATTGCCGCAAATGAAGGAACTGAAATTCAAAGTATTACGGATGGAAAAGTGGTTTATGCCGATTGGATGCGCGGTTACGGGTTGATTATTATCGTCGATCACGGCAAAGGCTATATTAGCTTGTATGCGTTTAATCAAAGTTTGTATAAAAAAGTCGGCGATATTGTTAATGCAGGTGATGTGATTGCGTCAGTGGGTTTAAGTGGTGGACACGATAGAGCGAGTTTATATTTCGGAATTCGTAAAAAAGGTAAAGCCGTGGATCCGCTGGAATGGTGCAAATGAAATGAAAATTGCGCTAACTTTCGATTTCATTAGCGCAATCTGAAAATTTAGAAAACGCTTTTAATCACGTTCACAATCACATGAATTTGCTCATCGGTAAGAAACGGGCAAATGGGTAATGAAAAACAACGCGCTGCAACGGATTCTGTCACAGGTAAAATCATTCCCGCACATTCTTCTTTAAAAGCATTTTGTTGATGCAACGGTACGGGATAATAAACCGCACAACCAATTTGTTGTGCTTGCAACGCTGCCATCACGTCATCTCGTTTATCACAAAGCAACGTATATTGATGATAAACGTGTTCCCCTAATCTATCTTCAAACGGTGTTTCAAGTGGCAAATCTGCGAGTAATTGCGAATACAAATGCGCGACGCGGCGGCGACCTTGATTGTATTTGTCGATATGTTTGAGTTTTGCACGCAACACCACGGCTTGCATTTCGTCTAAACGGCTGTTGTAGCCAATCACATCATGGTAATAACGCACATCTGAGCCGTGATTACGCAGCTGGCGAATTTTTGCCGCTGTTTCATCGCAATTTGTGGTTGCCAAACCGCCATCACCAAATGCGCCTAAATTTTTACTTGGAAAAAAACTAAAACCCGCCGCATGACCGATGGCACCTGTTTGTTTGCCGTTAATGCTCGCACCAAATGACTGACAACAATCTTCAATTAACTTTAAAATATGTTTTTCACAAATGGCTGAAATCGCATTCATATCCGCAGGTTGCCCAAATAAATGCACGGGCATAATCGCTGTTGTTTTAGGTGTAATCGCCGCTTCAATCGCTTTGGGGCAAATGTTAAACGTGCGCGGATCAATATCGACAAATACAGGAATTGCGCCGACATATTTAATGGCTTCAGCGGTTGCAATAAAAGTAAAAGGGGTCGTAATCACTTCATCGCCTGCTTTGATGCCTTGAGCAATTAACGCTAAATGCAAGGCATCCGTTCCCGACGCTACGCCGATGGCGTGTTTTACACCGAGATACTCTGCGGCTTCACGTTCAAACGCTTGAACATTCGCGCCTAAAATGAAACTACAATTTTCGATAGTTTGCGCCAAGCCACTTTCGACTTCTTCTTTGATTTCGGCATATTGGGCTTTGAGGTTGACCATTGGGATCATGTTGTTACTGCTCCTAAAATTTCATGTCGTTTAAAAAGCCGCTATTTTGCCAGGTTTCGAACCATTATGTACGGATGAGGTCAAAGTTTTTCACTTTTGGTCAGGACAACGCACGGATTTTAAAATGGCGATGATTGAGTGGTTGTTATATTCGAGTAAAATAATCTCAATTTTCTCTTACATAAAAAAATAACATGACAATAAAACAAAATTTCGGCGCAATCATGCTCGACATTGCTGGCACAAAACTGTTTGATTATGAACGTGAAATTATCAATCATCCGAATACGGGTGCAGTGATTTTATTTGCTAGAAATTACGAAAATCCTCAGCAAATCACCGATTTAATTCAAAACATTCGCGCCGCACGAAAGGGGGATATTTTAATTGCCGTTGACCAAGAAGGCGGGCGCGTGCAACGTTTTCAAAATGGTTTTACTCGCTTGCCTGCTGCTGCGTTATATGAAAATGAATCCGAAATCGCTGAAATTGCTGGTTGGCTCATGGCAAGCGAATTACTTGCTGTCGGAGTTGATTTTAGTTTCGCACCTGTTTTGGATGTCGATTGTGGCGTGAGTACAATTATTGGCAATCGGTCTTTTTCAAAAGACGCGCAAAAAGTTTCACAATTGGCAGGCGAATTTTCGCAAGGCATGAGAAGTGCGGGAATGTCAGCCACAGGAAAACATTTTCCAGGTCATGGCGCGGTCGCGTTGGATTCGCATTTGACTTTGCCTATTGATGAGCGTGACTTATCAGAAATTCGAGCAAAAGATTTGCAACCATTTCAAGAACTCATTGCACAAGGTTTAGAAGGCATCATGCCTGCACACGTTTTATATCCGAAAATTGACACACAACCCGCAGGTTTTTCGTCGTTTTGGATTCAGAAAATTTTGCGTGAAGAACTCAGTTTTGATGGGGTGGTTTTTAGTGACGATTTGAGTATGGAAGGTGCGGCGGGCGTGGGGGATTTTGCAGAACGTGCAAACATTGCTCTGCAAGCAGGTTGCGACATGGTTTTAGTTTGTAATAATCCAACTGCTGCCGAGCAAGTTTTAAATGCGTTGCCGATTGAAAATAATGCTGACCGTGAACGCCGTTTGCAAAAAATGCGTGGCAAATTTTCACTAACTCGTGAACAGTTGCAAGCTACGCAAAAATGGAAACAAGCGGCGTTTTTGGTACAAGATTTCGTCCGCCGCTACAGCTAATTAACTATGATTTTAAACGTAGGGGCAGGTTCTAAACCTGCCCTGCAATGCACAAAATTCCCATTATAAAAATCGCGTGAGTTGATGGGCGGGTTTAGGACTCGCCCCTACAATTAACGCAAATTCAAAATATCTTGCATATCAAACAAACCTGTTTCTTGATTCATCAGCCAATGCGCGGCGCGTACTGCACCATTTGCAAACGTCATGCGGCTGCTTGCTTTATGGGTAATTTCCAAACGCTCTCCGTCGTCGGCAAACATCACTGTATGTTCGCCGACAATATCGCCAGCGCGAATGGTTGAAAATCCAATTGTATTTTTATTGCGCTCACCTGTGTTGCCTTCTCGTCCATAAATCGCACAAGTTTCTAATTCACGTCCCAACGTTTTGGCAACGACTTCACCCATGCGTAACGCGGTGCCAGAAGGCGCATCTACTTTATGGCGATGATGTGCTTCAATAATTTCAATATCGGTGTAATCGCCCATCACTTTCGCGGTTATTTCGAGTAATTTCAGCGATAAATTCACGCCAACACTGAAATTCGGCGCAAGCACAATGCCGATTTCTTCTGCGGCTTGAGTAATTTCCGCTTTTTGATAGTCGCTGTAACCTGTTGTGCCAATAACAACTTTTTTTCCCGCTTGACGGCAAAGCTCAATATATTTCATCGAAATATCAGGGCGAGTGAAATCAATTAACACATCAAAATCATTTAATTTCGCGCTTAAATCGTCACCGACATAAATGCCAACTGTGCCAGCACTTGCAAGCAATCCTGCATCTTTACCAATTGCCTCATTCCCTGCACGAGCAATGGCAACAGTTAATTTCGTTTTATCGTTCAGAACGGCAGCTTTAATCAAATTCAGCCCCATTCGACCATTTGCGCCAACGACTGCAATGCGTGTCATAATTTACCCCGTTAATTTATCAAAAAAGTTTTTTACGCCATCGAGCCAGCCTGATTCTTGTGGACTGTGATGCGTGCCGCTATTTGAAAGTGATTCCCCTAATTTTTCAACCAGGGATTTTTGTTCACCCGTTAAATTAACAGGTGTTTCGATGTGTACCTTGCAAATTAAATCACCGACCGCGCCACCGCGTACAGGTTTTACGCCTTTGCCACGCAAACGGAAGGCTTTACCTGTTTGCGTTTCAGCGGGAATTTTTAACAGCACTTTGCCGTTGAGTGTTGGTACTTCAATTTCACCGCCTAAACAAGCCGTCACAAAACTAATGGGTACCTCGCAAGATAAATTTGCACCATCGCGGCTGAAAATTGCGTGTTTTTTAACATGAACATCAATATATAAATCGCCAGCGGGTGCGCCTTGTTGACCCGCTTCACCCTCGCCCGATAAACGGATTCTGTCACCTGTATCAACACCTGCGGGAATTTTTGCTGATAAGGTTTTTTCGTCTTTGACGCGCCCTTGACCGTAACATTTTCCGCAAGGATCTTTGATTTGCTTGCCTGTGCCGCGACAAGTTGGACAAGTTTGCTGCACGGTGAAAAAACCTTGTTGCATTCGCACTTGTCCATGTCCATGACACATTGAACATGTTACTGGCGACGAACCAGGTTTGGCACCTGAACCAGAACAAGTATCACAAGTCACATAAACAGGAATGCGAATTTTTTGTTCTGTGCCGTTAACGGCTTCTTCGAGCGTGATTTCTAAGTTGTAGCGTAAATCCGAGCCACGTTGCGCCGAATTTCCACCGCCGCCGCGTCTGCTGCCAAAAATATCGCCAAACATATCGCCGAAAATATCGCCGAAATCACCGCCAGCACCAAAACCACCCGCGCCACGTCCCGCACTGCCATCAACGCCCGCGTGTCCAAATTGGTCGTAAGCTGAACGTTTTTTCGGGTCTGATAAAACTTCATAGGCTTCGTTAATTTCTTTAAATTTTATTTCTGCCGCTTCAGGATTATCTTTATTTCTGTCGGGATGATGTTTCATCGCCAAACTGCGATAACTTTTTTTAATTTCTGCGTCGCTCGCATTGCGATCAACGCCGAGTATTTTGTAATAATCTTCTTTCGTTGCCATGACTTAATGTTTTAAAAATGAAAAGGTTAAAAAATCGAATGTCTGCATTATAAGGGCAAAATGGACGTTTTAAACGGTAAACGCTATGACATATTTTTGATAATGCGATGAATGCGTTTGAACCCTAAGCCAATGCCTACCAAAATAAACGGCACTGCAGCACCTTCAACTAGCGCAGGATTCACGTTAAAACCGAATTCGTGCAACGTTTCTGCAACGGCGTGAATTAAACTCGCCGCGTAATAAGTAATTGCCACAACTGAAATCCCTTCCACCATTTGTTGCATTCGCAATTGCATTTTGGCGCGTAAATTCATCGAGGCTAGTAAATCTTGATTTTGCCGCTCGATAATGATGTCAACGCGAGTGCGAAGTAATTGACTGGTATTGCCAACGCGCTCAGAAAGAGAAGTAAAACGATTCGCCGTTGAGCGACAAGTATTGACCGCAGGTTCAAGACGACGTTTCATGAATTCACCAATCGTTTGAATTCCTTGAATGCGTGTTTCACGCAAATCAACTAAACGCTGCTCAACTAAATTGTAATAAGCATCAGCAGCCGCAAAACGAAAATGATTACTCGACACATGATTTTCAATTTCAGCGGCTAGCATCGTCAGTTCATCAAGTAATTGTGAATCATTGCCTGACGATTGCGTCATTGCATTTGTAATCGTAAAAAGTTGGCAATCAGCTTTTTTTAATTCGGGATAAAGTTTCCTTGCAATCGGAAATGCAAGTAACGCTAAAACACGATAAACCTCTATTTCAAACAACCGTTGCATCAATCGTGCGCCTTGTTCAACGCGCAAATTTTTATTAGCAATTAAAAAGCGACTAAAACCGTCAACATGAATACGAAAATCTGTAAAAACGCACGCGGCGTTGCCTGTTACCATTGAACCGACAATCGAGTTATTGGCAAAATAAGGCGCAATCTCGCTTAAATTTGGGGTTTCGTCATTTTCAGGCAAAATGGTTGCGTGCGTCGCAACTAAAATTTTTCCACGCAATGCAGCAAGCCAATCGACAGGTACTTTTTTAAGTGCAGGTGAGGCAAAAGGTTCCTCTTCTGCACCCTGTACGTAAAAGGTGTAAGTGCTAAATTCACCGTGTTGTTCCCAACGAATTTGAAAAGAATCAAATCGCGCACTGAAATGATCGGCATCTTGAGCAGGCGCAGGTACGCCAAAACGTTCACAAAGTGAACTTAAATGTTTGCGTTCTTGTTCTTTTTCATCGCTTGAACGTGATAACGCTAAATGACTAGCGCGAACAGGTAAACCAATCACTGGCGAAGAACGGGCATGAACTTCGTTATGTAAATTAAAACGTTGTGGGTGATTTTCGGGAATAGGATAGACAGTTGTCACAAAATCAGCTGGGCAGGAAATTTGAAAAAACAGCGCGTTATCAAGCAAACGCGCTGCCGTTGACGCGAAATTTTAGAATTTGCAAGTAGATTGTCCAAGCGCGGAGCAAAGTGGACACCAACCAAAATAACCTGTTGCTGTTGCCACCAAACCAATTAAAAGCAATGGCACGCTAGCTAAAAATACAGAAGCGATCAACGCTGCAATACCACCGTATAAACGGTATTTTTTTTGTGGCGTGGTTAAATTCAATTCAAATTTAGTCAAACGTTTATAATCAAAACTCATGATGAAATCTCCTCTTTAATTATTGTTATGGAAAAACAAGCCGCGTCGCGGCTTTCAAACTATACAGAGCTAGTCAAAATCTGCAAGTGAAAATTTTATGCGTAAAAAAACAAAAACAGCCTTTGTTTGTGAACAATGTGGCGCGGATTATCCGCGTTGGAATGGACAATGCACCAGTTGTGGCGAATGGAACACCATTAAAGAAATTCGCCTCGCGCCTGCAAATGAAAAACGCACTGTTTCAACAGGTTATGCTGGCACGCGCTCGGAAGTTCAACTTTTATCAGAGGTAAATTTATCGCAAGCACAACGCATTTCAACCGATATTTCAGAATTTGACCGTGTTTTGGGTGGCGGAATTGTGCAAGGCAGCGTGGTTTTAATTGGTGGCGCACCAGGTGCTGGAAAAAGCACCTTGTTATTACAAGCGATTGCCAACATTGCGGCGCGAGATATTTCGGTTTTATATGTTTCAGGCGAAGAATCATTGCAACAAATCGCTGAACGCGCTCATCGCCTGAAATTACCTGCTGAAAAAATTTTGATGCTCGCTGAAACGTCGGTGCAACGCATTTGTGATGTTTTAGATGAAATATCGCCGCAAATTTTGGTGATTGATTCCATTCAAGTCATGCACACACAAACTTGCGAATCGGCGGCAGGTTCTGTGTCGCAAGTGCGCGAATCAGCCAGTTATTTAACGCAATATGCCAAGCAACATAATGTGTCGATTTTTATGGTTGGACACGTTACCAAAGATCATTCACTCGCGGGCCCTATGACGCTCAGTCACATTGTCGATACACAAGTTATGCTTGCTTCAACGGATGATGCACGTTATCGCGTTTTACGAGCAGATAAAAATCGTTTTGGTAGTGTGGGTGAACTCGGTTTTTTTGCGATGGATAACACGGGGTTAAAAGAAGTGAAAAATCCATCGGCGATGTTTTTAAATCGCGCTGAAAAACCGTCTTCAGGTAGTGTCGTAACCGTTTTGTGGGAAGGTACGCGCCCGCTTCTCGTTGAAATTCAAGCTCTAGTCACAGATTGTCAATATGGTAATCCACGCCGTTTAGCAGTAGGTTTAGACCAGAATCGACTTGCTATGTTGCTGGCAATTTTGGCACGGCACGGCAACATTTCAACAGCCAGTGATGAAATTTACGCCAATGTTGTCGGCGGTATTCGGGTCACAGAAACGAGTTCAGATTTAGCAATTGTTGCCAGTATTGTGTCGAGTTTGCGAAATAAAGTGGTGTCGCAAGAAGCATTTTTCTTTGGTGAATTAGGCTTAAACGGTGAAATTAGACCTGTTGCAAATGGTCATGCACGTTTGAATGATGCAGCAAAACATGGCTTTAAAAAAGCGGTAATTCCTAAAGCGAATGCACCTAAAAAAGCTATTTCTAGTTTAGAAGTGTACGGCGTTTCAACGCTTACCGAAGCGTTAGATATTTTGTTTGTGATTTGAAATTTTCCAAAAAACACAGCTTATCTTTCAAACAACCGCATTTTTCCACCACGTTGTTCAATGTTGAATTTTTGTAAAACACTCATGCCTAGCAATGGCATGTCTAAATTCGGATGGATTAACACTTGCACATTTTCAAATTGAAATGGTGCAAGCGTTAATTTTTCAACGCTTGCAAGGCACGCTTTGACTTTTCCATTTGCCGTGCTGACTTCAACCATTTCATGACTACACAAAATTTTTGCTTGTTTTGCTAAAGATTGCGGCAACGCGACCATCGACGCGCCTGTGTCGATTAAAAACGTGGTTTTTACTTTGTTCAACTCACCAATCAGGAAAAAATGTCCTTGCGTTTGCTCAAGCGTAATTTGCTTGCGTTCTACTTTGGGTAAATTAACGGTGGTTTGAATGGTTTGGCTTTGTTCACAGGGCATATTTTGATATTTTGCCGCTTGACCATTTTGTGAACATTTGTAAATTTGCGCGTTGGCAAAATTGCTAAAAACGCCCAATGCAAAAATGAAAAGGCGCGTTTTTAGCTTCATCATTATTTACTCAAATCCGTTTTAATTGACTCAAACAACGTGCTAAGTAATTTTTCACTTTCCACGTTTTTAAGTGGTTGCAAATCGCTGTCTAACACTGTGATCGATGTGTTTTCACTCGTTTCTTGAAATTGTAAAACGTAACGTTGTTCATCATTCACAAAGCCTGAAAAAACAGAACTTGTGCCACTAAAAAAAGAATCTTCTTCTGGCTTTGATTTTTCGCTTTTTTCAGTAATTTGCACAGTAATTTGCCCCGCTTGCGGCTCGTGTTTTGTCACTTCAATTCCGCTACGGCTTAACGCTTTGCTAACGATTCTCCACGCCCGAACAGTTGGCACGTTTAAATTCAAACTTGGCACATTTTCATGTGTCAAACTGATTTGAATTTCATTTTTTGCAATTTCTGGCGAACTTAACTGTGGACGTGAAACAGTGGTTTCAATTTCCGTTGCAACGGCTTGTTCAACTTTTGCTATTTTTTCAGCCTGTTGGGAAACCGCTGTTTTCGCGCTTTCAATGGCTTTTTCAATCTTCGGCTTTGCCATTTCAACAGGTGCAGCGTGAGCTTGCAATTTGGGTTTTTGCACCAAATCAGGCGGAATAATCAGCGGCGGTAATTCAGTCGTAAATTGATAGTCTTTTTCTTTATCAGGAAACCAATCTTGAATCACACTACAACCATTTAAATAACTAGCGGTAATCACCACAAAGCTCATTTTTTTAAAACGTGTCATATCAAATCACGCCTGCTTGACGCATTGCCGCTCGCACGGTTTCTTCACATTCGGGCGTAAGCCAGGTCAGAGGCAAACGAATACCTTTTTGCATCAAGCCCATTTCTGCAACCGCCCATTTCACAGGAATTGGATTGGCTTGAATAAACAAACTGCTGTGCAACGCGGCGAGTTTGTGATCAATATCTCGCGCGATTTTAGATTCACCATTGATTGCAGCGGTAATCATGTCGTGAACCAATCGCGGTGCAACATTGCCCGTTACAGTAATTGAACCGTTACCGCCCAATAAACAAAATTCACGGCTACTTGCATCATCACCCGTGTAAAGTGCGAAATCAGCACGAGTCAGTTCGCGTAATTTGGTTACGCGCGTTAAATCGCCAGTGGCTTCTTTTACGCCGACGATACCTGGAATTTTAGCGAGTCGAGCAATCGTTTCAGGCAACATATCGCACGCTGTTCGACCTGGTACGTTGTATAAAATTTGAGGAATTTCAACCGCTTCAGCGATGGCTTTGTGATGTAAATATAAACCTTCTTGTGTCGGTTTGTTGTAATAAGGCGTGACGATTAAACACGCATTCGCGCCAAGTTCTTTGGCTTTGCGTGTTAAGTTAATGGCTTCGGTGGTTGAATTTGAACCCGTGCCAGCAATCACGGGAATACGATGGGCGACTTTATCGACCACAAATTTAATCACTTCGCAATGTTCTGCCTCGCTAAGTGTTGCCGATTCGCCCGTTGTGCCAACCGCAACCAGCGCGTCAGTTTGCTCGGCAATGTGAAATTCTATCAAACGCGCCAGACTGTCAAAGTCTACAGCCCCCTGATTATCCATTGGGGTGACTAATGCGACGATGCTACCTTGAATCATGAAAGTTCTCGATTGGGTTAAAAGTTAATTTATGGCGCGTATTATCCACAAAAAATTTTTGCAAAAACATATTTTTCAAATTTTTTAGAATAAAAAATTACCCATAATTGGCATGGAATTTAACAAAGAAAGGCACAATGTGGTCGGTTTTGAAATCCAAACAATTTTCTAAATTGGCAAAAATTTTGCTAAATAATTGAAAATCGCGCCAATGTGACGACAAAAGCGAGATAAAACCGTTTGAAATACCCATGAGGCATTGCTGTTTATGAACAATCTAAAATTATTATCTACTGCTGTTTTATTGATGTTGGCACAGTCTGCTTTTGCGATACTTGAAATCGAACCAAATAATAATTCCACTTTGGCAAAAGAGCTTAAATTAGGCGGCGAGGAAAATATCGGACAATTAAGTAACGGTAACGACGTTGATTTTTATTCGATTGACGCTTCAAAAGACATTTCATTGACGTTTGCGTGTAACAGTCGTGCCGTTGCACAAAACAACAATCAATACGGCTGGTATTTAACCATTCATGATGAAGAAGGTGTATTGCAAAGTTCTTATCAAGTTGTGCCTGAAGAATGCGTCACAGGAACAACAACAGCAAAAGGTCCTTACAATTTTAGAATTCAAAAATTAGAAGAAGAAACCAACAGAAAATACTATTTATCTATCGTTGGGGATTGCGGTACAACACCACCTCGTTTGCCCGTTTTTAATGTCGAAAAAGTTAACGATAAAAACACGATTATCGGCATCAATGGAGTCGATAAACCCGCAACAAACAAAGAAATTACTAATGCAAATAATTCATTGAACACGCTTGAAGATACAAGAAATGCTTTTGAAATAGCACGACAATCCATTGATGTTGAATTTATAAATCAACAAATTTCTGCTGCGAAGAATAGCATTTCAATTAACGGAAACGCTGCTGCAAGATTAGTTAATGTACCTAATTTGCTAACTATCCATACAGTTGATGCTGTCAATAGCTATACTTCTATTGCGAATGTGATAATAGATAACAGTGATTCAAAAGCTAAAGTGAATTCCATCAAAGTAGCATCAGATACATTAAATAGAATGTTGAATTCAATTTCTACTTTGCCAAATGCGAATATGATTATTGTTGCTATAAATGCAATAACGAATGCACAAACAGTTATTACGGAAGAACAGGCAACCAATCTGAGAGATGCTATTAACAATCTGAATAATTTAAATGCAAGTATCGATAACCTAAATGCTATTGCAGGGGATTTAAATACCACCGTTAGTACAATTCAAAATGTTTGCTCTGCTGGCAACACAGCCAATTACACCATCAAAGACAATCCCGATACAGGCATTACGCCTTACAAAGAAAGTAATATCAAAAACAATCTAACCGTTTTAGGTAAAGAAAATTCTGGTCAAAACGGTTCCGTTGCTGATGTCGATTTTTTCGAATTAGCGGGTTCTGAAAGTTCTATTTTGCCAATCAAGTTTGCGTGTGCAAAAAGTAATGCAAAAGGCAAAGATCAAGGCTGGGTAATTAGCGCGTGGCAAACCAATGAAAATGATCAAGGGCAATGGAAACTTGATAAGCCCGCGTTTGTTTATCAAGTTTCGCCTGCTGATTGCAATGCACCAGAGGTTTATACAATGGATTTAAAACCTTACGAAAAAAATTACATTATTGGTGTGCAAAGTGCCTGTGCATTGCCGCCTGTAAATACTGAATCGATATTACGCACTTCTTATAACAATTATTTCAATTCAACTGACCTTGATTATTTATGCGATGCCAATACAGCTAATTTCACGTTAAAAAGAGATTTGAAAACAGCAACACCGCTTGTTGTTGATGTTCCCAAAACGGGGTCGATGAGTTCGAGAAGTGATTACGATTTGTTTGTGGTTGAAAATGATCAAGTGAGTGATTATTTAATTGATTTGTCTTGCTTAGAAACTATTGCAACAACCGAAGACAAACCGATTTGGAAATTAAATGTTTATGATGATTCAGATAAATTAGTGCCGAATTATCCGCAACTCATTAAAGCCAGTGATTGCAATAAAAATGCAAAAACAATTGATTTACCCAATGGCGCAATTCGCTCTTACATCACGCTAGAACCTGCGTTGCCACTCGATACTTCAAAATACACCATCACAAAAACGATTAAAAAAGTTCAAACTGTCAACACGCCTGAGCCAGAAAAATTAACAGGCACAGACGGAGCTTCAGTTTTACTTTCTGCAATCGAGAAAGGAAAAATTACAAAAACCGCTAATACGTTCAACTATTACGTTGATGGCAGTTCTTTAAAAGAAACACAACTTTCTTTTTCATGTAATTCCCCTGAAATTTTGTTCGGTAATAACTGGAAAGTATCGGTTTATCAAAGTGATAGAACTTTGAAATATACTCACATTATTAACAGCAGTGATTGCATTCCTGATAAAACAACAGGGCAAAGTGCTTACACCATTACGCTGCCAAAAGAAGCCGCGCGTTTTTATTTACAAGTTAAATCAACTTGTGAAGATGCAAATTGCAAAATTGATCAATCAGAATTTGAAATTATGCGAAAAATTGAAACGGTCACAACCAGTACGGAAGATATACCAACATCAACGCCTGTCGTATTCACGCCATTTGCAAGCATTGACACTAGAAAAATAGCTGTGTTGGACAAATTATTCAAAAAACGCATCAAAAAAGCTGATGAGATTCATTTTTACAGCGTTGAAAGTTCGCTGGAAAACGAAATTTTTGTGCAATTTGCATGTGATAAAAATGCTATTGCAACAGGCTGGACAATTGGCATTTGGGAATATGATGTAGAAAATCCTCAAAATGCAGGTTGGCTTTATGAAAAACAAACAGTTTTACCCACTGTGTGTATAAACGATAAAGTCAAAATTACCATTCCAAGCAATTCCAACTCACATTTAGTTAGCGTACAAAGCAGTTGTTTAGCTGAACCAGTAGACAGCGATTCAGCTATCAATTTAGAACAGGCGAAAATCTGCAAAGTGAATACCAGCAATTACACCTTAGAAAAAGGCACCGTCCAAAAATCAGTAGAGCCTGAAACGCCAACCGTTGAAACGCCTGTTCCCTCCCCTGTCGTGACTGTTGATCCAATAATCGGTGCGTTAAAAACTGCGAAAAAAATCAGCACATCGCAAAAAAATCAAATTAAATCAGCGACTGACATTCATACTTACTACGTTGATGCTGGCGTTCAAACAGCCGCAAACTTTGAATTTTCCTGTCCAAATTCAAATCGTTTCACTAACGATTGGATTTTATTAACGTATGACAGCACAAAAAAATTGCAATCGACGAAAACTATCAACGGTAGCGACTGTGGAATTGGTCAAATTGGCGACGCAGGAACGTTTAAATTTTCAGCACTTAAAGATTCAACGCGCACTTATTTTGTCGTGAAATCAGCTTGTGAAAAAGGTGATGACTTGTGCGAAGTAGATACGTCGCAATATCAAATTAAACGGATTTTATCTAGTCAAACCACAACAAATAACACGGGGATTTCAAACGTTTCGCCTTGTTTCCATGATGTTTGTGATGTAGTGAAAGAGATTGATTTTCCTGTTTTCGGAGGGAACTAAAAATGAAAAGTTACCAATTTTTATTAACGATTTTTTTGTGGCTTTTCACGCAACAAGTTGCTTGGAGTGTGGGCAATTCTGAATATACGGGAACGCCTTATTACGATATTAGCACTCAAAAACCGAAACTTTTAAAGGAAAATACTACTCGTTCAGGACAGATTAGCGTATATGACGAAGTTGACTTTTTTGAAATAGTTAATACTTACACGAACCCTTTATCACCCTTTCCACTCTCCGATGTGGAACTCGTTTTTTCATGCCCTCAAGCAGATTCAAAAGTAAGTATGTTTGGTTGGTATGTAAGTGTTTGGAAACATTATTCTGATACTTCTAAACCAGATGAAAAACTGAAAGGGTATGACCAAATTTCACAGAAAAAATGTTCTGATAAATTTAGTTTTTTGATTGACCAAAATGATGAGGCAGATAAAGTTGCCTCGTATTACATTGGAATTCAATCTGCCTGTTCAACTTTTCCAAAACAGGAATTGAAATTTTTTTACATGGATACATCTACATCTGTAAGCCAGCCTCAGGAATGCGATACCTCAGATTACAAATTAAAATTAGGCTTGATTCCAAAAGAAATTGTTGCCGACACCAACACCTTAACTGCCACCGAACTCAAAAATGCCATTTCACTTGGCACAATCAAAACAGGTCAAATTTCGTCAATGGACGAAAAAAACATTTACGCGGTTGAAACTTATTCCACTTACGACAGCACAGGTACAAACGAAGTACCGTTGTTATTTTCTTGCACGGCAGCGGCGGCACGTTATACGAACAATTGGAAACTCACGGTTTATGACGATAAAAATACCGTCGTTGCAGGTTATCCACGTTATGTGAACGGCAATGACTGTGGCTCAACGCTCGTTGATGACAAAGGTGGTTTTAAATTCACGTTGCCGAAAGATTCACCACGTTATTTTGTTGCTGTGCAATCGGCGTGCGATTCACAATCGAAAAAAACATGCAGCGTTGAAACTTCGCAATACAACATTGCCAGAGACGTAACGAAGATTTTCACAGGCAATTTATCGAAAACAAAAACCGTAACCAAACAAAACGCGAATTTCAAATTAACGCGCTGCGGTTTAAATGCCAATTCAACGCTTTCAGTAAAAGTGGAAAATGCCGATTTGAGTGATGTTTTCAAAACTACGCCGCCGCTTCGGTTGCAAATTGGCACAACCGCTTGCCAACTTTTAACCAAAGAAGGTTTTACACCAGCAGAATTGATGCTTGGAAACATTATGGGAAATGCGGAAATTATCGACAGTCCATTGATTGCAAAAGACAGTTTGTCATTAACGCTCGGTGAATGCGAATGCACGACTTGCAAAGAGCAAAATAAAAGCAAAGTTACGATCACAGGAACAAGACTCGATTTAGAAAGTTTCGTGCCAGTGGCAACTGTTGCGCCAACAGAAATAGCGGTTGAAACAAATTCTGTCACCATTCCTGTCAAAGTGGATATTGGCAAATATCACTGTGAGGGCAGAGAAGCATTTTTTATTGAAAACGATAAACCCAAAATCGGCGATACGACTTACAGCAATAATTTACAAACCGATTCGATTGATGACATTGAGACTGTAGAAAGCATTGCTCCTTCTGTTAAAGGTGCAATCAGCGATAAATCCATCGTGAATTTGTACACCGTTGATAGCACTATCAACAGCGACACAATTTTAAAATTTTCCTGTGATGCTTCCACAACGCGCTTTACTAACGATTGGAAAGTGTTGCTTTATAACAGCAACAAAACCTTGAACGGTACGGCACATATTATCAACAGTAGTGATTGTGCCTCGGGTAAAGAAGGCGATAGTGGCGCGTATCAAATCACGATTCCCAAAACAACCAGTTCAATGCGTTATTTTATAGCGGTGAAATCGGCTTGCGATATCGATGATAGTGTGTGCAAAGTGAATTCATCGCCGTATGTTTTAAGCCGTGAATTGCCGACAATTGCTGCGCCTGCGGTGGGTAGTTTTGATGCCGCTTGGCTCTTAACTAAAAAGAATTTAGGTTCAAGCGTGCAAACGGGACAAATTTTCTCAACCAGCGATGCACAGGTTTATCAAATCGATACAGGCACAACCGATGCAAATTTAACATTTACTTGTTTGAATTCAGTTCGTTATCAAAATGATTGGAAAATGATGGTTTATGACAGCGAGAAAAAATTAAAAACCACTACGCTGATTAACGGTAGTTCGTGTGGCATTGGACAAATTGGCGACACAGGGGCTTATCAAATCAGTTTAACGAAAGATTCGCCGATTTATTATTTGGTTGTAAAATCAGCATGTGAAAGCGGTGATAAAACCTGCATGGTAGATAATTCACCATATCAACTCAATCGAGTTACCGCAACACAAGCCGCAGCAATTGAAGCTGCAAAACCGTGCTTTGGTGCTGGCTGCAAAACAACGACAATCGTAAAACCTTTTTTTAAATAACGAGAAATCAAATGGAGTTAATTCACAAAATAAAATTTACGCCTAGAATTTGGTTCTTTTTGGGATTTTTAGGCTGTGTATTTTTACTAAGCATGGGGGCGTATTTTCAGTTTCAAGAAGGCTTAGAACCCTGTCCGTTGTGTATTTCACAACGCATAGCGATTTTTCTAACAGGCTTAGTTTTTATGGTTGCCGTCGTCCATAATCCCAAAGACCAAAAAGGCATTAACCGTTACGCGATTTTCGGTGCATTAACCGCATTAGGTGGCGCGTCAATTTCAACTCGTCATGTTTGGATTCAACATTTGCCGCCTGATCAAGTTCCTGAATGCAAACCTGCGCTCGAATATATGTTGCAAAATTTTCCCCTAATTGAAACGGTGAAATTGATGCTTTCAGGAACGGGCGATTGTGCAAAAGTCGATTGGACAATGCTAGGACTTTCAATGCCTGTTTGGACGTTATTTGCGTTTTTGATGCTAGCAACGCTTAGTTTGTTGCAAATTTGGAATCATGACAGAGGTTAAAAATGACCGTGATTACTGATTTATCACAACTCGATTTAAACAAAACGTACAGCTACGCGGATTATTTAACGTGGCAATTTGACGACATGGTGGAGCTGATTAAAGGCAAAATCATGACCATGTCGCCTGCGCCAAATGTGCGTCATCAATCGATTTCAGGTAATTTGCATGGGATATTGTTTCCTTTTTTCCGCAAAAAGAAATACCGTTTATTCGCTGCGCCTTTCGATGTTCGTTTATACGATAGAAAAAAATCACTTCTTGTAAATAAAGATGTTTTCACCGTTGTGCAACCTGATTTATGCGTGATTTGTAATCCTGAATTTTTAGATAAAAAAGGCTGTAATGGTGCGCCAGATTGGATTATTGAAATTCTTTCAAAAGGCAATTCAAAAAGGGAAATGCAAACGAAATACGCGCTTTATCAAGAAGCGGGGGTTAGTGAATACTGGATTGTTTTCTCTGAAAATAGAGCCATTGAGCAATTCGTTCTTGATGAAAATAACGTTTATCAACTCAAAGGTATTTATGCCGAAGATGGCATCATTACGCCGTTTTTATTTCCTGAACTAGACGTTGATTTACTTGATGTCTTTGAATCTTGTGATGATGACGACTAGAACCAAAATTCTCAAAGTCGCCATTCCCGCCGTTCCTTTTTTCCAGTTATTTGAATATCTCGCGCCAGAAAATGGTGACAATCTGCAAGCGGGCATTCGTCTTGAAGTTCCATTTGGTAAAACGTCAAAAGTAGCGTTTTTACTCGCTATCTGTAATGAAAGCGATTTCCCGATTGAAAAACTCAAACCAATTACGCGCATCATTGATGACGCGCCACTGCTGGCTGAAATTGATTTAAAACTACTGCATTGGGTAGCGAGTTATTATCATCACCCGATTGGCGAAGTGATGAGCGCAGCATTTCCAATTGCGTTGCGGCAAGGCAAAGAAGCGGTGATTAAAAAATTACCCAAGCAACCTGAAAATGAAATTAAAACGACGCAACTCATTTGTAACGAAGGTCAGCAAAACGCCATTGATGCGGTGACAAAATCACTCGATGAATTCAAGGTTTTTTTACTTGATGGCGTGACGGGTAGCGGTAAAACCGAAGTTTATATGCAACTAATTCAAACGGTTTTAAATCGAGGTCAGCAGGTTTTAGTTCTCGTGCCAGAAATTACTTTAACGCCACAACTTCAACAACGTTTTCAAGCGCGTTTTAGTACGCACATTGCCATTTCACATTCCAAAATCACTGATTTACAGCGCAAAAATGCGTGGCTTTTGATGCAAAGCGGCGCGTGTTCGTTATTACTCGGTACACGTTCTGCGTTGTTTACGCCGTTGCCAAAAATCGGTTTAATTATTCTCGACGAAGAACACGACAGCTCGTTTAAACAACAAGAAGGTTTTCGTTTTTCAGCTCGTGACGTTGCGGTAATGCGGGGGAAATTAGCAAATGTTCCTGTTGTTTTAGGGTCGGCAACGCCATCGCTTGAAAGTTTGTACAACGTTTTTTTGCAGCGTTACACGCATTTGCCGTTGCCGCAGCGTGCAGGAAATGCCTTGCCACCGTTGGTGCAAATTCTCGATATTCGACAACAAAAATTGCAGGCTGGTTTATCCGAACGATTGATTTCTGAAATTCGCGCCACGTTGGAAAAAAATGAACAAGTTTTATTGTTTTTAAATCGACGTGGTTTTGCTCCAACATTGATTTGTCATGGTTGTGGTTGGGTGGCGCGATGCGTGCATTGCGACGCAAATTTGGTGATTCATCGTCATAAAAATTTGCTGCGTTGTCATCATTGCGGCACGGAGCATCGGTTAATTTCGCGTTGTCCTTCATGTCAATCGGCTGAACTCGCTTCGCTTGGGCAAGGCACGGAACGTTTAGAATTTGCGCTTTCTGAAATTTTTTCAAACAAAACGATTTTGCGTTTGGATTACGATTCGACGCAAAAAAAAGGGGCGTTAGAAGATTTTTTAACGCAAATTCACGCGGGTGAAGTCGATATTATTTTGGGAACACAAATGCTTGCAAAAGGGCATCATTTCCCGAATGTGACGTTGGTGGCGATTTTAGATGTGGATAGCGGGTTGTTTAGCACCGATTTTCATTCGGGCGAAAAGTTAGCGCAGTTAATTGTGCAAGTTTCAGGTCGAGCAGGGCGCGAACAAAAACAAGGAAATGTATTATTGCAAACGCATCAACCGAATCATCCGCTGTTGAATGAATTATTGCGTGAAGGTTACGCCAAATTTGCCCAATCCGAATTGCTAGCGCGTGAAGCGGCAATGTTGCCGCCGTTTAGTTATCAGGCGTTGCTTCGCGCTCATGGCGAAAAAGAAGAACTGCCGCAACAATTTTTAGAATCCGTTGCGGATTTAGCGCGACGTTCAAATGTGCAAGAAGTGGAAATTTTAGGTTCGATTCCTGCCCCAATGGCGCGACGAGCGGGGCAGTATCGGTTTCAACTTTTATTTCAACATTCCAATCGCACCGTGTTGCAACAGCTTTTAAAACAACTTGTGCCGCAAATTGCTACGTTGAAACTGGCAAACAAAGTGCGTTGGTCGATTGATGTTGATCCTGTGGATTTGTATTGATTTACGCGCCAAACGATAAATCTAAAAGTGCGTTATCAAGTTTGCCAGCGCGGAAAGATTTGCCTGATTCAACGGCGGTGACAATCACACTCGCAGGACTGAATAACATCGCGTCGATTTTGAAAAAATCGTATTCGTAGGCTTTGAAAATTTCTGCAAAGGGCTTGCCGTAATCTTTTGATGTTGAACTGGGTAATTCTTTCGCTAATTTTTCTGCTGCTTCGTCGCTGCCTTTGACAAATAAATGCACTTGTCCTGCAAATAGAATTGCATCATTCGTGCGTCCCATTGCTTTAACAAAATTTGGATGTGGCGGACAAATTGGTGCCGAACCAGAACCATCAACAATGTTTTCTAATGGAAAATGCAACGCATGGGCTTTGTGCATTGCCACTTCCAAAACTCGCGCTACCACTTGCACACCACCCGCTAAACTGCTGGTTGGTGTGACGATGATGGTTAATTTTTCAGGTGAAATGCTACACGCGGCGGCGACTTTTTCAACAATAGCTAGCGGTGGCACAGCATCGTTTTCGATAACGAGTGTTGCTACATCACCTTCGTCGTGATACGCCAATTCTTGATAAAGTTCTTCAACAGGAATGGTTTGACCATCTTTTTGTTTGGTTGCCATTGCACGCGCAGGACCTGAACCGAGGGCGTAGTATTTTTCGTGTGACAAACTCCAACCCGCATATTGACTGCCCAAACAACCCAAAACGGGATTGCCTGTGTGAACATTGACCGAAAGTGACCAATTATCGGTGTAAGAACGATGACCTAGAGTGACCGTTCCCATGCCCCCCAAACAAATTTCCGCAATGATACGTCCTGCTTCCAAACCGCCTAAGTGGTTAATACCTGCATCGATAATCGTGCAACCATTTTCAAGTTTTTCAACGCCGACGCGCAATTTCGCTGCATTCGTAATCAATTCTTGCACCAACGGTTGGGTTAATTTGTTCACACTTGCTTGAGTCATTTTTAAATTTCCTTCCAATTTTTTAACGTTAATTTCTAAAATTTGTAACACAGCTTCAGGCTGCATTGTGCGTGCAATCATACTGCAAATAGGCGCGTTTTTGCGAATTATCACGCCGTTTGGCGGCAAATCGTGACAGTTTGTTGACCAATTAAAATTCGGGGGAATGATGAGCGAGTGTGGCGCGTAAATAATTTGATACGCAACGTAGGGGCAGGTTCTAAACCTGCCCTGCAACGCACGAAATTCATCATTTAAAAATTGTGCGAATGGTAGGGCGGGTTTAGAACCCGCCCCTACATGATTAGAAAATAATGAGTAATCATAAAGTTGCATACTCGCTGGCGGTCGTGGATTGATTTCTAAAACAAAAATCTCGTTTTCATTATGAATAAAATCGAGTGAATTCAAGCCACGCAAATTGAAATGTGAAACCAATTTTTTCACCCACAACGCAAGTTGTTTTTTTTGAGAATCACTTAAATCGCTGTGATTTGAAATGCCTGCAAATAAAAAATCGCCATGTGTCCATTGGGTGTTAAAACCAACAATTTCGGAATTCAAAAATAAAACTGAACCTGATTTGCCGTCGCAAAATTGTTGCCAGTAAATATCTGTTTTTTGCGAATTGATACCAACGCCACCTTGTCCCTTTAGTGGTTTTGTTAGCCAATTTGTTGAATTCGTTGGTGTTGAAAAACGGGTTTGCGGATAGGGAATTCTTAAATTTGACAACGCTTTGAAGAACAATCGCTTATTTTGCACCCGCTCAAAAACAGCCGCTGAATTTCCCGCTAAAACAAAACGTTTTTCTAAAAAAACCAAACTCTCAACGTGATTTTCAAAACCACTGCTATACACCACGCCTACAATTTGAAAATCATTTAACTGCGAAAGCGCAAACGTTAAGTTTTCAATCGAAAGGTCATTAACGCGAACCACTTTTTGAGCATAATTTTTCGTATCTAAATCCGCAAAACAATCAATCACTAAAACCTTAAAACCTTCGCGTACTGCGGCTTGTGCGAGCATCCGCCCTGAGGTTGCAATAATTAACCAATAAGCATTTGTTGTGGAATGTGGCATTTTTTTAACTTTTACAGCGCGAAAGGAAAGTTGAAATTGTACAATGTCAGCTTTTTATTCTCTTTTGACTTTTCATTTTATGTTCGATTTTTTAGATAAAAAACATACGATTGCAGGTGCAGGTTTTAATCGCTGGCTCATGCCACCTGCGGCACTCGCGATTCATTTATGTATTGGTATGGCTTATGGATTTTCGGTTTTTTGGTTGCCTCTTTCAAAAGCGATTGGCATCAAACAAAGCGTTGTGTGTCCTGATGAAGTCGGATTTTTTACCGAATTATTTATCACAACTTGTGATTGGAAAATTTCCACACTCGGCTGGATGTACACCTTATTTTTTGTATTTTTAGGTTCATCAGCAGCACTTTGGGGCGGTTGGCTTGAACATGTTGGGCCTCGCAGAGTAGGTGTTGTCAGCGCGTTATGTTGGTGCGGCGGAATGCTTTTTTCAGCGTTTGGTATTTACACGCATCAATTCTGGATGATGCTTTTAGGTTCGGGTGTGATTGGCGGCATTGGTTTAGGCTTAGGTTATATTTCGCCCGTTTCGATGCTGATTAAATGGTTTCCTGACCGTCGCGGCATGGCAACGGGTATGGCAATTATGGGATTTGGTGGTGGCGCGATGATTGGTTCGCCGCTGGCAACCTTGCTGATGAAACATTTTGAAACAGAAATCGATGTCGGCGTGATGCAAACTTTTATTGCGATGGCTGGAATTTATTTTGTTTTCATGATGGCAGGCGCGATGACTTATCGTTTGCCTGTTTCAGGTTGGCAACCTGTGGGCTTTACTGCACCTGTTTTAACAGAAAATAAAATGGTCACGCCGCATCATGTTCATGTCAAAAATGTTTTCAAAATCAAACAATTTTGGCTAGTTTGGCTGGTTTTATGTATGAACGTCAGCGCAGGAATTGGCGTAATTGGCATGTCGTCACCGATGTTGCAAGAAGTTTTCGGCGGTCAGTTAATTGGCATTGCGAAAACTTACAGCGAACTCGATAAATCACAACTCGCTGCGATTGCCACCGTTGCCGCAGGATTTACCGCACTTTTAAGTTTATTCAATATCGGTGGGCGATTTTTCTGGGGGAGTTTGTCAGACACGTTAGGACGAAAAATGACGTTCTTAGTCTTTTTCGTTGTCGGTGGCGCATTGTATTTAAGCGTTCCCGCGCTCGCAATGGCGGGTAATAAAGTGTTATTCGTGGGGGCGTTTTGTTTAATTTTAAGTATGTACGGCGGTGGATTTGCCACAGTTCCTGCCTATTTAGCGGATTTATTCGGTACGCAAATGGTTGGCGCAATTCACGGACGTTTGCTTACGGCATGGGCAACGGCAGGCGTTTTAGGGCCTGTGATTGTGAATTATATGCGTGATTATCAACTCAATTTAGGGATTGCACGAGAGCAAGTTTATAACCAAACGATGTGGATTTTGGCAGGTTTGCTGATGATTGGTTTGATTTGTAATTTGCTGATTCGTCCTGTCGAAGAAAAATGGTTTATGTCAGCGCAAGAACTTGAGCAAGAAAAACATATTGCCGAAGATAAAATTCACGCCGAAGAAGTTAGCGCAAATGAAACCGATGATATGGTGACTTCAACCCCGATGATTTTAGTGGTTGTCGCGTGGCTAGTTGTTGGCATTCCGCTTGCCTGGGGCGTTTATAAAACGCTGATGAATGTGAGTAAATTTTTCGTTTAGTTACAGTTTTAAAGCAGGCAATTTTTAACATTGCCTGCTTGTTTTAATTACTCATTCGCTACTGGCACATAACCTTGCGGCATTTCATCATTTCCTTCAAACAAAAATTTACGTCTTTCAGCCGCCAAAAAAGCTTTCGCTTTCGGGTCGTAAGTCGCTAAACGGTTTTCGTTAATCAGCATTGTTTGTTTACTAAGCCACGTTTGCCACGCGCCTTTTGAAATTTTTTCAAAAATTTCCTGTCCTTCTGCACCTGGAAATGGTGGCGAATCAAGTCCTTCAGCTTCGGTGCCAAGTTTGACGCAATGAATAGTTCTAGTCATAAAAAATCCTCTGTCAGTTGAGTTAATAAAGTTTGAATCGGTGCTGGCAAAGCGCGATTTTGCCATTGCTCGCGGGTATGAAATTGTGCATTTTCGGTAGTTTGCACGTCAAAACAAAGCGGCGTGTAGTCTAAATGATAATGTGTGAAAGTGTGCCGCTGTGAAAGCAAAAGTTGCTCATGTTCAATTTTAAAACCTTTTTCCAAACACCAATTTTTTCCCTCTTGAAGCGTATCAACTTCAGGCAAACTCCAAAGTCCACCCCAAATTCCAGTCAACGGACGTTGCTCAAGCCAAATTTGCCCGTGTTGATTTTTAATTAACAAAAAAAGCGTTTGTTTAATCGGTAATTTTTTAGTTGGTTTTTTAGAAGGAAAATTTGCCACTGTGTTGGTTAAAAACGCCTTGCACGCTTGTGACATCGGGCAATCAAGGCAACGCGGTTTTGAGCGTGTACAAAGCGTTGCACCTAAATCCATAATTGCTTGCGTATAATCATCACAACGTTTTTCGGGCGTAATTTGTTCGCTTAATTGCCACAATTTCGTTTCAATTTCGCGCGAACCTGTCCAGCCTGAAATTGCAAAAAAGCGCGTCAAAACTCGTTTCACATTACCGTCTAAAATCGGTTGTGATTTTTGAAACGCAATGCTCAAAATCGCGCCAGCTGTTGATCTTCCAATGCCTGATAATTCTAATAATTCAGGCAAAGAATCTGGAAATTTGCCACGATTAACAATTTCTTGCGCGGCTTTGTGTAAATTTTTCGCCCGTGCGTAATATCCCAAACCAGCCCAAAGTTGTAAAACGTTATCAAGTGGCGCGGCGGCTAAATCTTGAACGGTTGGAAATCGCGCCACAAAGTTTTCAAAATAGGGAATTACGGTAGCGACTTGTGTTTGTTGCAACATAATTTCCGAAAGCCACACGCGATAAGGGGATTTTTCTTGTTGCCAAGGGAGATTTTTTCGTCCGTGCGAATCGAACCATGTTAAAAGTGCGTCGGCAAAATTGAACTCAACAGGCGGTTTTGTTTGCGTCATGCTATGATTTTCAGCTCTTAAAAATAATAAAAAGGGAAACACAATGTTACTAGCAAAAATTATCGCAGTGGGAATTTTAGTGTGGTTTTTTTACAGTGCGAAAGAAAATGGCGGAGAACCGTTCAAATGGGCAATTATTGGTTTCATCGGTTATGCCATAACCTGGGAAGCTCTGCATTTGCTCACGGATTCAATGACAGAAAACAAAGTGATTGCTTCAACTGTGCCTGCTGCGGTGGCAACCTTTGGTGCTTTTTTGATTCGACAAAAATTGATTGCTGACACAAAAAAAATCAACGAATAACAATCTGTAGGGGCAGGTTCGCAACCTGCCCTGCAATGAACGAAATTTCCATTATGGCGATTGCGTGATAGATGGGCGGGTTTAGAACCCGCCCCTACAAATTCAACATTTCTTTTTCAAAACATTCATGACGTATTTCATCGGTTGGGACATCGGCGGCGCACACGTTAAAGTGGCAGTCATTTATCAAAATAAAATTCAGCAAGTGTTGCAAGCACCTTGTCCGCTTTGGCAAGGGTTAGACAAATTAAAACAAGCACTAAAAAATTTGCTTATTCAATTACCTAACGACAAAAAACAACATCATGCCGTCACCATGACGGGCGAACTCGTTGATTTATTTTCAAGTCGCAATCAAGGTGTTGAGCAAATTATTCAAACCGTTACGCGCTTCTTAAATAATGATGTGCAAATTTTTTGCGGCAAATTAGGGTTATTGCCTGTGGATAAAGTTGTCGAAAATCATTATGAAGCGATTGCATCCGCAAATTGGCTAGCCAGTGCTACGTTTGCGGCAAAACATTTGCAAAATGGTTTATTTGTGGATATTGGTTCAACGACCACAGATATTTTGCGCTGTGAAAATGGTGAAGTTTTAGCGCAAGGTTTTAGCGATTATCAGCGGCTGATTTCTCAAGAATTGATTTACACAGGCATCGTTAGAACGCCTGTGATGGCGGTGGTGCAAACGGTTTTAGATAATGAAAAAAACGTCGGTGTTATGGCTGAGTATTTCGCCACAATGGCTGATGTTTATCGCGTCACAGGTGAATTGCTCGAACATTGTGACCAAAACCCAACTGCTGATGGCGCAGAAAAAACGCTCGAAGCCAGCGCAAGACGTTTAGTGCGAATGGTGGGTGATGACTTTAACATTGAAGAATTATCCCGTTGGCAAGCAATAGCTAAAAACATTCGCCAGCAACAATTAAATCGCATTCAGGCAAGTTGCGAATTACTTTTACAAAATCACAAATTACAATTAGTTGGCGCAGGCGTTGGACGTTTTTTAGTTCAAGAAATCGCCGCAAATTTAAATTTACCTTATGTTGATTTTTCGACGCTGTTTGAAACAAATGAATATTTGGCGTTTCGTCCCGCTGACTGTGCGCCTGCTGTTGCCGTAGCTTATTTATTGGGAAATGCACAGTGAAATTAGCAAAAATCGCACACAAAATAGGAATTACGCACCTGCATCCCGATATTCCAGATAATTTGCCGTCACGTCGCTGGCTTTATGATTGGCTACTGAATCCAAAAATAGAAAATAATCATCAAAAAACGTTTGATAAATGGATTAGCACCTTAATCATTGCCAATTTGTTTGCCTTTTTATTGGAGGGTGTACCGCCAGTTTTTGAAGCATATAAAAATGCTTTCGAGATATTTGATACTTTCTCGATTGTTGTTTTTACTGTCGAGTATTTGATTCGTTTAGGTTTATCTGTTGAAGACGAGGAATTTAAAAATCGCAAATTGCCTTATTTTCGTTATGCAACCAGCCCGCTTGCCATCATTGATTTTTTATCTATTGCCCCCTTTTTCTTACATTCATTTATTTCAATTGATTTGCGAATTTTACGTTTTTTCAGATTATTGAGAATTCTTAAATTATTTCGCGTTATCATTGCCGCTTATAAAGAATTCGTTGCTTTAAATCAAAGGCGCACTTTTCGGCAAAAAATACATGCGCTGCTTTTTCCCAATGAATTTAGCAGCTCTTTGCAAAAAGTTTTTGATATTTTCATCATTATTTGCATCATCATTTCTGTTACAGCAATTATTTTAGAATCTGTTGAATCTATCGAACATGTTCTAGCGACACAATTTCTAATCATTGACCGTATTTCAGTTGCTATTTTTTCAATTGAATATGTTATGCGGCTTTATGCGTGTGTTGAAGAACCAGAATTTGAACATCATCCGATTGCAGGACGATTCAAATGTGCAAAAAAATTCTCTTCAGTGATTGATTTGCTGGCAATTTTGCCGTTTTTCTTAGAAGTCTTTTTGCATCATCTGTTTGACTTGCGTTTTTTGCGCGTATTTAGACTGTTGCGGTTGCTTAAACTCACGCGCTATACAGGTGCAACTTCAATTCTTACAAAAGTCATTTCGCGTGAATGGTCGGTTTTAGTTACAGCGGCATTTATTATGTTTTTGCTGGTGATTTTAACTGCCAGTTTGGGCTATTTATTTGAACATGACGCGCAACCCACTAAGTTTGAAAATATCCCGCAATCGATTTATTGGGCAGTCATTACGTTGGCATCAGTGGGTTATGGTGATATTTCACCTATCACACCAATGGGACGAATTATGACCATCATTTTAGCGTTACTAGGAATTGGTATTTTTGCGATTCCAGCCGCGTTGCTGTCCTCTTCTTTTACAGACCAATTAAGAATCGAACGTGAAACGCTTAAAAATGAACTGTATGAAATGCTGGCAGATGGAATTATCTCGCCTGAAGAAGAAGACATCATTAACCGCGAGGCAAAACGTTTGCATCTCAATCAAGAAGAAGTCTCGCGCCTGATTGAAAAAGCTGATAGCGTCGCTATTTTTCGCGAAAGATTCCTTTGGCGTCGTGCCAGTGAATCGGCGAAAAATTACGCGACGAGTTTAATGCCTTCGGCTGCCCCGATTCGTCCCTCGTCCAGTGGCTTA
>Ga0172373_10002081_pt1 | contig 31317 bp, 19 predicted proteins | sample Lak10m_2_FD_114546 | JGI IMG/M metagenome (GOLD analysis project Ga0172373, IMG submission 114546) | Freshwater microbial communities from Kabuno Bay, South-Kivu, Congo - kab_092012_10m | ecosystem: Environmental > Aquatic > Freshwater > Lake | place: Democratic Republic of the Congo...
CGTCGCGCGCGAGCCACACCGCGCCCACCGCGCCGTGGCCCAGCAGGCGGGTGAGGGTGTAGCGTCCGTGACCGAGTTTGGCCTCGGGGGCCAGGTTCAATCCCATAATGGCTTTCTGGTCGTGGTGTGCTGTGGAGCGGATTGCCGGGGGAGTTCAATAGCCAAGGGCCGGCCCGCACGCAACGCCAAGTTGCGCCGGGAGCGGCGGTGCGGACGGGGCGCATCTTGATGCTCCCCGGAGCGCGGGTCTGCGACCCGCAGCAACTCCCCTCGGTCGCTGCCGTCCGAGCCGGTCAGCGGGCTGGGTGGTCGGAAGCTGCTGCGGGTCGCAGACCCGCGCTCCGCCGGGTTCGGGGGCAGTGCGCGAGTGCGCCCGTGCGGACGGCCCGTCCGCGTAAATCCTCGCCATGCAGGGCAGCGGTGATACGTTCCCAGCCCATGCCACGATCACGATGGCCAGCGCTCGCCGGGGCGGGCCTAGTCCTGGGAATTCTGCTCGCCGCCTGGCTGGCGCAGCGTCAGCCAGCCCGTGAGGCAGCGTCACTTGGCGCTGGCAAGCCGGGTTCCGCCACGACGAATCCCCCCCAGCGGCAGCGGCCTTCCCCACCACCCGCCCCGACTGAGGCGGCCGAGCAACTACGACGCGCCCTCGCGGACGTGCTGGACGCGGCGGACCTCGCCCAGCGCAGGCAACGGCTGGCCGAGTTGCGCCGCCGGCTGGAGGCGTTGGTGGCCGGCGAACGGCAAGCCGTGCTCGGCGAGTTTCTCACCTCCCGCCGCGACGCCGACCTGGGCGGGCAGTTCACGGTGGGGCCGGACGGCGGCCTGACCAGCAGCCCGACGCTGCGGGTCTGGCTGTTGAACGAGATGGCGGGACTTGATCCCGCCGCAGCAGCAGCGCTCGGGCGGCAAGTGCTGGCGAGCATGGATTCGCCGGATGAGTGGGCCGTGGGCCTGCGCTCGGTGGCGCTCGGAGACGGCAGCGCGGAGGGACGCACGCTGGTCAAGGACAAGACCCTCGCGCTGCTCACGCACGAAGCCTGGCAGCAGCAGCCCACCCCGGGCTACTTGAACGCCTTCGATGTGGCGGTGCATCTGAAGGACCGCGACTTCGCCCCGGTCCTGAGCGGATTGCTGCGCCAGACCAACCAGCCGGCGCTGGCGCACGCGGCATTTCTCGCCCTCGACCGCCTCACGCTCGCCGCGCCCGTTGAGTTTCTAAACACGCTCCAGACCGAGGCTGCGTCGCTGGCCGGCCGGGAGGCCGCCCGGGCGGGATTCTTCGCGCGGGCGGATGCGACGGACCCCGCGCAGCGCGTCCTGCTCGAACGTTACCTGCTCGCCCCGCAGCGCACGGCGGAGGAGTTGAACGCGTTCGCGGCGACCTTCCCGAACGCCAGCCTGTTCCTCTCGCACAACCTGCTGACCCGCCAGGCGGTGTTCGACGGAGCGACGCTCGCGCGCCGGGACGCCGCGACGCTGGCCATCGTGCGCCAGTGGCAGACGGAGCCGCGCTTCGCGGGGCAACGCGAGCAGTTGCGCGCGGTGGAGACGCGGCTGCAGGAGTTCGTGCGCCAGACCCAGAAGCAGAACGCCCAGTAAATCCGCAGAACGCAACCTGCATGGTCGGACCTGCAAACTCCAAGGCATCCGCAGGACCGGGGTTGAGTGCGTGGCTGCCTCCTGAGCAACTCAACCCATCCTTGAGTGAGGGGCTGGAGCCAGTGGTCGGGTTCGAACCGACGACCTGCTGTTTACGAAACAGCTGCTCTGCCACTGAGCTACACTGGCATCCCAAAACTGCGGCGGGACATTAAGTGCGTGGAAAGTCGGAACGCAAGTCTGGAAGTGCGGGCGGCACGCCCAACCCTGATTGCAGCGCCGGTCGAGAACGCGGTTGACGGAAATCCGCTACAGCAGCTCCTTCATCACGCGCCCGTTGTTGGCGATCATGATGGGGCGGCCTTCGGGGGTGTGCATCTCGTCCAGCGGGTCGAGGCCGAGGAGGTGATAAAGCGTCGCGGCCATGTCCTCGGGACCGTAGGGCGTGTGCGCGGGGTGGGCAGCCCACTTGTCACTGGCACCGACGACGCGTCCGCCCTGAATGCCGCCGCCGCCCATGAGGACGGTGAAGCACGGTCCCCAGTGGTCGCGCCCGGCGTTCTTGTTGATCTTCGGGGTGCGGCCAAACTCACCGCTGACCAGGACGAGCGTCTTGTCCAGCATCCCCCGGTCGGAGAGGTCGCGGAAGAGGGTGGACATGGCGGCATCAAGTTTGGGCAGGAGCGCGCCCTTGAGCGTGTTGAAGTTGCCGTCGTGGGTGTCCCAGTTCGCGTGGTCAATGGTCACGCAGCGCACGCCGCTCTCGACGAGCCGGCGGGCGAAGAGGCAGGACTGGCCGAGGGTGTTGCGCCCGTAGTCGTCGCGCAGCTTGTCCGGTTCGGCGGCGAGGTCGAAGGCTTTCTTCGCGTCCGCCGAGGTCATCAGGTCGAAGGCGCGCTGGCTGAAGACGCTGACGTTGCGCGGGCCGGCGTTGGCGGCGGCTTCGGCGGCTTTTTGATAGCGGTCCACCTGCGCGAGCAGTTCGCGGCGGGCTTCGAGCCGGTTTGCGCCGATAAGCATCGGCGGCGCGAGGTCGGGCACGGTGAAGTTCGGCGCGTTCGGGTCGGTCTCGACGACGAAGGGCACCGCCGCCGCACCGAGATACGCGGAGCTGCCGCTCGGGTGCATGCCGGGCAGGCAGACATAGGGTGGCACGGAGCCGCGCGGGCCAAGCTTCTGCGCGAGCACTGAGCCGAAGGCGGGATGCTGGTTGTTCGGCTTGAGGCCGCCGTTGAAACCGGCCGACGGGAAGAAGCCCGTGAGCATGTAGTGGTCGGCGGGGCCGTGGTCGGAGGAGCGGTGCGTGAACGAGCGGATTTGCGAGAACTTGTCCATCACCCGGGCCACGCGCGGCAGATGCTCGCAGACGTGGACGCCGGGGACATTCGTCGCGATCTCCTTGAAGTCGCCGCGCACCTCGACGGGCGCGTCGGGCTTCATGTCGAAGGTGTCAATCGTGCTCAGGCCGCCCTTGAGGAAGATGTAGATGAGCGACTTGTCCTGCATGGCCGCCGCCGCGCGGGCCGAGCCGGACAGCATGGTGGCGAGCGAGAACTGCGTGCCGAGCACGCCCGCCGCGCCGACGCGGAGAAAATCCCGGCGGGCGAAGCCATCACAGAAGGGTCGGTTGGGCTGGCGCATGAGCTTGGTGAACTGACGGGCGCGACCAAAGCCCATTCAACTGGAAACCGGCTCAGGGCTTGCGGATTTCCTGTCGGCGCGGCACGCCGGGCAGCTCCTTGAACTTCAAGTTGATCGTGATGGCGCTGGCGACGGAACGGCTGTTGCCGTCACGGATGTCCAGCGGCCCGTGCGTCTTGCCTTGGTCCCAGCCGGTGCTGATGAGCGAGATGCGGTCGCGGGCCGACTCGTCGAAGTAAAACATGTTCCCGTCGTCGCTGAGGCGCACATCAATCTTATTGCGGCTGGTGGACCGGCCCTGCTGCACGAACTCGATCTCCTTGCGCTCGCCGCGCACGAGGTCGAAGCGCACCGGCTCGTAGGGCCGATGCTTGCCGTCAATCGCCACCATGCCGCCCTGAATGGTGACGGTGATGACATCGCCATGGCGCGCGCGGGCGTAGAGATGTTGAACCCGCTGGCGCTCCTCGTCCGCACGCGCGGCCTCCGTTGCCAGGCGCTGCCGTTCCGCGGCCTCCTGCTGCTGACGGCGCTGCTCATTGAGCTGCGCCTGCTGGCGCGTGTAGTCCGCCTGCTGCTCGGGGGAAAGGCTGTTCCATTGCGCCTCGCTCAAACCCATCGGATAGGACTGGCAGCCGGCCAGCAACGCGGTCAACAGCGCGAGGCAAACGAGGTGCTTCATGGGTGAAGGGTGGACGAACGGTGGCCGGACGGAAAGCCTCTTCATGACTCATGCAGCGCGCGCAGCTCGCTGTTCGAGTAGCGGAGGCGCACGGCGAGTTCGTGGCAGAGGCAGCGCAGGATTTCCACGGCCAGTTCGGGATGGCTCTTCGCCAGCGTCTCGAAGCGCGCGCGCGAAAGCACGAACAGCTCGGTGTCCGTGACCGCCACGGCGTCGGCCGAGCGCGGCTGCTGGTCGAGGAACGCCATGTCCCCGAAGCAGTGGCCGTCCGTGAACGTGGTCAGGTGGTAGCGGTGGCCGGCGTCGAGCGGGAGGTTCACGCTCACGTTGCCCCGGCGGACGATGAACAGCTCGCAGCCGGGATCGCCCTTGCGGAAGATGACTTCGCCCGCCCGCGCGGAACGCTCGGTGATGATCTCGACCAGCGCCGCAAAGGCACCGGGCGACTTCAACCCGGCAAACAGCGGGATGTCGCGCAATCCGGGCAAGGTGGCCGAAGCGCCGCCCGCGCCCGCGCCGGCGAGGATCTGGTCCTCGGCCCATTCCAGCGCCTCGTCGCGGTTTTCGAAGAGCCGAAGATGCCGTTGGCCGTCCGCCAGGATGCCCAGCAGCCGGAGGTAGTCCGCCAGGCCAAGGCCGGTGGGCAGTTGCGCCGGCAGATCGCACAAGATCAGCGTGCCGTCGTGCGCCTTGACCTGCTTGTGGATGACTTGCAGCACATGGCCGGCGGTGAAGTCGAAGGACTGCACGCGCCGCAGGTCGAGGATGACGAAGCGGCACGCGCGGATGTCCTCGTCCAGCTCGGTGAGCAACTGGTCCGTGGTGCCGAAGAACAGGCTGCCCTGCAACTCGCACACCACCGTCTGCCGGCCGTGCCGCACCAGCAGCGCCTTCTCCGCCGTGAGCCGGTGCTTGCGCGAGGAAAGCTGGTCCCCGTGCAGCTTGCGCCGGATGACCGAGCCACGGATGAGGTCACGGATGAACAGCGCCAGCGCCAGCGCGATGCCCGTGCCGGCGGCGGCAATGAGGTTGTAGGCCAGCGCCACCACGACCACCGCCGCCATCACCGTGAAGTCGAAGAACGTCGCGCGGTGCTTGAGCAGTTGCAGGCTCTCGGGGTCCACCATCCGGCTGCCGAGCACGATGAGAATGCCCGCCAGCGCCGGCGTCGGGATCAGCGCGATCAAGGGCCGGCCAAACAGAAACGCGGCGAGGATGAGGCCGCCGCTGATCATGCCCGCGCGCCGCGTCTGACCGCCGCTGCTGAGGTTGACAAGGGTCGGACCCATCGTGCCCGCGCCGGGCATGCCGCCGAGCAGGGCGGAGCACAGGTTGCCCGTGCCCTGCGCCAGCAGTTCGCGATTCGAGTTGGTCCGCTGGCCGGACATCGCGTCGAGCACCACGCAGGTCTTCAACGTGTCAATCGAGAGCAACGTGGCGAGCGTGAGCGCGGGCGTGAGCAACTCGACAAGCTGGTCGGCGGAGAGCGTGCCCGCGAGTTTCCACCGCGCGCCGAGCACGGCGGCCAGGTCGGCCAGGCTTCCCTGCATGGGGCCGACGAGCAGCGGGTTGTGCGCGACCGCGCGCAGCTCGGAATTCCAGAGAGCCAGCGCCGCAAAGGTCAACGCGCCCGCGCTCAAGCCAATGATGGCCGCCGGAACAGACTTGCTGAGGCGCGGGGCCAGAATCATCCCGGCCATCGTGAAGCCACCGACCAACAGGGCGTTCCAGTTCCAGTGGCCGGGGTGCAACAACCCCGACCAAAACTCCGATCCCGCGTGCAGGCCAAAGACTTTGGGGGCTTGGGCCAGAATGATCATCAGGCCCACGCCGCTCAAGTAGCCGGCCACGACAGGATACGGAATGTATTTGATGAGCCTTCCGCCGCGCGCCACACCGAACACGATCTGGATGACCGCCGAGAACACGCCCACGAGCGTCAGCAGCAACAGCACACGCGTCGCCAGCACCGCCTCGTCCTGACCGGGGTTGCCCTGCCCAACGAAGCTCACTGCGAGCGCGGAGAGAATCGCCGCCGCCGGTGCGCAAGGCGCGGAGATCAACTGCCGCGCGCTGCCCAGACACGCGGCGGTGAAGCCCAGCGCGACCGCCCCGATGACGCCCGCCAGCGCGCCTTGCGCGAGATAGGCGGGACCGAGCACTGCGACGGTGGTCACACCGTAGGCAATCGAGGACGGCAGCGCGACGAGCATCGCGGAGACGCCGCCCCAAAAGTCACCTTTCCCACTGGCGGGCGGAACCGGGTTTTCGTTCTGCGCCATGATTGATTAGCCGCGAAAGGGCGCAGAGTTCGCAAAGAAGTTCTTTCTCAACTCACCTGTGCGTGCTTTGCGTTCTTTCGCGGCAAAATGGTCTTCGTTCAAGCGGCCGCTTTCACAGCGCCGCCTCAAGATGCTGGCACAGCGTCTTCACGATCTGCACGCGGGCGAACTTCTTGTCGTTGCCAGCCACGAGCGTCCACGGCGCGAACTCGGTGCTGGTGTGCGCCACCATGTCGTTGATGGCGGCCTTGTAGGCGTCCCACTGCTCGCGGTTGCGCCAGTCCTCGTCGGTGATCTTGTAGCGTTTGAAGGCGATCTCCTCGCGCTGCTTGAAGCGACGCAACTGCTCGTCCTTGCTGATGTGAACCCAGAACTTCGAGACCACGATGCCGCTCTCGGCCATCTGCTCCTCAAAGTCATTGATCTCCAGGAACGACCGCTTCCACTCGTCCTCGCGCGCGAAGCCTTCGACGCGCTCGACCAGCACGCGGCCATACCAGGAGCGGTCGAAGATGGTCGTCATGCCCGCGCGCGGCAGGTGCCGCCAGAAACGCCAGAGATAATGCCGCGCCCGCTCCTCGTCCGTCGGCGCGGCGATGGGGATGATGCGATACAGGCGCGGGTCAATGGCCGCCGTCACGCGGCGGATGGCGCTGCCCTTGCCGGCGGCATCCCAGCCCTCGAAGAGCGCGACGCTCGCGACTTTCTTCTCCCACGCGGCCCACGTCAGGCGCGTGAGCCGGCTCTGCCATTTCTCCAACTGCGCCTCGTATTTCTGGTCGGTGAGGCGCTGCGTGAGATTCACATGATCGAGGATCGTGATGCCGGCCTTGGTGCGGACACGGGCGGGCTTCGGCGTCGGCACGGCGGCGGAGACGGCCTTGGCCTTCTCCAGCTCACGCAGCTTCCGCTCGATGGCTTGCAGGAGAAGTTTCCCTGCGGTCAGTTCGCGGAAGCGACGATCCGCCGCCTCGATCAAGTGCCACGGCGCATGGCCCGCGTCGGTGCGGCGAAGGGCGCGCTCGGAAACCTCGGTGAACTTGTCGTAGAGCTTGAAGTGCTTCCAGTCGCTCGGCAGCACGCGCCAGTGCGTCTTGGGATCGCTCTCCAAATCCTTCAGCCGCCGACGCTGGGCTTTCTTCGAGAGGTGAAACCACAGCTTCACGATGACCGCGCCGTCGTCGGCCAGCATCTTCTCGAAGAACGCGATGCGGTCCATCTCGGTGTCGAGCTTGCTCGTCTTGATCTCGCCATAGACGCGCCGGATGATTGGCTCCGAATACCACGAGCCGAAGAGGATGCCGACGCGACCGCGCGCCGGCAGCGACCGCCAGAAGCGCCACCAGCGCGGGCGCTCGCGCTCCTCGTCGGAAGTCTGCCAGAAGGCCTGCGTGTCCACGCCGCGCGGGTCGAGCCACTCGTTGAGCCGGTGGACGACCTCGCCCTTGCCCGCGCCGTCCGCGCCGGAGACGACCACGATGACGGGCACCTTGGTGTCCTTGAGCGCGAAGTGCGCCTCCAGCAGCGCCGGGCGCAGCTTCGCCAGCTCGGCGTCGTATTGGGCCTTGGTGAGTTTCTGTCCGAGTTCGGCGGCTTCAAACATAACGGGCCTTTCGCTTAGGTGATGGCGTTTTGCAAAGCGCGCGCGGCGGCGAGCGTGTGGGCGGTGACGGCGGCAACCTCACCCTGTCCGTCCACCTGCGTCAACAAACCCGCGTCGCGGTAGAACTGAATCAACGGCTCGGTCTGCGCGTGAAAGGTCCTGAGTCGAGCGCGCACGGTCGCCGGATTGTCGTCGTCGCGCTGATACAGCTCGCCGCCGCAGCGGTCGCAAACGCCGGCCTTGTGCGGACGCTTGTAGCTTGTGTGATACGGCGTCTGGCACTGGCGGCAGATCAGCCGGCCCGAAAGCCGGTCCACAATCGCCTCGTCCGACACGGCGATGCACAGCACGCCCGCGAGCCGGCGGTCCAAGTCGGTGAGCATCTCGTTCAGCGCCATCGCCTGCGGCAGCGTGCGCGGGAAGCCGTCGAGGATGAAGCCGCCCGCCGTGTCCGACCGCGCGAGGCGCTCGCGCACCATCGCCTCGGTGATCTCGTCGGGCACCAGCTCGCCCCGGTCCATGTAGCCCTTGGCCTGCCGGCCCAGCTCGGTGGCCTGCCGGAGGTTTTCACGGAAGAGGTCGCCCGTGGCGATGTGCGGCAACTGAAGTTCCTTGCTCAGCTGCTCCGCCTGCGTGCCCTTCCCCGAGCCGGGGCCGCCCAGCAACACGAGTCCAAGGCACGCGTGCCGCTCGTAAGAAGGCAGCAGCAGCGCCTGCCGATGCCATGACGGCAGCGTGACTGTCGCCCCCGTGGGTTTGAACGCCGCGCCGCGCGTCCGCAGCGATTCCAGCGCGTTGAGGATGGCCCACTGCACCTTGTCCACCGGCCCGTCCGCCTCGATGACGCGCAGCCGACCGGACGGCTGGTAATACTCCAGCACCGGCCCGGCCGTGCGTTGGAACATCCGCAGCCGCGCCAGCGCACGGTCCGCCTCGTCATCCGGGCGGCGCTGCAATTCCCCGCCGCAGCCATCGCACACCCCCGCGCGGGCGGGCGGACGCATCGTCGCGTGATACGGCGTCTTGCAGGTGCGGCAGATCAACCGCCCGTCCAGCCGGCGGAGCATCTCCGCTTCGGAAAGGTTCAGCAGCACCACCGCATCCAGCCGGCTGCCCAGCCCGGTGAGCAGGTCATCCAGAAAGCGCGCCTGATACTCCGTGCGCGGAAAGCCATCGAAGAGAATGTCCCCCGCCGGATCGCTCTTGCGCACCCAGTCCTCCACCATCGCGTCCACGATCTCGTCGGGCACCAGCTCGCCGCGATCCATGTAGCGCCGCGCGAGCAGGCCCAGTGTGGTCTGGTCCTCGAGGTTTTGCCGGAACAAATCCCCCGTGGCGACGTGCTCCAGCCACAGCTCCTTGACCAAGGCTCCGCTGTGAGTGCCCTTGCCTGCGCCGGACGGACCGATGAGTGAGAGGTTCATGCGTGGCCGAGAGTTGCCTTCCCTGCCGAGAGCACCCTAACCGAACCGCCCGCTTCAACCACCCACCTTTTGCGGAACACGTCGCCAAATTTGCTTCAACGCGACGCTGGCGGCTGGCGTGTCAGCCCGGACTTGCAAGCAACGCCGCCGCTGGCTTGCCGCTGCGTGAACGCGGTGACTTCGCCTGCCCGGCATGGTAGATCATGAGCGCGATAAACGCCGCCGCCAGCAGCGCATCGGCAAGGAGGATGGTCTTGAGCGGTCGCTTGCGGAAACAGAAGTGGATGGCCGAGGCGATGGACGCAAACACGACCGCAGCGACCACGCCGACGACGAACAGCAGCCCCGCCACGCCGGGGGCCTGCTCGCTGCCGTCGGGCTGTTCCGGCGGGGAATCCGCGCCCGCCACGACGCCCGCGAGCGAGATGACGCCCATGCACCCGCACCGGAAACCAACGGCCAGCAGATGCTGCTTCCAGGTGTTCCCAACGGCGTCGGTGGGCGCATTCATCGGCTCGCGCCGGGTGAGGCTAGAGCTTCACGGTCTTGCCCGTCGCCGCTGACTTGTCGGCGGCGAACATGACCCGGTGGCTGGCCGCCGCGTCGGCGAGGCTGGTGAGGGCCATGTCCTTGCCGGCGTCGAGGGCGTCGAAAAAGGCCTGGAACTGCGTCTGATACGGGTGATCGCTCACGTCGCCGGAGTCGAGCATCTTCATGGAGAGCTGGCTCCACCTGGCCTTGTGCGTGCCGAGCTTCTGCGAGTGGAACTTGTCGTCCAGCAGGCTGCCCTCGCTGCCGACGAGGTGGGTGTGGAAGTAGTAGGGCTGCAGGCAGTCCACCACGGCGGCGCACTTGCCCACGGCCCCGTTCTTGAACTTGAGGATGGTGACGCTGGTGGTCGTGTATTCGTAGGGCTTGAAGATCTTGCTCTGCGAACGCGTGTCGTAGCTCGTGACCTCCGTGACCTCGCTGCCCATGCAAAGCAGCAGGGCGTCGAGCGCGTGGCAGCCGGCGGTGAGCAGCGAGCTGCCGCCATCCTTCTTGAAGGTGTTCCAGCGGAACTGGCCATACCACGGGCCGATGCCGTGATAGTAGTCCACCTCGCCGTAATGCAGCTTGCCGAGCAGCCCGCGATCAATGACGGCCTTCGTCGCCTGGAACTGGCTGCTGTAGCGGCACTCGAAGCAGACGCACGTCTTCACGCCGGCCTTGTTCACGGCGGCGACCATCGCGTCCACGTCCTTCTGCGACATGGCGAGCGGCTTCTCGATGATGATGTGCTTGCCAGCCTTGGCGGCGGCGATGACGTGCTTCGCATGCAGGCTGGGCATGGAACACACGGAGACCGCGTTGATGTTCGGGTCGGCGAGCATGGCATCGAGGCTCGTGTAGGTCGTGATGGGCGAGCCGTATTGGGCGGACAGCGCCGCGCCATCCTGCGCGCGGGAGGAATAAACCGCCGTGACCTGCGCCTGCGTGGAGGCGTTGATGGCGGGGATGTGCGCGGTGGCGACCCAGCCGTAACCGATGACTCCAACATTGTATTTTTTGCTCATGGGAAAGGAGATGATGCGTGTGCGGTGATTGTGACGCGGAGATGCCACCGGTTTTTTGACGGGATGTCAAACCCCGGTTCCCTTCGCCCGCTTGGCCCGGCGGGCTTTCGTCCTGGCGATGTAGGCGACCGCGTCCGGCGTCTGGCAGCCGGTTTCACCATGATCCACCGCCACTTTCCCAATGCGCCTTGCAGCAGCGACGGCGAGCCGCTCCAACTTCGCATTGCGGACACCGATGGCGATGAGCGCGCCGTTCATCGCGTAGCGGACGTGGTTTTGCGCCCCGTGGAGATCGCGCTCGATGGTCTTGAGCAGCGCGGCGAATTTCGTGTCCGGCAGCGTTGAGTTCAGCGCCAGTTCCGCCACCACGTCCCAGCCCGCCACGGCGACATGCTCACGCGGGTCGGCGCGCCACATTCCGGCCAGCGCCTCCGCCGACGCGGTGGCGGCGACGAGCTTCGCGACCGCCCCGGCGAGCGGACGGCTCTCGGCTCCGATCACCCAGGCGTCAAGGGTCGCGGCATCAGCCTGCTGCGGGTCGGCGATGAACGTGGCGAGCACGCGGGCGTCGTGCCAGCCGGAGGCCCAGAGGCCGCGCGCGAGCGCGTGGTCGCGTTTGATTTTCCTGGTGAGCTGGCCGAGGACGGCGTAGCTGACGCCGAACATCTTCGGGCCAACGCCGTGGCGGGCGTAGGTCTTGCGGGTTTGCGCCGAGCCGGCGGCTTCGAGTTGCTGGAGGGCCTGGGTGAGCGTCATGGCGTTGGCTTGAGGTTGGCTGAATTAAACTCCCTGGCGCGCCGAACTCAAGCTCGTCGGCACGCGCCCTGCGCGGCGTGAAGTGAACTCAACCTCGACAACGGGCCATTCGTCCCGGACAGTGTCGCCGGTCAATAAAACCGATGCGCACCGGACAAGAACTCATCAAGGCGACGAAGCAATATGCTCACGACGACACAGCCCGCAGTTGGTGGTATGTGCTGTCCACCGCCGGCCTGCTCGCGGCCACGCTCGCCGGAACGCTGTGGAACCATTCCCTGCCGCTGCGCGTGCTGTGCAGCGTGTTCGCGGGCCTGCTGATCCTCCGGCTCTTCGTCATCTACCACGACCAGCAGCACCACGCGATCCTGCCCAAGTCCTTCCTGGCGGAAATCCTCATGCGCGTGTTCGGCATCCTCTCGCTCAGCGCGAGCAGCATCTGGCGCAGCTCCCACAACCACCACCACAACCACAACTCCAAGCTGCGCGGCTCGCACATCGGCTCGTTCCCGATCATGACCAAGGCGCAGTTCCTCAAGACCACCCCCAGCAAGCGCTTCTGGTATCTCTTCGCGCGCCATCCGCTCACCATCCTGTTCGGCTACGTCACCGTCTTCATCATCGGGATGTGCATCAACCCCTTCCTCAACAATCCGCGCAAACACTACGACTGCCTCATCGCGCTGCTGCTGCACATCGCGATCGGCGTCGTGCTCTACATCACCCACGGCTGGCTCGGCGTGCTGCTGGCCCAGACCCTGCCGCACTTCCTCACCTACGCGATTGGCTCCTACCTGTTCTACGCGCAGCACAACTTCCCGACCGTCGCGTTCACCGACCACGCCGGCTGGACCTACGAGAAGGCCGCGCTGGACTCGTCGAGCTACATGAGGACCAGCCGGCTCATGGCGTGGTTCACCGCGAACATCGGCTACCACCACATCCACCACCTGAACGCCCGCATCCCGTTCTACCGGCTGCCGGAAGTGCTGCGCGAAATGCCGGAATTGCAGGCGGCCAAGACCACTTCCTTCCACCCGGTGGAGGTCTTCCGCTGCCTGCGCCTGAAAGTCTGGGACACCGAGGCGCAAAGAATGGTGGGCCTGCCCAAGCTATCCTGACGGTCTGCGGTTGTCCCTTGACTCACTCCCGCTGAACGAGACGATGCGGCCATGCGCGCCGTCCTGCTGCCGTTCATCGCTTTCCTCCTGCGCCGCTTTCGTCCCGCGCCGCGGATGCGCTGGGCGACTATGTCCGCAAGGCCGATGCCTCTTTTGCTTGGAAGCAGGCCGAGCGGCGCGATGTGGATGGCTTCATCGCCACACGCCTTGACCTGACTTCGCAGACCTGGCGCGGGCACGCTTGGCAGCATCAGGTGCTGGTCGTGCATCCGCCGCAGGTGCGCAACAAGGACATCGCCTTCCTCTTCATCACCGGCGATGGCGATGTGTCCAAGCTCTTCAACCTGATGAAAACCTTGGCCGAGCGCGCCGGGGCCATCGCCGCCGCCGTCAACAAAGTCCCCAACCAGCCGCTCTACGACGGCCGCCGTGAGGACGCCCTCATCGCCTACACGTTCAACGAGTATCTCAAGACCGGCGACCGCGAGTGGCCGCTGCTCTTCCCGATGGCCAAGTCCGCCGTGCGCGCGATGGACGCGGTGCAGGCCTTCGCCAGCGAGGGCGGCGGCACGAAGCCCGTGCGCTTCGTCGTCTCCGGCGCGTCCAAACGCGGCTGGACCACCTGGCTCACCGCCGCCGCCGATACGCGCGTGGCCGGCATCGCGCCGATGGTCATAGACATGCTGAACATGAAGGCGCAAACGCGGTGGTCGCAGCAGGTCTATGGCAAGCAGAGCGAGAAAATCGGCGACTACACCGAACTGAACCTCGTCGAGCGCATGGACGACCCGCGCATGGTCGAGCTGCGCGGCTGGGTGGACCCGTTCAGTTACCGCCGCGCCTACACGCTGCCCAAGCTTCTGCTCCTCGGCACCAACGATCCGTATTGGACCGTGGACGCGCTGCGGCACTACTTCCACGAGCTGCCCGACCCGAAGCTGATTTTTCAGACCCCCAACGCCGGCCACGATCTTGCCGGCGGACGCGAGGCCACGCAGACGCTCGCGGCGTTCTTCCAGATGCTGGCCGACCGTGAGCCGCTGCCGCAGATGAAGTGGGAGTTCAAGGGCGGCGCGCTCGAAGCGCCGACCGTGGACGTGACGCTGAGTCAACCCGCGAAGTCCTTCCGTTTGATGACGGCGGGCTCGACCGACCGCGACTTGCGCAACGACAAGTGGTCCGGCAGCGAGCTGAAATCCAATCCTGGCCACCACGTCGTCGCGCGCGTCGAGAAGCCCGCGTCCGGCTACCGCGCGTATCTCGTCGAGGCCGAGCTGACCGCGTCCACCGGCCACACCTACAAGCTCTCCACCGAGGCGCGCGTGACGCCGGACGGTGCGCCGGGTGAGAAGCCGGATTTCAGCAACGCCCGCCGGCCCGACGAGCCATCGCTCCGCTTCTGGCTGTGGAACATGATGGCGCTCCATCGCTTCTCCCGCGACGAGGTGCGGGCCGCGACGGGCATGACGGCGGCGGAAATTGACAGCGCCTTGCAACGCTATGACATCCGGCTGGACCCGCCGGCCGCGCGCGGGGCGCACGCGCCCTTGCTCGTCGTGCCCTATCCCGGTGGCCGCCATCCGCGCATCGGCTTCCTCGACGGCGCGGTGGACCCGCAGCGCGAGACCAAGGTGAGCGTGTTCGCGCCGTGGGACCCCGCCAGCTACGTCGTAGTGGACGTGCCCGAGGCCATCTGGTCGAACCTCGGCCTCACCTACCTCGCGCACACGCACGTCCCGACCGTGTGGTCGAAGCAGAACATTGACCTCCCCAAGCTGGAATGGACCCGCCGGACCGACGGCTCGCTCGACTTCGAGCGCACGCTGCCCAATGGCATCGCCTTCGGCACCAAGGTCGTTCCGGGTCGCGACGGCGTGCGGATGGAGATGTGGCTGCGCAACGGCACGAAGGAAACGCTCTCCGACCTGCGCGTGCAGAACTGCGTCATGCTGCGCGGCGCGAAGGGCTTCACCGCGCAGAGCAACGACAACAAGGTGCTCGCCAAGCCCTACGCCGCCGCACGCTCGGGCGACGGGAAGCGTTGGATCATCACCGCATGGGAGCCGAACCACCGCCCGTGGGCCAACCCGCCGTGCCCGTGCATCCACTCCGACCCGAAGTTCCCCGACTGCAAACCGGGCGAGACACAACGCGTGCGCGGCTGGCTCTCCTTCTACGAAGGAGCGGACGTGCAGGCGGAGTTCAAGCGGCTGGACGGAGTCGGTTGGAAGTAAGCCTGAAATTTGACGCCGGCAAGACTCCGGCGGCTACTTTCCCGTCACCAGCCAGCGCGCGGCCTCCTCCACCCAGCCGGTGTTCCAGTGGTGCTTGCGCTGCGGGCCATCGCGGTAGGCGTGGGGGATTTTCAACTCATCAAGCAGCGCGTGCGCCTGCTGCGTCGGCGTGCGGAAGTTGTCGTAGCCCATGAGCAGCAGGCGCGGCTCGGAACCGAGTGACTTGCCACGCTCGCGCAGCAAGGTCGGGATGCGGTGGCGCTCGAAGTTCTCCGGCGTCCCGGCAATCGCCGCCATGCCGTAAAGCCCGCGCTCCATCATCAGCGGCGAATCCCACGCGGCGGCTTTGCCAAAGACTTCCGGGTTCCGCAGCAGCAGGCTCCATGCGCCCCAGCCGGACTTGCTGAAGCCCAAGAGCAGCCGCGCGTCGCGCTCGGCGCGGGCGGGGTAGGCGCGTTCAATGAAGGGGACAACGACCTTGAGGAAGTAGGTCTCCTGCCGGATGCCAAGATCAGTCGGATGGTCGCAATACCACGGCAGGTGGCTGAAGGTCGGATAGACGCAGACGACGTTGAGCTTGTTGGCCAGGTCGAGTTTCGCGGCCTCGGCCAGCGGGTCGCCCCAGCGCTGCTCGTCCTTCGCCTCGACGGGCAGGAGGTAGAGCACCGGCAGCCGCGCGCCCGGTGCGAGCTTGTCCGGCGCCCGGACGTAGATTTTGGTCGGGCCGGACTGAAACTCGGACTGAACGGTGTGGACGACGAAGCCGTTGGGCGCGGGTGCGGCCGGAGAAATTACGGCCTCGGCGGCTCGGCCGTTGAAGCTGAAGAGCAGAAACAGGAGGAGGGCATGGCCGCGAAAGGGCGCAGAGAACACAAAGGGGGAAAGCAAACTGACTGCACCTGACGAACACAACCTTGAGCGGCGGGAGGAGTGCCTGTGGCTTTTCATTCTCTGTGCTCTCTGCGCCCTTTCGCGGCAAAGTCCTATTCTACAGCGCCGGGTTGCGCGGGAATTTCACCAGCGGCAATCGCGCGCCACGATGCAGGCTGCGGTCCGCGCGCACTGGCTCCGGCGGAAGGAAGATGCCGCCCAGCGCCGCCGCCGCCGAGGCCGCCACGAGGTCGTCCTGGTCAATGCCGTCGCCGCTCACGCCCACCGCGCCGATGAGCACGCCGCCGCGATACAGCGGCATGGAGCCGGCGAAGATGGTCATGCCGTTGGGCAGGTTCGGATTCACCGCGACGGACGTGGTGAAGGCCGCGCCGTTGAGCGTGTTGACCGCCGCGATGGCCGGGACGGTGATGATGGAGAAGCGTTCCTGCAACCCGAGGAAGATGCCGGGCGTCGTCCCGCCGATGCCGGGAGGATACGAGCCTTGCGCCATGAAACCCACCGTCCGCGCCGTGAACGCCCGCGTGTCGCTGCTGAAGAAGACCGCCGTGCGCGCCTTCTGCACGCACACGTCCCAACTGAACCGCGTCGAGTCCGGTGAGGTGCAGAACGTGCCGAGCACAATCGGCGGGCTGCCGGCGAGGTTGGGATTGTTGACCACCGAGATGAAGCACTGCATCCGCGAGCCGCGCGGCAGCCGGATGCCGCCGCGCGTGGTGCGCGCGCGGTTCGCGCCAGCGGTGAGGATGGCCGTGACCTCCGCCGCCGTGAGCCGTGCGGTGCCGCCGGGCAACGGGACGGCACTCGGGTCCGCGATGATGGCCTGACGAATCTCGCCGGTGACACCGCCCATCGTCGCCGCGACATAGGGCAGACCGACGGGGCTGGCTGAAAGCGGAAATCCCGGCGCTGCAATCCCGATGCCGGGGCCGGGAAGAAAGGGCGCAGGCCCGGTCGTGCTCGCCACATAGGCCAGCGCGATGCCGTCCACGAAAACCTTGTTGCCCAGAATGCGGGAAGATGGCTCGAAACCGACCTGCCCCGCGAGCGCCACGTCCTCGTCAACCTTCGCGCTGATGACCGTCGCGGCGGAGATGTTCAGCGGGCTGTCGTCGCCATCGCCCGCCACGCCGACGCCGCCGATGAGCACGCCGGCGCGGTAGAGCGGCACGCCGCCCGCCGTGCCGGCGAGTCCGCCAGTGAGCGGAGTCGTGACGGGCGTGAGCGGGGCCGCCGGGCTGGAGCCGAGCGTGAGCAGGCCGGCCTCGGCGGGCAGCTTGTATTTGTTGATGTCGGAGAAGGCGAGCTGGCTGAAGTTCACGCCCACCAGCGGACCAGGCGGCTTGTTGTTCACGCCGGGCGGGAAGTTCTGCTGCACAATCATCGCCGCCGTGCGCGGGGTGAAGGCGTTCTGCGCGCTGCTCAGGAAGGCCGCCGTGCCCGCCTTCGCGATGGCGTTGTCCCGGATGTCCGTCGCCGGGACGAGGCCGTTCACGCTCCACACCCCAAGCACGAAACCCTCGCGGTCCACCACCGCCACCACGCTCGCCGGTGAGACCACCGCCGCGCGCGACACCGCCTGCGCCAGCACGGTCGTCACTTCCGCGAGCGTCATCTGGGCGCGGACGGGCAGCGCGCAGAGAAAAACCCCGAGGATGAACGCAACCGGCTTCACTGGCCGCCAGTCTTCGGAAAACCACCGCAGGGCGGCAAGCAAATTGACGGGAGCTTTACACTTCGCTTACACGCGGAGGCTTGCAATTCGCGCGACGTCTCGCGTTTCATTGCCAGCGGATGCCGGCGTCACTTCAGGGAAAGAAGTCTCCGCTTTTACGCGGTCTGCTCCAGTCCGTCGCGCCCGGCGTGGCGGTGGGTCTCGCGTGCGCGTCCGGCCACGGCGCGGAGCCGGCCAAGCCGGGGAAGCTGCTCACCGAACGCACGCCCAAAGCCAAGGCCACGCCCGCCGCCCAGCCCTCCCCTGCCCCGCTCTCGCCGAAGGAAGACGCCGACCGCGAGCGTGACCGGCTCAAGCCGCTTCAGGAAATCACCGCCGGCCCGCCGCCGGCCGCGCCGAGCGTCTTCAGCCCGGAGCCGGACAAGCGCTTTCTTCCGTTCCCCGCGTCGCTGCTCTTTCCGCCCATCGAGGAAACGCTTGAGCTGCGCGTGACCTTCAGCAGCGGCTCGCCGCCCGCCGCGCCAGGCAAGTTCAATCCCGACCCGCGCACCGGGCCGGCTTGGCCGCGCGAGCTGTTCGAGGAGCCGCCGGGCCTGCGGCTCAAGGTCACTTACACGCCGCCCCCGCCGCCCAAGGCTCCCGCGCAGTTCAATCCCGACCCCGGCGCGAAAAACGTGAAGCCCGCCGAGGAGCCGTTCTTCAAGCCGGAGTTCACGCTTGGCCCCGCGTTCGGCTCCGAAGCGGTGCCGCCGCCGCTGGCCTTGCCGCGCTCGCCGCTGCGCGACACTGAGGTCGTCGCCGTGCCACCAAAGTTTCCGAACGGCTACGGTTCTGAGCCGGTGCCCTTCGCACTGCCGCGCACACCGATTCGCACGATTGGGCTGGAGCCGAAATCCACCGAACTGAAGCCGAAGCACGGCCTCGACGCGTTGCCGAAGCCGCTCGACCTCCCGCGCGCGAACACACGGCGCAATCTTCCCTTCCACCCGCACTTCGAGAGTAGCGGCATCGCGCGCGACACCGGCGTGGCGCTGCCGGCGTGGACCGAGTCGCGCCACGACCGCTGGCGCGCGGGCTTCCTGCCGTGGAAGCGCTACGCCAACGGCAGCGGCGAAGACCCGTTCTACTACCACGAGCCGCGCCTGTGGCATCCGTATTACCAGAGCAAGCTCAAGGGCGACCTGCCCGTCATCGGCCAGGACATTTTCCTGAACGTCACGGTCAACAACTCGACCGACTTCAACGGCGTGAATGTCCCCACGCCCAGCGGCGCGAGCGCGGCGACGCCCGGCCAATACGAGTTCTTCGGGCGGGGCGAGGCGTTGGCGGTGCAGAACAACCTGGCGTTCTCGGTCGAGCTGTTTCGCGGCGAGACGGCGTTCAAGCCCATTGAGTGGGCCATCCGGCTCACGCCGGTCTATAACATCAACTATCTCCATGTGCAGGAAACCGGCGGCGTCTCGCCCGACCCGCGCGGCTTCCTCGGCGGCGGGCTGGGCAACAACGTCGCCAATCCGGCCAATGGCTTCGTCACCACGCCCGCCGACATCACCACGCTGCTCGCGGGGCAGCTCACCTCGATTGACAGCCTCGCCGGCCGCCGCTCGACGGTGCGCACAAAGGATTACTGGGCCTTGCAGGAGGCGTTCCTCGAAGTCCATCTGCGCGACCTCTCGGACAGCTACGACTTCATCGCCATCAAGGGCGGCAACCAGACGTTCAGCTCCGACTTTCGCGGCTTCCTCTTCAACGACACAAACCTCGGCGGTCGCCTCTTCGGCAACTACGCAAACAACCGGATTCAATACAACGCGACGGTCTTCGACATGCGCGAGAAGGACACGAACTCGGGGCTGAACACCTTCGAGCAGCGCAACCAGCGCGTGGTCATCGCGAACGCGTATTTGCAGGACACGTTCTTCAAGGGCTACACGACGACGTGGAGCTTCCACGCGAACCTCGACGACGCCGACGTTCACTACGACCGCAACGGCAACGTCGTTCGCCCCACGCCGCTCGGCACGGTGCGCCCGCACGACGTGCGCGCCTACTACCTCGGCTTCGGCGGCGACGGCCACATCGGGCGCTGGAACGTCTCGCACCAGTTCTACCAGGCGTTCGGGCGCGATGACTTCAACGGCCTCGCGGGCCAGCCGGTGAACATCAACGCGCAGTTCGCCGCGCTCGAAGTCAGCTATGACCGCGACTGGCTGCGCTACAAGGCGTCGTTCGTTTACGCGAGCGGCGACAGCAAGAGCGATGACGGCCAGGCCACGGGCTTCGACACGATTCTCGACAACCCAAACTTCGTCGGCGGGCCGTTCAGCTACTACGTGCGGCAGGGTTTCAACCTCGGCGGCTCGGCGGTTGGCTTGAAGCAGGGCGGCTCGCTCGTGCCCAACCTGCGGTCGAGCAAGTCGCAGGGCCAGGCGAACTTCGTCAACCCCGGCATCTACCTCTGGGGTCTGGGCATGGACATTGACGTGACGCCGAAGCTGAAGACTTTCCTGAACCTGAACTACATCCGCTTCGCCGAGACCGACCCGCTGCGCACCGCGCTGCTGACGGACAAGATTGACCGCGAGCTGGGCCTCGACCTGAGCCTCGGCCTTCAGTATCGGCCCTTCCTGACGGACAACGTGATTCTCTCCGCCGGCTGGGGCGTGCTGCTGCCGGGCCGCGGCTACAAGGACATTTACCGTCGCAGCACCGACCCCGTCGCCGGCCTCGAAGACACCTCGCGCGCCGGCAAGGTGGATGACTTTCTCTACAGCGGTTTGATTGCGTTGACCCTGACTTACTGAGCGTATGAAAGCTCCAAGCTCCAAGCTCCAAATCCCAAAGAAGCTCCAATGGCCAAGCTCCAATGGGGCGTGTGGAGCGCCCGCCATCGTCTTGGACTGCGGCGGCAAGCGAAGCGCGACGCCGCTTTTGCAACGCACGCCAAGTGTGCTGCCTGGCTCCACCGTGCCACCCACACCAAAGCGCCGTCGCCGCTGCGCTCTGCCGGCGCATTCCAAATTGCGCGGCTCGTTCGCACGCGCGCTGTTGGTGCTTGGTGCTTGGAGCTTCTTTGGGATTTGGAGCTTGGAGCTTGTCGCTTCCCCCGCCTTCGGCCCGGCCATCTCCGTCCCCATTGACCTTCCGCGCGAGTCCCGCTCGCTGCCCGCGCCGAATCTCATTGACCAATCCCGCGAAGCCGCCGCGCTCAAGTCACGCGGCTGCCTCGAATGCCACGTCGGCACGGACGAGCACACGATGCACAAGTCGCCCAACGTCGTGCTCGGCTGCACGGATTGTCACGGCGGCAACGCCACGCCCGGCTTGCTCATGCGCAAAGCCCACGTCCCGTCGCGCCACGGCGAGTGGTGGCCCGGCTCCGCGAACCCAAACAACTCCACCATCCTGCTCAACCAGGAGTCGCCCGAGTTCATCCAGTTCGTGAACCCCGGCGACCTGCGCGTCGCGGACAAGGCGTGCGGCACCTGCCACCGGCAGGAGGTCGCGAGCGTCGGGCACTCGATGATGCGCCACGGCGCGATGCTCTGGGGCGCGGCGCTCTACAACAACGGCGCGATTCCCGCGAAGAACCCGCACTACGGCCAGGCCTACGCCGCCGACGGCACCGCGCTGCGGCTCGTGAACCCCACGCCCGTCACGCCCGAGGACACGAAGCGTTACGGCGTCTTGCCTTACCTCGACCCGCTGCCGCGCTTCGCCATCGGCCAGCCGAGCAACATCCTCCGCATTTTCGAGAAGGGCGGCGAGAAACAGAACCAGCTCGGCATCCCGACCGTGACCGAACCGCCGGGCAAGCCGTTGCGCCGCCTCAGCGAGCGCGGCCTCGGCACGTTGAACCGCATTGACCCCGTTTATCTCAACTTGCAGAAGACGCGGCTGCACGACCCGTTGCTCGACTTCATGGGCAGCAACAATCATCCCGGCGACTACCGTTCCTCCGGCTGCTCCGCCTGCCACGTCATCTACGCGAACGACCGCTCGCCCGTGAACTCCGGCTGGTATTCCAAGTATGGCCACCAGGGCCTTTCCTTCACCGGCGACTCGGCGATTCGCAAGGACGAGCGCGGCCATCCCATCAAGCACGAGTTCACGCGCAGCATCCCGACGAGCCAGTGCATGAACTGCCACATGCACCAGGGCAACCTCTTCGTGAACCCGTTCCTCGGCTACATCTGGTGGGACCAGGAGAGCGACGGCGACCTCATGTATCCGCACCCCGGCAACCCGCTCGCGAAGGAGCCGCACTTCCTCGGCAACCGCAAGCCGGAGGAATTCCAGAAGCAGCGCAACCCGACCGAGGCGCAGCTCACGCGGGCCATCGAGAAAAATCCCGAGGCCGCCGCCGCGCGCGGGTTGTGGGGCGACCTCGACTTCCTCGAAAAGGTCGCCGAGCTGAACCCGCGCATGAAGCACACGCAGTTTGCGGACTACCACGGCCACGGCTGGGTCTTCCGCGCCGTGTTCAAGAAGGACAAGTCCGGCAACCTGCTCACGCTCGACGACCAGAAAATCCCGCACGACGACGCGCACAAGTTCGAGAAGGCGGTTCACCTCAAGGACATTCACCTCGCCAAGGGCATGCACTGCGCGGACTGCCATTTCCTCACCGACTCGCACGGCGACGGCAACCTCTACGGCGAGCCGCGCGCGGCGACTTCGGTCGAGTGCATTGACTGCCACGGCACGGTGAACGCGCGACCGTCGCTCGTCACGACGGGCAACGGCGGGCGCTTCAGCAACGGCGGCAAGGGCGTGAACATCGCGGCCACCAGCACGCCGTGGGGCCCGCGCTTCGTGTGGGAGGGCAGGCGGCTTTACCAGCGCAGCAACCTCTCGCCCGACGTGCGCTGGGAAATCCCGCAAACGCTCGACACGCTCGACCCGACGCATCCGCGCTACAACGCCAAGAGCCGTTACGCGAAGACGCTTCGTCGCGACGGCCAGACTTGGGGCGACGTGCCCGCCGCCGCGAAGTGCCCGCAGGACCTCGCGCACGACAACTCGAACATCACCTGCCAGGTCTGCCACAGTTCGTGGGCGACGAGCTGCTTCGGCTGCCACCTGCCGATGCGCGCGAACCAGCGCGTGGCGCTCAACAAGTTCGAGGGCATGACCACGCGCAACTTCACCGGCTACAACCCGCAGGTCGTGCGCGACGACGTCTTCCAGCTCGGCGTGGACGCCAGCTACAAGAGCAACCGCCTCGCCGTGCTGCGCTCGTCCAGCGCGGTCATCGTCGGCTCGCAGAACAGCAACCGCGAATGGGTCTATTCGCAGCAGCAGACCGTCAGCGCCGAGGGCTACAGCGGCCAGGCTTACAACCCGCACCTGCCGCACACGACCAGCGGCGCAGGCACCACGAAGGGCTGCACCGACTGCCATCTCGCCGCCGACAACAGCAACAACGCGTGGATGACTTCGCTGCTCGGCTTCGGCACCGGCACGGTGAACTTCTTCGGCCGCTACGCGTGGGTCGGCGCTGGCAAGGACGGCCTCTACGGCGTCGTCTGGACCGAACAGGAGGAGCCGCAGGCCGCCATCGGCAGCTACCTGCATCGCCTCGCCTACCCGGACAACTTCCAGCGCCACGTCGAGGCGAACAAAGGCATTCTCCCCGCGAAACAGGACGGCAATGACCTCGCGCATCACCACCACGCGAAGGAGATTTTGGACCTCACCTTGCGCGGCGAATACCTCTACACCGCCAACGGCGCGGACGGCTTCGAGGTCTTCGATGTCGCGAACATTGACCAGAAGGGGTTCAGCGAGCGCATCGTCACCGCGCCCGTCTCGCCGCTCGGCCAGCGCACTTATCTCCGCACGAAATACGCGACCAGCGTCACGCTGCCGAGCACGCTGGGCATTGACCCAACGCGCCAGCGGTTGCCGGAAAATCAGGAGCAGCCCATCAGCCTCATCTACGCGTGGGTCTTCATCACCGACCGCGAGGAGGGCCTCGTGATGACGACCGTCGCGACGCTCGTGGACGGCAACCCGAACAACAACTTCCTCGACAAGGACCTCAAGACGATTCGCTTCAACCCGGACAACAAGCTCGCCGGAGCGATGCACTCCTACATGGCCGGCACGAACCTGTTCGTGGTCGCGAAGAAGGGCCTGTTCGTCCTCGGCCTGCACAACGACAAGCTCGAAGCGCCAAAGCTCGTGGCGGAGTTGAGCAACGGCGAGTTCAAGAACCCGCGCGCCGTCAGCGTGCAGTTCCGCTACGCCTACGTGACCGATGACGACGGCTTCAAGGTCGTGGACCTCACCGACCCGACCAAGCCCCGCCTCATCCCCGGCGCGACCGTGCCGCTCAAGAACGCCCAGCGCTTCTACCACGCGCGCACCTTCGCCTACGTCGCGAACGGCGCGGAGGGCCTCGCGTTCATTGACATCAGCAACCCGGAGAAGCCCCGCCTCGAACGCATGTTCAACGCCGACGGCAAACTCAACGACTCGCGCGCCGTGCAGATTGGTTCAGTCAACGCCTCGATGTTCGCGCTCGTCGCCGACGGCAAGAACGGCCTGCGCGTGCTCCAGATGATTTCGCCCGAGAACGTCCCGACGCACATGGGCTTCAGCCCCGTGCCGAACCCGAAGCTCATCGCCACGTATCCCACGCACGGCCCCGCCGTCGCCGTCTCGCGCGGCCTCGACCGCGACCGCGTGGTGGACGAGACCGGCAACCAGACCGTCGTCTTCGGCCGCCGCGGCTCGCGTCCGTTCACGATGGACGAGATGGAGAAGTTCTTCCGCCACTTCGCCGGCCCCACACCGAGCGACCTGAAATCCAAACGCACCGGCTCGCTCTACAAAGTGGAGGAAACCGCCGTGAAGAACGGCGAGCTACAGACCGCCAGCGGGGCAACGCTGAAGCGCCCGAATGCCTTCAAGCCCGAACCGGAGCCGCAACCCGTGCGCCCGAGCAACGACCGATTGGTTCGTCGTGGTCAATGAGCCAAGCCCTCCAGAACGCTTCTCGCACCGAGGCTCGCACCGAGCAGTCTCGCGCTTTCTTCTCCCTCTCCCCCACCGGGGGAGAGGGCCGGGGAGAGGGAGCAAGCCGCAAGTCAACCCGTTTCTCTTCCTACTCCGTAGCCGCTCTCCCTCACCCCGACCCTCTCCCGCTGGGAGAGGGGACCAACTCGTCCGCGCTCGACCTCCCATTGCGCCCCAACACCTCGGAACGGGGCCTGCGTCCCCCCCTCTCCCAGCGGGAGAGGGTCGGGGTGAGGGAGAACGCGCGGACAACTCGACGGCTTGCGTTCGCCTTAGTCGCTCTGCTCGTCCAACTGGCGGACCTCCTCCCCGCCCAAGACTCCGTCCGCACGCTCGCCGGCCTTCCCGAAACTCCCGGCTCCTCCGACGGCACGAATACCACCGCTCGTTTCAACGACCCCGCCGGCCTCGCCATCGCCGCCGACGGCACCATCTTCGTCGCGGACAACCAAAATCACGCCGTCCGCCGCATCGGCACGAACGGCGTCGTGACCACGCCCGCGGGTTTGCTCGGCACGCCCGGCTCCGCCTATGGCACCGGCTCCACCGCGCGTTTCGACAGTCCGACGGGCCTCACGCTCGGGCCTGACGGCGCGCTCTATGTCTGCGACACGGGCAATCACACCATCCGCCGCGTCACGCTCTCGGGCATCGTAACCACGCTCGCCGGTTCAGCCGGTAACGCCGATTACACCGATGGCTCCACTTCCGCCGCGCGCTTCAACCAACCGCTCGGTCTCGCCATCGCGCCGGATGGGACGGTGTTCGTCGCCGACAGCGGCAATCATCTCATCCGCATCATCGCCACCAACGGCACCGTCTCCGTTCTCGCGGGCAACCCGGAGACGTTCGGTTCCGCCGACGGCTCGGGCACGAACGCCTTCTTCAACAGCCCCGTCGGCCTCGCCCTCGCACCCGACGGCTCCCTCTTCGTCTCGGACGCGAACAACTTCACCATCCGCCGCGTGACTGCAGGCGGCGTCGTCACGACTATCGCCGGAGCCGCCGGCCAAGACGGCTCCACCGACGGTCCCGCCGCGTCCGCGCGCTTCGGCAAGCCCGCCGAACTCGCCCTTGCCCCGAACGGCACGCTCTACATCGCGGACGCCGCGCATCACACCATCCGCCGCCTCACGCTGGACGGCCACGTGAGCACCATCGCCGGCCTCGTCGGCACGGACGGCGCGGCCGACGGCGCGAACGGCCTCGCGCGCTTCTTCAATCCCTACGGCCTCGCCATCGCCGCGCGCGGCCACCTCATCGTCGCGGACACCTATAATCAAACCGTCCGCGAACTGCTCGCACCCTTCACCGTCGGCGTGGCACCGAGCGGGACTGGCCGTGTGATCGCGTGGGAGTCAGTCGTTGGCCGCAGTTACCAAGTGCAGTTCAAGGATAGCTTGTCGGCAGCTTGGCAAAACCTCGGCGGCTCCGTCACCGCCACCGCTCTCGTCGTTTCGCAGACGGATTCCTCCTCCGTCGCGGGCACGCGCTACTACCGCATCCTGCGTATAGAGTAGTCGCAACCTTCAGGTTGCGCGTCAGGCTCCAAGTTTCCCGCGCAAGCTAAAGCCTGCGACTACGGCACAGCTTGAATCGCCTTGCCTCCCCGCCTATCTTCGCCGCACTTGATACGATGAAAGTCAATCTCGCCTACGGCCAAAGCCACCTGCCGGTCGAATTCCCCGACGGTCGCACCACGGTCATTGAGCCGGCGCACAATCCCGCTCTGACCGATGAGAAGGCCACGCTGCTAGCCGCGTTGGACAACCCCATCGGCGCGAAGCCGCTGCGCGAGTGGCTCACGCCCGGCGCGAAGATTTGCATCAACTTCACCGGCATCACCCGCGCCACGCCCAACCACCGCATCATCCCGTGGGTGCTGGAATACTTGGCGCAGCACGGCGTCGCGCGCGACCAGATCACGCTGCTCAACCAGACCGGCACGCACCGCCCCAACACCAAGGCCGAACTGGAGAAGATGCTCACGCCCGAGGTCGTCGCGAACTACCGCGTCATCAACCACGAGTGCGAGCATGACGCCGATCTCGTCCAGTTCGGCACCACGCGCACCGGCGCGCCCGCGCTCATCAACCGCCATTGCGCCCACGCGGACGTGCGCATCATCACCGGCTTCATCGAGCCGCATTTCTTCGCCGGCTTCAGCGGCGGGCCGAAGGGCATCGCGCCCGGTGTAGCTGGTTTGGCCACGGTCATGAGCAATCACGGCGCACACAACATTGGCGACCCGCGCGCCGCCTTCGGCATCACCGACGGCAACCCGCTGTGGGAAGAACTCCTCGACATCGCCCTGCGCGTTGGCCCGAGCTTCCTGCTCAACGTCACGCTCAACGAGACCCGGCAGATCACGAACGTCTTCGCCGGCGACATGCAGGCCGCGCACAAGACGGGCTACGAATACGTCCGCAAGTCCGCCATGCAGCGCGTGAAGGATCCGTTCGACATCGTGGTGACGACCAACAGCGGCTACCCGCTGGACATGAACCTCTACCAGGGCGTGAAGGGCATGAGCGCCGCCGCGCGCATCGTGCGACCCGGCGGCCTCATCATTCTCGCGTGCGAATGCAGCGAGGGCGTCCCGGCCAACAGCCCGCTCGACAAGCTCCTTCGCAGCGCCCGGAGTTCGGAGGAAATCCTGCTGATGCTCGCCACGCCCGGCTTCGTGAAGCCCGAGCAGTGGCAGGCGCAAATCCAGGCGCTCATCCAGCGCAAGGCGGAGGTGCTGGTCTTCAGCAAGCTCTCGGACGAAGTGCTTTCCTCCGCGCACTTGAAGCCGTGCCGCGACATCGGCGCGGAAGTCGCCACGCGGCTTGCCCCGCTCGGCCCCGAAGCCCGCGTCGCCGTGCTGCCGCAGGGGCCGCTCACGATTCCGTATCTCGCCTGAACTGGCACGCCCACACCGGGCGAACCTATCCTTCGTCGGCCTTGGCATTCTGCTCCGACGCCAGCGCCGCGCGGCGTTCCTTGCCGAACCTCGACGCGCCGATGAGCCAGAAGGGCGTGATGATGAGCAGCACGCCGCCCGCCCCCCACGCGCCCGGTGATGAAACTGCGCAACTGCGCGGCGAGCGAGTGCCAGAGCTGTTCGGTGAGATTGCTCATGGGAGGGAATTGGCCGCGAAGGAGCGCAGAGAACTCAAAGGAGAAATCCTTTGCGCGCTTTGCGTTCTTTCGAGGCCATTGCTCACGGCTTCACGCCTTCAATGCTCGCCGAGAGCACGTAGTCGCCGGGGTTCTTGCCGGGGAGCCATTCGTGGATGAACTCGCGGCTCGTGTCCACGGGCTGGATGCGGATGTCCACGAAGCCGGCGTCGCGCAGCATCGCCTCAAGCTCCTCGACGGACGCCGCGCCGGCCACGCAGCCGCAGTGCGCCGCGAGGTCGGCGAAGATCTCAGGCGGCAGGTCAGCGGTGCGGACGGTGTCGGCAATGGCGAGGCGGCCGCCGGTCCCGAGCACGCGGAATGCCTCGCGGAAGACGCGCGGCTTGTCGGGTGAGAGGTTGATGACGCAATTGGAGAGGATGACGTCCACGGAGTTCGAGTCCACGGGCAGCGACTCGATTTCGCCAAGGCGGAACTCGAGGTGCCGGACGCCGGCCTTCGCGGCGTTGGCGCGGGCCTGCTGGACCATCTCAGCCGTCATGTCCACGCCGATGACACGGCCGGTCGGACCCACGGCGCGCGCGGCCAGAAAACAGTCGAAGCCCGCGCCGCTGCCGAGGTCGAGCACGGTCTCACCAGGGCGGAGCGAGGCGAGGGCGTGCGGGTTCCCGCAGCCAAGGCCGAGGTTCGCGCCCTCGGGCGCGGCGGTGATTTCGTCCAGGCGGTAGCCGAGCTTCTCCGCGCCGATGGCCGGCGGGCCGCCTCCGCCGCAGCAGGTGGAGGCGGTGATGTTCGGCTCGCAACAGGCGGCGCGCTGGGCGACGGCGGCGTAAGCCTTGCGGACTTCGGCGCGCACCGCGTGCGCGTCCTGGGGGATGGGGTTTGATTTCATCGCCGTTGCTGACGGGGCAGGAGTGAAAAGGACGCAGGGGAAATGCGCGAGTGGAGAATTGTGTGCCGGCATTGTGATGCGCACGTCCACCCAAAGCGGCGCTGAAGCCGCCGCAGTCCAAACGCTGGCGCGACCACAATCGCCCTCGGCTTCGCGAAGCGTCTGGACTGCGGCGGCTTCAGCGCCGCTCTTCCCCGCGCGTCCTTGAATTCAGCCATCCCTTCACCCGTCGCACGCTGACTATGCAACTCCTCCGTGCGGGCCTCCTTTGCCTTCTCCTCGTCTGCTCTGTCCTCGCCGCGCCGAAGGGCGAGCGCGTGCTGGTCACGGCGCACAGCTTCCACATCTTCACTGCGCCCCGCCTCGCGCCGCTGGCCCTCGCGGCGGGCATCGAGGGGCACAAGCTCGTTGCCGCGCAGATGATTGGCGGCTCGAAGGTGATTCAGCACTGGAACCTCCCGGACGAAAAACAGAAGGCCAAGCCGCTCCTCACCGCCGCCGAAGTGGACGTGATGACGATGTCGCCGCACGTCTATCTGCCGGACGAGGGCATTGACCGTTTCGTGGAACTCGGCGCGAAGGCCAATCCCAAGCTGCGCTTCCTCGTGCAGCACTCGTGGATGCCGTGGGACGGTTGGGAAGGCACCGACAAGGTCGCCAAGAATGAGGCCCGCGACACGCGCCCGCTCGACATCGTCCGCGCCGCGAATCTCAAGTGGCGCACGAACCTCGAAGCGCAGGTGACCGCGTTGAACAAGAAGCTGGGCCGCGACGCCGTGTTCATCACGCCCGTCGGCGACGCCGTGATGAAGCTGCGCGAACTCATCGCCGCCGGCAAAGCGCCCGGCCTCACGAAGCAGACCGACCTCTTCACCGACCAGATCGGCCACGGCAAGGAACCCATCCTCGCGCTCGCCACCTACTGCAACTTCGCCTGCATCTACAAGATATCGCCGGTCGGGTTGAAGGTGCCGAACGCCAATCTGGACAAACTCAGTCCCGAACTGGACCCGCTGCTGCGGCAAATCGCGTGGGAGACGGTGACGGGCTATGCGAAGTCGGGCGTGAAGCCGGTTGCGAAATGAACTTCACCACCAAGGAATTGTTTGCCGCTCGCAGCGTGACTGAATCACGAACGGCCCAAGTGCAACGGGGCTTTTCTCCCTCACCCCGACCCTCTCCCGCTGGGAGAGGGAGAACGGCAGCCAGCTCGTCCGACAATCGAGCGCGTCCGACTTCAGTCCGTGGCGGACTGCGTTTCCCCCTCTCCCAGCGGGAGAGGGTCGGGGTGAGGGAGAACGGGTTGGCTCAGTTCACCGCGCTCGCTCTGCTCTGCAACTTCGCCTTCGCCGCCGAATCTCTCACCACCTGGTCGCCCCACCCCGCCGATTGGAAGGGCGCGACCATCACCGGCAACACGGCGACTTTGACCGGCGACAAGTGGGTTTCCCTGCGTGCGCCCAAGTCGTTCGAGAACCCGCACCTCTCCGCCCGCATCACCATCACCGAGGCGACGAAGTCCGCGAACTTCTTCGGCCAGGGCTGGAGCGCGTGGCCGGACGCGACCTTCAGCGACGGCGGCTTTGACGCCGGCCTCGTGCTGCGCGCGGGCACGAACAGCGGCTATCGCGTGCAGCTCTCGCACCGCTATCAGGTCGTTGCGGTCGTGAAGTGGCCGGAGGGCGGCTACGTGCGCGTGGTGCCGTGCGCGGTGAAGCTCAACACGCCGCACACGCTGTCCGTGAGCGCGCAGGGCACGCGGTTGAGCGTGCGCGTGGATGGCGCGGACAAGACGACCTGGCACGACACGTTTCTGCCGCTGACGAACGGCGCGGTCGGCATCGCGGTGAGCGGCGGGGCGAAGGCGACGTTCAGCGAAGTCATCGCCGAGCAGGCACCGTGGATTAACCAGCCGCCACCCGGCCCGCACGCGCCGGACTTCTCCGTGCGCCCGTTCCTCGGCGGCCGGCAGTTCGTCTTCGATGGCGATGAGCCGGTGCTCCAGTTGCACTACGAGAAGGACCCGAGCGTCTTCGCCAAGCTTCGGCCCGGCTACAAGCCGCAGCTCACGTTCGATTCGCATTGGGGCTTGGAGAACCAAGGCGCGTTCAAGGAGGCCGACAGCAAGTGGACCGCACCGGTCGCCAGCGGCGGTGGCAAGTCCGTGAAAGCCACATGGTCCGCGCGCAGCGTGAAGGACCGCTTCACCACGAAGAGCACGCTCACGGTCGGCTACGACGCGAAGCGCGGCACTTACACCTACGACATCGAGAGCGCGCTCGAAGTGCTGCCGGGCGAGCCGTTTCACTTCCGCTACGGCTTCGACTTCGAGCATCACACGCCGCTCGACCCGTTCCGCTGGCAGTATCTCATCGCCAAGCGCGCGGGCGGCGCGGGCACTTACCACCGGCCTGTCTATCCGATTGACCCCGGCCCGCAGAACGACCTGGAGACGGCGGGCGGCGGGCGCGTTTGGTTTGGCCGGCACTTGGAGCAGCTCCACGTCGCGCCCGCCGTGGAATACGACATCAGCAGCGCGACGAGCACGGGCCGCAAGCTCAACACCGCCGTCTGCGCCGCGTTTTACGACACCGGCGTGAGCTTCGCGGCCGAGACCGCGAAGCCCGGCACGCGCCTCGAAGTGAAGTATCGCTACACCGGCGTGCCTGCCGCCGAGGCGAAGGCGCTCTTCGACGAATCCAAAATCTACGACGCGCCCACGCTCGACCCGAAGCACCACTACATCTTCGCCGACGAGTGGCCGAAGCTGACGTTCAGCCAGCATGTGCCGATGAGCGAGACGTGGATTTAC
>Ga0172373_10002082_pt1 | contig 31294 bp, 33 predicted proteins | sample Lak10m_2_FD_114546 | JGI IMG/M metagenome (GOLD analysis project Ga0172373, IMG submission 114546) | Freshwater microbial communities from Kabuno Bay, South-Kivu, Congo - kab_092012_10m | ecosystem: Environmental > Aquatic > Freshwater > Lake | place: Democratic Republic of the Congo...
AAGCCCCCGTAGTTCAATTCAAAGACCCCGACAAAACCCTGCCCCCTCTGATCACCCTGGCCCCTAACCAGGGCTTTCTCACCGACTGGCGCTATGGCTCCCAGGCAGGGTAACTGGCCCTTACGCCCTGGCTCCCCAGCAGAATCGCCAAGCAATCAGGGGTCAGACGGTCAGATCCAGGTTGCTGCCCGGTTGGGTAAAGTAAAGGAAGGTCCCTGGGGGGTAGCGACGCCCTGCGATCGGCCCGACCGCGAACTAGACAACGGGGTACACCTTTAGTGCTAATCATCCCCAGCTATGGTTATTCAGGAGACATTTAAGCATGACCCCAACTGAAATACGCCATAAACTTCACCAGCAGATTGATCAGCTCCCCCTTGATCTCTTATTGCTGGCCGCTGACTTTCTAGATTTTCTGAAATTCAAGCGAACCAAAGTTACCGATTCAGCTCGGTCAGAAGCCATGACTGAAACTGAGGTTTTGGAGCATGGCCCCTCTTCCCCAGCATTGAGACGCAACATTAAGGGGCTGTGGGCCAACTTCGATATTGATATTACAGAAGACGATATTGCCGTCGCCCGTCAAGAGATGTGGAGCAACTTCCCGAGGGATATAGCATGACTGCTGTGGTGGCCGATACCCATGCTATTGTCTGGTTTTTGAAGAACAGTAACCAGCTTTCGGATCATGCCGCTACAGCAATGGATAGGGCAATCCAAGCGGGTCTGCCTATCTATATTGCCTCTATTTCCCTGGTTGAAATGGTCTATCTGATGGAGCGGGGCAAAATACCAACAGATGCCTTTGAGCAGTTTATGGTAACTCTAGAGCAACCTACTAGCGCCTTTGAGGTCGTGCCGCTTGATCGCACCATTACCCTCTCTTTGGTCAGCATTGATCGTGCTATCGTGCCTGAAATGCCTGATCGCATTATTGCTGCTACGGCCCAAAGCCTGGGACTGCCCCTGGTTACCCGAGATTGCCGTATTCAAAACCTTTCTACTCTTGTGACTATTTGGTAAAGTCTTGTCTGCAGTTGGTTCTCAGTAAACCGACTGGCGCTATGGCTCCCAGGCAGGGTGACTGGCTGTCACGCCCTGGCTCCCCAGCAGAATCGCCAAGTAATCAGGGGTCAGCCGGTGCAGCCGGCCTTGAAACAGCAAAGGCAAAGAAATTGGCATGAAAATAGATTTCAATTGTAATTCAAGTAACTTGAAGTCAAATTATCCCTGTGCCATACTGCCACAGACAAAAGCACAGTGAAATCACTGAAACCCGGCCCTGGCCAAAACCCCTAGGGCAGGGTTGATCGGTTCAAACTCATCCTGGGTAGGTTGTCTAGTTTGTCCTCGCCCCCTGGTGGGTGGGGAAGATTATGCTGCCCATTTTTGTCCCGGGCTGCCCTGAGGGCTAGGGGGTTCCTGACTTTGTCATTGCCGTCCCAGGCAACCGTTTCCTGAGAAGTAGCGAGTCATTTATGAACGTTGAGTGGTTTAATCCCATATCCTCCCAACCTTACTCTGCCCAGGAGGGAGGCCACAGCTCCCGGCGGCGATTTTTGCGTCAGGGTAGCTGGTTCGTCGGGGGCATTGCCCTGGCGGGGGTGGCTGGTGCCTGTAGTCCTGATACGTCCTCCGTCTCGGATGCCCCCCCTAAGGCTGAACCAGCACCCACCACCGCCCCTAGCAAGGCGCTGCGGGTTGGTTACCAAAAATCCTCCACCATCCTAAACCTGCTGAAAAACCGAAGGCAATTAGAGCAACGGTTTGGTGATAACTCCGTCGCCGTCACCTGGAACGAGTTTGTGGCGGGGCCCCAAATGCTGGAGGCCCTTAACGTCGGCAGTATTGACATTGCCTACACGGGGGAAACGCCCCCGGTGTTTGCCCAGGCGGCGGGGGCTCCCCTGCTTTACTTTGCCTTTGAGCCCAATGGCCCCCAGGCAGAGGCGATTCTGGTGCAGCAGGATTCCCCGATTAAAACCGTAGCCGATCTCAAGGGCAAAAAGGTGGCCCTGAATAAGGGCTCCAATGTGCATTACTTACTGGTTAAGGCCCTGGAGGATGCCGGGCTGAAATACACCGACATTGAAACGGCCTTTTTGCCCCCTGGGGATGCGCGACCGGCCTTTGAGCAAAAGGCGGTGGATGCCTGGGTAATCTGGGATCCTTTCCAGGCGGCGGCGGAGAAACAATTGGGGGCGCGGACATTGCGGGATGGCCAGGGGTTGGTGGCTAATCGAGGCTTCTACCTGACTACCCAATCCTTTGTCGATAGCCAGCCCGATACCCTCAAGGTGATTTTAGAAGAACTGGAAAGCGTGAGTAATTGGGCTAAGGACAATGCCCCCAGTGTGGCCAAGTTCCTTTCTCTGGCCCTGGGCATTCCAGAGGAGGTGCTGGTCCTATCGGAAAGCCGACGGGGCTATGGGACCCAATTACTCACAGAAGAGGTGGTGACCTATCAGCAGCAGGTGGCGGATGTGTTCTATGACCTGAAGCTGATCCCTAAGCAAATTGACGTCTCCACCGCCATTTGGAAGGGCTAACTCTGACCTGAGGTAGACCTTCAAACAAGTTTGACGCAGAGGGTAATTGTCCAACATCTACGGGCTTAGCTTCTGACTCGAGGCCTCTGCGTCTTTCCTCTTCACGTTTCCGTCCCTCTGACGTTTCTATGCTATGTCCCTGGAAGTTCACTGGTTTATTCCCACCCACGGTGACGGCCGCTACCTGGGCACCGCCTACGGAGGCCGTGCCGTCACCCCCGAGTATCTGCGGCAGTTGGCCGGAGCGATTGATCAGCTCGGTTACGCCGGGGCTCTCTTGCCCACCGGCAAATCCTGCGAAGACGCCTGGATTACCGCCGCCTCCCTGATCGCGGTAACCCAGCGGATGAAGTTTTTAGTGGCGATTCGACCAGGGATCAGTTCGCCGGGGATGGCGGCCCGCATGGCCGCCACCTTCGATCGCCTCTCCGGTGGGCGGCTATTGGTCAACGTAGTGACCGGGGGCGACCCCACCGAGCTGGCGGGGGATGGCCTGCACCTGACCAAGGAGGAACGCTACCAACTCACCGATGAGTTTCTGACGGTGTGGCGCCGGGTGATGGCGGGGGAGACGGTGGACCTGGAGGGGGATTACCTGCAGGTAAGGGGGGCTAAACTGTTGTTTCCGCCGGTGCAGAACCCCCATCCCCCCCTCTACTTTGGCGGCTCATCCCCCCTGGCCAAACAGGTGGCCGCCCGCCAGGTGGATCTCTACCTGACCTGGGGTGAGCCCCCGGCCCAAGTAGCAGAGAAAATTGCCGAGGTGCGCCAGTTGGCGGCCCAGCAGGGTCGCACCCTGCGGTTTGGCATTCGTTTGCATGTGATTGTGCGGGACACCACCGCCCAGGCCTGGGAGGCGGCCAACGATCTGCTCCGCTACCTGGATGATGCCACCCTGGCGGCGGCTCAACAGGCCCTCAATCAAGCCGACTCGGAGGGGCAGCAGCGCATGCTAGCCCTGCATGGGGGCCGTCGCGATCGCCTGGAAGTGAGCCCCAACCTCTGGGCCGGCGTGGGCCTGGTGCGGGGGGGCGCGGGTACGGCTTTGGTGGGTGACCCTGAAACCGTGGCCGCCCGCATGCAGGAGTACATTGACCTGGGCATCGACACCTTTATTTTCTCCGGTTACCCCCACCTGGAGGAGGCCTACCGCTTTGCCGAGCTGGTCTTTCCCCGGCTACCGCTGGAAAACTTGCCCAGGGCGGCGCCCAGCCGTTACCTCAGCCCCCTAGGGGAAATCATTGCCAACAAAAAAATACCTGCCAACGCCAGTTAACCCAGCCATTGGTAGAGTCCCAGATTGTTTATAGAGTTCAGGATTTTCGCTATGCTCCATGCCTTGAGAAGGTTGCATCCCATCCTCCAGTCCATCCTACCTCCGCTCCGGAGTCGTCGCCGTTTTCTTCGCAGTGGCCTGTTGAGCATGGTGGCGGCCATCGCCGTGGTTGCCCTGGGCAGTTGTGGCCAGACCACCAGCCAGGCTATCCAACCCGATGTGATTCGGATCGACTACGCCTACTACAACCCGGTCAGCCTGGTCTTGAAGGATAAGGGCTGGCTAGAGGAGGATCTGGCCAAGGACAACATTAAGGTGGAATGGGTGCAAAGCCTGGGCAGTAACAAGGCCCTGGAATTACTCAACAGTCGCAGCATTGACTTTGGATCTACGGCGGGGGCGGCGGCGCTGCTGGGTAAGGCCAACGGCAACCCCATTAAGGCCATCTATATTTTCTCTAAACCTGAGTGGACGGCCCTGGTCACCCGACCGGATACGGGCATCATCAAGGTGGAGGACTTGAAGGGTAAAAAGGTAGCCGCCACCCGCGGCACAGACCCTTATATTTTCCTACTCCGGGCCCTTGACCAGGTGGGCCTGTCTGAGAAGGACATTGAGCTGGTGCAACTGCAGCACGCCGATGGCAGGGCCGCCCTGGAGCGGGGGGATGTGCAGGCCTGGGCCGGGCTCGACCCCCACATGGCTAAAACTGAGTTGGAGAAGGGAGCCCAGCTTTTCTTCCGCAACCCCGACCTGAATACCTACGGTGTTCTGAATGTGCGGGAAGAGTTTATCCAATCCTATCCTGGCTGGGTCGATCGGGTCCTGCGGGTATACGAGAAGGCCCGCCAGTGGTCGCTGCAAAACCCCCAGGAGTTGCAGGGGATTTTAGCCCAGGAAGCCAAGCTGGATGCCACCGTTGCCGCTAAGCAACTAGAGCGTACCGATCTGTCTAACTCGGTGATTGGTCCGGTGCAACAGGAAACCATTGTGGCCGCCGGTTCTGTCCTGAAGAAGAGCGGTGTGATTCCCGCCGATACCAATGTGGAGGCGGTGGCCAGTTCCCTGATTGATCCGCAGTTTATTCAGAACCTCAAACCCTAGGGTCATGGCGGAAACTCCCCTCCCCTGAGGGACTGCCAACTCCACTACACCAAACCAGCCCATTCTAGCCACCATGACCTCCCTAAAGTCCACTGCTTCCCCCTCTCGAACCTCCCGCTGGCCCAGCCTCTCTGGGGACGGTTGGATTTCCCTGGCCACCGTGGCGGCGGTGTTAGCCCTCTGGTGGCTGGCCAGCCATGCCGGATGGGTTAGCGATCTGTTTCTACCTAAACCAGAGCAGGTTCTGCGGACCTTCTGGGAGATTCTCACCCAGGGCTATAAGGGGGTCTCCCTGCTGTCGCACCTGGTCGACAGTCTCTACCGGCTGGCGATCGCCCTGATTTTAGCGGTGATTACCGCCATTCCCCTGGGCATGGCCTGTGGAGCCTACCGGCCACTGCGGGCGGTGTTTGAACCCCTAATCGAGTTCTACCGCCCCCTGCCCCCCCTGGCCTACTACACCCTGCTGGTGATCTGGCTGGGCATTGAGGATGCCTCCAAAATTGCCCTGCTATTTCTAGCCGCCTTTGCCCCCCTGTATATTGCGGCGGTGGCTGGGGTGCAGCGGGTGCCCCGCGATCGCATCCTCGGTTCCCAATCCTTGGGGGCGAGTCGCTGGCAAATTTTTCGTCACGTCATCTTTCCCTCCGCCTTGCCGGATTTATTCACCGGATTGCGCACCGCCATTGGCTTTGCCTACACCACCCTGGTGGCGGCAGAGATGGTGGCGGCGGTTTCCGGCATTGGCTGGATGGTGCTAGATGCCAGCAAATTTCTCCGCAGTGACGTGATTTTTGTCGGGGTGGTGATCATGGGGGGCATTGCCGTGGCCCTGGATAGTCTGCTGCGCTGGATTATGGGGTCTCGCCTGACCTGGGTGGGGCGAGAGTAGACCGGCCCTGTCCAGGGCCCAACCCTGCTCACCACCCATTAACTTGATTGAAGGAAATAATTACCGATGTCTCTGATTAAACGACGCCATTTTGTCTACGGGTTAGCCGGTCTCAGTCTACCTGTGATTGCCGCCAGTTGCGGAGTGTCGACCTCGACGACCCCCCAGGGGGAAGCTTCAGCCCCAGGGGGGGGCGCCACCCCAGACACCCTGAGAATTGGCTACCAGGTGATTCCCAATGCTGAGTTGCTGGCCAAGGCCCTGGGGCTAACGGAAAAGGCTTTTTCCAACACCAAGGTGGTGTACACCAGCTTTGACTCAGGTCGGGATGTTAACACCGCCTTTGCCGCCAATGGTCTTGATTTGGGGCTGGCGGGTTCGGTGCCCGTCTCCGTGGGGGTTTCCCGCGGCCTCCCCTACGAGGTTTACTTCATTCACGATGTGATTGGTGCCGCCGAAGCCCTGGCCGCCCGTAAGGAGATTAGCAACGTGGCGGGTCTGTTGGGCAAGAAGGTGGCGACCCCCTTTGGCTCGACCACCCACTTCAGTCTGCTAGCCCTGCTGAAGCTGGAAAATGTCGATGCCAGTAAGGTCACCCTGCTAGACCTACAGCCTAAGGATCTGGTGGCCGCCTGGCAGCGGGGAGACATTGATGCGGGCTACGTTTGGGAGCCCCACCTGACCAAGTTGACGGAAAGTGGCGGCCAGGTGCTGGTCACCTCCGCCGATCTGGCGGAACGGGGGGTGTTAACCGCCGACGTTGGTCTGGTCAGTAAGGACTTTGCCCAGAAATATCCCGAGGCGCTGAAACAATACGTAGGGGTTTTGGATGAGGCGGTGGCCTTCTACCGTAAGGACCCGAAGGCGGCGGCGGATGCCCTCTCGAAGGAACTTAGCCTTTCCCCAGAAGAGTCTCTGAAGGCGGCAGAGGGGATTATCTGGCTGACCTCCAGCGAGCAGGCGGATGGGAAGTACCTGGGTAAACCCGGTCAACCGGGGAATTTTGCCAAGGTGCTGAAAAGTTCCGCGGACTTTATGGTGGGCCAGAAGGCGATCGAAAAGGCCGCCGATCTCCCCACCTTTGAACAGCACCTCCGTAATGATGTTTTGAAATCCTAGGAGTTCCGATGACCTCTCCCTTCCAGACCTCGCCCCCAAATCTGGGTTCAGCCAGTCAGGCGGGGGGTGATGCCGTGGTCACCCTGCGCCATATCGACCTCCACCTGGGTCAGGGGCCACACCGCCTCGAGGTGTTGCGGACCATCGATCTCGACCTGGCCCTGGGGGACTTTGTCTGCGTGTTGGGGTCATCGGGCTGTGGCAAGACCTCCCTGTTGCGGGTGATCGCCGGCTACCAGGCCCCCACCAACGGGGTGGTCCATGTGGATGGACAGGTGCACACCGCCCCCAACGCCCAGGTGGGGGTGGTGTTTCAGCGGCCCAACCTGCTGCCCTGGCTTTCCATTGCTGACAATGTGGACTTTGGCCCCAAAATGCAGGGGGTGCCTGGGGCGGAACGCCAGCGGCGGGTCGATCATTACCTGGATTTGGTGGGCCTGACGGAGGCCAGGCGACGCCTGCCCCACCAGCTTTCTGGGGGTATGCAACAGCGGGCGGCGATTGCCCGTACCCTGGCCGCCAACCCCCGGGTGGTGCTGATGGATGAGCCCTTTGGGGCCCTCGATGCCCTCACCCGGGAAGCCATGCAGTTGCACCTGCGTACCATCTGGCAGCAAACCCAGAAAACCATCTTTTTCATTACCCACGACGTGGAGGAGGCGCTGATTTTAGCCACCCGCATTGTGGTCATGCACGCCCGCCCGGGTCGCATTGTCGATCAGCTGGCCAATCCCTTTCGGGGATTTCTAGACCACCTCAGCCCCACGGAATTGCGCACCACCCCCGACTTTATTAACCTGCGGCAGCAATTAATTGCCAGTATCCACTCCTAGTGGTCTGTCCATCCCTCCCCTCCCCATCCCCCATGACCACCCCTCGCCTTAGCTTTACCCCAGGTCGTCTTGCCCCCCGCCGTCGCTGGGCCATTTCCCCCGCCCTGCAGGGCTGGCTGCTGCCCCTGCTACTGGTGCTGCTGTGGGAGGGGTTAGTGCGGGGCGGCCTGGTGGCCCCCAACCTGCTGCCCGCCCCCACCACGGTGCTATCCACCCTGGTGGGCCTGGCCATCACCGGGGAGTTGTTTGGCCACATCGCCATTACCGTCTATCGAGTCGCCCTGGGTTTTCTAATTGGCACCCTGGTGGCCACGCTGTTGGGGGCCTTAACGGGGTATTCTCGCCAGGCCCATGCCTACCTTGATCCCCTATTGCAGGCTCTGCGCAACATTCCCTCCATCGCCTGGGTGCCCCTGTTTATTTTGTGGTTGGGGATCTATGAGAGCTCCAAGATCACCCTGATTGCCACGGGGGTTTTCTTCCCGGTGTATCTCAACCTGATGACCGGTATCCAGGGGCTAGATCGCAAACTGGTGGAGGTCGGCAGGGTTTACCGGCTCAGTCAGCTTGAACTGATTCGTCGGGTGTTTTTCCCCGCCACCTTGCCCGCCTACCTGGTGGGTCTGCGGAGTGGCTTGAGCCTGGGTTGGATGTTTGTGGTGGCTGCAGAACTGATGGGGGCGAGCCAGGGGCTGGGCTATCTGCTGGTGGATGGCCAGACCACTGGTCGTCCAGCGGTGATTATTGCCAGTATTTTGCTGTTTGCCCTGTTAGGTAAGCTCACCGACTCCGGCCTTTCCGCCCTTAGCCGCCGCCTGCTGTACTGGCAAGACGCCTACGCCACCCCCTAACCCCCTTTTTTTCCCTGCTCCCCATCCTTCGCCACCCGCCCCTATGCTTTACATTGAGAACGTTCACAAAACCTTTGACAATGGCCTGGTTGCCCTGGAGGCCATTGATCTGGCCATCAAGCCGGGGGAGGTGGTGAGCCTGGTGGGCACCAGCGGCTGTGGCAAAAGTACCCTGCTACGGATCTTGGCGGGGTTAGAGTTTCCCACCCTGGGGGCTGCCCTGATCGATGGGGAGGTGATCCGGGGCCCCCATCCTAAGGTCGGTCTGATTTTCCAGGAAGCCCGACTGTTTCCCTGGTTGACGGTGACCGAGAATATCCAATTTGGCCTGCGGGGCCTGCCCCGTCTCGATCAGCAGTGGCGCACCGACGCTGTGTTGCAAAAGGTGCACTTGAGTCAATTCGCCCAGGCCCTGCCGCGCCAGCTTTCGGGGGGCATGGCCCAGCGGGTCGCCATTGCCCGGGCCCTGGTTACCCAACCCGACATTCTGCTGCTGGATGAACCCTTTAGCGCCCTTGACGCCTTTACCCGCAGCCAGTTGCAGGATCACCTGCTGGAGATTTGGGCTGAGGACCGGCCCACCCTGCTATTGGTGACCCACGATGTGGAGGAGGCGCTGGTGCTGAGCGATCGCATCATTGTCTTGAGACCCCACCCCGGTCGCATCCACCGGGAACTGACCCTCGATCTACCCCGCCCCCGTCGTCGCAGCAGTTTGGAGTTTCAACAGTGGAAGGAGACCCTGATCAGGGACCTGGATCTCTCCCCTGAATTGGATCTGATCCAACTCTAGCCTTCCACCTTTGAGCCCACCCGCCGCCTTCGACCTGTTTACCCCCTACCCTGTAAGCCCTATGACCCAGATTGTTGCCATTGCCGGTAGTCCCTCCCATCCCTCGCGGTCCTACGCCGTGCTGGAGTCAGCCCGGGAGATTTTAGCTAACCAGGGTATTCGCCTGGAGATTCTTCAGGTCCGGGATTTACCCGCCGAAGCCCTGGTCTACGCCCAGTTTGACCACCCCGCCATTGTCGCCGCCGCTGCCCAGGTGACGGCGGCCCAGGCGGTGATCCTTTCCACCCCCATCTACAAGGCGGCCTACACCGGCCTGCTCAAGACCTTCCTCGACCTGCTGCCCCAAAAGGCCCTGGTGAATAAACCGATTTTACCCATCGCCACCGGGGGGACCCTGGCCCACCTGCTGGCGATCGACTACGCCCTCAACCCGGTGTTGGGGGTGCTGGGAGCCACCCAGATTCGACCGGGGCTCTACCTGGTGGATAGCCAGTTTCAGCGACGAGCCGATCAGGGGGTCGAGTTTCTCGACCCCGATCTAGAGGACCGCTTTACCACCGCCCTGGCGGGCCTGGTGGCCGCCCTTCCCGTCCCTGTTCCTAGCCCCTGACCCCTAGCCACCTTTGCCATGACCTCTCGATTGTCTATCCCCACCCTGGGGCGCTGGCCCCGGCTTCCCTGGGATCGTCTGATGCCCTGGTTAGTGCCCCTGACCCTGCTGATAGTTTGGCAACTTCTGGCCCAGGGGGGCTTAATTAATAGTCGGGTGTTACCCGCCCCCACCGCCGTGGCGGAGGCGGCCCTGCGGCTGACCACCAGCGGCGAATTGCTAACTCACCTGAGCATTAGTACCTGGCGAGCGACGGTGGGCTTTTTGATCGGCGGCGGGTTAGGGCTTTTCTTTGGCGTGGTGAATGGGGTCTTTCGACCGGCGGAGCTGCTGGCGGATAGTTCCATTCAAATGATTCGCAACATTCCCCACCTGGCCATGATTCCCCTGGTGATCCTCTGGTTTGGCATCGGTGACCAGGCCCGGATTTTTCTGGTGGCGCTGGGGGTGCTGTTTCCCATCTATGTGAATACCTTCTACGGGATTCGGGCGATTGATCCTGGCCTGATTGAGATGGGCCAGGTTTACGGTCTCAGCCCCCGCCAGCTCTTCTTCCAAATCATTTTGCCCGGTTCTCTGCCCAGCGTTCTGGTGGGCCTGCGCTACGCCCTGGGGATTATGTGGCTCACCCTGATCGTGGCGGAGACCATTGCCGCCGGTTCTGGTATTGGTTATATGGCCATGAATGCCCGGGAGTTTATGCAAACCGACGTGGTGGTGTTGGCCATCTTACTCTACGCCCTGCTCGGTAAACTGGCGGACTCCGCCGTGCGCTGGCTAGAACGCCTCTGGATTGCCTGGCACCCCAGTCAAAATCTTTCCTGATCCCTTACCCCCGACTGCACCATGAGTTCCACCGAAACCTCTCCGGCCCCAGTTGCCGCCGCCGGCAGCCATATTCGCATCAACAACCTGAGCAAGGTGTTTGATCAGCGGCCCGTGCTTCAGAACCTGACTCTGGAAATCGGCCCAGGGGAATTTGTGGCGGTGGTGGGTAAGAGTGGCTGCGGCAAGAGTACCCTGCTGCGCCTGCTGGCTGGCCTGGAAACCCCCTGCCAGGGGGATATTCATTTAAATGGCTATCCCCTACGGGGGATTAATAGCCTGGCCCGGGTGATGTTTCAAGACCCCCGTTTACTGCCCTGGCGCAATGTTTTGCAGAATGTGGCCCTGGGCCTGGGTCAGCAGGGGCGATCGCGCAGCCACTGGGCCCTCCAGCAGGTAGGTCTAGACCATCGGGCCCGCGACTGGCCCACCATTCTCTCCGGTGGCCAAAAGCAGCGGGTGGCCCTGGCCCGCGCCCTGGTCACCCAACCCCGCCTGCTGCTGCTGGATGAGCCCCTGGGGGCGCTGGATGCCCTCACCCGACTGGAGATGCAACGCCTGATTGAACAACTCTGGCAGGAACAACGGTTTACCAGCCTGCTGGTGACCCACGATGTGGAGGAGGCGGTCACCCTCGCCGATCGGGTGCTGGTGATTCGGCAGGGCACCATCGACCTGGATGTTTCTATCAACCTGCCCCGCCCCCGGGATCTGACCCAAACGGAATTAGCGGTGCTCAAGCAACGCATTCTGCAGCAGATTTTGCATCCCCAGGGTAGCCCGGTTAGGGAGTTCCCTTGAATTGTTGCTTTCAGGTGCCGTTTTATGTCACAGACAAACCTGACCGGGGCAGTCTCCCGGTCTGCCAACCAGAGTCATAACCTCTTTTGGGTTACCCTGCTTAGCCTGCTGGTATTGACCGCCGTAGGCGGTCTGATGGCAGTCCAGGTAGCCCCCACCGCCTTGCTGCAAAACTACCTGCCCTCTACCTCGGTGGCGAAAGGGTTAACCCTAGATTAGGGGCTGGGCAATCGCTGATCTACCCAGGCTTGATCCGCCGCCGATAGGGCGGGGGGCGGCAGGGGGGCTTGATAATCTAGCCGAATGCCGTAGCCACTGCGCTCATAAATACCATTGACTACGGACTGCAAATCAACCCACACTTCTTCGTTGGCGGTTTTCAGCGGTAACGGAAAGGGAGGAATCGGTTCCCGTAGGGTAAATTCGTACAGATCGGCCCGAGGACGCTCCTCTGAGCGACTGACCAAAATCCGGTACCGACCCGTCGCTGTTGGGCTAGTATCCCCGGCGACTGGGTGCATGGCCATGGGCTCATAGGCCCGCAGCAAGTCGATTTCCACCAGGTGAGCAGCACTGCCCAGGATCGTTTGGCGCTTGGCGTTATAGATGCGGCGCCCCTCCCCCTGGCGCTTATTAGTGGGCGACAGGACCTCAAGCACCGTAATCACCGCATCACTACCGGCCTCTCGAATCTCTAGATAGCGTTCCTTCACCTCCAGTGGCATGGGCAAAATCACCGATTGGGGCCGCACCGTAGTGGCCACCCCAGGGCCAGTGGGGTGGGGTTTAGCCTGGGCAGATGACCCTGGGGTAGACAAGACCACCGCATCGGGAATCCCTACTAAGACCTCTGCATTAGGGCTATCTCGATAGGTGCGAGTTTCAACGGCTATATAGTATCGGGGCAGCAGGTTAGGGGCCAGGGCATCGGCGATCGCCACGATTAAGCGGCTGTGAAACTCCGACCAAAGTCCAGCTTGTTCTAGGTAAGGATCCATACCTGGAAAGGGGGATGCCATCGCCAAACCTGCCATAGGGGTTAGGTTAATTTTAGCGGGCTCCTCCAGACTGCCCCTTCCCATTTCCCAAAAGTTCCTAACGGCATCACCCTAGCCACCAGCAAGGGGGCGGGTCAACCCTACCCAGCCCTGGCTTTAGCCAATAGTTTTAATGCCAGGGCTGCTGACTAAAACGGCACAGCGAACGGATTAAAATAAAAAACATCTCAAATCGTATTGAATTTCGACACCGGCCGTGTCATAGTATTTCTATACACCGGTAAACCGGTCAAGTTTACGGTGTATGCAATGACTAGCGATATTTACCCTCTCCTATTCCCTACCTGATCCGGTTGCTGAGGAAAGGAACCCAGGCTAGGGCGGTGCCGCTAACCATCCTTGACACCCCTGGTGACAGTGCTATGACATCCCCCCCCATTCACCTGAGACTACGGCTCTACAGTTCTTCCCACCTCTCCTTACCCTCCTTAGTGGAGGAACTGGCGGACAGTTGTCGAGTAGTCATCCAATCGATTTCCCGGCAGGAGGGGGCGGCCAGCTTCGCCGTGCGCCAACTCACCCGCACCGATCCCCTGGATGTGGAGTTGTCAGGGCCGATTCATGCGGTGCAGTGCTGGCTGCAGCAGTTAGAGCGCCACGCCATCACCATCCGGGGTAAGGGCCATTGCCATGGCGATGGTTGGTACTGCTAAAGCCCCTGACCCTGCCTCCCATCTGTCCCTAACCCTGTTTCTCCCTTTGCCATGATCTCTTCTCCCCTGATTGTTGCTGACCCCGCCTTTGGGGGTTCTCCCTCCGCCCCAGCCCCCGCTGTCCATAGGCTGCCCCAGGCTAATCGCCTGCGGTCTCGACGCTGGAGCTACGGACGCAGCTACCTTGTCGTTGCCCTACTGGCCCCGGTTGTTTTGGCTAGCCTGGGCCTGGTTTTTCTCCACCACCGCCTCAAGCTAACCCTCATCCTTGCCCGCCTGCCCTTCAGCCGGCAGGGCCGTAGCCCCGTTTAACCGGGTTTACTGCCCCCTGGTCGAGGTGGTCTTACCCCTGTTCCCGGCTGGTTTCCCAGGTTTACCCTCCTAGCCTCAGGTGCGGGAGGTGAACCCAACCCGGCCCCCCTGCCCCATTCCCTTTGAGATCTCACCATGACCCATCGTTTTGAAACCTTGCAGGTGCATGCCGGCCAGGAACCGGCTCCGGGTACTAATGCTCGGGCGGTACCGATTTACCAAACCACCTCCTACCTGTTTAATGATGCTGACCACGGGGCCCGACTGTTTGCCCTGCAGGAATTTGGCAACATCTACACCCGCATCATGAACCCCACTACCGATGTGTTTGAAAAGCGCATCGCGGCCCTGGAGGGGGGAGTGGCGGCCCTGGCCACCGCCAGCGGGCAGGCGGCCCAGTTTCTGGCCCTCAGTACCCTGGCCCAGGCGGGGGACAACATTGTTTCCACCAGCTATCTCTACGGGGGGACCTACAACCAGTTCAAGGTATCCTTGCCACGGCTGGGGATTGGGGTAAAGTTTGTCGAGGGGGATGAACCAGAGGCCTTTCGCCAGGCCATCGATGACCATACCAAGGCGATCTACGTCGAAAGCATTGGTAATCCCCAGTTTAATGTGCCAGACTTTGCCGCCCTGGCCCAGGTCGCCCATGACCACGGCATTCCCCTGGTGGTGGATAACACCTTTGGGGCGGCGGGCTATCTGGTTAGACCCATTGACCATGGGGCGGATATCGTGGTGCAGTCGGCCACCAAGTGGATTGGCGGCCACGGCACCGCGATCGGCGGGGTGATTGTCGACTCCGGTCGGTTTGACTGGCGCAATGGTAAGTTTCCCCTGTTTACTGAACCCGCCGAGGGCTACCATGGGCTAAATTTTTCTGAGGTATTTGGCCCCGATGGTCCCTTTGGCAATATCGCCTTTATTATCCGGGCCCGGGTGGAGGGGCTGAGGGACTTTGGCCCGGCCCTTAGCCCCTTCAATGCCTTCCTGCTATTACAAGGTTTGGAAACCCTATCCCTGAGGGTAGAGCGTCATGCCAGCAATGCCCTGGCCCTGGCCCGGTGGCTGCAACAACAGCCCCAGGTGACCTGGGTAAATTACCTGGGGTTGCCCGATCATCCCTACCATAGCCGGGCCACCCACTACCTCAGCCATGGCTTTGGGGGGGTGCTTAACTTTGGGGTTCAGGGTGGATTGGAGGTGGGGCGCCAGTTCATTGACCGGGTGAAGCTGGCCAGCCACCTGGCCAATGTGGGGGATGCTAAAACCCTGGTAATCCACCCCGCCTCCACCACCCACCAGCAACTGACGGAGACCGAGCAGCGATCGGCGGGGGTGACCCCTGACCTGGTGCGGGTATCGGTGGGCATTGAGCACATCGAGGATATCCAGGAGGATTTTGCCCAAGCCTTGCAGGGGCTTGCCTAACCCTGGCTGACCTTTACTGGCCGTCAACGGCTTGACTGCGTGTCCTACCTTGATCTGGTTTCTCCCCTGACTCGGGTGTATCACTTGCCAACCCCCCTGGATCTGGAGTTGGGGGGCACCCTACCCCAGGTACAGGTGGCCTACCGCACCTGGGGAACCCTGAATGCCGCTGGAGATAACGGGGTTTTAGTCTGCCATGCCCTCACCGGTAACGCCGATCTGGAAGACTGGTGGCAACCCTTGCTGGGGGAGGGGCAGAGCCTTGACCCCAGCAGAGATTTTGTGGTTTGCAGTAACATCCTCGGCAGTTGCTATGGCACCACCGGCCCCACCAGCCTCAACCCGGCTACGGGGCAGCCCTACGGGCCTGAGTTCCCCGCCATTACGGTGCGGGACATGGTGCGGGCCCAGGGGCAACTACTGGCGGGCCTGGGGGTACGGTCTCTGCGGCTGGTGATCGGGGGTTCCCTGGGGGGCATGCAGGCCCTGGAATGGGCGCTGCAGTATCCCGACCAGGTTCAGAGTCTGGCGGTGATTGCCGCCCCGGGTCGCCACTCGGCCTGGTGTATTGGGCTCAGCGAAGCTCAACGTCAGGCTATCTACACCGACCCCCAGTGGCGGGAGGGCTACTACTCGGCGGATGCTCCACCGGTTCAAGGATTGGCGGTAGCTCGCATGATCGCCATGAGCACCTACCGGTCCTGGGTCAGTTTTCAACAACGGTTTGCCCGTGACGCAGCCGATCGGGGCCTGGGCGATCTCCCCCCCTACGCCATCACCGATTACCTCCACTACCAGGGGGCCAAGCTGGTCAGTCGCTTCGACGCCAACACCTACGTCACCCTGACCCGGGCCATGGATTACCATGATGTGGGCGCTGGCCAGGTTAATCTGGGCCCCACGCCGGATCAGCGCTATCGGGCGGCCCTGGGTCAGATCACCCAGCCTACCCTGGTGGTGGCGATCGCCACCGACATCCTCTATCCTCCCGTCGAACAGAAGGAGCTGGTGAACCTCATTCCAAGGGCACAACTGAGCTGGCTCCAGTCTCCCCACGGCCATGATGGCTTTCTCATTGACATGTACCCTTTAAACCAACAAGTGCTTCAGTTTCGCCTTAACGCCAGATCAGGGCAGTAAACACCTGACCATTGCCAGCGGGTCCAAGGGGTGAGGTCGCCCCTGAATGCTCCAGATCCAAGCAGATTCTACTCGCCTGGAGCGCCAGGGTATACGGATCATCCCTATTGGGTGGCGGCTTGAGTAGCCCTGGGGAGTGACAATTTACCCCCTACATGCCCCCCCAGCCCTTCACCGTAGCGGGGGCAGAAAAGAGCACGTACAAAACCCCTGTCCCCAGCAGGGTGACCACCAGGCTAAACACAATCACCCAGCGGCTGGTGGGCTGGTAACGGTTATGTTCGATCGCATCCAACACCGAAAAATAATGCCAGGTGGAGAGCAGCACCGTCATCAGCCCACTACAGGCCAACCCCAACCCCAACAGCCAGCCCTGCCCCGTGCCGGGCACCTCTGGAGAAACCAGATAGCGCAACCGGGCAATCAACACCCCAAAGCCGATCAGGGCGATCGCCGTGCGCATCCAGGCCAGGTAGGTGCGTTCGTTGGCCAGGTGATCGCGGGTGCGGGAGGCGGGTTTGGGCTTGGCCTCGGAGTTCACCTCGGGCTCCGCCACCGCTGGGGTGGGGGATTCAAGTTGGTTGGTAGAAGAAGATGCCATGGTTAGTCAGGAGCGATCGCCAGGGAGACCCGATCGCCCCCCACCGCCTGCATTTGACTCAAGAGTCGGGCCAGTTGCTCGTAGGAGACCTGGCGATCGGCCTTTAGCAACACCGCCCCCTGCTGGTTTTCCGCCAGGTAGGCGGAAATGGCGCTGGTCAGTTGGGCCTGGTTCACCACCTGGCTCTGCAGGCCAATCTGCCCATCCACCGCCAGGGAAACCACCAGGGGATCGGGAGCATCGAGACTAACCCCCTCGGCGTCGGTACTGGGCAGGGTGACATTGAGGGCCCGCTGCTGACTAGACAGGGTCATGGAAATAATGATGAAGAAGGTCAGGATGGTCATCAACACATCCATCATCGGCACCAAATTGATTTCCGGCACCTGGGAGGATGATTTCTGCTGGGTTTTAAAGTTCATGGTGATGGGGCCATAGGGACATGGGCAAAACCGCTGCTATTCCGGCCTGGAAAGGGTTAATCGCGGGTCTAACCGGCCTGGGGAGTGGTTTGAGGAGGGGGTTTGATGTTGCCAGGGCTCATACCAGATTTGCCGGTAGATCAACTCCAGCTCCCCGCCGACGATGGCAAAGTACTCAAACTGTTTGGCCTGCAAACTCACCAACACCCGAAAGATGGCCAGGGCAATCAGGGCCACCACCATACCTCCGGCGGTGGTGGTCAGGGCCTCCCCAATCCCCGCTGCAGCCCGGGTGGTATCCTCCATGGAGCCACCGCCACCGACGTTGAGGTTATTGAAGGTGGCAATCAACCCGGTGACGGTGCCCAACAGGCCCAGCAGGGGAGCGATGCCAATGGCGCTCTCAAATAATTTATCACCCCGGCGCATTTCAATAAATTCCCGATCCCCCGCCGTCTCCAGGGCCAGGCGAAAGGACTCAGGGGTAGGAAAGGTCAACCTCAGGGGAGCCAACAAAAACCGACCAATGGGCAGGCTATCCGACCGTCGAGCAATCTCCCTGGCCCGGTCTAAATCAGCGTAGGCGGCCTCCAGGACGTCGTGGACAATCTTATTTTCCTGCCTGAGCAGCCTGTACCAAAACCAGGCCCGTTCTAAGGCCCGACCCAGGATAAAGACTGAGAGAGCCACCAGGGGAACCATCAACGGCCCCCCCTTGGCCACTTCGTGATAAACCGTTGTCATGGTTATTCCTGCCTTATTGCGGCACTTCCTTTAAGACCACCACCAGCGTGCTGGTGCCATCCACCGTGGGCACCAGATTGATATGGAGGGTGAGATCCTCCTTCTTAATTTCATAGATCTGGCCGCCGCCATAGCTATTGGGGTTATCGGAGGAACTAAACCCATTGTTGAGTAGATTATTGCGAAAGTAAACATCAAAAAAAGTATCAGCCGCCTCATCCCTGACCAGTTGAACACTAGCCACCTCGGGACGCAGATCGGAGCCCAGGAAAAACGCATCGGGCTGGGGAAAGAGGTCGCGACTGCCCTCTTCGGCAGCTAGATTACCCAGCACAGCCTGGACCGCCGCCGGCACCTCAATGGCCCCAGCCAGATCCCCCAGGGCTAGGGGCGTTGAGGCTACCACATAAACCGTGCCCTTGCCCTCCACCGCCAGCAAGCTAAGAAATTGGCTCAGCCCATTTTTGGAAACCTGATAAACCTTACGGTCAGGCTCATCAATGGTGAGCTGGGCGGCATAGGCCTTGGCCGGTAGCTGCTGACTAAAGAAGGTTGACACCTGCCCCAGGGGCTGGGCTGTTTGCCTACAGGAGTCTAGATTGTAGCAGCCGGGCTGAGCCTGGGGGTACTGGGGAAAGTCTTCCCAGGGATTACCCCCCAGGGGTTCAGTGGCGGCGGCCGCTGGGGGAGTGGCGGCTGGGGGGGCCGCCGCCGGGGTCGGAGCCGGTGGCGGCTTCACCGGGGGAATTGGCGGCACCGCCGGCGGTCGATTACTGGCCCGGGGCTTAGGGGCAGGTTTAGCCGCCGCCGCCTTAGGTTTGGGCTTACCGCTCGGCTTAGGCCCTGCCGGCGATAGCTGGGTGATACGGGCGGACTTCTCCTGCTCTGGGGGAGGGGTGGCGGGCTTTTCCGGCGCCACCGGTAAGACCAGCAATAACCCGTGGACCCCGAGGGAGAACAGGGTAAGCCAGGTGACCAGCCAGCCAGCCCCTCGTTTACCAGCGGCTTTGGGGGTATGCAACCAGACATCCGCCCCTGGCAGGTTAAGGGTAGGGTCCTGAAGGTCAGTGGTAGCTGACTGGGGGAGCACAGCCTTAGGGGGGAGCGGTTCGGTCACAGCGGTTGATAAAATAGGTCGGATCACAAAGGGTTCCTATAGGGCAGTCCTGGTTCCTCAGGTCCATGGCGTGGGCCAACGCCATGGACCCAGGGGCCGGTTAGCGTTGGGTATAGACCTGATCGAAGATGGCGCCATCGGCAAAGAACCGTCGACCAATTTCCCCCCAACCGCCAAAGTCGGCGACGGTAAAGAGGCGGCTAACCTGGGGGAACTGCCGTGAAAACTCCTGGGCCACGTTGGGATTAATCGGACGAAAACCCACCTTGGCAAATTCCCGTTGGGCTTCAGGGGTATATAGAAAATCCACAAAGGCCTCCGCTACCCGGCGCGTACCGTGTTTCTCCACATTTTTGTCAACCACGGCAACCGGACCTTCAATGCGGATATTGACGGGGGGAATGATGGAGAAAAAGTTGGTTTCACCCCGTTGAGCCGCCAGGATCACTTCGTTTTCATAGTTCAACAGTACGTCCCCCTGGCCCCGGGTGAAGAACACATCGGTGGACTCCCGGGCATCCTTCGGTAACACGGGGGCGCTAGCGTAGACCTTCTGAGCGAGTTCACGGGCCTGGGCTTCAGTGCCCCCGGTTTGGGTGACCGAGCCCCAGAGGGCTAGAAAGTTCCACCTGGCGCCTCCCGAGGTTTTGGGGTTGGCGGTAATCACCGCCACGTCAGGACGGGCCAAATCGCTCCAGGTGCGAATCCGCTTGGGGTTGCCCGGACGGGTCACAAAGGCCACCACCGAGTTAGTAATGATGGAGCTATTGGGGTGCTCCGCTTCCCAGCCGGGGTCGATCAGCCCCGCTTCCTGAATCTTGCTGACGTCCCCAGACAGGGCCAGAGCGACGATGTCCGCCTCCAGGCCATCGATAACGGCTCGGGTTTGGGTGCCAGACCCCCCGTAGCTGCCGTTAATCTTCACCTCCTGACCGTTATTGTCCCGCTTCCACTTCTCGGCGAACAGGCGAATGATGTTGTCGTAGGCGGCCTTGGTTACCGCGTAGCTAACCAGGGTGAGCTCAACGGTGGCTGGCCTTTGACTGAGCAGCTCCTGATCCTGGCGGGGAGGGGTGGACTCGGCTGTTTTAGCCAGGGCCGGAGCCGGCAATAGGGCACTGAAGCCAATGCCGGCGGCCAGCAGTAGGGCCGAGGCCTGGGGGAGGGCGTCAACCAGGCTGGCCTGGAGTTTAACCAGGCGATCGCTGACGGCTTGACTCAGGCTCGGGGAAGGCAGGGGTGAATAGGTCATGGCAAATCGATGGAAAGTGTTGGAATAAAAAAATCAACGGTAGTCAGATCGGGAAACCGTTGATTAGCAGTACCCTATAAAATTCCACACAACTGGGAAAAAATCAAGTTGATTTTGAAATTCATTTTGATCTAGATCTAATTTAGATCTTGTGTCACCTGGCCATAGCCTGAGCCACCATGGCGCTTTTAAGGCGCTTTCCCTGCCATTAGAAAAACTGCCCCCCCCCACGGGAAAGAGGGAGCAGAGAAACCTGGGGAGGGTAACCTAGGGGCCCTGGCCAGCAGCCTTAGGACCGCCCGATTGATCGATTAAAGCTGTACACTTACCCTGCGTCGAACCCAGCGCAGCCATCTCAACCACCGCTGCCCTGGTTGATCAAAGAAGGTAAAAATATCGCCGTAGCCGATGGTCCCTTTGCGATGATGTTGCCAGTGGCGCTCTGGCGTGACAAGGCCCAGGCGATCGCACAACCACTGCAGAGACGGGGGGGTCTGCCAGCCCAGGGCGGTGGTATGGCGCCACCAGACATGTAGCTGCCCGATGAGCAGACCGATCCAGGCTCCCCAAGGGGAAACTGGGGCCAGTATCAGCCCCAGCAACAGGTAGGGTAAGGCGCCTAAACAACCATCCAGCAAGACCGCTGAGTTGGCCCTCAGCACCGCGTAATGACTAAAACCTTGGTGCCCAGCATGGTGGGTAGTGAGATGCAAACGCCCGAAAACATGCTGGGGAACATGATAGATAAATGTCGACAGAAAATCACCCAGGAAAAGCAAAAGCAAGGCGATGACAATAGCTCGCATAACTAAAGGCTGGGTTGGGGAGGTCTGAGGGTTAGCCTAACCCGGTGGAGTCTGGGGGTTCACCGGGCCAGGGCTGGGCGACGGCGGAGTCGGTTCGCAGGCCAAGCTGCGACTGTTGATCAGGGTGGCCTGGGGCAGTAGGGAAAGGAGGAGAGTGGCGATCGCGCTAGCCCACCAAAGCTGTCGGTATCCCATGGCGAAAACTCTTCTTGACGATAGGGTAGGGGTGACTGGCAAAAGCGATAGTTAACCCGTCACCCCACCCTAGTTTATCCTTAAGGCTCTAAAGGTTAGGCGTTAGGATCACGGCCCGTTGCCACCGGCAGGTCAGGCTGAGCCGAATATTCCGTCCAAGAGCCTTCATAGATTCGCACCTTAGGGTAGCCCAGCACATGCTTGAGAACCACGTACTGCAGAGTCGCTTCCCGACCCGTACTGCAGGTGACAATAATGTCATCCTGGGGGGTAATACCGCGCCGGTCTAGCAGGGAACGAATTTCATCCAGGGATTTCAACTGGTGAAAGTTGGTTTCTCCCACGGTGAAGGTGGGCCAGGGAATATTATTAGCGCCAGGGATATGACCATTGCGAATGAAGAGATTTTCTTCACCGGCAAATAGGGCCGGGGGGCGGGGGTCAATCAAGGTGACATTAGCATTGCCAATAAAGCCCCGCACCTGATTAAGCCCCACCCGAATGGTTGGATTATCCTTCAAGGTAAAATTGCCAGGGGCATACTGGGGGAACTCCTTGGTGACGGGTAACCCCGCATCCTTATAGCCCTTGTAACCCCCATCCAGGATGGACACCTGGCCTTCCTTGCTACTACGTTCTAGGAGGTAGGCCACCATGCTGGACCCCAGGATGCTATTGCCCTCAGAATAGATCACCACGTGGCTGTCCTTGTTGACGCCAGCGGCACGAAATAGGGCCTCAATCTTCTGCTGCTCCCAGTACTGCACCGGCAGGCGACCGTTGGGGCCCCGGAAGGTATTGTCGGCAATATTAACCGCCCCTGGCACATGGCCGCCAATGTAGTCGAGGGGGTTGATCCGCACATCCAGAACCCGCAGCTTAGGATCCTGAGTGTGCTCCGCCAGCCATTGGGGGGTGACAAAATCAATCTTGGTGGCGCTGGCTGCCGAGGAAACTAAACCAGGGCTTAAGGTGATGGCCACTAGAATAGCCAGCAGGGACAGAAACTGGATTTTCCAGCGTTTTAGCAACTTCAACATGGGGACTCCTCCTTAGATTAAGGGTCAAGACAGGTAAGATTTAGCCAATTACCCCCCCAGGGGCAATACCGACCTCCGTGGCGGCAGGAACCTCCACCAACTGACCGGTCTTAACATCGTAGATGTAGCCGTAGATGGGAATAGAGGGGGGAACCAGGGGATGGTGACGGATGCGATGCACATCCTCAACCACACTCTGGGCCAGATCGGAAATGGTGAGCCAACTGATAAAGTCAGCTTCCTCAGATCCGGGGCCCTGGCCCAGGTCTTGCCAGCCCTCGGGGGTAATTTGGGCGGTCTCCAGGCTATGGGCCAACAACCCACGCATAACGGCATCGGTAAAGGTTTCCATGCCGCAATCGCTGTGATGGATAACAAACCACTCTCGGGTACCCAGCAATTTATAGGAAATCACCAGGGAGCGAATCGCGTCATCGCTGGCCCGACCCCCCGCATTACGGATGACGTGGGCGTCACCCTCCTGAAGGCCAGCAAATTTAGCGGGATCCAGGCGGGCATCCATACAGGTCAGAATTGCAAAGCGCCGGGCTGGGGGCAGGGGCAGGCTACCCCTATCGCCGAAATCACTGGCGTAGGTCTGGTTGTCTGCTAGCACAGCACTCAGCACTGGAGAAACACTTGCCATGGGCAAAACCTTGTTGTCAATCAGGAAAGAATTGTAGCCGAAATGTAAACGATATTCAAGTCAGTTGAAATTTTTATTGACTTAGTAGCACCCTGATTTGAATTCGATCGGTACCGTGATTGCAGCCCTAGCGTGGGTGCTGCAATGTCTTTGTTAATGTTTCTTTGTTAATGTTATGGAGATGATCGGCTGCGCCTTTGAGCATCCTGATACACTTGATGAAATAGTTGTCGCTGGGCGTGGCTACCCCCAACTCGCCAGAGTTGAGGCCAGATCGGTTCTAGATAGGTGATCGTCCTAGACCACTGACCTTCGGCATGGGCAATCAACCCCCGAGCAACGGGTAAAACAACCTCCCCCCAAACCAACTGGAGTGGGTAACGACTGTTGGCGGCGTAGCGTTCAAGGCTGTTTAGCATCTCTTCGACCTGAGAGAGCTGTCCAGACCGTGCTAATCCATAAAACAGATGCAAGTCGGTCAGGGGTAAAAAGTGATTGTGAATCTGAGGCGGGAGATAGGGGCCAATCTCCTCCCAGCGATCGCCCACATCCGCGCCCTGTAATTCCAGACGCAGCAACAGGGAGATAGCGTTCACCTGGCAATGGCCATAGTCTCGGATGGCCTGCCCCCAGATTTTCTGGTCATAGAGCTCAAGCACCCTACCGACATCCTTCAGAGCCAGATAATAAAGGGCCAGGTGCCACCAGTTATGACAAGCAAAAATACCACAACGTTCCCAGGTATCTGCGACAGACTCTAACCAGGTGATGCCTGCCCGTGGCTGCCCCAGGGTTTCCAGCACATGGGCCACTGCGTGGTGAGCCCAGGGATCGGCAGGATTCATCTCCACAGCCCGGCGACCGGCGGCTTCAGCTGCCGCCAACTGGTGGTTTTGTTCCAGCGCAAAGGCAAGCATGCCATGGACATAGGAGTTGGTTTGATTCGCCGAAAAGATGGTGTTGACGATCTTGAGCAACCCTTTGCTGCCGTCCCCAGAAAAGAGGTGGTGGTACTGGGCAAGGTAGGCAGAAATTAGATCGCGGGGATAGGATTCCGCCAGGACCTGATGGTAAGTGAGGGCCTGGTGGAAATCGCCTGCAGCCCAGGCGGCGATCGCCGCCACCGTCCACTGCTCCCGTTCCGTTGCCCGTACAGCTTCATGTTGAGCTGTTTGTAAATAGGGCGTAGCCAGGGGCAAAGAATCCATATTTTCTATAGACAGGTAAAAAGCCGCTACATAGGCATTAACCAGGGGACTGGTTGGATCCGCCTCCCATCCCTTGAGAATGATATCTACCCGTTTGCCATAGCTGAGAAGCTCATCGGCAAACTGGTTAATTGTCTCCACCGCCTCTGGAGCCTCGGTGGTTACAGTCAGTCCCTGTGCATCGATCAACATGATGGTGTCCTTGGGTAAGGCCGGTCTCCACCTACGGGGGAACTCAGGCAGTCACGCTGCCAACAATCAACTGGCCCTAAACGACGGGGTCCAGGAGAGTGGGCGAGCGTTCAGATTCCAGTTGTCGTACTAGCGGGATCACTGTGTGACCAAAGGCTGCTAACTCGTCAGCGTAGTGTAGAAAAGCACATAAAATCATGTCCACGCCGATGGCGTGATAGGCGCGAATCTTCTCAGCCACCTGCTCCGCCGTACCGATCAGTCCCGTTTTGAACCCATCATTGGGTTGCACTAGATTAGCAAAGTCTGAATTGGCCCACATTCCTATCCTATCCTGGGTGGAAGCTCCAGCCTGCTTCACCTGTTCTGCAAAGGCGTTCACCGACTCCACATCGGCATGGGCAATGATCCGCTCTAACTCGGCATAGGCTTCTGCTTCGCTGTCGCGCACAATAATAAAGGCATTCAGCCCGAATTTGAGACGACGTCCGTAGTCCTTCGCCAGGATAGAAATTTCCTCAACCTGTTGCTGCACCTCTTCCAGGCTATTTCCATTCATGAAATACCAGTCGGAATAGCGGGCCGCCATGCGGCGCGCTGCTTTGGAGTTGCCCCCCTGAAAGATCTCTGGATAGGGTTGGGAAAGGGGACGGGGACGTAACCAGCCTTCATGAATCCGATAGAAATCACCCTGGAAATTAAAATTATCCTCGGTCCAGAGGCCTTTCAAGACCTGGATGAATTCTTCGGAGCGACGGTAGCGTTCATCATGGTCGAGCCAGGGTTCACCGTAGGTATGGAATTCTTGTCGATACCAGCCACTCAAGACGTTGATGCAAAACCGCCCACCGGAAATATAGTCGATTGTGGAGGTTTGTTTGGCAATCGCTCCTGGATGCCAGAGCCCGGAGTGAACCGCTGCAATTAGCTTAAGCCGCTTGGTGAGAGTAGATAATGCGGCCACCGTGCTGAGGGCATCGAGCTGGTTTGACTTGCCGTAATTGGAAATAAATCGGGCCGCCACCAGGATGTAATCAAATCCAACAGTTTCAGCAACTTGGGCGATTTGGGTATTGAATTCAAAGGTCCAGTCAGTCCGCTGGGGGAGTTTACTTTTGACCAACCCCCCCAGGGTTGTTGACCAGTAACCAAACCGAATATCCATGTCGATTGTCCATCCACAGGTAGGGAATCAAATATAAGCATGACGAACTGGCAAGACATTGTTGAGAAAGTAATTACCGACGGTGTAGTACTTCCAGCGGACTGGATCGTGCAGGGTATGGGTACGGCCATTGCGCCAGTGTCGATCAAGGTTGAACTGTTGCAGAGTGGATTTGGTTCCTGCCAGTTCGAACAACTTGTTGGTCGCCTGAATGGCTGCTTCTGTGGTTAGCGCTTTGGCTTCGGCAACAGCAATGGAAGCCTCTGCGACCGTTATTTCAGTAGGGTTAGCCCTGGCTCGATCAAGGAACTCTCCTGACCGCTGCAGCAGACTCTCAGCGGCATGGACTTGAATTTGCAGGCGGCCAAACTCATAAATCAACAGCTCATCTTCGTAACCATGGTCGTGATTGCTATCGATCCAGGGACGGGTATGGGCCCGCACAAAGTTGATTGTGTCCCGTAGAGCGGCTTTGGCAATGCCAGCATCGATCGCCGCTTGAATAATTTGGGCAAAGGCCCCAATCGGGGTAATTTGCTCAAAGGCCAGATAATTGGGAATGACCCAGGTTGCCGGGACATAGACGTTTTCCAGCAAGGTGGTGCCACTGGCGGTGGTGCGCTGTCCAAAACTGCTCCAGTCATCGACGATGGTCAATCCGTTTGCACTCTTTTCTACAAAGGCCATCACCTTGCGGTCATCTTCCTGGCGGGCCACAACGGGAATCCAGTCTGCCAGCAACGCTCCAGTGGAATAGAACTTGCGTCCATTCAGCAGGTGACCCTCCCCCGATCGCTCAATCCGGGTGAGAATGTCTTCCGTAGTCTTGACGCCAATCTCCGTCGCCGCGTTACCAAAGCGGTCTCCCTCCAAGACACGTTCAAAAAAGAACTGTTTCTGGGCCTCGTTGCCCGTCAACCGCAGCACTTCAACCGAGTAGAAATGACTCTGGGGAATTTGACCAATACAGGGGTCGGCTTCGGAAATAATCTTGAACACTTCTGCCAGGGTAACCAGAGAAACCTCAGCCCCACCGTACTGTCGGGGTACGGTAATGCCCCACAGACCACTGGCCGAAAACCTATGAATTTCTGCCGCCGGGAGGCGACGTTGCTGGTCACGCTCAGATGCTTCCTGGGTAAATTCAAGGGCTAGTTTTTGGGAGATGGCGATCGCTTCGGCGTCATCGCGAATTCGATAGACTGGCTGATTTTGCCCCAAGAGATCGGTAGAAATTGTAGTCATTGATTGCCTCACAGGACTTCAAAAAATTCTTGATGTTCCCAACTCTCGACTCGGGTAAGAAAATCAGGACTGTCATAGTCTGAGATCGCGGCTCTGGCTTTCTCAATTTCAAAGCGTTTCAGAGCAACAAATAGATGGATAAATTGCTCACCCAGGGCCTCCCGAATTACCCCATCGGCTTCCAGAGCATCCAATGCGCTTTCTAAGCGGGTGGGCAGATTTGGCACACCAGTCAGACCATCGGCCACAATCTGAATCGGTGCGGGAGCTTCCAGTTGGCGCTTAAGGCCATCCAATCCAGCTGCCAGGATCGCTGCAATCACAATGTAGGGATTAGTGGCACCACTGCCCAGTCGATTTTCAATGTAGGTGCGTGGATCCCGAAGGGACTTCACCCGGATTGCGGTGGTGCGGTTATCAATCCCCCAGGTGATATTGGTGGGAGCAAAGGCATTGGGCTGGAAGCGTTTCCAGCAGTTGATGGTGGGGGCAAGCAAGGCTGAAATCGCCGGGGCATGGGCGAGTTGTCCTGCCAGGTAATGGCGGGCCACCGCCGACAGTCCATCGGGATCATCTAGATCGAGAAAGGCGTTGGTGTTTCCCTGCCAGAGGGACTGGTTAAAATGGCATCCACTCGCACTCTGGTCGATCCAGGGTTTGGTCATGAAGGAAGCGATTTTGCCATGCTGATGGGCGATTTCCTTGATCGCATTCTTAAAGGTAAAGGCTTGATCAGGGGAATCCAGGCCCCAGGCGGGGGCAAAGTTAATCTCGATCTGACCCGGACCATATTCCAGATCCGCCGTGATGATATCAACCCCAACTGCAGCCAGCGATCGCAGAATTTGATAGATAACGCCTTCATCTTGATGGGGAATCCGGCCAAATAGTTGAATGCCTGGAAAGCTGGCCTGGCGGGTGACGGCATCCACCAGATAAAATTCATACTCAAAGCCACTTAGAAGGCGGTACCCTAGCTGATTCAGCTCGGCCAGAATCGGTTTGACAATTTGTCGAGAGGAAGATTGTACCGGTGTTCCATCCAGATGGTAGGGCTGACCAATCACCCGGGCTGTCTTGTCTGTCCAAGGCAAGACCTGAAAGGTTTTCAATTCGGGGAATAGGTACGCATCTCCAAAGCAGATTTCTTCCAACACTCCCGTATTAGGCGCCGTTGCTCCCTGGACGTCGAGGCCTAACGTTGGTAGCGGAAAGTTTAGTCCTTTTTTAGTGAATGCTTCAAAGTGACGAGCTGGCACTGTTTTGAATCGGGAAATACCGTGGGTATCCGGTTGTTCAAAGCGAACAAATTCAACGGCACCGGTTTCAAACAATTCGTGAATAGCGGCCAACGCATCGGCCTGGGGAATTGTCTTGGGGGACTCTGCAACGGCAAGAATCATGAACGAAGCTCCTGAATTGAGGAAGTTTGAACCTAGAACCCGGTGCAGATTAGGACCCCTCTCAATTTTCTCAATTTAAGATGGTTGAATACACAACCTGCACCATTGATTTAGACTGCTGGCGACCTTACCTTTCCAAGCCATCTGAGCCAGAAAGGGCAGAATACTGGGCGTGGGAAGATTCTAGATCTCGCTCAATAGTGGCAATCAACTGGGGCGATCGCTGCCAGAGCAGAAAGAACCAGACCACTCCAGCCAGTAGTAGGGCTAGAAACCCGTAGGGCAGCAGGTTATAGGGGGGAGCCGGGATAGGATAGAGGCTGCCCGCTAGAGGAATCAGCAAAAACAGAATGGAAACTACAGAAATGCCTACATGGACTGGTTTCAGTTGCTGAATTCGGCGTAGGTAGACCGGCGCAGCAATGGAAATCAGGATGTAGACTACCAGGAAGCCGAAGGTAGCGATCGTACCTAAATAGGCGTAGGCATCAAACACTCCTACTCCTTTTACCAGAACGGCAACAGGGATAGCAAAGCTAAGAATTGCTGTCAGGGTAATTGCCACATGGGGGGTAGCATTGCGCTGATGGGCATTACCAACCTGGTTGTGAATGATGCCATGCCGACTGAGGGCAAACAGGATTCTTGATGCCGCATTGATCGACGCTAGCACACAGGCAAAGAAGCTCAAGGCTGCCCCCACGGAGATCAGCCATCCAAAAAAGCCGACATTAGCATTGGTTGCCAGGGTACCCAGGGGAGAAGGATCCTTGTCTAGGGTTGTACTGATGGTTCTGAACCCCAATACCTGGGTGTAGGCAAGCAGAACAAAAAACAATCCTGGTACGCTCACACTGCCAAGCACTGCCCTGGGAATCGAGTGTAAAGGATTTTTTGCTTCATCTCCCAGGGCCGTGGCGCTTTCAAATCCGACAAAGCTAAAGACGGCCAGCACTAATCCCAGGCGAATATTTTCGGCAGAAACCCCCTCCAGGGTAAACTGCTTAACATCAATTTGAAAGCCGTGCTGGGTTAGAACAATGATTGCCAGCAAAACAATCAAAAGAACTGAACCTAATTCAATCCAGAGCATCAATTCTGCCGATAGTTTGATGTCCCTATAGGCAACCCACCAGGCTAACCCCGCCCCCACTGCTGCGAGCAGGACGGTAACTCCCAAAGAATTTGTCGTTCCCAGCAGCACATTGCCATAGTTGGCAAACCCAATTACCACAGCGGTTGCGGTGAAGAGGTAAGCAATCACCAGAGCCCAACCTGAAATCACTCCCGCTACAGGCCCCAAACCTCTAGCGATATAGACATACAAAGATCCGGCAGAGGCGGTGCGACGGGCAAATTGATTAATGTTTAAACTCACTAAAGTTAAACCCAGGGCGGCTGCTAGGTAAGCAAACCAGGTGCCATTTCCGGCTGAAGCAAAGACCAGAGGAATCACAAAGGCAGGGGTGGCGGAGGGACCAATGTTGGCGATCGACTGGGCCAACACCTCGGGGAAGGAAAGATAATCTGGGCGTAAATTTGCCTGATCATTTTGATCAGGCTGGTTTTTTGAGGTTTCCATACTCTCAAGTCACTCCTTACGAGGACACTTAAAAAAATCGGCCAGGGTAGTTTGAAATACTTCGACTGCAGAGAAACTACTAGGAGAAAACGATAGTTTTCAAGATCGTGGTCATTTTTACAGCTAGTTTTTGCTTCTCGGCTTAACCCCTTTGAAACAGCCTCTAGGGCATCACCCTAAACGCTGAACTAATCGGGGACACATAGAGTCTCGCGAAACAATAATCTACGGTAAGCTGACAGGAATACCGAGGTATTATTTGTCGGAGCATCCCACAACTGCCCGGCCAGCGACAAGCAAGCTTAATAAAACGTGATGAGGAGTGTCGAGAGAATAGGGCACCCGTTAACATCTGTTGTCTACTGTCAGATGCTCGCAGGCCATGGCTGCTTTGGAGGCTCACAATATTCGAGCCCATCCCCAAGCTTGTACACCCTTAATCCATCCCTAGATTCTGGCCTGGGTAAGCCCTAAGACTATTAAGAGACGGTTGCTGTGGCTAATCGCTAAGCAGACTGACGCGCTTCGGGATACCCAGGTATTAAGCCTGGTCACTCAGGGCAAATAGTACGCGGAAGGTTTAGATTGAATTTGATTTCAGTTGTAATTCGATTTACTGAATATCTGGAATCACTGTGAGAGCATTAACGCACTTTAGTCGGTACCCCTGACCCTCCCTTTAGATTCCTGCCCCAACCCCAGGAAAGAACTCTATGGTCTTTGATCAGCTCGAGCGCGAAATGGTTGAGCACATTGATGGGCCATTACCTAGCTGGTATGGTCTCTACCCTGGCGATACTCGCCCCTACGAGCCTCTGGTCAGGGGTAATCTGGCTAGCCTTTGGTCGGGGTTGCGATTGTTGTTTGTACATTTTAGATCTGACCGGTGAAGCTACAGGACACCTGACCCACAACCATGAAATCCAACCCAGATCTGCTCAAAAGCTTTGAGATTCATGCCCTGATCACCTCCTCGCCCCTTGCTCCCCATGTCTATTGCTTCTCCTACTTTATGCCCTCCTCCTGCGCTCTCGGCGGTTACAGCTGACCTAACCTACCTTAGCCCTGGGGTAAAAAATCCAGTTTTTTACCTGATTGAGCCGCCGCCAGGAGTATGCCAAGATGATGCCTGTTACGAAAACCATCGGTTACCGGTCTACAATGCCCGCCCCCTCCAGGAAAAATTGTCCTTAGATAAAGAGGGATTTCAACTGGTGCAACAGCCCAGCGCCATAGCCGATTTCTATGATGAAGAGGAGGTACAGCGGCGCTATTACCCTGAGGCTGAACAGGTGATACGGGCCCGAACCGGTGCCCAGACAGTGATTGTTTTTGATCACAATTGGCGCCATAGCTTTTGGGCGAAATCGGGACGTATGGACCTGCAACCGCCCGTTGAGCGAATACACAACGACTTTACCGCCAGTTC
>Ga0172373_10002083_pt1 | contig 31282 bp, 28 predicted proteins | sample Lak10m_2_FD_114546 | JGI IMG/M metagenome (GOLD analysis project Ga0172373, IMG submission 114546) | Freshwater microbial communities from Kabuno Bay, South-Kivu, Congo - kab_092012_10m | ecosystem: Environmental > Aquatic > Freshwater > Lake | place: Democratic Republic of the Congo...
AGAGCGGGTGACGGGATCCGTCGCTTCGCTCCTCCCGATTCGTGCGACCGAGCGTGCGCTTCGCGCAGAGCGGGTGACGGGAATCGAACCCGCATAGCCAGCTTGGAAGGCTGGGACTCTAGCCATTGAGCTACACCCGCGAAGGAGGGTCAGGCTAGCGGGGTGAGGCCGAGGGAGGCACTCGTCTCTCGCACGACGCGGGCGATCTCGGGGAGGAAGCCCTTGTAGGCACTCGTCGACCTCGAGTAGAGGGCGATCCGGCGGGAGGGCGGGGGAGCGGCGAAGCGGAGGAGCCGGATCCCGGCGTAGTCGGGCACCGGTGCGTGCACCGACAGGGCCGGGAGCAGGGTGATGCCGACGCCCGCGGCGACCATCTGGCGGAGGGTCTCGAGGCTGGTCGCCCGGAATCCGGTCCGCTCGCTCGCGCCGGCGAGTTGGCACACGCTGAGTGCCTGGTCGCGCAGGCAGTGCCCGTCGGCGAGGAGGAGGACGGTCTCGCCCTCGAGCACCGACAGATCGGCCAGCGTGTCGGCGCCCGTGGTCGCGGCGAGCGGGTGGTCGACCGGGACGGCGAGGAGGAACTCCTCCTCGAACAACGGCAACTCGTCGAGGTGCGGCCCGTCGACGGGTTGGGCCAGGAGCCCCACGTCGAGCTTGCCCTCAGCGAGCTGCCGGAGGACGACCTCGGTCTTCTCCTCGACGAGCAACAGCTCGAGGTCGGGGAAGCGCTCGTGGATCACCGGAACGATGTGAGGGAGGAGGTACGGGCCGAGCGTCGGGAACACGCCGATCCGCAGCGTGCCGCCCTCGGGGTTCTTGGCCCTGCGGGCGACGTCGCGGATCGTGTCGGCCTCGGCGAGCACGGTGCGCGCATGCTCGACGATCCGCTCGCCCGCAGACGTCATCAGCACCTGTCGGGGATGCCGCTCGAACAGGTCGACACCGAGTTCGCGTTCGAGCTTCTTGATCTGGGTGCTGAGCGTCGGCTGGCTCACGAAGCACGCCTCGGCGGCGCGCCCGAAGTGACGGTGGTCGGCCACTGCGACGAGGTAGCGCAGGTCGCCGAGGTTCATGCGTCGTACTCCGTCGCGAGCCGGCCGTGCTCAGGCCGTCGCGCCGGCGAGGGCGGGGGTCGGCGCCGAGGTGCGGATGAGGTGGTCGAAGGCGCTGAGTCCGGCGGTGGCCCCGGCGCCCATCGCGATCACGATCTGCTTGTACGGCACCGTGGTGCAGTCGCCCGCTGCGTACACGCCCGGCAGGGAGGTGGCCCCCCGGTCGTCGATCACGACCTCGCCGCGGGGCGAGAGCTCGAGGGTGCCCTTGAGCCACTCGGTGTTCGGCAGCAGACCGATCTGCACGAAGATGCCCTCGAGTTCGACCGTGTGCAGCGAGTCGTCGGTGCGGTCCTTGTAGACGAGGCCGTTGACCTTCGCACCGTCACCGAGCACCTCGGTGGTCAGGGCGCTCACGACGACGCTCACGTTCGGCAGGCTGCGGAGCTTGTCCTGCAGCACGCCGTCGGCACGCAGCACCGAGTCGAACTCGATGAGGGTCACGTGGCTGACGATCCCGGCGAGGTCGATGGCGGCCTCGACGCCGGAGTTGCCGCCGCCGATCACGGCGACGCGCTTGCCCTTGAACAGCGGGCCGTCGCAGTGCGGGCAGTACGCCACACCCTTGTTCTTGTACTCGGCCTCGCCGGGCACGTTCATGTTGCGCCACCGGGCGCCGGTCGACAGCACGACCGAGCGCGAGCGGAGCGATGCGCCGTTCTCGAGGCGGATCTCGACGAGACCGCCCGGCTCGTGCGCAGGGATGAGTTCGACCGCCCGCTGGAGGTTCATGATGTCGACGTCGTACTCGCGCACGTGGGTCTCGAGGGCGGTGGCGAGGCGGGGACCCTCGGTGTACGGAACCGAGACGAGGTTCTCGATGCCCATCGTGTCGAGGACCTGGCCGCCGAAGCGCTCGGCGGCGACGCCGGTGCGCACACCCTTGCGGGCTGCATACACCGCGGCTGCGGCACCCGCAGGACCGCCGCCGACGATCAGCACGTCGTAGGGGTCCTTCTCGGCGATCTGCGCGGCGGCACGATCGGCGGCTCCGGTGTCGAGCTTGGCGACGATCTCCTCGAGGCCCATCCGGCCCTGGCCGAAGACCTCGCCGTTGAGGAACACGGTCGGCACGGCCATCACGCCGCGGGCCTCGACCTCGGCCTGGTAGGAGGCGCCGTCGATGGCGGTGTGGCGGATGCGCGGGTTGAGCGCGGCCATCAGGTTGAGCGACTGGACGACGTCGGGGCAGTTCTGGCACGACTGCGAGAAGTAGGTCTCGAAGTGGAGGTCGACCTCGAGGGCCGCGACCTGGTCGAGGGTGGCCTGCTCTGCTCGACCCGGGTGGCCGCCGACGTGGAGCAGACCAAGCACGAGCGAGGTGAACTCGTGGCCGAGGGGGAGTCCGGCGAATCGCACGGCGATGTCGGTGCCGGCCCGACGGATGGCGAACGAGGGGGTGCGCTCGTCGGCGCTGGTGACGACGCTGATCTGCGGCGACAGCGCAGCGAGCTCGTCGAGCATCTCGCGCATCTGCTGCGAGGTCGGGGTGTCGTCGAGGCTGGCGTCGAGCACGAGATCGAACCGCAGCTTGTCCATGTGCGCGGCGACCTGGTCGAGAAGGGTCTTGTCGAGCATGAGAAGGGTCTCCGGGGGGGAAGGTGATCGGGGGGATCAGGTGACGGACCGGTGCTCCGGTCGGCGACGCAGGGGGGAGGCGTCGCCGACCGGGCCGGTGGTGAACCGCTGTGTCAGCGGGTCAGATCTTGCCGACGAGGTCGAGGCCGGGGGTGAGGGTCGAGGCGCCCTCTTCCCACTTGGCCGGGCAGACCTCGCCCGGGTGCGAGGCGACGTACTGGGCGGCCTTCACCTTGCGGAGCAGTTCGGCGGCGTTGCGGCCGATGCCCTCGGCGGTGATCTCCATGAACTGGATGACGCCCTGCGGGTCGACGAGGAACGTCGCGCGGTCGGCGAGGCCGGCACCGGCGCGCATCACGCCGAAGTTGTTGGTGATGGTGCCGCTGGCGTCGCCGAGCATCACGTAGTCGATCTTGCGGATCGTGTCGCTGGCGTCGTGCCAGGCCTTGTGCACGAAGTGGGTGTCGGTCGAGACCGAGTACACCTCGACGCCCATCGACTGCAGCTCGGCGTAGTGGTCGGCGAGGTCGCCGAGCTCGGTCGGGCAGACGAAGGTGAAGTCGGCCGGGTAGAAGAAGAAGATCGCCCACTTGCCGCGCACGTCGGCGTCGGTCACGGGCACGAACTGACCCTTGTGGTAGGCGGTCGTGGAGAAGGGAAGGATTTCGGTGTTCAGGGACACGGCCATGGAGTGGTTCCTCGTGGTTCGTCCGGTCGGCGACCGGGGTGGATGGGAGTCCGATAGGGGACATCCATGAACCTACGCCCGAGCGATTGATAACACAAATCGATAGATCGGATGAAATCGATAGGTGGCGCCTATCGAGGCGTGCCGGTCGCCGGGTCAGTAGCCGTTGACCGTGGCCCGGAACTTGCCCATCAGGTGGGGTCCCGCCGCGATCGGCTCGTGTCGCGGGGTCTCGCCCGGCCCGAGGCACGACGGCAGGCACTCGATGACGGCGTCCCAGTTGGCGTTGTGGAAGAAGGCGATCGACTGCCGCTGGCCGGATGGCACCATCACGCGATGCATCGTCGATCGCCACCGATCGTTGGTCCAACGCTCCATCGCGTCGCCGAGGTTGACGACGAAGGTCCCCCACGGAGCGGCGACGTCGTGCCACCGTCCCGACGGGTCTTGCACCTGCAGCCCGCCCTGCACGGGGTCGGCGAGGAGGATCGTGAGGGTGCCGTAGTCGGTGTGTGCGCTGGCGCCGAGCTGCTCGGAGGCGAGGTCGCCGGCGGTGTCACGGCCGGGGTAGCGCAGGGCGCGCATCGCACTGGTGTGCCGGTCGATCATCGGCGCGAAGTGGTCGGCGGGGAGTCCGAGTCCGAGGGCCATCGTCGACATCAGCCGCGCCGAGAGATCGCTGCACGCTCGGAAGTACGACTCCCACGCGGGCCGGAGGGCGGGCAGCGCGTCGGGCCAGAGGTTCTCCGACCACGCGAACGACTCGTCGGGGTCGGTGATCTCGTGGGTCGGTCGGTCGACCGGGCCGATGGCGAAGCTCTCCTTGAGGTCGGGGAGTGCCTGCGCGCCGAGCGACGCGGCGAGGGTCTCTCCGGCGATCGGCGAGTAGCCGTACGGATAGCCGGGTTCGGGCATCGCCACCGACATGCGCCCGTCGAGCGGGAGATCGAAGAACTGCTCGGCCGTCTGCCATGCCCCGTCGACGATCTCCGGAGCGACGCCGTGCCCGACGACGGCGAGGAACCCGACACGGGCGCACGCCTCGGCGACCGCCTGCGGAGCATCGGAGGAAGAGAGGTCGACCACGGGCACCCACGACATGTCGGCGAGCCTATGCTCGGCGCCGGGAGGTCATCATGAACGACAGCGTTCTCATCGCCGCCGCGGTTCTCGTGGTGGTGATCCTCGTCCTGCTCAGCCTGCGCACGGTGCAACAGGGAACGGTGGCGGTCACGACGGTCTTCGGTCGGTATCGCCGCACCCTGCGCGCCGGTCTCAACGTCGTGATCCCGCTCGTCGAACGGATCCACTCGCGCTTCAGCGTGCAGAACAAGGCGATCGAGCTGCAGTTCCAGGCCATCACGCAGGACCAGGCGAACGTGTACTTCACGGCGATGATGGTCTACGGCGCTCTCGACGAGAGCGAGAACACCATCAAGAACATCGCCTTCAAGTTCGTGAGCGAGAAGGACTTCCTGACGGCCCTCGTGCGCACCGTCGAGGGCAGCACCCGCAGCTTCGTCGCCACGAAGCGACAGGCCGAGATCCTCGGGCTGCGCGGTGAGATCGTCGCCGAGGTCAAGGACAACCTCGACCACGTCATCGAGACGTGGGGCTTCCACCTCATCGACCTCCAACTCAACGACATCACCTTCGATCAGGCGATCACGACGTCGATGGCCCAGGTGGTGGCGAGCAACAACCTGAAGGCCGCGGCCACCAACGAGGGTGACGCGCTGCTGATCCGCAAGACCAAGGAGGCCGAGGCGCTCGGCACGGCCGTCCGCATCGAGGCAGAGGCCGAACGCGTCGCCGCGCAACTCCGCGGTCAGGGTGTCGCGCTGTTCCGTGAGGAGGTCGCGCGGGGTCTTGCGCAGGCGGCGAAGGAACTCGAGGGCAACCAGGTCGATGCCTCGATGATCCTCTTCAGCATGTGGACCGAGACCATCCGGCACATGGCCGAGAACGGCCGCGGCAACGTGCTGTTCCTCGACGGCTCGCCCGAGGGGATGCAACGTCAGGTCCGCGACCTGATGGCGATGATGCAGCTCGGGATCACCTCGTCCGATCCTGCGTCGCCGCCGGCTCCGTAGCAGTCGCTCGCGAACGGCTCAGGCGGGAGCGCTCAGGCCGGGCAGGAGACCTGAAGGCGGGCGGCACGCACCGTGCCCGATGCGGCGCCGGACAATCCGTCGGCGGGGGCGACGAGGGCGGCGCCCGGAACGACAGCGCGGGTCCGGGTGAGTGCGCACAGGGTCCGTCCGGGGCCCGACGCATCGATCAGGTCGAGCGTGTCACCGATCAGGTCGCCGAGGGCGAGTGCGGCCGTTCCGCCGAGGTGGATGCCGTCGCCGAACAGCCACGACGACGGCAGCGTCGCGACGAGGGCGTTCCAGTCGCCGATCACGAGGCGTGGCTCGGTCGCGGCCCGCGCCCAGAGCACCTCGTTGTGGCGCGCCATACGCGGCCCGACCGAACTGGCCTCGTTGTAGGTGAACCAGACGACCCAGCGGATCCTCTGGCGACGGGCCTCGTCGAGGATCGCCGTGATCGAGGCGTCCATGCCGTACTCGCCGAGGTTCGGATCGTTGGCCCCGACGAGGATCACGAGGCCCTTGTCGAAGGTCCCGGCCCGTGCCTTGAGCGTCTCGATCGTGTTCGGAGGCGGGGCGAGTTGTCCCGGGGTCTTGCAGCTCGGTCCGGTCAGGGTCCGGCAGCCCTTGGCATCGAGGAAGAACTCGTGGCGTGCGGCGAGGGCGTCGTAGGCCGCAGCACCCCAGTCGGAGACGAACACGGTGGTCATCGACGCGCCGATGATGAGGTAATCGGTGACGTCGGGGTCGTCGGTCCGCCAGGTGGTCTCGATGGACGGACCTGCGCCGGCAGGGGCCGACACGCTCTCGGTGGCGAGCCGGTGGGTCACACCTTGCAGGGCGTCGTGCACACCGCCGTCGACCGTCGCCACGACCGGCGCGGCAGCGAGGACCGCGAGAGCGGTGCCGACTGCGGCTGCGACCGCGACGGGTGACGTGCGACGGTGTCTCATCGTGTCGGGGAGGGGGGATTTGAACCCCCGACCTCCTGCACCCAAAGCAGGAACGCTACCGCTGCGCCACTCCCCGTGGAGTCGGGCTCCGGAGCGCGTGCGCCGGGCCTGGCATGAGCGTACCGCTGGACGGCCGCTGCGGTCTGCCAGCATGGGCGCGCTGCCGACAGAGGAGGCCGTTCGTGTTCGTCCCCGACATCCACACCGTCCCGTTGCGTCACACTGGCGGTCTGTTCTCCGAGCACTCGCTGGTCGACGACGGCGAACTGCAGATCGGGGTGTGGGCCGCGGCGCCCGGAACCTTCGGAGGGTCGACAGGGGCATCCGACGAGGTGATGTTGATGGTCGCCGGTCGGGCCACGGTGGCGTACGCGGACGGGTCGTTCGATCTCGTGCCCGGTGCGCTGTGGTCGACACCGCACGACTGGGACAGCCAGTGGACCGTGCACCAGGAGATCCGCAAGATGTACGTGATCGACAACCGTCAGGGCGCTCCCGCGCAGGCCGAGTACGAGGGCAACGCCTTCGCTCTCGAACTCGGCGAGGCGACACCGCGTCCCACCGTCATCGCCGGCGATCCGCGCGAACGCAGCCGAGACGTGTCGGTGCACAACCGCCTCGAGGCGGGCGTGTGGGACTGCACGCCCGGAACCTTCCCGTTCCGACGCGATGGCTACGACGAGGTCTTCTGCGTGCTCGCCGGTCACGCCACGCTGTCGTTCGACGGCGGCATGTCGTTCGATCTGAGGCCGGGGTCGATGATCGTCACCCCGGCGGGGAGCACCGGGACCTGGACTGTCCACGAGCACGTCCGCAAGGCGTACGTGATCGTGAACGATCGCGGCTGACACCGACCGGCCGGCGCGGTTGACATCAGTCGTCGCAGCGCACGACCACGACGGGGACGGCCGCGTGCTGCAGCACGGTCCGGCTGACCGAACCGAGCAGCAGCGACGCGAATCCGCCGTGCCCGCGGGAACCGACCACCACCAGGTCGGCCCCGCGGCCACGTCCTTGGGCCTCGTCGAGGATCGCCTTCGCCGGGCTGTCCTCGCTGATGATCGAGGTGCACTGCACGCTCGGGGCGACCTCGTGCACCAGTGCGGCCGAGGCCTCGAGCGCACGCATGGCGTCGAGCTTCATCTCCTGACGTGGCTCGCTCGTGCCGGAGCGAGCAGTGGCATAGGGGTACGACCACCCGTGCACGAGGACGAGTTCGGAGCCGCAGCGCAGCGACTGCTCGGTCGCCCATCGGAGCGCGGCATCGCTCCCGCGTGAGCCGTCGACGCCGAGCACGATCCGGTGGACGTCGCCCGACGGCGAGGCGGTCCCGTGGATGACAGCGATCGCGCCGCGGGCCCGGTGCGCGACGACGCTCGCCACACTCCCGAGGACGTCGGTGAGCCGCGACGGGTGCGACGTGGCGCCGACCACGACGAGTCCGTGGGGTTGTGACATCGCCGAGAGGGCGAAGGCAGGGGCGCCGAGCACCGTCTCGCCGGTGACCTCGAGGTCGAGCCCGAACGACCCGGCAGCGAGCACGGCGCGCTGGTTGACCTGCTCGTGGTCGGCCACGATCCCCTCGACAGCAGGAGCTCCTGCGACTCCGCCCATCAGGCCGGCGTCGAGGGTCACAGGGATCTCTGCGCACGTGACGACGTGAAGAGGCCAACTGCGGCGGGCTGCCTCGTGGGCAGCCCACCGCAGGGCCTCGACGGATCCCGCCGTTCCGTCGACACCGACGATCAGCCGGTGAGCGCTGGGTAGGGGGGATCGGCTGTCCATGGCGGCGCGTCCCGTCACGTGTCGCCGTGGATCGATCAGCGCTCGACGATGAGGGCGGTCACCATGTACCGCATGCCCTCGGCCGTCTCGGCGTGGGTGAGGATGTGGCAGTGCCAGGCCCAGACGCCGGGCTCCTGGCCCATGTAGGCGACGGTGTAGCGCTCGCCCGGGGCGACACTGATCGTGTCGGTGGGCTGCGGCTCGTCGAGCGGGACGCCGTCCTTGGCGATGATCCATCCGAGGGGCTGGTGCATGTGCATCGGGTGCGACATGAGACCCTCGTTCATGTAGTTGACGATCATGATCTGACCGACCCGGATCGTGTACGGCTCGGTGGCCGGGAAGCTCTTGCCGTTGAGGCTCAGGCCGATCACGCCAGCGTCGTTGAGGACCATGTTGACCCGCTTGACGATCTTCTCGGGGTCGTAGCCCTTGTCGATCAACTTCTGCGGCAGACCGATGTCGTCGATGATGAAGGCACCGAACATGCCGTCGGGGATCTGCTGCTGGGCGTCGTGGTGCGAGTGGTAGATGCCGACGGCCGGTCCCTTGGCCTCGAACTCGTAGATGTGCTCGCCGCCGGGGGTGGTCGGTGCCTCGGTGTACGGATCGACGCCGTCCATCACGTTGGGCACCTGGATGCCGTGGAAGTGCAGCGAGGTGCTGTTCGGAAGGCTGTTGCGCAGGATGATGCGCACCTTGTCACCGGAGTTCACGTGGATCTCGGGGGCGGGCACCACACCGTTGTAGGTCCAGGCCTTCACGATCTTGCCGGGCTCGACCTCCCAGTCGACGACCTTGGCCTCGACCACGAACTCCTTGTACCCGTCGGCAGCCATGGTCGGCTCCATCCGGTCTCCACCGTGTCCGGCGGTCTTGGCGGGGTACAGCTGAGCCCTGGCGAGCATGTTGGCGTCCATCTCGTGCCACGACACGCCGGCGTGGCTCGCCGTGTCACCACCGCTCGCCGTCCCGCTGTCGGTGCCGCCGCTGGGGGCCGCACTGTCGCTGACGACCAACGCGCCCACCATGCCGGCGCCCTCGTGGCCGGGCTGCGGGCAGATCACCTTGTAGGTGCCGGCGCTCTGCGGACCGACCTCGAGGTCGTAAGTGGCACCCGCGGCGATGTCGGCGCTCTTGATGCCCAGGTCGGCGACCTGCAGGTTGTGCACCGCGGCGCCGGCGTTCATCAGGTGGATGATCGCTCCGCCCGTCGGGATGGTGATGGTCGCCGGCTCGAAGGCGAAGTCCTTCATCACCACGTCGATGGTGGGTCGTCCGCCACCGCCGCCCGCTCCTGCGGCGCTCTCCGACGATCCGCTGTCGCGGAGGCCGAACAGCGCCACGACGAGCGCGCCGACTGCCGCGGCGAAGGAGAGCCAACTGAGTACTGACCGGTCTTCATTGCTCATACGGGCCATGCTCGGGGGATTCCCCGGTGGTCAGTAGGGCAGTTGGCACACCGGCGATGGGACCAAAGTCCCGAGGAGCGGCGGCGTCGCGAGGTCAGGCGGCGGCGAGGCGGGCCACCACGTCGAGGAGACGGCGGACGTCGTCCTCGTCGATGTAGCGGCTGATCCCGGCGCGCACGACGCCACCGGTCTCGGCGAGACCCAACTGGCCGACCACCTCGATGGCGTAGTTGTGCCCGTCCCAGACGGCGATCTTCTCGGCGGCGAGAGCGCGTGCCACGGCATCGGGGGAGTGCCCGGCGACGGTGAAGGCGGCTGTCGGTGTCCGGCCCTCGAGGCCCTGGAGACCCCACACGGTGACACCCTGGATCGCCTGCAGGCCGGTGAGCAGCGGTTCGAACAATGCGGTCTCGTCGGCCTCGAGCTGGTCCATGCCCTCTTCGAGCAGGAACCGTGCCGCTGCTTCGATCCCGGCGATGGCCTCGAAGTTCGGCATCCCGGTCTCGAACCGTGACGGGCCCTGGTCGTACGACGGGCGGACCTTGAACACGGGGAGCGACTGGAGCAGGTCGGGCCGGCACCACAGCATCCCGGAGTGCGGCGCGTACCACTTGTAGGGCGACGACACGAGGGCGTCGCAGCCGAGAGCCTCGATGTCGATCCGCTTGTGCGGGGCGAGTGCCACGGCGTCGATGAAGACCCGGGCGCCGACGGCATGGGCGGCCTCGATGATCGGCCCGAGGTCGGGTGCGCTGCCGAGGAGGTTGCTGGCACCGGGCAGGGTGACCCAGCGCGTCCGCTCGTCGATGAGCGAGATGACGTCGTCGGGCACGAGCGTGCCGACGGCGGGGTCGAAGCCGGCGAGGACGTGCTCGGCGCCGACGGTGGCGGCAGCCCGCATCCAGGTCGACACGTTGGCGTCGTGGTCGAGTCGGGTGCCCACGATGCGATCGCCGGGGGAGAGGGTCGAGGCCACCGCTCGCGAGAAGGCGAACGTCAGGGTGGTCATGTTCGGACCGAAGGTGATACCGGCCGGATCGGCCGAGAAGAGCCGTCCGACCGTGGCGCGGGTGCGGTCGACGAGGGCGTCGGCGGCCTGTGCCGCGGCGAAGTGTCCTCCGCCGCAACCGTTGCGGCCGTCGGTGAGCCACTGCGTCATGGCGGTGATGGCCGTGTCGACGACCTGGGTCCCGGCGGGGCCGTCGAAGCGGGCCCAACCGTCCTGCGCTCCGGGGAACCGGTGGCGCATCGAGGCGACGCTCATCGGATCAGGAGTTCCGGGCGGCGCGTGCGGCCTTGGCGGCGCGCTTGGCCGAGCGACCGACGGGAGCGATGTGGCGATGGTCGAGATCGCCCAGCTCGGCGCCGGAGCGGAAGAGCACCCGGTGGCGCTTCCAGTTGAACCCGTTGGCGAGGAGGACCTTGCCCTCGGTGCCGGCCGGGGCGCCGGGGAGGTCGACCGTGGCGACCACCCTGTCGCCCACGCGGAGGTCGATCTGCCCCTGATGGGGCTTGGCGAGGGCGTGCGGCTTCCAGATCGTCATGGCACACAGTCTGCCTCATCGGCACGCCCGATGGGGCATTCATCCGGCGGGGAGGGCCGGTAGAGTCGTCGCCCTGTGAACAGCACCATCGCCCCCGCTGAGGATCCCCGCTCCGACGAGGATCACGACCATGACCACGACCACGACCATGAGGGTCACGACCATGAGGGTCACGACCACGAGGGTCACGACCACGGTCCGGTGACGCCCCGCGAGCTCGTGCGCCTCACCGTCACGATCGGTCAGGACGAGTTCGACCGCGACATCGACGCTGCGTTCCGCAAGATCGGCCGCGAGGCCCGCCTGCCCGGCTTCCGCAACGGCAAGGTGCCGCGCAAGGTGCTCGAGGCCCGCATCGGTCTCTTGGCCGCCCGCGAAGAAGCGCTCCGCGATGCCGTGCCACAGTACCTCGCCAAGGCCGTGCGCGAGCACGACGTCGACCTGATCGCCACTCCTGAGGTGACCATCACCGCCGGCGCCGAGGAGGGCGAGGTCACCTTCGAGGCCCTGTGCGAGATTCGTCCGGTCATCACCGTTCCCGGTTACGGCGGCCTCCGGGTCGAGATCCCAAGCCCGGTGGCCAGCGAGTCCGACATCGACGAGGCCGTCGACGCCGAGCGTCGTCGGCAGGGCACCCTCGTCGCCGTCGAGCGCACCGCGCAGCACGGCGACCACGTCACCCTCACCCTCGCGGCCACCCGCGACGGCGAGCCCGTTCCCGGGCTCAACACCGAGGACTGGCTCTACGAGGTCGGCAAGGGTTGGGTCGCCGAGGGGTTCGACGACCGTCTCGTCGGCACCGCTGCCGGCGCCGAGCTGACCTTCTCGGCCAACCCGACCGGTACCGACCAGCCGGCCGACTTCCAGGTGAGCATCACCCAGATCCAGGAGATGCAGCTCCCCGAGGCCACCGACGAGTGGGTCTCGGAGAACCTCGGTGAGTTCGACACCGTCGAGGCATGGCGTGCCTCGATCGCCGAGCGCATCGGTAACACGCGCCTCGGGCAGGCCCGCAACCAGCTCGTCGAGCGCGTGACCGACGCCCTCGCCGGCCTCGTCGACGCTCCGCTGCCCACCAGCATGGTGGAGGGCGACCTCCAGGCCCGTATCCAGAACATGGTCCGCCAGTTCCAGGCGCAGGGCATCAGCATCGACCAGTGGTTGCAGATCACCGGCCAGACGCCCGACATGTTCATCGCCGCACTCCGCGTGCAGAGCGAGAAGGCCGTCAAGGTCGACCTCGCCATGCGTGCCGTGGTCGTGGCCGAGGGCATCACCGCCGACGCCGACGACATCGAGGCCGAGTACGCCCGCATCGCCCTGCAGGTCGGTCAGAAGGCCAAGGACGTGCGTCTCGCCTACGAGAAGAACGACGCGGTCCACGACCTCGCCGACCAGATCCGCAAGAACAAGGCCCTCGACTGGCTGCTCGAGCACGTCGAGATCGTCGACGAGGCGGGCACACCGATCGAGCGCGAACTGCTGCTCGGTCGCAAGGGCGACGCCTGACCGGGCGTAGCGTGTGCTCCACTGTTCGATGACGACACCTTTCCGAGGAGACCTCTGATGTCGGGTTACCAGATTCCCAGCGTGGTCGAGCAGACCAGTCGTGGCGAGCGCGGCTACGACCTCTACAGCCGCCTGCTGCGCGACAACATCATCTGGCTCGACACCCAGATCGACGATGCGTCGGCCAGCCTGACCTGCGCCAAGTTGGTGTACCTCGAGAGCGAGAACCCCGACAAGGACATCAGCATCTACATCAACAGCCCGGGTGGTGACATCTCGGCGATGTTCGCGATCTACGACACGATGCAGTTCATCAAGAACGACATCGCCACGATCTGTCTCGGCCAGGCCGCCTCGGCCGCTGCCGTGCTCCTCGCTGCGGGCACCAAGGGCAAGCGCATGGCGCTCCCGCACAGCCGCATCCTCCTGCACCAGCCGTACGGGCAGGTCGGCTACGGACAGGTCACCGACCTCGAGCTCGCCGCCAAGGAGATCCTCCGGATGCGCGACATCCTCGAGGAGATGCTGGCGTCGCACACGGGTCAGCCCATCGAGCGGATTCACGCCGACACCGACCGCGACTTCGTGATGGAGGCTTCCGAGGCCCTCGCGTATGGCATCATCGACGATGTCATCTCGTCGCGTCAGATGGTCGACCGCACCGGTCCGATCCGCTGACGGGTCGAGGCCCAGCACTCGAGACCCCGCGGATTCCTCCCCGCAGCACGAAAGGAACGCGCCGTGGCGAAATTCGGTGACACCGGCGAACTGCTGAAGTGCTCGTTCTGCGGGAAGTCGCAGAAGCAGGTGAAGAAGTTGATCGCCGGCCCCGGCGTCTACATCTGCGACGAGTGCATCGATCTCTGCAACGAGATCATCGAGGAAGAACTCACCGACGGTCCGTCGACCCAGTTCGACGAACTGCCCACGCCGCGCGAGATCCGTACCTTCCTCGACGACTACGTGGTCGGCCAGGACGCTGCGAAGAAGATCCTGTCGGTCGCCGTCTACAACCACTACCGCCGCCTGCAGTACCAGCAGAACGCAGGGGTCGGTCGGCGCGACGACGTCGAACTCGCCAAGAGCAACATCCTCCTGCTCGGCCCCACCGGGTGTGGCAAGACCCACCTCGCCCAAACCCTCGCGCGCCTGCTGAACGTGCCGTTCGCCGTGGCCGACGCGACCGCGCTCACCGAGGCCGGGTACGTGGGTGAGGACGTCGAGAACATCCTCCTCAAACTGATCCAGGCAGCCGACTTCGACACCAAGAAGGCCGAGACCGGGATCATCTACATCGACGAGATCGACAAGGTCGCCCGCAAGAGCGAGAACCCCTCGATCACCCGCGACGTGTCGGGCGAGGGCGTCCAGCAGGCGCTGCTGAAGATCCTCGAGGGCACCGTGGCATCGGTTCCCCCGCAGGGCGGCCGCAAGCACCCGCACCAGGAGTTCATCCAGGTCGACACGACCAACGTCTTGTTCATCTGCGGCGGTGCCTTCGCCGGCCTCGAGCAGATCATCGAGAACCGCGTGGGTCAGAAGGGCATCGGTTTCAACGGCACCGTGCGCAGCAAGAACGAGCGCGACACCGGCGAACTCTTCGCTCAGGTGCAGCCCGAGGACCTGCTGAAGTTCGGCATGATCCCCGAGTTCATCGGCCGCCTTCCGATGGTCGGTGCCGTGTGCAACCTCGACCGCGACGCACTCATCAAGATCCTCCTCGAGCCGAAGAACTCCCTGGTCAAGCAGTACCGGAAGATGTTCGAGTTCGAGGATGTCGAACTCGACTTCACCCGTGAGGCCCTCGAGGCCATCGCCGACCTCGCGCTCCAGCGCGGGACCGGTGCCCGCGGACTGCGTGCCATCCTCGAAGAGGTTCTTCTCGAGGTGATGTACGAACTCCCGGGCCGCACCGACGTGGCCTCCGTCGTCATCGATGCCGACACTGTTCTCGCGAAGGCGGCTCCTGCGCTCACCCCGCGCGGACCGGTGGCGAAGAAGCCGCGCCGCCAGGCCAGCTGACGAGGGTCCACCGACGATGACGTACCGCGACGCACTCGACTACCTCGACGCGCACGCCAGTTACGAGGTCACCGGCCGGATCGAGTCGCCGACCACCGAACGGATGCAGACGATCGTCGGGGCGATGGGAGACCCGCAGCACGCGTATCCGGTCATCCACGTGACGGGCACGAACGGCAAGGGTTCGACCTCGCAGATGATCACGCGGTTGCTCATGGCGCAGGGCCTCACCGTCGGCACCTACGGCAGCCCGCACCTCGAACGACTCAACGAGCGGATCATGCGCAACGGGGAGCCGATCTCCGACGACGAGTTCGCCGAGCAGATCGCGGCCGTCGCTGACGCCGAGGTCATCACCGGCGTCCGGCCGTCGTACTTCGAGGCCCTGACCGCTGCGGCCTTCCGCTGGTTCGCCGACGTCGCCGTCGACGTGGCCGTGATCGAGGTGGGTCTGCTCGGTCGGTGGGACGCGACCAACGTCGTCGACGGTCAGGTCGCCGTGCTCACCAACGTCGGGATCGACCACACCGAGTTCGCCGGCCCCACCAAGGCCCACATCGCTGCCGAGAAGTCGGGCATCGTCAAGGCGGGGAGCGCGGTCGTCATCGGCGACACTGACCCCGAGATCGTCGGCATCTTCCGGGCGGCCGGAGGCGCAGGCCAGATGGTGCGTGGCGACGACTTCGACGTGATCGAGAACCAACTCGCCCTCGGTGGACGCCTCGTCGACCTCCGCACGCCGACCACGATCTACACCGACGTCTTCGTGCCGCTCCACGGACGTCACCAGGGCGACAACGCGATCGTCGCCCTCACGGCCGTCGAGGCGTTCTTCGCCGCGCCGCTCTCCGACGAGGTGGTGCGCGAGGGGTTCGCCGAGGTGGTGATGCCCGGTCGCTTCGAGGTGATGGGGCACCAGCCGCTCGTCATCATCGACGGCGCCCACAACCCTCTCGGGGCCGATTCGTGTGCGACCGTCTTCTTCGACGACTTCGACCCTGCCGGTCGGCGGATCCTCGTGATCGGGTGCCTCAAGGGCCGCGACCCGCAGGAGGTGCTCTCGGCGCTCCGGGCCGACGAGTTCGATCTCGTGATCGCCTGCACTGCGCCCAGCCCGCGTGGTCTCCCGGCCAGCGATCTCGCGGCGGCGGCGCGTGCCGTGGGCTGCGACGACGTCGTGGTGGTCGACACGATCGAGCAGGCGATCGACCGGGCCCGCCTCGACGCCACAGCCGACGACGCCATCCTGGTGACGGGCTCGCTGTACATCGTCGGTTCGGCCCGGCCGTACCTGCGCCGCGTCATCCACTGACGCCGGTAGCCTCGGGCGCCATGTCCGACCGTACCCTCGTCCTCCTCAAGCCCGATGCCGTCGAGCGTGGCCTCACCGGCCAGATACTCAGCCGTTTCGAGCAGAAGAACCTGAAGATCGTCGCCCTCGAGCTCCGTCAGCTCGACGACGCCACCCTCGCCCGGCACTACGAAGAGCACGTCGGCAAGGGTTTCTACGGCGAGCTCGTGCAGTTCATGAGCCGTGGCCCGGTCGTGGCGCTCGTCGTCGAGGGCCCGGAGGACACCTGGGAAGTCGTGCGCGGCATGATGGGCGCGACCAACCCCCGCAAGGCTGCCCCCGGCACGATCCGTGGCGATCTCGGCATCCTCTTCACCGAGAACCTCGTCCACGGCAGCGATTCGCTGGCCTCGGCCGAGCGTGAGATCGGGATCTTCTTCCCGAATCTGTAACAAACCGGGGTGCCGGTAGACTGGACGGACCCTGCCCCGGCGGCAGGGGAGTCCGGCCCCGGCCGGCGCCGTTCCCGGAGGCCCCCATGGCGAGAAGCAACCCACTTGCGCTCGGTCGCGATCTCGCCATCGACCTCGGAACCGCGAACACCCTGATCTACGCGCGCGGCCAAGGGGTCGTGCTCAACGAGCCCTCTGTCGTGGCCATCGACATCGCCGACGGTCGACCCGTCGCGGTCGGGTTCGAGGCCAAGCGGATGATGGGCCGGACCCCCGGCCGGATCAAGACCATCCGGCCCCTCAAGGACGGCGTGATCGCCGACTTCGAGGTCTGCGAGAAGATGCTGCGCTACTTCATCCAGAAGGTCCACGCCAGCCGCTGGAGCAAGCCGCGCATGGTCATCTGCGTCCCCTCGGGCATCACCGGTGTCGAGCAGCGTGCCGTGCAGGACGCGGCCGAGTACGCCGGCGCGCGCAAGCCGGTGCACATCATCGAGGAGCCGATGGCGGCGGCCATCGGCGCCGACCTGCCGGTCCACGAGCCCAGCGGCAACATGATCGTCGACATCGGTGGTGGCACCACTGAGGTCGCCGTCATCTCCCTCGGCGGCATCGTGACGGCGCAGTCGGTGCGCGTGGCGGGCGACGAACTCGACGAGGCGGTGCTCCAGTACGTGAAGAAGGAGTTCTCGCTCGCCATCGGCGACCGCACGGCCGAGGAGATCAAGATCCACATGGGGTCGGCCTGGCCGCTCGACGAGGAACTCACCGCCGACATCCGTGGCCGCGACCTCATCAGCGGTCTGCCCCGGACCATCCCGCTGACGACCGAGCAGGTCCGTGAAGCGCTGGCCGAGCCGGTCGCCGCCATCGTCGACGCCGTGAAGACCACCCTCGACCGCACACCGCCCGAACTCGCCTCCGACATCATGCAGCAGGGCATCACGATCACCGGTGGCGGAGCGCTCCTCGCCGGACTCGACCGCCGTCTCGAGCACGAGACCGGCATGCCGATCCACGTCGCTCCCGACCCGCTGTACAGCGTCGTCCTCGGCTCCGGCCGCGCCCTCGAGAACATCGACGCGATGCGCGGCCTGATGGCGATGGGCGGGGACGACTAGTCCGGTCGGCTGCCGATGTTCTCCTCGCTGAGTCGCCGCCGGATCATCGTTCTGGTGGTGCTCACCTGCCTCTTGCTGATCACGCTCGACGAGCGCGGCAACCGGGCGATCGACGGACTGCGCAGCGCAGTCGGTGCGGTCCTGCACCCGATCGACACGGCGACGCGTGCGATCACCCTTCCGGTCGAGCGGGTCTGGAGTGCCACGATGCACTACGACGACCTGCGTCGCGAGAACGAGGCGCTGCGCGACCAGCTCGAGCACATGAAGGGCAACGACATCGAGGCCCGTTCGGCGATCCTCGAGTACAAGGAACTGCTGGCGCTCAACAATCTCGCCGCGAGGTTCTCGTACCCGACCCTGCCGGCCGCAGTGGTCGGTGAGTCGCCGAGCAACTACCAGAACACCGTCGAGATCAACGTCGGGTCACGTCAGGGTGTCCGTGTCGGCATGCCGGTCACCGACGGTGCCGGACTCATCGGGCGCATCACCCGCGTGTACGCCACGCGCAGCATCGTGCTGCTGATCACCGATCCCGAGTTCGCGATCCCTGCCCGAGTGCTCTCCACCGACGAGGAGGTCGCCGTTCCCACGGCGACGACCGACGCATCGACGGGGACGACGACACCGTCGGGAGCGACCGCCAGCGACCTGACGAGCACGACGACCAGCACGACCACGACCACCACGATCCCCGGACTCACGGGTGCGACGAGCACCACGACGCCGGCGACGGTGCCGCCCTCCGACACGACCACGACGACCACCGTCGAGGGAAGCCCGACGGTGACGACGACGCCGACCGAGGTGGTGCGCGAGACGGGCACCCTCGAGGGTCAGGGTGCCGACAAGCCGTTGCTGCTGCGCTTCATCGACTCGCTGACGGCGGTGACCAGCATCAGGGTGGGAGCCGTCGTCGACACGGCGGGTGGCATCCTCGGCAACGCCCCGCAGGGCATCCCGATCGGCGTGATCTCGCGGATCACCCCCGGGACCGGCACGCGGGGCGCCATCGTCGAGGTGACCCCCAACGCCGTCCTCCGTCGCCTCAACTTCGTCGCCGTCGTGATGTACGTGCCCGGCGCGGACGGCTCGCTGCCGTGAGGGCGCTCGCCCTCAACGCCCTGACCCGGTTGGTGCCGGTCGGCCTGATCACCCTGTCGATCCACCGGGTGCTGTTCGCCCGCCACGAGGTGCTCGACGTCAAGCTGCAACTCGTCCTCGCTCTCGTGGTCGCCGCGGGCACGACGGCCGGTGCCGACAAGGGAGCCATCGCCGGCTTCGTACTCGGGCTCCTCTACGACATCGCCGGTAACACTCCACTCGGCATGACCGCCCTCGCGTACGGGATGGCGGGGATGACAGCGGGGTACGTGCAGGGTCTGACTCCCGATCCGCAGTGGTGGTTGGCGTCGATCTTCGCCACGCTCGGTGCCGCGGTGGGCGAGGCGGGTGTGCCCCTGCTCGAGTTGATGACGGGCAGGGTCGACGGGCTCGACCCGCGACTGGCGTGGACCGTCTCGGTCGTCGCCGTGTCGTGCGGGTTGGCGTGCACGCCCCTGATGCCGATCGGCCGCTGGGCCGTCGGGGTCCGTCGGAAGAAGTGGAAGGTCATCACCGAATGACCGGGCCGCGCTCTTCGTCGGGGCCCGATCGACAAGACTGTCGCCATGGCCGTTGACCGTCGTTCCGCTCGCCTCGGCGTGCTGGCGACGGTCTCGCTGGTGCTCCTCGGGATCCTCGGCGTCCGCCTGTGGTTCCTCCAGACGATCCAGTCGGAGGAGTACCAACGCCAGGTCGCGGCCTCCAAGATCCGGACCGTGCTGATCCCTCCCGAGCGTGGTCGCATCTTCGACTCCGACGGCCGGGTGATCGCCGACAACCAACGCATCCTGACTGTCACCGTCGACTGGTCGACCGTGCGCAAGGAGTCGGTGCGCCTTGCCCTGTTCACGCACCTCTCGGGTCCGCTCAAGGTCCCCGTCGACGACCTGATGCGGCGGTACGACCCGTGCTACGGGCTTCCCGACCCGTGCAACAAGGGCCAGTTGTACGACACGCTCCTCCCGCTGCCGCTGAAGGAGGACGTCGACGAGGCGACGATCAACTACCTGAAGGAGCGCAGCGAGGACTACCCGGGCGTCGACGTCGTCGAGCAGTACCGTCGCGTGTACCCGTACGCACCGCTCGCCGCGCACGTCGTGGGCTACATGGGGCCGATCACCGCCGAGACGCTCGAGAGTTATCTCGACCAGGGGTACAAGCGCAACGAACGGGTGGGGCAGTTCGGCGTCGAGCTGACGATGGAACGGCAGCTGCACGGAACGTGGGGCAAGCGGGTCTTCGAGATCGATGCCTCTGGTGCGATCGTGCGCGAACTCACCGAGCAGCGCATCGACCCCGTCGCCGGTTTCGACGTCCAGTTGAGCATCGATCTCGACGTCCAGCAGTACGCCGAGCAGGCGCTGCAGACCGAGTTGCGGATGCGGCGCAACCTCCCCGAAGACCTGTCGATCGCCGACTCGGCTCCGCACAATCCGAAGGACCGCGAGACCAACTTCGAGACGCGCGTGTTCAAGCGCACCCTCGACAACGGCAAGGTGCTCGAGTACCCCGAATGGGTCCAGCACAAGGCCCCGGCCGGATCGGTCGTCGTGCTCAACCACTTCACGGGGCAGGTCCTCGCGATGGCGAGTTACCCGACGTTCGACAACCGGTGGATGGAAGCCGGCATCAACGGCGACAAGTACCAGCAACTGTTCCCGAGCAAGAACGCCGACGGCACCTCGATCGACCCCGACCGGTCGATCCTCGTCAACCGAGCCGTACAGGGCAACTACAACCTCGGCTCGACGATCAAGCCCTTCATCGCCTGGTCGGCGCTCCACGCCGGGATCATCGACGCCGAGACCGAGTTCCTCGACCAAGGCGTGTACCGCCTCTACTCGATCGAGGAGCCCGACTGCATCGACCGCGGTGGCATCGCTCGGTGTGAGTTCAAGAACGCGACGAACAAGCGCACGCTCCTCCCCAGCAAGTACGGACCCGTCACGGTCGAGGACGCTCTCGCCGTCTCGTCCGATGCCTTCTTCTACAAGCTGGGCGAGGACTTCTTCGTCTCGAGCCGCACGCTGCTGAAGGAGAACCTGACGCGCTTCGGGTTCGGCTCCAAGAGTGGGATCCAACTCCCGTTCGAGTGGCGTGGCCGCGTCCCCGACAACGACGTGAAGCGCGAACTCGTCGAGAAGGGCGTCCTGGCCGAGGGTGAGGTGAAGCGCCTCACTGTGGGCGACAACGTGCAGGTGGCCATCGGACAGGGTCTGATGGCGGCGACGCCGCTGCAGATCGCCAACGCCTACGCGACCATTGCCAACGGTGGCTTCTTGATGCAGCCGAGCATCCTCAAGAACATCTACGCCCCGCTGACGCCCGACCAGAGCCCGGCGGTGGCCGACCTGAGCCGCGGAACCGTCGTGCAGTCGTACGAGTCGCCGATCATCCGCGACCAGCTCGAGATGCCTCCCGAGGTGATCGACCCGATCGTGAAGGGGCTCACGCGTGTGATCACCGGGCCCGGGACGACGTACGGGATCTACCACGCCACCACCGGCGAGACGCTCTTCAACAAGTTCCCCGTCGCGATCGCCGGAAAGACCGGGACCGCCCAGGGTGCGGCCACCCTGCCCTGGAACGACTCGTCGGCGTTCGGCGCGTTCGGGCTCGACGAGTCGGTCCCGTACACCGTGTTCGCCTATCTCGAGAAGAGCGGTTACGGGTCGAAGGCAGCGGCGCCCGTCACCAAGTGCATGTTCCTGGCGCTCACCGGCGAAGTTCTCGCCGACCCGGTGGTGCCGAGCGATCCGCTCGACACCTGGTCGACCGTGCCCGCCAAAGATCTGACGTTGCGCAACTCGGGATGCCTCGGTGGCTCCTCGGGGGCGCGCGACTGACATGGCCGTCGGAGTCCTGCGCCGGCGACCCGACTCGGGTCTCGGCAACATCCACGCCAGCGCCTCGGCACCCAGTCGCAACATCGACTGGGTCCTGCTCGGTGCCCAGGGTCTGCTGGCGGTCGTGGGCCTCTTCGTCATCTACTCGGCCTCGTGGTCGAAGTACTCCGATCCGTTCCTGTTCGTCACCCGCCAGGAGATCTTCCTGCTGGTCGCCGCGGTGGCGATGATCGGCGTGATGGCGCTCGACTACGACTGGTGGCGCGACCGAGCGAGGTTCCTCTACGGGGCGACCCTCGTGGCGCTGATCCTGCTGTTCCTGCTCGGCGCCGTGAGCGGCGGTGCCTACCTGAGTTTCGACTTCGGCCCGTTGAAGTTGCAGCCGGCCGAGATCGCCAAGTTCACGGTGTTGCTGAACGTCGCGGCCTATCTCTCCGAGGACCGCAGCGAGTCGCTGCCGTACCACCGGTTCATCATGGGTCTGATGATCGTCGGAGCGCCGACGGTGTTGATCATCCTCCAGCCCGACCTGGGTTCGGCCTCGGTGCTCGTCGTGATGGCGATGGGCGTGATGCTCGTCGCCGGGGCCAAGCTCCGGTACATCGCGCTGGTCACAGCCGTCTCGTTGGCGACGGTCGGCGCGGCCCTTGTGTCGGGGCTCGTGTCCGACTACCAGCTCCGCCGGTTCACGGCCTTCTTCGACCCGGCCGGCGCGGATCCCGACCTGATCTACCAGGGACGCAACGCCATTCGGGCGATCGCCACGGGCGGGATGACGGGCAAGGGGTGGCTGAAGGGCCCGATCACCCTCGCCCGCAACGACATCCCGGTGCAGTGGGCCGACTTTCCGTTCTCGGCCGTCGGTGAGCAGTTCGGCTTCGTCGGGTGCGCCGTGATCGTGGCGTTGTACGCGCTCATCCTCCTACGGATCTGGCGCATCGCTCATCTCTCTCGCGACCTGCTCGGCACGTATCTCTGCGCCGGCGTCTTCGCCGTCCTTCTCTGGCAGGTGTTCCAGAACATCGCCATGACCGTCGGCGTGATGCCGATCACCGGGCTCCCGTTGCCCTTCGTGAGCTACGGCGGGTCGGGCGTGGTGGCCTTCTCGATGCTGCTCGGGCTGGTCCAGAACGTGCACATGCGCCGGTATCGCTGACCCCCAGAGGTAGGCTGAGTGGTGATGAACTCTCTCTGGGCGCGAATCGAACCGCTCCTGGCGCGGGTGCAGAAGCCGGCCCGGTACATCGGGTGCGAAGACGGCGCGGTCGTTCCCCGTCACGCCCCGGGCAAGGTTTCGTGGCTGCTCGCGTACCCCGACACCTACGAGATCGGTCTCCCCAACCAGGGACTGCAGATCCTCCACGAGATCCTCAACGAACGTGATGACGCCGTCGCCGAGCGCACCTATGCGCCGTGGAGCGACATGTCGGCCCTGATGCGTCAGCGCGGAGTCCCGCTGTTCTCGGTCGACACCCACCGGGCCGCAGGTGATTTCGACATCTTGGCCTTCAACCTGTCGGCCGAACTCGTCTACACGAACGTCCTCGACATGGTCGACCTCGCAGGTGTGCCGGTGCGCACGGAAGAGCGCACCGAGGAGCACCCACTCGTCGTGCTCGGCGGGCACTGTGCTTTCAACCCCGAACCGCTGGCCGACTACGTCGACGTGGCCGTGCTGGGCGAGGGCGAGGAGGTCGTCGGCGACATCACCGCCGTCGTGCGCGACTGGAAGGCCTCGGGCCGTACCCAGGGGAGCCGGGTCGGTCTGCTGCGCGAACTCTCGAAGGTGCCGGGCGTCTATGTCCCCTCGATGTACGAGGTCGAGTACGAGGGTGCGGCGATCCGGGCGGTGACGCCCCGGTATCCCGACGTCCCTGCGGTGGTGCACAAGCGCACCGTCGCCGACCTCGGCCAGTGGCCCTACCCGAAGTCTCCGGTGGCTCCGCTCACCGAGGTCGTCCACGACCGCCTCGCCGTCGAGGTCTTCCGCGGCTGCACCCGCGGCTGCCGATTCTGCCAGGCCGGAATGATCACCCGCCCGGTGCGCGAACGTCCGGCCGAGCAGGTGCGCACCATGATCCAGAACGGGTTGCGGCGCACGGGCTACGACGAGGTCAGCCTGACCTCGCTCTCGACGGCCGACTTCAGCGGCATCGAGCAGGTGGCCGCCAGCCTCAACCCGCTCGGATGCGGCGGGAGCGCGCCACTGCCGCACGAGCAGGTCACGGTCAGCCTGCCGTCGCTGCGCGTCGATGCATTCACGGTGGGCCTCGCCGGCCAGGTGGCCGGTGGCCGCCGCAGCGGTCTGACCTTCGCTCCAGAAGGTGGCAGCTGGCGGATCCGTCAGGTCATCAACAAGCTGATCACCGAGGACGACCTCTACGGGGCCGTCGACTCGGCGTTCTCGCAGGGCTGGCACCGGATGAAGCTGTACTTCCTCACCGGTCTCCCCACCGAACTCGACGAGGACACCCTCGGGATCGTCGACCTCGCCCGGAACTGCGTGCGTCTGGGTCGGCGCCACACCAACCGAGCGAGCGTCACCGTGAGCCTGGGCGGGTTCGTGCCGAAGCCGCAGACCCCGTTCCAGTGGTTCGGCCAGAACACGACCGACGAACTGCGCCGCAAGATCCAGTTGGTGCGCGACGCGTCGCAGCGGGCCAAGGGCGTCACCGTGAAGTGGCACGACCCCGCCGCGACGATGGCCGAGGGCATCGCCTCGCGCGGCGACCGCCGGGTCGGGCGCGTGATCGAGCGGGTCTGGCGCGACGGCGGGGTGTTCCAGGAGTGGAACGAGTTCTTCCGCCTGTCTCGGTGGCAGGAGGCCATGGCCGCCGAGGGGTTGTCGATCGACTGGTACGTCCACCGTCACCGGACCGAGGACGAGGTGTTGCCTTGGGACCACCTGTCGGCCGGGCTGCACAAAGACTTCCTGTGGGCCGACTGGCAGGACGCCCTCGCCGAACACGGGCTCCCCGATTGCCGGTGGACGCCCTGTTATGACTGTGGTGTGTGCACCGGGTACGGCATCGAGCACGTGGTGGCATCTCCGGTCGCACCGGCCGGCGGCAGCCAAGGCACCGGGCAGGACCTGACGCGCGGTGGCGAGGTTCCCGTGACCCTGCTCACCCGACGCGAGTCGGCGGTCGACGCCGTGGTCGGGGGAGCGTCGTGAGGTTGCGCATCCGCCACACCAAGCGGGGCAAGATCCGCTTCACCAGCCACCGCGACACGGCCCGTCACTGGGAACGTGCCGTGCGCAAGGTCAACGCCCCTCTGGCGTACTCGTCGGGGTTCACCCCCCGGCCGCGCATGTCGTTCGGGCTCGCCCTGCCGACCGGCGCCGAGAGCGATGCCGAGTACCTCGACATCGAACTCGCCGAAGGAGCCGACCCCGATCCGGGGTACTGGCTCGAGGTCTTCCGGGATGCTCTGCCCCCGGGATACGAGGTCACCCATGTCGCCCTGCGCGACGCCGGCAGCCCTTCGCTGCAGGAGGATGTGGTGGCCACGACATGGCTGATCACGCTCGAGGGCGTGTCGGCCGCCGAGATCGAGGACGCTGTCGGCCGCACGTTGGCCGCGCCCGTCCTCGAACTCGCGAGGGAGCGCAAGGGGACGGCGTCGGTCGACGACGTCCGACCGGCGATCCTCGACCTGTCGCCCGCTCCGGCCGGCGACGACGACCCCCGGCCGCGGTTGTGCGCAACGCTGGCCACCACGGGTCGGGGCCTCCGCCCACTCGAACTCGTGCAGGTCGTGTTCCCCGCGCTCGACGCGGTCGACACGGCAGCACGACTGCTGCGCACGCATCAATGGATCGAACGCGACGGCGAACGCCGGGAGATCATCCCGGCCGGCGCCACCGCGGCGCGCCTCCCCGTGGGGTGCGCATGAGAAGGGAACCTTTCCACCATGGACCACGAGACCACCGAGAACCACCGGGACGACACCGCCGATCAGGCCGCCGACGCCCCTGACACGGTCACTACTGATGTCGTCGACGAGTCAGTCGACGCCGAGGACGACCAGAGCGACACCGAGACCGATACCGACGAGGCCGACGACACCGAGAATGGTGCCGCCGCCGCTCGTCCCGCAGGGACGGGCCCCAAGAAGCGTCGGCGCGGGTCGCGGGGCGGCAAGGGTCGCAAGAAGAAGCCAGCCGGTGCTGCCGAGGGCGACGCCGATCACGACGTCGACAGTGACGACTCCGATGACGCCGATGACGCCGATGACCACGACGCCGATGGTGGCGACGCGGCCGATGATGCCTCGACCGACGACCGGCCCGAACTGCCCGAGCGGATGTCGGAGGGTCGGCCCTCTCCCGAGGCCGCCGAGGTGGCGCTGGTGCGCCGTCCCCAGATCGGCGACACGCGTCCGGCGCCGGCCGCTGCGGCCCCGGCCGTGACGATGCCGCACGGTCAGAAGGCGGGAGCCAACGGCAAGCAGCGCCAGAAGAAGCAGACGGCGGCGCCTGCAGCGGCTGCGGCGACTGCCGCACCGGCACCGGCGGGAGACGGAGAGGGTGGCTCGGGGGCGAAGAAGCGTCGCCGTGGAGGCCGCGGCCGCGGATCCGGATCGGGCCAGGGCGGCGAGAACGGCCGTCAGGGCGGCGAGAACGGCCGTCAGGGCGGCGAGAACGGCCGTCAGGGCGGCGAGGCCGATCTCGACGTGATCGAGCGGCGCAAGGGTCGCGAGCGCAACGGCCGACCGGTGGGTCGCTACATGATGTGCGTCCAGGTCCGCCCGGGGCTCACCCAGGTGGCCGTGCTCGAAGGTCGCAACCTCATCGAGCACTACGTGTCGCGTCCGGCCGACGACGTCAGCCAGATCCACGGCAACATCTACGTGGGCAAGGTCCAGAACGTGCTGCCGGGTATGGAGGCGGCCTTCGTCGACATCGGCACGCCCAAGAACGCGGTGCTGTACCGCGGCGACGTGCAGTACGACGCCGAGGACATCGTCGAGAAGAACAAAGAACCGCGGATCGAGCAGATGCTCAAGGCCAAGCAGTTGATGGTCTGCCAGGTCACCAAGAACCCGATCGGCGCCAAGGGTGCCCGCCTGACCCAAGAGGTCTCGCTGCCCGGTCGGTTCGTGGTCCTCATCCCGAACTCCAAGACCTACGGCATCAGCAAGCGCCTGCCCGACGACGTGCGCAAGCGACTCCGCAACATCCTCGACCGGGTCAAGCCGGCCGAGCACGGCCTCATCGTGCGCACGGCCGCCGAGCACGCCACCGAGCACGAACTGCGCGCCGACATGACGCGCCTGCTCGACCAGTGGGCGACCATCGAGGCCAAGGCCAAGAAGGCCCAGGGTCCGGCCCTGCTGTACCGCGAGCCCGAACTGGCCGTGCGGGTGATCCGCGAGGAGTTCAACGCCGAGTACCGCGGCGTGGTGATCGACGATCCCCGGCTCCACGAGGACGTGCGCGACTACGTCCACGCCTTCAATCCCGAGCTGTCCGACCGCATCGAGTTCTACGATTCGGCAGCCGAGGGTCTCCCGCTCTACGAGCGGTTCCATGTCCACGAGCAGATCCACAAGGCGCTCGACCGCAAGGTCTGGCTGCCGAGCGGCGGTTCGCTGATCATCGAGCACACCGAGGCCCTGACCGTCATCGACGTCAACACCGGCAAGAACGTCGGGACGACGAACCTCGAGGAGACGGTGTTCAAGAACAACCTCGAGGCGGCCGAGGAGGTCGCCAAGCAGCTGCGGCTCCGTGACATCGGTGGCATCGTCGTCATCGACTTCATCGACATGGAGATCAAGGAGAACCGGCGCCGCGTGGTCGAGGCCTTCCGGAACGCCCTGGCCCGCGACAAGACCCGCACCCAGGTCTTCGACATCAGCGAGCTCGGCCTGGTCGAGATGACCCGCAAGCGGATCGGGGAGGGACTGTTGGTGAACTTCGCCGACCGCTGCCCGAACTGTGAGGGTCGCGGGGTCACGATCGACCACGCCCTCCTGGAATGACCCGAACAGCTCCGAGATCGGGGTGGGAGTCGGCGTTTCGCTGGGGTAGGATCGCAGGGCTATGTACGCAGTGATCGCAACCGGTGGGAAGCAGCATCGTGTCTCGGAAGGCGAGCAGGTCCATGTCGAACTGCTCGACGCCGAGCAGGGCGCTGACGTCTCCCTCACTCCCGTCCTCGTGGTCGACGGCGGCGACGTGCTCGCCACGCCCGACCAACTGAAGGGCGCCACCGTCACCGCCAAGGTGGTCGGCTGGGCCAAGGGCCCCAAGATCAACGGTTTCACCTACAAGCGGCGCACCAACCAGCGTCGCCGCTACGGTCACCGTCAGAAGTACCACGTGATCGAGATCACCAGCATCAAGAAGGGCTGAGGCAGATGTCAAAGACCAAGGGCGGCGGCTCCACTCGTAACGGCCGCGATTCCAATGCACAGCGCCTCGGCGTGAAGGCGTTCGGTGGCAGCGCGGTCACCGCTGGGGCGATCCTCGTCCGCCAGCGTGGCACCCGGTTCCACCCGGGCAAGAACGTCGGCATCGGCGGCGACGACACCCTGTTCGCCCTCGTCGACGGCCAGGTCAAGTTCGGTGAGCGCCGCGGGCGCCGAGTGATCGACATCGAGCCGCAGGCCTGATCCACCGGCTCCGGCCGACACTGAAGTCTGTTGACTGCCCGGCCTCACGGCCGGGCAGTCGCCGTTTTCGGCCTCGGCGTCGGGAGCGCCCCGGTGGTCAGACCGGGGTGTCGATGCCGTGGGGGAGTTGCTCGGGCGGCCACCCGAGGAGGGTGATGGCCTGGCGGCAGGCGAACCTGTCGGTCATGCCGCCGACGTAGGCGACGGCGGAGAAGACCGGATCGTCGACCGTGCCGGGGAGCAGGTGCGGGTGGGCGGCGTAGTGCTCGACGAGGGCGCGGAGCAGGCTGACCACCGATGTGGCCTGCTGCCGGCTCTCGGGCCGCAGGTAGATGTGGTCGTAGTTGAACCGGCGGAAGGCGGCGAGGGCCTCGGCCGGACCGGCGGTCATGCCGATCCGTCCGGTGGTGGCCGCGGCGTCGATCATCCCGCGGATGAACGCACCGAGCTGCTCGCGGCGTGTCACGCCGCAGCGGTCGCGGACCAGCGCGGGGAGTTGGTCGGGGGTGACGACGCCGGTGGCGACGGCATCCTCGAAGTCGTGGCAGACGTAGGCGATGCGGTCGGCCCAACTCACCACCTCGCCCTCCGGGGTGGCGGGTGCCGGACGGCTCCAGGAATGGTTGCGGATGCCGTCGAGGGTCTCCGCGCAGAGGTTGAGCGGCACGAGGGTGACGTCGGCGCCCCAGGGGGCGTGGTCGAAGCCGCCCGGAAGGAACGGACTCAGGGCGTCTTCGCTCGCATGCCCGCCCGGGCCGTGCCCGCAGTCGTGGCCGAGGGCGATGGCTTCGGCGAGGGCGACGTGCAGGCCGAGTGCCCGGGCCACGCTCATCGCCACCTGGGCCACCTCGAGGGCGTGGGTCAGGCGGGTGCGCTGATGGTCGTCGGGGAACACGAAGACCTGGGTCTTGCCGGCGAGGCGCCGGAAAGCGGTGCTGTGCAAGATGCGGTCGCGATCGCGCTCGAAGCACGTGCGCCACGGATCGGGTTCCTCGTCGAGAGCCCGGTTCCCGGCACCGTGGCTGCGGGTGGCGAGCGTGGCGAGGAGGGTCGCCTCACGTTCCTCGCGGGCCTCACGGGTGAGCAGCAGGTTGCTCCCGCTGCCGGCCCACGAGTCGACATGGGCGAGGTGGATGTCGGTGCCGAGAGCGTGGCCCGACATCGTGCTCGCCCAGCGCTCGGCCCTCTCGGCCATGTCGGCAGAGATGGGGTCGGCCGAGGTGCTGTCGCTCGACGGGTGCTCGGCGGAATCCATGGCGTCAGCGTAACGACGGGGTGTGGCGGGGTTCGGGTCACCTGCCGCCGGTAGCCTCAGGAGGTCCTATGAGCGGGTTCGTCGACGAAGCGCAACTGAACGTGAAGGCCGGCGACGGCGGTGCCGGCTGCGTGTCGTACCGACGCGAGGGTCCGGTGGCCTTCGGTGGCCCCAACGGTGGCGACGGCGGCAAGGGTGGCGACATCTGGCTGATCGCCGACCGCAACGTGGCCTCGCTGCTGGCATTCCGCGACCACCCGCACCGCAAGGCCGACAACGGCGTGCACGGGCAGGGCAAGGATCTCCACGGCCGACGCGGCAAGGACCTCGAGGTCCATGTCCCCGAGGGCACGGTCATCACCGACATGTACACCGGCGAACTGCTGGCCGACCTCGCGAACCACGGTGACCGCTGGTTGTCGGCCGCCGGTGGGCGCGGTGGCCGCGGTAACGCCAAGTTCCTCTCCAACCGGCGCCGGGCGCCCTCGTTCGCCGAGCAGGGCGAACACGGCGAAGAGCGGTGGCTGAAGCTCGAACTCAAGCTGATGGCCGACGTCGCCCTGGTCGGCTTCCCGAACGTCGGCAAGAGCACGCTCATCAGCGTGATCAGCGCGGCCCGCCCGAAGATCGCCAACTACCCGTTCACGACCCTCGAACCGAACCTCGGTGTGGTGCGCGAACCCGGACTCACCGAGTTCGTCGTCGCCGACATCCCCGGTCTCATCGAAGGGGCGAGCGAGGGCAAGGGTCTCGGCCACCGGTTCCTCCGCCACATCGAACGGGCTCGCGTCCTGTGCGTGATGGTCGACCTCGCCGATCTCGACGGACCCACTCCCGAGGAGCAGGAAGCGATCCTGCTGCGCGAACTCGGCGAGTACCGGCCCGAGCTCCTCGACCGGCCTCGCGTCGTCGTCGGCACCAAGAGCGACTCGCAGGTCCACGACTGGGACCCCGCCGACCACGACGGCCTGCTCATCTCGTCGATCACCCGTCAGGGCGTGCGCGAACTCGTGTCCCGGCTCAGCGAGGTCGTGTTCACGGCCCGCCAAGAGCAGCCCGCCAACGAGGGCATCGTCATCATCCGCCCCCAGCAGGACGGTGCCCGTGTCGAGCGTCTCGACGAGCACGAGTTCCGGCTCATCGGCCGCCAGGTCGAGCGCGTGGTCGCCCTCAACGACGTCACCACCCCCGAGGCTCTCTCGTACATCGACCACCAGCTCAAGCGGCTCGGGGTCGGCAAGATGCTCGCCCGGGCGGGTGCCGTCGACGGCGACGTGATCTGGATCGCCGGCTTCAGCTTCGAGTACCACGAGGAACCCTGATGCGGGTCGTCGCCAAGATCGGCACGTCGAGCATCACCGACGGTCTCGGCGTCATCGACCGGGGCGTCATCGACACGATGTGCGACCAGCTGGCCGCGCTGCGGGCCGCCGGGCACGAGGTGGTGCTGGTCTCGTCGGGAGCCGTCTCGGCGGGCGTGTCGGCCCTCGGTCTGTCGGCGCGCCCCAGCGACATGCCGACCCTGCAGGCCATCTCGGCGGCGGGTCAGAGCCGACTGATGGAGACCTACAACCGGTCGCTCGACCGGCACGGTCTGGTCGCCGCGCAGGTGCTGCTCGTGCCGCACGACTTCGTCGAACGCCGCCAGTATCTCCACGCCCGCCAGACGCTGGTACGCCTCCTCGAGCTCGGGTGCATCCCGATCGTGAACGAGAACGATGCGATCGCGGCCGACGAGCTCCGCTTCGGCGACAACGACCGCATCGCGACGCTCGTGGCCCACAACATTGCCGCCGACCTGCTGGTGCTGCTCACCGACATGCCCGGCCTGTACACGAGCGACCCGCGGCTCGACCCGACGGCGACCCTCATCCCCGAGGTGGCGGCCGACGACCC
>Ga0172373_10002087_pt1 | contig 31255 bp, 15 predicted proteins | sample Lak10m_2_FD_114546 | JGI IMG/M metagenome (GOLD analysis project Ga0172373, IMG submission 114546) | Freshwater microbial communities from Kabuno Bay, South-Kivu, Congo - kab_092012_10m | ecosystem: Environmental > Aquatic > Freshwater > Lake | place: Democratic Republic of the Congo...
AGTTCAACGCGTTGGGTCACCCGCAAAAGATAACCAGTTAAAACTCGTTAATATCATAAATTCTTCATCACATATTAAAACCTTAGAATGTAGATCCCCAACCCTATAAATTTTTAAGTTACCTTTTTTGTTCTTTGCTGTATCTTTTAGTCGTTTTACCGACTCCTTCTCTACCCAATTCTCTTCACTGAAACCATAGGCGATCATTATACTTACGCCCTTTTGCAAAGTTTTCCCAATTTCAATTCTTAATTCGTAGTCTATTGCATCTGTATTTAACCAAGGAGATACAATAATGATCTGTTTTTTTGCGATACGTAATGCCTCTATAAGCTTAGGACGATGTTCGTACATTTGTAAGACTTCTGTTTGACCGGCGCGTTCCTCCATCTCTTTCAGCCGTGTTTCTAATATAGTAATTTGTTCATTTAATTGTTCAATTTGATATGTGGCTTCTCGACGGTCTTGAGCAAGTTCAGAGCTTTGAAGATTTTTAGCTTGTTCAAGAATTTGAGTTTTTGTTGAGATTTCTTGTTGAATTTTTGGTTTTTCAACTGCTACTTGCCGTGCAGCAGTAATTTCAGTTGGTGTAATTAAACTAAAATCTTCTTGTTTTATTTCTGGAACTTGGTTTTTGAAAACCGCTCGAAGGGGGCGCAGTTTTTCACTTTCCATTTTTATTAATGCCGCTTCGTGGTCAATACTGCGCTCGCCTTTATCAAAGACTTGTACTAGTACTGCACCGTCAATTTCGCGAACATATTGAAGAACTCTCATTCGTCTGTAAGCAGTCCAATTTTTTTCAATAGAGAGCAGGTCTACTAGTTCACGTTTTTGCGACCTTTGAGCTAAATCTTTTTGGCTGTCTGCGACAAGTCTTTTTAAAGATAGAAAATCAATCTGTTCAATTTTTGGTGTGGAGATATATGTTGGTATTTCATAAATCTCCTGTTCTTTAATGTCACGCGGTTGCGATAATGGCTGCATTTGAAAAAATGCACCGGTCAAGGCATCTATACATACAGAAAAACTGCTTGGCTCTGGTTCAGTTAAGTACAATTCACGTAAGGCTTTCAATCCTCTGTTAGTTGTCATTGCAACAACAGAGGTCTCTTTTTGTAGAAAATAAACATAGTCTCGCCTTTGGAGCTGATCAAGCCCTTCCTCAACAGCTATGTACTCAATCCCCAACACACCTGCAATGTCAGAGATATTGGTGATTCCTGCATCGATAGTTTTAAGTATAAACTCTTCAAGTATTGGCAATGGACGTTGTATTTGCATCAGCACTTGAAGCTGGGTGACATAGGCTGGGAAAGCTGCAGTGTAATAATCGACCAACCTGTATCCTGGGAAATCATGGTCATGTTTTTTTGCAAGTTCTTCAATGTTCATAGTGTATATTCCCTAAGTGTACAGCTTGCGTTATGGTCTTTTATAAAATTCAATACCTTGTAAAAAGGGTTATCTCGTCCACTTGTATTTGCAAATTCAACCGTCTCAGTATCGCCAATAATTATGAGCAATTCCCGAGCCCGTGAAAGTGCAACATTTAGCCTGCGCTTATCTTGCAGAAAACCAATTTTATTATTGGAATTACTACGAACAACGCTATAGACTATGTAGTCTTTTTCCTGCCCTTGGTACGCATCTACTGTATTTATTTCAACTGATAAGTGCGGCCAAGAGTCGGAAATTCTTCCTAATTGTTGCCTAAGAAGGCGTTTTTGTCCCATATAACCAGTAATTACGCCAACAGTTCTTCTTAGATTTTGAGATGCAAGATCAGTTTCGAGCTTTGCCAAAATTGATTTTATGGCTTCGGCTTCAACTAGGTTTTGGTAGCTTGACCCAACTTTTTTTTCTTCATGGTTTTTTATGTTTTTAGTGTCAAACCACACAATAGGGGTGTTAATCCATTTTTGCTTGTGTTCAATTTTTGATACAGATTCACCATGCCTTAAGTCGCCTTCATAAAAGCACTGACTGATTAACTCGCCAATCTCACGATTCATTCTATATTGAACCTTGAGTTTGGATTGTGTTTTTGGAGGCAAGCCGTTTTCAGGTTGAATTAATTCCTTAAATAAACTGGTTTCAAGATCTTTTTTTAGCACTTCTATTTCTTCAAGTAAATCTTCACTTAAGTCTTTGTCAACTATTGGGGGGAGTTGCATATGATCGCCAACTAAAATAATTTTTCTTCCCCTTACCAATGGAACAACTAATTCTGGGTGAGTTGAGCGCCCAGCTTCATCTACAATGACCCAATCAAATTCGATATCACCTACTTCTCCTTTTGCAGCTACTCCAATACATGTAGCCCCAATAATTTTGCAATGGCTTAGGTAAGCGCCCTCAAAATCTGAAACGCCGCGACTGATGCGTTGGCACCAGTCTTGTTGTATTTTTTGCACTCTTCCAAGCTTTAGCGCAGCATCTTGTTGAGAAGAAAGTTTTTCATTAATATATTTTTTCTGCGAAATAAGATCTCTTAAATCGACCTTAAACATTCCTTGTAGGGTCTCATGGATTAATCCATTCGCAGCTTCAAAGTCAGATTTACGCTTACCCTCAAAAGCCTTCAAAGAATTTATACTATCTTGAATATCTGCACGTCTGGCGCTTAATTTTGATAATTCATTTGCTTGAGCAAGGAATTCAGTTGCCCATCCTAGGTAATTTTTATCGAAGATTTCCAGAATAGACACAAACTCTAAATCTCGGCTATCAATTTTTTCTAGCAGGGCAGAAGATTCCTTGCGTAAATTTTCAGTTTTTGTCATTAACCCATTGAGCACACTTAATTCTTGATTGGCAAGTTGAAACTTATTATTGTTTTCTGCTATTTGTTTTTGTAGATCCTGTAATTCCTTTTGAGCACGTTCACATTCGTCAATCAAACTAAAGCATTCTGCTAATTGTGGCTTTATATCAAATTGGGACCTTAGTTTTTCGGTAAATTCAGAACTTCTTCTTTGAACGTCTTCTGACCACCTCAAGAGTTGAGCATCAAGTAATAATTCACCAGTTTCTCCAGCTTTTTCTTCACGCCCAACCCTAACAACCATATCTCTTAATCCAGGTTGTTTTTCTAAGAGGGCACTTAAAGCATGATTAACCGCTACATTGGATTGAGAGGTCATTAAGATTTTTTGGTCTTTACCACTTGAATCGTTGATGATTTGTCGAATGATCTCAACAATAGTTCTAGTCTTACCTGTACCTGGAGGACCATGAACAAGAAATATATCTTTTACTCCAAGCGCCTTCTTGACTGCTTCCTTTTGGTCATCCGAAAGCCCATCATCCCAGAATTCTGGGGAGTAATTTTTCTCATATTGAAGTTCAGTTGGATTTAACAGGACGCTTAATAAATTGGTATTTAAACTTTCCTTAAATTTCAGTTTTCGCATTGCATCTTCTTGTCGAGAAAGAATACTTTTAGCTTGAATATTATCTCTGGTTACAAAACCAAATTGGGCAATTTCATCTACGTTAATATTACTTAGCAATGAAATTTTCAGGCGATCGCCATCGAGTTCTTGAAAATATCCAACTGGTATTGATCTTTTTCCGCTTTCAGTCGAAATCATCAAACGTTCATCTTCAGAAATATCCAGAACTTCATGGCTTTCTCTTAAGTTGACTGTTAAGGTGCTGTGATCATTATCGAGACTTGTACTACCGTAAGCTAATTTGAATTCATCAATAAGTCGTTTCTGAAGAGCAATAACCTTTTGCCAAGCTTCAAAGCCACTCTTTTCTCCCAGTCGTTTATTTTTTATTTGTTGATAGACGAGTTGGTGTTCTCGGACTTGATCGAGTAAAGGAAGAATATCTGCATTTGGCGGCAAGGTTGTCTGTAATACAGCCTTTAATGTTGCAGATATGCTCATGCCAGTTTCTCTTGCTGAAACTAGGCTTGTTGGCGAAGGGCAATCAATACTAATAATGGCAAGTGCTTTTTTTTCTGCTCCTTGTAAAGGCTTACAGAACATTCTAAATCTTTGAGTGGTTATGCTATAAGAAGCATTTCCTGGATCGTTTTTATTTTCTGCAAATTGAATGTAGTTTTCGGATTTAAATTCATTATTAAGAAATTCTACAGCTACATAAATTTCATCCTTTTGAATAAAACCTAAGGAAAGAAGCTTCTGGGCAACTGATTTAATCGGTACTACATGATAGGTTGTTTCTGATTGAATTTCATTCAGCGCTTTTTTAAGATCTCGCTGAGCTTCACTCAATGATAAATATGGGTTTTTATTGTCAAGGATGCTCCGCTTAAGAAATGTAACAAAAGGGATGGGTAAGTTGATATTGTTTGTCAATTTCTCGACAATTTCTTCATTCGGCTCTTTATTACGCGTTAGCATGGTAGTTGCTAAGTACCCGAGCTGAGTGATGTCTTCATAAATGAAATTTCTACTTTCTCGATCTTTTGCGACTCCTAAAAGTAATTCAAAGCCTTCCAAGCCAGCCATATTAAGTAAGACTTTTGGTTGAGACAAATCTCCAGATAAGAATATTTGAGGTGGATTAAAGATACCCCCGTAGAAGTTGTTCAAGTGAAGTTCTTTCAGTGAATCAATTACCCCTAGCAAAATGATAATTGTCTGGTGTATTGGTAATGCCCCATCCTTAAGCAGCTTTGATAGTTGTGTGACTCCTCCAACCCATTTGTACACTACATAATAATAGGAGTTTGGCCCATCAAAGCCGAAGTCGATCAAAGGCACAACTGCTGTCTCCTTGATTGATGTAAATTCTTTTGCTCTGCGAAGAAAAATATTATGAATTATGTCATCAAGCCTTTGTCTTTTCCATCGTTTGATTTGGACAACATCGCCTTCTGTAGAGTGACGATCTTCGGCGATAGTATCGGTTTCAGTTTGGATGATATATCTTCCAGCTATTATCTTTGACATATATGCCACCTTTATTTTTTGATTAAAAATCCTCTTCCAGCCGATACCCAAAATCCTTCAACCATTCCTTCGGCTTCTCATACTCTGGGACCTGTACCGCGATGATATTCCAAAACCTTGCGGTGTGGTTGGATTCCAGCAAGTGCGCCAGTTCGTGGACGATCAAATAGTCGATCACATACATTGGCGCTTTGATAATGCGCCAGTTGAAATTGAGGTTGTTCTTGGGTGTGCAGGATGCCCAGCGATATTTCAAGTCGGAGATGAGTAGACGGTTGTAATCCACGCCCATTGCCTCGGCGAAGCGCCGAATGCGGGGGAGAAGTTTTTCCTGCGCGCGCTGCATATACCAGGCTTGGAAGATTTCGCCTGCATGGGCTTTTCGATGTCGGGAAACATAGAAGCGGGAATCAAATCGAACACCTTCAAAATCATCTTCTGTGATTTCAAGATGGTAATTTCTACCGAGATACAAGACTGTCTCGCCCGTCACAAATTCCTTTTTGACAGGCACGGGCGGATATTTCTGCGGATGGCGGGTTTTCTCGTAGATCCACAATTTCTTTTCATCCACGCGCTTTTGTATCTCCTGCGCGGACATCCCCTTCGGGGCACGGATAAGCAATGTACGGTCACGCTCCACAATGATGGAGAGGGTCTTGCGATCCGAGTAAACGACGCGGTAATCTTGATTCATGTTTATTGATTGAACACACCCTGATTTTCGCGTGCCCATTCCATCGTCCTTGAAATGATCTGCTTGTATTTCGAGAACATGCTAGGCAACCCTTTGAAGCGCTCGGACAGCAGCGTAGCTTGTAAATCAGCCACCAGACGGTTTTGAGCAGCCTTGGAAGACCAGAATCCTGCAAAATGCATTTCGGTCTCGATGGTGATGAATAAGTGCTGGGTCAAATCCACGTTTTGGGCAATTTGGTCTTCGGTCAGTTCGGCATTGTCGAATATCTCTGCGCGGAGGATGCGGAAGATGGGCATCTGTTTTTTGCGATCGAGTCCGTAGGTGAATTCCTTTTCCTTCTCCGCCATCTTCTTGCGGAGTTTTTCCAGTTCCTCGTAGATCTTTTTCCAATTTGCGGCAAAGGCAGCGAGGATACGTTCAAGCTCCTCGGCGAAAGAGGCGAAGAGTTCGGGGTCTTCGCTGATATTCATCTCGATGAAGTGACGGATGGCGTGCTCAACTTCGGCTGCTTTGGTCTTGTCGCGCTTGCGTTTGCTGACACCCTGCTCAAATTCGGGGTTGAGGATCGAGATCGGCTCAACCTTTTGCTCAATCCCCTTGGAGATCAGAAACTCATCAGCAATGACACGTAACTTAGGCGGAATGCCCTTCATGCTAATGCGTGAGTCTTTTAGGTGACGATACGCCAGTTCGTTGACCCCTGAGAAGTTGAGATAATCCTGCCACATTTCCAGTGCTTCCTTGCGCGGCATGACGTTGTTAAAGGCGCGGGTCAGTTTTTGGAATAGCAGAATGTACTCGAAGCGGACTTCTTCATCGTAGAACAGGTCAAAGAACGCATCGGAGTCGGTGATGTCGGTCAGACCATGTTTCTTCAAGAACTCCACGATCTCTCTGTGTGCCTGTACCAGCGCGTTGATCTGTTCGGTGGGATTGCTAAGAGAGTCGAGAATTTCCTGTTGTTCGCGTTCAGCATAAGAATCGAGTGCTTTTTTCAGGTCATTACCAACACCCACATAATCAACCACAAAGCCTTTGTCTTTGCTTTCGTTGCTCACGCGGTTGACACGTGCAATGGCTTGCAGCAGGTTGTGGTCAGTGATAACGCGGTCTAGATACAACACCTGTTCAATTGGTGCATCGAAGCCCGTCAATAGCATGTTGTTAACCACAATAATGCCTACCTTGCCATTGACTGTTCCATCGCCTTCAGTTTCCTCAGCATCGAAGGGAAGCTTGAAGCGCCGAATGCTCTCCTTGTGATAAGACTCATTGGTGAATTGCTTCATTTCGGGACTGTCATTACGGTCGCCCGATATAACTACTGCTGTTTCGATGGACTTGAACAACTCCACATTGATATTATTGGGATTATTCACTTCCAATTCGGCGGCGATTTCCTGCAAAGCACTATCCAAGTAAGTTTTGTATGTAACTGCGGCTTCACGTGTGTTGGCGACCACCTGCGCTTTGAAGCCATTTGGGAATACTTCGCTGGCGTAATGGCTAAGCATATCTTTTGCTTTTTCTTTTATTACTTCTTTTGCTCCTAAGTATGCTTCACGAGCGCCATAGCCCAAGATTTGCAATCGCTCTAATAAGTTGTATTCACTGAACACATCTGCAAAGCGTTCATCCATCGCTTTTTTATCAGAGATTTCTGCCTTGTGAGTACGACCCTCGTACACGATGACCAAAGTCGTCCCATCCTCGATGGACTGTTTCATGGTGTACTTGTCGATGTAATTTCTGAAGGTAGCTTCGGTTTTATCAATCGGCGTACCTGTGTAGGCGATTCGTGCCGCATTGGGTAATGCGCGATCAAAATTGGCACCAAGGTTTTTGTATTGCCCGCGATGTGCTTCGTCGATCATCACCAATACTTTGGGGCTTTGATTAAGGATGGGAAAAATCTCGCGCAGATCCGCTTCCTGAAATTTTTGGATCATCGCCATCACAATGTCAGGCGTATCCGTGGAAAGCAATTCTTTCAGGCTTTTGTTCGGGCGCTGCGGATTTGGATTGATCCACTCCGCCACTTTCACAGTCTGACCTATTGCCCTGCCAGTGCTGCTTAGTTGATCTTCAAGTTGTGTGCGGTCGGTGACAAAGACCACTTTCCAATCATTAAAGTCATTCATATTACGCATGGCGCGTACCATGAACATCATCGTCAGGGATTTGCCTGAACCTTGCGTATGCCAGATAATGCCCGAGCGTTCATCCTTGTTTTTGCCGCTGAGTAATCGTTCAATCGACTTCTTCACGGCGCGGACTTGTTGATAACGCGCCACGATCTTGATAGTTTGTCCTTTGTCGCTTTCGCTGAAAATAGTAAAGGACTGAATTAAGTCTAGCAGGTGACGCGGTGTCATCATCCCAGCCGTGAGGCGTTGTTGGTCGTTGGGAGATGTGCCTTCGCTGGGTAATTGATCTAACGTGATGGGGTAGGGGTCTGTCCAGCGGAACCAATGTTTTTCAATGTGGGTCGTGATGGTGCCGAACTTGGCTTGCGTACGGCAGGTGGCAACCAGAAATTGATTGTAGTAAAACAATTCGGGGTTGCCTTCGCCTGTCATCCCGCGCTGTTGACTGTAGCGCATGAGTTGGTCAATGGCTTCCGCAATGGGTTCCTTGACCTTGCTGGACTTGGCTTCGATGACTGCGATGGGCAAGCCATTCAGGAACAAGGTGATATCAGGAACAATATGATTTTCCGTTCCCAGTACGCGGACTTTGAACTGCGAGATGGCAATGAAGGAGTTATTCTTGAAGCCTGCCTCGCTGAAATCCACATAACGGACGGTGGGACTTTTTTCACTTGTCTTGCGGTTTTCTGCCACGGATGTATTTTCCAACAGCAGGCGCAACACTTTCTGGTTGTTTTCGATCAATGTGCTTTGTTCGAACGCAGTAATGCGCGTTACACACTCAGCAATTTGGTCCTCTTCCAAGAACGGATTGATCTTGCGCAGGGCTTCTTCTAACTTGGGGATTAAGACCACCTGCCTGAAATCCTGCCGAAAGGATTCGCTCGGCTGCTGCACCTGCTTGAGCCGAATGACATCCCAGCCTTGCGCTTCGAGTTGTGCCAGCAACGGCTCTTCGACGTTGGTTTTCTCGTCAAGCCGCAGTGCATCATTCTTTTTATCGTTGGAAAGATTCATAGCCCACCTCGCTGGAGATTATGCACAGAGTTTATCAACCACGTCTTGATGATGTTTTTTCAAGGCATCCAGATCCCATTTCTTTTTGCGCATCACATTGAGGGAGTTGGGGAAGATTTCCACATTACTCTTGAAATATTTTTCCACTTTATCGGTGAAATCAGATCGCCCTTGGGAACTGTTCTTACGGCGGCTAATGAGCACCAGGTTGCCAATACGATTTGTCCATGTTTCGCGATCTTCGTCTGCAAAGTCTTTGCACCACTGGCTGTCTGATTTCGGGTTTTGCGGCAGAACGTGTTCCACTGACATATTGACGGGAACTTGCAAGCGGGTATCTGCGCTGGCATACAAGACATCCACCTTGAACAACAAATAGCGCGCAAATCTGCGGGAGTAAATGTCATTGGTTTCCAATACCTGGCGGAAAACCTTCGTGTTGAATTTGAAGACATCTAAACCAAGTAATTGCTCGATCTTTGCATCCACACTTAGTTTTTCGTTCTTGGCAACTTCATCAATCGCGGACGTAATGCTATTCATGGCTTTGATGCGGTCTGTGGGGGTTTGGTACGTGACCCAATCGCCGCAGAATTTTGCTTCGAGTTTCTTTACAAAGTCAATAATTCGCTTTTCACCGAACACATCGTAATAACGCAGCAAGGGTGGAAGCCAGAAATCGGCAAGGCTGGCGTCTTGTAACAAGGTTACATAGTTATCGAACTCCCATGAGTTGTTGAGATGGTAATTGTTGCCTTTGATGATTCTCTGATAATAACCATAGTAGCGGTCAATGAAATTGAAAGTCTCCAGACCACGCTTCAACAATGGATCGCGTTTGGTGTATTTTTTTGTCGTGCGGTCGAAGGAATGCGGGTTGTAGATATTTTCATCGAATTCCTGTAAAAGGCTTAGGCGCGCTTTGTCCTTGACCAACACAGCGCGGATCTGGGACAGAAACACATCAAAGCCATCGCCCAGTTCACCTTCCCACTCTTCCCATTTTTGCGCCCACTTGCGGACAACCGCATCTCCGGCATTTTCTTCGCGCAATGTTCGTAAATTCGCCGTTTTCAAAATATCACTTCCGCGCAATTTCATGCCACGATCATTCAAAACTGTGAACATGCGGAAGGCGTCATCGAGATCAGGCGACGAGACGTATACGAGCAGAACTTTGTTGCCAAAGAATTGGAAGAACTCTTCCACTGTAGGCGCGTCTTCGCCTGTGAAGAAGTTGCGGATTTCTAACAAAGCATTCGCCATGTTCTGCACAGATAAAGCAGGCGATTCAAATTCAGCCTTTAGGGCTTTTTCATCATTGGTTCCGCCATCTGTTTTGATGTACTTGTCAACAAATGTCTGTACTTCATCGCGAATGTCGTAAATAATACGCGCCCGCTCAGGAATATTCCTATACGGATTTTTCTCTTGAAAGACTGCCTCGCGGCAACTTTTTTTCAAAAGGTCGTCTTTTGCAAGGTCGCGCCCAACCGCATGAATCATCAGACAGGTGGTAAGACGTTGCTGTCCATCCAGCAGATCATATTCAATAATGCCATTGCCCTGACGCTCTTGCAGCACAATAGACCCTAGAAAGTATTCACTCTCAGGTCGGGCATACATCCATTGAGTCACATCATCCAATAAATCCGTGACCTGGTCACTGCCCCATATATACGGACGTTGGTAATCAGGGACACGATACCAGCGCTCAAAGGCTTCGTTGATAAAAATCTTATCGCTATCAATATCATTTGCCATAATGTTATCCTTTTATTCTTCCATCAACCCCTTGACCGACACCCTGCCGCTCAACAGGTCTTGCATGAGTCCCATTTTCATGGCTTCGTATTTTATTTGTTGCTTTTTCAGATTATCAATTTCCAAATCTGTCTTTTTAAGTATCTCGTTGATTCGTTCTTGTTCAGGGAGTGACGGCACAGGTAATGGGAATAATTTCAGGTCACGAAGAATGATGGTTTTCTGTGCATTGCCCATAGCGAATAGATCGGCAAATCGTTTACCATATTCGCTGTTCAGCCAAGTTGCAAGGAAGTGCGGAGATAGTTCAGTTACTTTGGGTAAAAGATAACCGATATGTCGCTGAAAACTAAATCTGCGATCATCTTCAACAACAGCAACGAAACCATAAGAACCTACAATTGTATAAAGCACTAAGCCTTTTTTAGGCTCTTTACCTTTAGAAATGATCTCATAAACTTGCTCAGAAATAGTTGACGCCTGATCCCAATAAATCTGACCATTTCTTATGCAAGACACAAACAAGAACGGAATTTCACCTTCATTTTTAGGGAATGAAGCATGAGCACCATCTGTAACACGTTCACATTTTTGTTCTAAAGTTGAAACCTCCCAATCCTCAGGGATCATCCCCAACGGCGTGGACTTAAACCTATGCGTAGACGGGTCTCGCAGTTGACCATGCTCATCAATCCCGCGTGTCAGCAAATCTTGCATCAAGCCCGTCTTGATCCGCTGGTGCTTGGCGATCAACGCCTCGGTCTGCGCAATGGCGCGGTCAATGGTGGCAAGGATTTCGGCAATTTTGGATTGTTCTTTTTTATCAGGCGGGTAATGAGCATCAATCTTTTTGAGTTTTCTTTTGTTTAGAGTTATTCCCTTGATTGCTTGGTCTACATCCTTTAGTAAATTCCAATGTTGCAAACCATAATATAGAAAATGATGGTCTAACTTTTCCGATGTTAATCCTGCTATGGCTTCATTGGTGTAAAGGTCTCTGCCTGCAATGGCAACTCGCCCGACAGTAAGTTTGAAACTTAGTAAAACCGTTCCTTTTTTGAATAACTTTGCATTGGAATGACGAACCCCCAAATCGGTAATTCGCTCTTCGGTTTCCATGATTTCTGGCGTTTTTAAATCAGCAATGGATACCCAGTAATTTGAGCCAGTATTTTCACTGTCCCAGTAGAGTGGGTTATTGCGAGTTGGCGTACCGCCAATTTCAAGTGTACACAACTCGCCAAGCGTATTATGTTCCCAGATACTCATAAGTTTATTTGCTCACGTAGTTTAGTTTTTGCAAATAATTCTGTAATGCTACTTCTGTGTCTTTCTTTTCTGCTTCAATACTGGAAAGAGAGTTAGAGTATTTTTGCCAAAGTATTTCAAAACCTTGCACTAGAAAACGATTTTCAGAACTCAAATACCTTTGCAGTTGGTCAGTTACCCAATCATGGTGCTTCTGCAAAATCAACTCTTTGGCTTCCTCCGCGCCGATCACACCGCCCACGCTCGCACTCAGGCGTTCAATCGCGTCATTGCGCTCGTTCAACGCCTTGATGTCGCCCTTCAATGCGTTCACTTTTTTCTTGTGGGCTTTCTCGTTCTCAGGCTTGGCGATCTTCTCCAGTTCGCCCAATTCCTTCTCGGCTTGTGCCAGCAATCGCCGCGCGTCCAGCGTTTCATCCTCCGCGCCGAATTTCTTCAACGCGATCTTCACCTCCAGGTCAAAACGCTTTTTCTTCTGCGCGCTCTTGCCGTCCTTAATGTTCTTCTCCGCCGCCGCAATCGCCTCCAGCGCGGCATCGAACGGCGCGGCTTCGTTCTCGTCCGCGCATTCCTGAATGGCTTCCTTCAACTTCTCCTTCATCAAAGCGGGCGTCAGGCTTTCCTCTTCATCCAGTTCATATTCGAGCGACTCCTGCGCGGCTTCCGTTGCTTCCTCCAGCGCGGTCTCGGCGGCGCTGATTCCATTCTCGATTCCATCTAACTCTTCGGCTTCGGCACGGAAATATTTCGTCACCACATACGGGTCAGGGATGAGCGACGGGCTCCAGCCGTTGGTCATGATGGTCTTCAAGTCATACTTGATCCCGTCCCACCAATTGACGAACACCCCCGCCGCCTGAAAATCATCCAACACCTTCAAAGGCGTAATTTGGGATTTAAGCGACTCGATTAGACTCTTCCGCACCTCGGGCAATTTCTGACTCTTCAACGTGAGATATGCTCCCGCGCCTTCCGCGGTTCTTTTCTTAGGCTTGGGCTTGGTCTCTGTTTCCCCAGCCTTTTCCAACGCCGAAAAATCGTCCCGCGCTTCCAGCCACCATTTGCTCAGGCTGGCGCGATTCTCCTCCAACGTCCGCTTCACATTCGGGTGAGTCTCGATGACGTTCTTGATCTCTTCCCTGCCTTGTATCTCAGCGCGGAAATCAAAATACTTCGCATCCTTTTCCTGAAATAATGCCGCAGGTTCAAAGCCAAATTTCTCATACTGTGCGGACTTCGCTAACACCTCAACCTTTGGCACGCCGCCCAGCAGGTGCGCGCGCACATCTTCGGGTTCAGGGTCGGGCGTGTTATCCACGTAGCGGCGGATGTTCAAATTCCAATCGTTCTGCTCATTGCCGATTTCGGTAATATCCACCAGCCGCGCATACTTTGGCACGGGCAACTTGGTCGTAAACACGTGGTCAATCTTCTCGATGTCTTCAGGGCGCAGCGTGTTTTGATTCTTGCCCTCGGCATATTCCGCATCTGCGTTGATGATGAAGACCTTGCCGCGCAGTTCATCGGGCTTGTTCTTGTTCAGCACCAAAATCGACGCGGGAATCCCCGTTCCATAGAACAACTTGGGTGGCAACCCGATAATCCCCTCGACCACGTCCGCCTCCAACATCTTGCGGCGAATCTCCTTCTCCTTACCGCCACGGAACAACACCCCATGCGGCATCACCACCGACATCTTGCCGTTCTGCTTCAAACTAGTGAGCATGTGCTGTACAAACATCAAATCCGCTTTTTTGCCTGTCTCTGGCGCAAAGCCATACGCAAAACGTTCGGGGTGCAGCATCCCTGCACGATTGTAATTCTGCGAAAACGGTGGATTGGCAATCACGCGGTCAAATTGCATCAACTTACCCTTCGCCAAATTCTTCGGGTTCGCTAGCGTATCCCCAAACTCAATCTTCACATCCAGAATGTTGTGCAGAATCATGTTCATCTTGGCAATGGATACCACCGCAGGGTCGCTGTCCTGCCCATAGAATTCCATCTTCGTCCCATCGCCGCCCTGCTCATCCACATACTGGCTCGACTGAATCAACATACCGCCCGAACCAACGGTCGGGTCGTACACGCTCATGCCTTCTTCGGGTTTGATGAGTTGCACCTTCAAGCGCACCACCTGCGAAGGCGTATAGAACTGTCCGCCCTTCTTGCCCGCGCTATCCGCGAAATACTTGATTAGGAATTCATACGCAGCCCCAAGCAAATCGGGGAACTCAAAGTTGTCGTTCACCAGCACAAACTGCGGCTGATTGAAATGGTCAATCAAATCGCGCAACTTCGTATCGGGCACAATGCGATCCGTGCCAATTACTTTATTGAAGTTAATTCGGTCTTTCAATACATCGGTTAAGGCATCGTTACTTTCTTCGATGGCTGCCAATGCCTTATTCAACATATCCCCAATATTCTTTTGTAAATTCTTAATAGCAGGCTGCGGGTCACCATTATCATCAATAAATGAATCGTGCCATCTTGCCCGCTTAGGGACATAAAAGGTATCGCCGTAGGTGCTTTTATCTTCCGAAATCACCGCCCACTCTTCGTCCGACAAATGCTTATACGTCCCCCTCCGCAGCGCCACCCGCTTCTCGTCGAACACATCCGATAGACGCTTCAAAAACAGCATCCCAAAGATATATTCCTTATACTCCGACGCATCCATTGACCCGCGGAGGATATCTGCGGCTTTCATCAAAAAATTCTCTAACTGGGAAAGGGTGATTTTCGACTTCGACATTGTTCCTAAAACTCTAGCGGAAGATAGTATTTTCAGTCCCGCCTAGTATGAATTTTCACCAAGTATATCATCCACCTACGGCCACCAGCGGGCGGTATCCTTGATGGCGCGGTAGAGTTCGCCCGCGATTTCGGGTCCACGGAAGTGGATGAGGGCTTTGAGTACCTCGTATCCAGATTCCCGATTTTTTTGAGAAGTGAATTTGAGTAACGGAATTAACTCTTCTGACAGGACTTTATATCCATCATTCTCCCAATCAAGGAATGCCTCATCGAAAAAGGGTGAAAAGGCAGATTGAATATCAAATAAATATAAACTTTCGAGAAGCGTCTGTGTCGTGAATTCATCGCTCAATGCATCAGCATACTGCATTTCACCTGCTTCTTCATGTGTCTCTAAAAACAAACGAGGTTTTACTTCTTCATTATTCTTTACGTAAGAAGTAAGATGTCTTAACGCAAAAGCTCGGGCATGCTCATTTTGAATAACATATGCTTTATCAAGAACCCGGGTTATTTTTTCTTCGTCCAGATAGGGGGCAAGATTAACCAATGCATTAGCTCGGTCTATTTCTTTTTGGATTGTGCATGCAGCATCAAGAGCCTGGGATATTTGTTTTTCATTTAGGTGAGGGGCAAGATCAGCCAAAGTGCGCCCACGAATATATCCATCTTGAATGGTGCATGCCCCATCAAGCCCTGCTTGAAGCGCATCCAATTTCTGACCTTTATCCAAATCTAGATTGAGGGCAATATCTATCAAGATACTGGCACGTTTGAATTCATCTTGAATAGAACATGCTATCTTAATAGCTTGATATTTTTGCTCTATGTCCAGATGAGGGGCAAGGGTTCTTAACGCACTTACTCGTTCATATTCGTCCTGAATACTACATGCCATTTCAAGAGCCTGATATATTTGCTTTTCATCTAACTGTGAGGTGAAAGTTGCAATGGCACTGGCGCGGGCATAGTCATCTTTAATTGCACGCACAACCTCAAGCGTCCGAGATTTCTGCTTTTCGTCCAGATAAGGAGATAAAGCTACCAAGATGCGGGCGCGGACGTATTCATCTTGAACGGCGTACGCTGCCTCAAGCACTTGAGATTTCTGTTTGTTGTTAAGGTATGGTACGAGACCTGTCAGGGCACTGGCAAAGTTGTTCTCATCTTGAAAGTTACATGCCATTTTGATAGCATAAGATTTCTGCTTGTTATTTAAATATGGCATGAGACTCACCAAGACATTAATACATTCATGTTCATCTTGAATCTCGCGCACGGATTCAAAAGCTTGAGATTTTTCTTTTTCGTTCAGATAAGGAACAAGAACCTGCAAGGCAGTGGCGCGAGCAGAATCATCCTGGGAATAGTGCACCAAATCAAATACATGAGATTTCTGGTTCTTGTTAAGATGGGGCACGAGATCTACCAAGGCGTTGGCTCGATCGTGTTCGTCCTGAATAGTACATACTGCCTCAAACCATGCTTGAATTGCCTGAGATTTCTGTTCATTGAGGTGAGGTGTTAGTCTCGCCAATAAACTAGCACGAGCAGATTCGTCATGAATAGTACAAGCCTCTTCAAGCCACACTTGGAGAGCCTGTAGTTTCTGTTGTTTATCTAGATGGGGAGCAAGAGACACAAAAGCGTCACTCCGAAATAGTCCATCTTTAATAGTATGCATTATCTCCAACGCTTCTTGAATTACCTGAGACCTCTTCTCTTCTTTATTTATAAAGGGGGCAATATCTGTCAATGCACGAAGACGGATATTGGCATGTTGAATACCGTGTGTTGCCTCAAGTCCTGCTTGAAGCGCCTGATTTCTTTGCTTTCCATCTAAATGAGGAATGAGGGCTGTCAAGGCATAGGATCGTGCGGAATTATCTTGGATATCACAAGCTACCTTTAATGCATAGGATTTCTGATCAGGGCTGAGATATGGGGTAAGTGCCTCTAAAGCTGAGGCGCGATCTAATTCTCTTTGAATACTACATGCTAATTCAAATGCTTTATATTTAATCTCGGCGGTTTGATATGGGGCAAGAACTGACAATGTAGCGGAAAGATAAATATCATTTTTAAAAGCGTGCGCCATTTCAAGCATTTGTTGTCTTTGGTTTTCAGACAAATATGGAGCAAGCTCCATCAATGCACTGGCGCGCGCAGCCTCGTCAGAATAGGCGCACACTATCTTAAATACCTGAGATATCTGTTCTTTATCTAGATGGGGAGCAAAAGATACCAAGATTTTAGTGCGATTGTTTTCATCCTGAATCTTATATGTGGTTTCAAGTCCTTCTTGAAGTACTTGAAACTTTTGATGTTCATTCAGATAGGGCATAATATCTATAAAAGCTAAGGCGCGATCATGTACGTCAAGAATTGCATAAGCAGCTTCAAGCCCTGATTGAAGTGCCTGGGATTTGAGTTTGTTATTTAGATATGGTGCAAGAGATGTTAAGGCAAAGGAACGCGATGTTTCATCTTGGAGAGTATGCACCATCTCAAGCGCCTGAGATTTTAGCTCGTTGTTTATATGCGGCGCAAGAGCCGCTAAGACAATAGCTACTCCAACTTCATCTTGAATAACACACATAGATTTAAACACTTGAAATCTATGCTCGTCATTTAGATATGGTGTAATACCTGCTAAGGCGTTGGCACGGTCATACTCATCTTGGATTGTGCAAGCCACCTCAAGCACTTTAGATTTAAGATCATCATTGAAATACGGTGCAAGAGATGCTAAAACCAGAGCAAAAGCAGACTCGTCATAAATAGTGCATGCTAATTCAAATGCCTCATTGTGCAATGCTTGGGGTAGGTTAGAAGCAATCATTCCCAAAGCCTTTACTTGATAGTTTGGATTCGAAATATCTCGGATTTTAGAAAGACACCGATGATAGCTCCATAATCCATTTTCCCCCAGTTGAACTAGTAATTCAGGTAAAACGCTGGAAGCCAGCGAGTGAATACTGTTCTCAATTAACATAGAGCGGATTGCCAGTGTGTAATCCTGTTTTTTCTCAGCAAAATCCCAGACATAGGTCAAGTCATTCAAATAACCTGCGTAAGTTTCCTCTTTCTTCTCCCTTGCCTCTGCCCATTTGATTTTTTCTTCACCCTCGGTGAGCATTATTATCATTTTTTCATATTCCCCCGCGTCATTCAGGTGGGTAGTCAGGTGCAGGCGGGGATAATCCTGCTCGACCAGTTTTTCCCATTTACCGTTGCATTCTTCTTCAAAGGTTCTCACAATGCGTTTGTGAGCATCCACAGTTTGGGAGGCAAGCTCTTTCACGAGGTTTGCCTGAGCAGGTGGGAGTTTGTTTCTGTCCACCCTGCCTGTGATGAAGTCCTTGAAACTTAGGTGATAGGGAGTGTACGTCTTTTGTCCGTCTTTTTCTTTTTCGGTGATGAAGGCACGCCAGTGTTCGGTGAGCAGGCGGGTCACTTCGCGGGGTTTGGCGGTCACGTCCGCCCATTGGGTTAGCTGCATCACAGTGATGGCTTCCTGTGCAGCGGCAAGGGTGGTCAACAGAGGTGCATATAGTTCATCCCAGGCTTCTTCGCCTTTGCCGCGCTTGCCCATTCGCCAGGCATCCCAGTATTCGGCGTAATACCCAACTAAGCCTGTGGGCAGATTTGCCACGTCCAAGGGTGCGCGTGCTCCGCTCTCGATCTCTTTGATTATGTAGTGCAGGTACATCCACACACCCTGGCTTTTTTCTTTCAGGGTCTGGATGAAGAAGTCTTCGGAATATTCCTTCGAGCGAATTTGTCCCGCAACTTCAGGTCGTTTTGCCACGGCGCTCAAATAGGATTCAATGTCTTGTAGGTTGCCTTCACCCTGTGCTTCGAGCTTCTCAATCACTGGCTCGAAGTTCGGCAACTTCACGTTTACAGGTCGCTGTGAGAGAATGAAGTACACCCCATCGGGTAGTTCCTTTGGCAGACCAAAGACGAAGTGATCTGGAAAAGTCCCTGCCTCGTCAAGCGCGTCGCAGACGATGACGATCTTCTCACCTTCGGTCAACGTACTGGCGGCGAGGCGCAATATCCGCTCCAGAAAATCAGGGAAAACAGAAAGCGCATTCAGTGTGTCACGGTCTTTGTATGGGTCGATCTGATAACGAGTGACAAGTTGCGATCCCAGCGACTGCATTGCTCGTTGTAACATTGCTTGCCCTGGGGCTTGCTCCGCGAAGAGGTGCATGTATCTGCGCTCCTTCACCAAATGCGCCATGAAGGAAGTTTTACCCACACCAGCATCGCCTATCAATAAGAAAGCGCCTGATTTTCGGTTTGGGTCGTTGAGAAAAGCATCTACTTTGGCTGTCAACCAGTCACGTCCCACAAATTTATCCACCTGCACCCGCTGAAAGACTCCATCGGGTGGGACGTAGTACTCATTCAGCGAAACAAAATCGCCTGAGTAATAATATTTGTTGATAACGTTGTTATCGCCAATGATGATGTTTGAGTCTTTGATATCCCCGCCAATGTGCAAAGTTACTTTTTGGTAATCGCTTGCAGCTTTTAACGCAGTATCCAGTCCGCGCTGGAGTTCAGCGGAGAGTTGCTGGATATTCGCCTCAAGTTTGGGTAGGCTTTCCAACGCCCGCGAGTCAAAGATGGATTGTAGAGCAGGCTCTGCTTTGAGTTCCGCTTCGAAGCGCTCGAGGAAATAAGCGGCTGGTTTTGTAGCGGCTTGAGCAAAGTCCGCGCCAGCTCCGAGTGAACGTCCCCATGCCTGGGCGAGCAAGGCTGGGTCAGGATGTTGATTGCGGGTTAGTAACTTGGAGAGTTCAGGGAGAGCGTCCGTGCTGAGGAAGGACTGGTCAAATAAGGAAGAAGTGTATTCGGGATATTGGCGAGCAAAGGCGGAGTACGCTCGAGCCAGCGCCTTTTTGAACGCCAGCCGCGCAGGGTCCAACCGCAGCCAGGATTTCATCCGCTCGGCTGGGTCGAGTTTGTCTATCACATACGAGAAAATCGCATCCGCGACGCTGGTAAAGAGGGAGGAGAGCATAGGTTTCTCTGCGGGGGAATCCCCACTGTCCGCTAATTATACGACATGATTTTTGCTCAATATCCTCTGATTGCCTTTCTTGTTAAGCAACTGAAATCCCTGAATACCGTCGTACAAGACAGGTTACATTAAGTTATTTTCGGTGTATAGAGAACGAAGAATCCCCCGAAGTCCATGCCTCAATTATGACACATCCTTACGCAATTCATCAATGAGCCCTTGAATTTCTCCTAATGTTATCAGATGAAAATGTATGACCTGCGAACGATGGATGAACAACCCGTAACTTTAAAGTGTATGAAATCGGTAAACTACATGATTTTTATCACTCAATCAAAGATTTAAATGATGCTACACTTTAAAATGTAATATTCTAATTATTATTCATCACTTAACTGCATAGTCTAGTTCCTTTATTTAATACCTGGCAGAGGAAACGCAAATGATCTCATACTTACCTTGGAGCCAAACTGTTTGGAATGATGTTATTCAGTCGTTTCGATCTGGACAGTTGCCAATATTAGACATAGAAATGGGCGCAATTTGCAAACACAGAATAAGAAATCATGGATGCATATATTGTGATTCACAAACTGGAAAGCCCCAACCTGGTGAACTAACATTCGACCAGACAAAAGAAGTTATTGTTGAGGCTGTTGATGTGGGGCTAAAATGGATTTATTGTTGTGGACTTGGAGAGCCAACAGACGACAAAAAGTTTAACAAAATGGTTGAATTTTGTGCTCCCAAGGGAATATATACCTCGATTTTCACTAATGCAATTGACTATGATAATGCTTATCTCCAATATTTGTATGATAACAATGTCTGCATAATTGTTAAATGTGACAGCTTCAAAGTTGGCACTTTTGGCAAGCTACTAGGGACATCAAATCTTAAAGATGTTGATGCTATTTATGCATCAATTAATAATGCCTTAAGAGTGGGCTTTGCCAATCATACTAATACACGTATAGGCTTATCAATCGTGCCTACGAAAGTAAACAAAAACGATATTCTTGATGTAGTGAAATACTGTAACGATAACAATATCTTTCCCGTTATTGGTGAGCTAGAGTATGTAGGGCGAGGTAAAGAGTTGTTCGACAGTTTGGCATTGTCACAGTTAGAATTACAAGAAATCAAGAACGGCATCAATGAAATATTAGGTTGTGAGTATGTATCACCTGTATGTCCGGCTAGTATTGCAGGAATTCACATTACAAACGTAGGTGATTGTATTGTTCATGAAAAAACTGGACTTAGCTGTCCTTGGTTTGATCTTAAAGAGCCAAGAATTGAGTTTGTTGGAAATGTTAAATCCACATCTATCTCCGATTTATGGCAATTAGTACAAAAATATAGAAGCGATAGAATGGTAACAACCAAAGAGTGGCTAAGAACTGAACCTAATAACTACGTCTTTGGTGGTTGTGGTGGTAACGATTTAGTTCTAAAGTATTCAGAGTTGTATGGCTGGAATGAAGTAGAAAGGAACTAATCATGGAGCAAAATATAACTTCGCTAGCGTATAGTCTGGCAATTGCCCTACAACCCTATGTGCCAATTTTCTTAACAAAGGCTGCTGGTAGTTTAGGGGAACAAGTTCCGAATGCAGTAAAAGAAATTTGGGGGTTACTAAAACCTAGGTTTGAAAAGAAAGAAAGAGCAGCTAAAGTTTTAACAGAATTGGCACAAAGCCCTGAGAGCGAAAAAGAACTTTCCAAACTCGAGTGGCAAATCAACAATATCTTAGTAGAAAATCAAGAACTGGTTTCTATTTTATCGAAGATTATGGAAAAATTAGAAAACGAAAAGTCGGCAACTAGCTCAATAAGTAATTTGAACTCAAATAATAATATTAATCTGGAATCCAGCAATAACAATGTTATAGTGTCGTCAGGGGCTATTCAGATCAATATTAACGAAAAAAAAAACGAAGTTGACCCGCAGTCATTGTTGTATTCCTATCTAAACCGATTGTACGAAACCACGCGACAGCTAAATTTCACAGGTACTAACCCATCTTTATCTGAACCATATATTAATGAGCAAATCAGCCTAGAAGACATATATATTGAATTGTTTGCTACCAGTCGAATCGAGAAGCGTTACGAAACCGCAGCTGTTAACACAGAAAAGTTAAGTGTAGCCAGTTTTTTTCAATCATCTTCGAAATTGGTGTTACTAGGTGATCCTGGTAGCGGTAAGAGTACCTTCATAAATTTTTTAGTAATGTGTTATTGCAGAAACATGCTTGGAAAGCCACAGCTGGATTCGTCTTGTAGCATGATGGTCAATTCTATTGATGAATTTCTTGTGCCGATACATGTTACGCTAAGGGACTTTGCAGCAAAGAGGATTATTAATTCAAACCATACGGTTTCTGTAAAAGATCTTTTAGATTATATAATTGAAGATTTGAAAGATTCAGGACTAGACGAATTTGGACAGCAATTACGATCCAGCCTTTTTGAGAGGGGAGCAATATTACTGTTAGACGGATTAGATGAAGTTCCGGAAGTCAATCAAACTCGTTTCCAAATTAAAAATATTATAGAAGAATTTGCAAAGATTTTTCCCGGAAGTAAAATTATTGTCTCTTGTAGAACATATGCCTACCAAAAACAGAATTGGAAATTAGGCAACTTCGCAGAAGCAGTCATTTCGCCATTGGATGGCATACAAATATCAAGATTTATTGATAAATGGTTCATGTGCCTTAGCAAACAGCGCGGAGGAAATGCCGACGATTTTTTAGGAAAGGCAGAGATATTAAAGTCTTCTATCCGCGAGAACAAATCCCTCTTCGAGTTGGCAACGAGGCCACTATTATTAACGCTAATTATTAGCCTACATGTTTGGAGAGGAGGGAGTCTTCCTGATAAACGTGAAGAAATTTACGCTGCTACCATTGAGTTATTACTGGAGTATTGGGAAAAACCCAAAGTTGTAAGAGATGCAAATGCAAAAATATTGATTCAACAACCGAGTCTCATTGAGTGGATGAAAATTGATAAGCAACAATTACGAAGTTCTCTTGAAGAATTAGCTTTCACGATACATCTCGAACAGGGCAGTAAAGAGGATACTGCTGATATTGATGAAATCGAGTTACTAAGAACCTTGATGCCTCTTTGCAACAATTCAGAGATTCTGGCTAATCCAACGTTGCTGATTTCCTATTTAATTCAAAGAGCAGGATTAATTATTACTAGAGGGGTGGGGATTTACACTTTTCCACACAGAACAATCCAAGAATATTTAGCGGCATGCTACCTAACCAATAATGATTATCCATACAAACTAGCGGAATTAACAAAAAAAGAGCCTGAGAAATGGTCAGAAGTTGCACTCCTAGCAGGAGCAAAAGCCGGAAGAGGAAGCATGTTTGCAGCTTGGGCGTTGATACAGAATCTATTACCTGATGATTCACAAATCATGCTGCCTGCTTCAGATTCATGGAATTATTTATTGGCAAGCCAGGCTGCAATTGAGACTGTCGATCTAAAGAATGTTCGAGGATTGGATAAAAATACTTTGGAGAAAATTAAGAACGGACTTTATTCGATTCTAGAACACGGGGATCTGCCGCCAAAACAAAGGGCTCAAGTAGGGAGAAATTTAGGGAAAATTGGGGATTTTCGGGATGGGATTGATCCTCTATTATCCTCGATTGATAATATGGAATTCTGTTATGTCCCAGCGGGAGATTTCATTGCTGGAGGTGCGAGCCAACAAGAAACTAATATTGTTGATTATGGTTTTTATAAGGATAAGTATGTCTGCGATCTTCTGAAATATGATTATTGGATAGCAAAATACCATATTAGCGTTGCGCAATACTCTGAGTTCATTCGTTCCACAGGATATCAAACGACAAATATTGAATTCGCTTCAGATATTAGGAATCATCCTGTACGACTGGTCAGTTGGCAGGATGTAGTTTATTTTTGCCAATGGCTTAACAATTTGTTTTCTCAATTTTTGCCTGAAGATTTCGAGATTACTATTCCTTCCGAAGTTGAATGGGAAAAGGGTGCCAGAGGTGGCATATTGATACCGGATAAAGAGATCTGCTTGCCAATAAGCAAAATTAAATCCATAGGCCGGACCTCGCTTATTAAGAATGAACTCGTGGATAGGATATATCCATGGGGTAATGATTTCAGTTCCGATTATTTGAACAGTGATGAATCAATGATTGGTGATACGACTGCATTAGGGTGCTTTTCACAAGGAACAAGCCCATATGGTGCTCAAGATATGTGTGGCAATTTATGGGTTTGGACAAGGTCCTTATGGGGAGATTCTCCACAAAAGCCTGACTATGGACATCCTTATGCGCGAAGTAATATTAAAGAAAGAATTGATGTTCAAGACGAAACAATTCACTCTGTTAGAGGGGGGTCGTATGGATATTCTGGGATGTGTTGCCAGATTGGATATAGAGGATGGGAGTATCCAAAAGTGACTAGTTGGGATTTAGGGGTCCGATTGGTCATTGTTCCTAAATGGGTCTTAAATTCCGTCAAATGACAAGGAATATTCACAATGAAACCTAACCCTCACATTCAATTTGCTGTTTTGGAATTAACTTATCACTGCAATTTATTTTGTCCTGGATGTTATGTTTCAGCAAGTAATAAGTTCAAATCCCCTGAATTACGAAATATCATTCCGATACTTTCAACGCTCAATAGCTTGGATGTTGAAAATGTTTTACTTTGTGGAGGAGAACCCACTACGCACCCTCAGTTTAGGGAAATCGTTGAAGAATGTAAAAAATACAATTTTTCTATATGTTTGTCTACTAATGGAGTTTTCAATACAAACATGGCTGAATTTATTGGTAGAAGTTTTAGGGAACTCGATATATCCCTTAGAAGCATCAACGAAAAGGATTTTTCAACGATGGCAGGCAAAAATGGTGCCTATCACTTGATGTTGAGTAATATGATATTACTTAGTCAACTTGGTTTAAAGATAAACATCAACTATGACTTAAATATGTTGAATTTCCAAGATGTGTACGACTCAATGGTATTACTAAAAAACAACAACGTAAGGATTAATAAGGTTTGGCTCCAAAGGCATAGTGCAACCGGAAGAGGAAAAGACGCCGTTCCACTTAAACTAGGACATTTGTCTCTAGATAATTACATAAATGTGTTAAATCAAGCAAATCGGATTGAAAAAGATCTTAAGATTAAATGTAGATTCTTGGACCCGATTCCACTCTGTCTCGTGCCAAAACAATTTCATAAAATGATACTTTCTGATAGTTTTGGCTTTGACTGGATTATCATAAATCCTGATGGACGGGTCAGAATCTTCGCAATGGACACTAATGAGGATATTTGCTCGATACTTGACACTCAATTCAAAAGTATTTGGGAAACTGATCCAAGTTTATTAGAGTACAGAAGTCTTGAATGGATACAGGATCCAAATTGTATTCGATGCAAATTCCTCTCTCGGTGTAAGAGCGGTTTCATTACATCAAGCCCGAATGCAAAATATGATTACCTTTTAGCTGAAAACCAGCATTATCCGTTTATCGCTTCATAGCTTACTAGCCAGGAAAACAATGACTTATAGAGTTCGTGGTAATTACAAATCCGTAGTCGATAAAATTGAGCAAGTGCTGAAGAAGAAGCAAAGGATCCTTTCCTCTATTCTAACAACTTATGAGGTTTACTGGACAGCAGAAGATGAGATAAATAGGTCAATTAGTGCTTTGAGTAATATAGATATTGAACAACAATACCTTGTCAATTCCTCAGTTCAAACTATAACATCTTTCTTGCCGCTAAATTTACCATTGTATTCCTTAATTCTTTTTGGGGTAATTCCAAGTTTAATCTGCGAGCAGATACATTTACGACCTCCTGTCCTCATGCGTAACATCCTTGAAAATTTAATTGAGGTTTTGCGTGGAGAACTTCCAACAAATATTCATATACATAATATTAGTCGTAATGCCTTTGTCAATAACTTTGTAAAGAAATCTGACGTTGTCATCTTTACTGGAAAATCTGATAATGCGTTGGATGTACAAAAAAAGATGTGCTATGACTCGTTGTTTATCTGTAATGGATCTGGCGCAAACCCTTTTGTGATTGGACCTCAAGCAAATATCCAATTGGCAGTTGAGAAATCAATTAATGCTAGAACCTATAATTCGGGTCAAGATTGTGCCGGTCCTGATAGGTTCTTTGTTCATAAGTCCATATATAAAGAATATTTAGATTTGTTGATATCGCAATTGAAATTAATCATTGTGGGTGGCGACATACATAGTATGGTTGGCAAGCTAATAGATCCTCTTTCCTTTGATGTAATAAAGGTAATGTTTAGTGAATATTCAGATCAGATTGTTTACAAGGGGTTTTTAGATTCAAACAGGCAAATAATTTCTCCCACTGTAATTGAATTCCCCATAAATGAAAAAAACCCTGAATTATTTGCTCCGATATTCTTAGTTACGCCTTACACCCACGAAGCAGACTTGGATGCGTATTTTGAAAGTAAAGAATTTCAAGATTATGCTATGTACATATCTATTTTTGGCGAAATATCGCCGCAATATTATGAAAAATTGTCGCAAAAAAGTGTTTTGTTAATGAATCAAAATGTATTAGATTACGAGCAAGGAAACAAACCATTTGGTGGTTATGGGGCACAAAGCTCATATGTGGTTGTTTCTGGAAAAAAGACATCAAAACCTATCCTTATCTCGCGAGAGATTCATGAATTCACCAAATTTAATGGCAATGGTCGATATCAGAACTATCATGACAAAAAGCCGAGATAATTCCGTGCAATTATTTGTAATGTCATATAAGGTGCATTAATTAGCGCTAGTATCCGATGAATCTGCTGGGTGTTGAGGTGTCCTCATATTTGTTGTTGCAAAGGTTAATACGATGCACACGCCCAATCCAATCAAGTCCATTTTTTCTACTTCATTGGATCCACCGCATATAGCGCGATCATGCCAACGTAAAATTCATTTTCCGATGTTACTTCATCTAGCTCGTTTGATCCTTAGTACAAAGACAATTGCCCGCTCGGCTTGCTTTGACGGTTCACCTTATTAAAAAGGAGACAGTCCCGCCGAGGAAACTATCTCTTGATAGAATCCCAAATAAAGGTAATGAGCCTTTGTGTAGGAAGTCAATGAAAATGCGTCGATGATCTTGACCTCCATATATTCCAAGCAGGAAGGTGCATGCTTGAACACCAGTTGCTTGTAAGTCTGCTGTCGAAGATTGCCTCTTAGGTCACAGGCCGAACACTCTAGATTTGAGTTGTGGGTTCAATACCTCGCCCCTCTGCGGTGTAAGAAGAAGTTGTATCTGTTCTCTAAATTTAGCGGATGATATCCCATCCATTTACGGCGGAATTTAATCATTACCGCCTACGTGCTTTTACAGTTTTTCCCCTCTTCCGTATACTGCAAATGTATTCATATAAATTCCGCTTAGCGACAGCATTTGACCACCCTCTGGAAGTGGACAATAAAATCGAACCAAATTAGCAAGACAGAACCTTACCAAATCAGGAGAAACACCAGAATTGTCCTACATAGCAGATGAACGCATTGATGAGTTTGCAAAAGCCTTGGTAGCTTATCTTCGACGGATACTTGTCGAAAGCAAAAAAACAGAGAAACAGGAAAAGAACGGAAATGCAAAGAAGCCTACCCGCCGATAGACAACACTTCCCAGTTACCTTCGAGGAGCTGGATGAATATATCAAGCAGGAATATGAATACCTGGATGAGATCAAGGGAAATGCGACTTGGGCTATTTACTCAAGAGTGTCACGGGTGGATCCAAAATTTCAAGGATATTCCCTGGAGATCCAACCGGACCGGGCGGAAGAGTATGCACGTGCTCATGGCGCCACAAAAGTGGAGATCTATAGCGATCCGAACAAGACCGGTCGCAATAGCCGACGAAAAGAACTCCAACGCCTGGTTCGGGATGTCCGCTCGGGTCGCATCAAAGTTGTCGTGGTTCACCGTTTGGATCGTCTGTACCGTAATCTTGAGTCTATTTTGGGCTTTGTTCGTTTTTTGAAACGGCACAAAGTCGGATTAATAAGCGTCACCGAGAATATTGATACCAAAACCCGGCAAGGGCTTCAGATGTTGGCTTTGCTGGGAATGATGGCAGAGAGTTATGTACATCAGACTAGCGAGCGTACCCGCGAAGCCAAGGCGCATCGGGCAAGAAGTGGCTTACCAAATGGTTATTTACCCTTGGGATACTGTAATGGCCTTTGCACTACTTGTAATGATGCTCACGGGAAAGGAATTTGTCCCTTGGTGGGGATGGAGGATCGAGCGGAAAGTCAGCGGGGGCGTATTGCTGTTCCTCATCCCGTAACGCGCTTTGCCATTCCGTGGATATTCGAGTTATTCCTGAAAGGATACAGCTACCGTGAGATCGCTGACTGGCTAAATTCCCATGACTTTACATTGCCAAATGGACAGTCCATTCGGTATCGCACAAAAGGACAGACCCTAAGTAATACATTGGGATTGTTTTCCAGAGACAGCATTCGGGCAATTGTGGAGAATCCGTTCTTTGCTGGTTTGGTTGCGCGCTATGAACGACCGGAACTGGATATGGACGATGACCCAGAGGACCCGGAGAGGAAGATCAAGAAAGGGAAGCAGATTAACAGCCGGCGTATCATCGAATTGCAACCGGGTAAACATCAGGCATTGATCAGTATGGAGGAATGGAAAGCGTCTCAACACATGCGGAAAATGAAGGGACGCACACCAACTTCTGTATCCAATTCAAAACAGATCTACCCATTGACCGGTGTTAGCCGATGCTGGGTATGTTTTGAACAGAATGGAAGCATTGTCACACTCAGAGGTGGGACCATGCGAAACAACAAACGTACGTATCGCTGTGCAGCGTTACAGGATCGATGTGTGACGAAAAAGGGCAAGCAGAATCTTGTCATTAATGATAAGTCTTTTAGTGAAATCAAGGTCCGTTCCAATTCCATCAGCCAGGCTATTGTGGAGCTGCATACCACCCGTTATTTATCTGGTGATCAATTGGAATCCGAGGTGGATCGATTGGTGGCAAACATAAAATTGACCGATGAAATTAAGGAAAAGATTCTGGCTTACTTTGTCTCGGATGAGGGTCTTCCAGCGTTCGAAAGGGAAAATTTCAACTTGCGTCAATCCCTGAAACGATATCAGGATCTATATAAGCAGGGCGATATCAGCAAAGCGGAATATGAGGAACAAGCGCACTTCATCCTGCAACGATTACGGTCATTAAAGCCTTCTGCTAATCCTGCCGTTCAGGAATTATTGCCGTTATTGGAAGATTTTCCTGGAAACTGGTCCCGGATGTTGCCTGGTGAAAAAAGAATCCTTCTCAATATCATGTTCAAGGGCTTGTACTTTGATGCGCAGGGAAAATTACGGAAGATCCTTGCCTATCCACCCTTTGATACGTTGCTGGGCTTGGAGGAATAAGGTCAACTTCGTTTTCTGAATTCACTCACAATGGTGCGGAACGCGCTCACAAGGCTACGGCGCGAATCCGCACTATTTATTTCTGTGAGATCCAATGCCAAATCCACAGCTTCAGGAGAGATTTGTTTGGTGCTGTTGCCGTGAGCAATATCAAAGATCTTCAACGTGGGCCATTGGGCAAGTTGAAGCAGTTCGTTTGGGTTGATACCAAAGTAATCCGCCAGCATAATGCAAGCGATCATGTTGGGACGTTCCCCGTTGACGATCCTTCGAACGAATTGATGATCCAGCCCCGCCTTCAATCCTGCTGCTCGTAAAGACTCATTCCTCTGTTCGAGTAATTCTCTGATTCTGTTTGACAATGGAGTGAGATCGATCTCTCCTTTTCGGGCATTTCTTAGACGTTTTGCAATTGGTTCTTCCATTCGATTCTCCTCGATGCGATAGAATGCACGAGCGTGATTATATATCTTCACTGAGAGGAGAAAAATTGTATGACGTCTTTTTCAATGCGAGCTGTCGGCTATCGACGGGTCTCGATGCGTGAACAGGTAGATGGTTTTAGCTTGGACGCGCAGGAAAACAATATCCGAAAGCTTGCCGCTGAGCGAGGTTGGGACCTTATCAAGATCTATACGGATGCGGGTATCTCCGCCAAGAAAGATAGCCGACGTCCGGAGCTGGCGAAGTTGATGCAGGATGCAGAGGACGGGCATTTTGATGTGATCATTGTGGATAAGATCGATCGCTTCTATCGTCACCTGAACGGTCTTCTCAATGCCTTGGACCAGCTGAACAGCCATAATGTCACATTCATATCCGTTCAAGAGCGCCTGGATTTCACCACTCCTTGGGGTAAGTTAACCCTGACTATGCTGGGGATGCTGGCTGAGATTTATATCGACAACTTGCGGCAGGAAACTCGAAAGGGGAAGATGCAGCGTGCTCGGGATGGACTGTGGAATGGCAATATTTCCTATGGATATTGCCGTGGGTTATGCTCAAGATGTACCGACCCCAATGGTCCGGGGTATTGTCCGGATGTTGGGATGCCGGACAAGGGGAATGGCAAAACAATGATCGAACATCCCATTGATGGGAATGGTGTTCGAATGATGTTCGATTTTTATTTGAATGGAATTAAGAGTGATATTGGCGTTGCAGAGAAGATGAACCAAATGACCTTCACTTTGCCGGATGGTACGGTGCGAAATTACCGGCAAAAGGGGATCCGCGGAAGGAAAGGTCCAGGTGTATTTACAAAAGACTTTGTGCGGGGAGTCTTGACCAGGATTTTATACACAGGGAAGATCGCCTACTATGGTAGAGGCAGGAAAAGAAAAATTGAATCAGTGCATCCAGGGAAACATCCTGCCTTGATTTCTGATGAGACATTTAATGCATTGCTGGATCTAAGGAAAACAATGGGGACTGTGTCGCACATGAAAGGAAATACAAAGCAAAGACTTTACCCTCTGACAGGAATAATATTTTGCGCGGGCTGTGGTTGGCCCATGCGCGGATCAACATGGCGGGCGAAAGGATTTGTTTACGTGGACTCCGGTCGAATAGAGCTTGATAATGGACATTGTGACCAGAAAGTGATAAAAGCGATCCCGTTGGAGAAGCAGGTGGTCAAGCTTCTGTATCAAGCATCAAAGGCTTGGGAGAAATCTGCAAAGCCTGATGTGATCAATAAACAAGCGAATGATGCACAAATAGATTTACAAAGGGCACAAGAACTTTATATTCGCGGTGAAATCACGAAAGAAATTCTTGAAAGAGAGAAGGAACGCGTTGAAAATATCATCAATCCCTTGCAGGAAAATAATTTCACTGCTACACTAACATTAAGCAGGAAAGTCCAGGAGGCATATGCCAACTGGACCAAACTAAGTACAATCGAACAAAAAAGATTGCTTCGACTCACGATCGAAGCAATCTTTGTGCGAGAAAACGCGCTAGTGGCTATCCAACCGACTTTTGCGTTTCTTCCTCTTTTTACAACCCTTTTTGAAGGTTGCAGTAAGAGCGGTCCCGACGGGATTCGAACCCGCGATCTCGGCCTTGACAGGGCCGCATGTTAGGCCGCTACACCACGGGACCATCTAA
>Ga0172373_10002089_pt1 | contig 31234 bp, 9 predicted proteins | sample Lak10m_2_FD_114546 | JGI IMG/M metagenome (GOLD analysis project Ga0172373, IMG submission 114546) | Freshwater microbial communities from Kabuno Bay, South-Kivu, Congo - kab_092012_10m | ecosystem: Environmental > Aquatic > Freshwater > Lake | place: Democratic Republic of the Congo: South-Kivu...
GGCGCGAACGCACCATTGACAGGACGGTTTTGGCGGCGTAGCCTACGGCCCAATTATACCGCCTCGGACAGAGCTTCTTTAATACACCTTTCGGCTTTTGGGGGGATTATTTCGCTAACAAGCAACTTAATGCCGGCGCCGGACTTAGTGGCTTTACTGAAAAAACATGCCGTCACCGTAGCCGATTTACCGCCGGCTTATTGGCAACAGCTGCTGGACATCGCAACGCTTGCCGATGACTGGGTTAGCCTAAGACTGCTTATTTTAGGAGGGGAAGCGCTGCCGCTCAGCTTGGCGCAGCAAACCCGCAAGCGCTTTCCGGCATTGACCTGTTTCAATGCTTGGTCCCACGGAAGCGACAATCACGCCCTGTCTTTACCGCTTGCCGCTGACGTTAACCGACAACACAAATTACATCGCCATTGGCAAGCCGCGCGCCAACACGCGCATTTATATCCTGAATGGCCAACTTCAAGTCCAACCGTTAGGCATCCCCGGCGAACTGTGCATAGCCGGCGCCGGTCTTGCCCGCGGCTACCTGAACCAACCCGAACTGAGCGCCGAGAAATTCATCGAAATTGACCTGTTCGGCAAAACCGAACGTATTTACAAAACCGGCGACTTGGCAAGATGGCTGCCCGACGGCAACCTCGAATTCCTGGGCCGCATCGACCGGCAAATCAAACTGCGCGGTTTCCGCATCGAATTAGGCGAAATTGAGGCGGTGCTTTGCCAATATCCGGACGTCAAGGAAGCCGTAGCGAACCAGCACGAGGCCGATGGCGATAAACGGATTGCCGCTTACCTGACCACGGATAACGGCAGTTTCAGCAGCGATGAATTACGAAACTGGCTAAAGGCCAGACTGCCCGATTACATGGTTCCCAGTCATTTCATGATCCTTGACAGCCTGCCGCTGACACCTAACGGCAAGATTGACCGCAAAGCCTTGCCTGCGCCCGAAGCCCAACAAGCGGCGGGCTTTAGCCCGCCTGTTACGCCCACCGAAGAGTTATTGGCGGCGCTATGGGCTGGTGTCCTCAAACGCGAAGCCATCGGCCGACATGACCACTTTTTCGAACGGGGTGGGCATTCCTTGCTGGCGACCCAACTGATCGCCCGCATCCGGGAAAGCTTCCAGGTCGAACTGCCGATCCGGGCCGTGTTCGAACACCCGCAACTGTCGGAGCTGGCGGCGGCCATAGACGCGGCCGGCGGCGGCATCCGCCGGCCAGCCATCGAGCCGCAGGCCAACGATGCACCCAAAATATTGTCCTTTGCCCAGCAACGGCTGTGGTTCCTGAACCAATTCGAGGGCAACCATTCCGCAACCTATAACATGCCGCTTGCACTGCGGCTATCGGGGCAATTGGATGTCATGGCCTTGCAACAAAGCCTGCAATGGCTGGTCGATCGCCATGCCGGCCTGCGCTGTCATTTCCCCAACGTGTCCGGGCAAGCGCAGCTGCACATCCGGGCCATCGAAGCCATTGACGCGATCGAAACCCTGCAAATCCACGACTTAAGCCGGCTGATAGCCGATGAACAAACCCAAGAAGTCCAACGCTTGGCTAATGCCCACTCGATCACGCCTTTCGACCTGGAACAGGGGCCGTTATTCAAGGCCAATGTATTGCTGCTCGATGAATATCAGGCGGTATTATTGCTGAACATGCACCACATCATCAGCGACGGCTGGTCCATGGGCGTGTTCATGCGCGACTGGCAACACGCCTATGCCGCCTTTGCGAGTGGCGAGAATCCGGGCATGCCGGAACTCGCGATCCAATACAGCGACTATGCGGCCTGGCAACGGCAATGGTTCCAGGGCGAGGTTCTGCAACAACAAATCGATTACTGGACCGAGCAGCTTAAAGGCCTGCCCGAATTGCTAGAGCTGCCCACCGACAAGCCCCGGCCGCCGCAGCAAAGTTACCAAGGCGCACATTTTGCCCACCGCCTGCCGGCAACGCTGAGCCAAGCCGTCACTCAGTTGAGCCGACAACAGGGCGTTACCGGGTTCATGACCTTATTGGCGGCCTTCAACGTGCTGCTGTCGCGCTATAGCCGCCAACAGGACATTGCCGTCGGCAGCCCCATTGCCAACCGCACCCACAGCCGCACCGAGGAGGTCATCGGCTTTTTTGTCAATACCTTGGTCTTACGTAGCCAAATCGAGTCGCAACAAAGTTTCGTTGAACTGTTGCAAGTCACCCGTAAAACCTGTTTGGATGCTTATGCGCATCAGGACATCCCGTTCGAGATGCTGGTCGAAACCTTGCAACCCACCCGCAGCCTAAGCCATAGCCCGTTGTTCCAGGTGATGTTTGTGCTGCAAAACACCGAAATGAACGACTTGGCCTTGCCCGGTTTGGACATCACGGTCCTGGACACAGACTATCCCATCGCCAAATTCGACCTGACCCTGCATGTCGCCGAACAGGACGGGCAGCTGCAGTGTTACTGGGAATATGCCAGCGACCTGTTTAACGGCGACACCATAAAACGCATGGCGGCACATTTTGAGGTTTTGCTCCATGCCATCGTCGACAACCCGGAGCGGGCCATCGGCCTGCTGCCGCTGCTGACCGAACAGGAAACCTTGCAATTGCAGGCCTGGATCGACACCGCGACCGACTATCCCAAAGACCAGACCATTGTCAGCCTGTTCGAACAGCAAGTGGCGGCAAGGCCTGAAGCCAAAGCCGTGGTTTTTGGCGGCCAGGCGCTGAGTTATCGCCAGCTTAATGAAAAGGCTAACCAACTCGCGCAGCACCTGCTCGGCCTGAAAGCGGAAACGGGGGCGCCGTTATTGACCGCTAACCCGCTGGTCGCGATTGCGCTCGAACGCTCACTGGACATTATCGTCGGCCTGCTGGCCATCCTCAAGGCCGGCGGAGCCTATGTACCGATCGACCCCGATTACCCGGCCGTCCGCATCCGCCACATGCTGACGGACAGCCAGGCCCCGCTGCTGCTGACCCAAAGCCATCTGCAAGACCAATTGTCGCAGGCTGAATTGGAACATGGCTGCGTGCTGCTGTGTTTAGATGAACTGGATGTCGCCGGCCTGCCCACTGAAAATCCGGCGAGAAAAAGCGGGCCGGAGGATTTGGCTTATGTGATTTATACCTCGGGCTCGACCGGGCTGCCGAAAGGCGTCTGCATCGCCCATACCGCCGTGGTCCATTTGGTTAAAAACACCAATTACATTCAAATCCATGCCGAGGATTGCATTGCGCAGGCCTCGAATGTCTCATTCGATGCGGCCACCTTTGAAATTTGGGGCAGTTTATTAAACGGCGCCCGATTGATCGGCATCCCCAAAGACTTGCTGCTGTCGCCCCAGCAGTTGACAGCGCATTTGCAAAGCCAGCGCATCAACACGCTTTTTGTCACCACGGCCTTATTTAACCAGATCGCACAAACCGCACCCGGCTGTTTCGCAAACTTAAAACACCTGCTTTTTGGGGGCGAACAGGTTGATCCGACTTCGGTCAATGCCATTTTAAGCCAGCATCCGCCCGAACAGCTGCTGCACGTCTATGGACCCACCGAAACGACAACGTTCGCTTCATGGTACTTGATCAATGGCAGGCAAAAACCGGAAAACATCAACACAATCCCGATTGGCAGGCCTCTTGCCAACACCGAAATCTTTATCCTGAATCCGCAACACCAACCGCAACCGCCGAATATCCCCGGCGAGCTGTGCATTGCCGGTGCCGGCCTTGCCCGCGGCTATCTGCACCAACCCGAACTGAGCGCCGAGAAATTCATCGACGTCGAACTGTTCGGAAAGCAAACACGCATCTACAAAACCGGCGACTTGGCCCGCTGGCTGCCCGACGGCAACCTTGAGTTCATGAGGCGGATCGACCAGCAAATCAAACTGCGCGGTTTTCGCATCGAATTGAGCGAAATCGAGGCGGCGCTCAGCCAATATCCGGACGTCAAGGAAGCCGTGGCGAACCTGTACGAGGCCGATGGCGACAAGCGCATCGTCGCTTACCTGACCACGGCTAACGATAGCTTCAGTCCCGATGACTTACGAAACTGGCTAAAGGCCAGACTGCCGGACTACATGGTTCCCAGCCATTTTCTGCGACTGGACGCCCTGCCGCTGACGCCGAATGGCAAGATCGACCGCAAAGCCTTGCCAGCTCCCGAGTTTGAGGCGTCAACCGGTTTTAGCCCGCCTGCCACGCCCGCCGAGGATTTGTTAGCGGCGTTATGGGCGGGCGTTCTCAAACGCGAAGCCATTGGCCGGCACGACAACTTTTTCGAATTGGGCGGGCATTCGTTGCTGGCGACGCAACTGATTGCCCGCATCCGGGAAAGCTTCCAGGTCGAATTGCCGATACGGGCAGTGTTTGAATACCCGCAACTATCAAGCCTGGCATCGGCTATTGACGCGGCCGGCGGCGGTATTTGCCTGCCCGCCATTGAGCCTCAGGCCGCAAATGAACCTAAAGTATTATCCTTTGCCCAGCAACGGCTGTGGTTCCTGAACCAGTTCGAGGGCAACAATAGCGCGACCTATAACATGCCGTTTGCACTACGGCTGGCGGGGCAATTGGATGTCGGGGCCTTGCAACAAAGCCTGCATTGGCTAATGGAACGCCATGCCGGCCTGCGCTGCCATTTCCCCAACGTGTCCGGGCAAGCGCAGCTGCACATCAGGGCCATTGAAGCTGTCGAGGCCTTACAAATCCACGACTTACGCCTGCTGCCGGCCGATGTCCGGGAACGTGAAGTCCTGCGCTTGGCCGGCAACCACGCCATCGCGCCGTTTGATTTAGGGCAGGGGCCGTTATTTAAGGCCGACCTGCTGCGGCTTGACGACGCCGAGGCGGTGCTGCTGCTGAACATGCACCATATCATCAGCGACGGCTGGTCGATGGGCGTGTTCATGCGCGATTGGCAACACGCCTATGCCGCTTTTGCCGGGGGCGATACGCCCAGCTTGCCGGAACTTTCTATCCAATACAGCGACTATGCGGCCTGGCAACGGCAGTGGTTCCAGGGTGACGTGCTGCAACAGCAAATCGATTACTGGACTGGGCAGCTTAACGGCCTACCCGAATTGCTGGAGCTGCCCAGCGACAAACCCCGCCCGCCGCAGCAAAGTTACCGAGGCGCGCATCTTGCCCACAGCCTGCCCGTAGCGCTCAGCCAAGCCGTCGCCCGGTTAAGCGTAAGCCAGGGCGTGACCCTGTTCATGACCTTGTTGGCGGCCTTTGAGATCCTGTTGTCGCGTTATAGCCGCGAGCAGGATATTTGCGTCGGCAGCCCGATCGCCAACCGCACCCACAGCCGCACCGAGGAAGTGATCGGTTTTTTTGTCAACACCTTGGTCTTGCGTAGCCAAGTCGAGCCGCAATACAGTTTTATCGAACTGTTGCAAGCCACCCGCCAAACCTGTTTGGAGGCTTACGCCCACCAGGACATCCCGTTCGAGATGCTGGTCGAGAAGCTGCAACCGACCCGTAGCCTAAGCCATAGCCCGCTGTTCCAGGTGATGTTTGTGCTGCAGAACAACGAAATGACCGAATTGGCTTTGCCCGATGTGGCGGTTAGTTTTTTTGAAGCGGAGTACCCGGTCGCCAAATTCGACCTGACCTTGCATGTTGCTGAACAGGACGGGCAGTTGCAGTGTTCGTGGGAATACGCGACCGACCTATTTGAAGGCGGCACCATCGAACGCATGGCGGAACATTTTAAAGTTTTGCTCAACGCCATCGTCGACAACCCGCAACAGGCCATCGGCCAACTGCCGATGCTGACCGAACAGGACATCCTGCAATTACAGGCCTGGAACGATACCGCGACCGACTATCCCAAGGACCAAACGATTGTCGGCTTGTTCGAACAACAAGCGGCGGCAACGCCCGACAACCTGGCCGTGGTCTTTGAAGGCCAGTCGCTCAGTTACCGCCAACTGAACGACAATGCCAACCAACTGGCGCACCACCTGCTCGGCCTGAAAACCGAGACAGGGGCGCCGTTATTGGCTGCTAACCCGCTGATCGCAATTGCGCTCGAACGCTCGCCGGACATGGTCGTCGGCCTGCTGGCTATCCTCAAGGCCGGCGGGGCATACTTGCCGGTAGATCCCGGTTATCCAGCCGCCCGCATCCGGCACATGCTGGAAGACAGCCAGGCCCCGCTGCTGTTGACCCAAAGCCACCTGCTGGAACAATTGTCGCTAGCTGAATTGGAACACTGCTGTCTGGTGCTGTACCTGGACGAGCTGGATGTCAGCGGCCGGCCCACTGACAACTTAACGGCAAGATCCGGGCCGGAAGATTTGGCTTATGTGATTTATACCTCGGGTTCGACGGGGCTGCCGAAGGGCGTCATGATTGAACATAAAAACTTGGTTAACCTGTGTACTTGGCATATCGGGGCGTTTGCGATCCAACCGTCCGATAAGGCGACCTTGCTGGCCAATAGCGCTTTCGATGCCTCGGTATGGGAGTTATGGCCTTACCTGGCGGCCGGGGCTTGCGTCATGCCCGCCAATCTTGAAGCCCTGCTGGCAAAAGGTATTTGGCAGACGCTGGATGAAAACAATATCACTGTCAGTTTCTTGCCGACGCCTATTATCAATAACGCCTCGGACTACCCGGCATCGAACGTAACGAATTTACGCTTATTGTTAACCGGCGGGGATGCCTTGCACCAATGCCCCAATAGCTTGCCCTGTCCATTAATCAATAACTATGGGCCGACGGAAACGACCGTCGTGGCAACGTCAACGGCAGTCACGCCTGATGGGCCGATCAGCATCGGCCAAGCCATTGCCAATACGCGCATTTATATCCTGGATGGCCAACACCAGCCGCAAGCTCCCGGCATTCCGGGCGAACTGTGCATTGCCGGGGCAGGGCTTGCGCGCGGCTATATGAACCGCCCCGAACTGAGCGCCGAGAAATTCATCGAAGTCGAGCTGTTCGGCAAAGTCGAACGCATCTATAAAACCGGCGACTTGGCCCGCTGGCTGCCCGACGGCAACCTCGAATTCCTGGGCCGCATCGACCGGCAAATCAAACTGCGCGGTTTCCGCATCGAATTGGGTGAAATCGAGGCGCTGCTGAATCAACATCCCGGCGTCAACGAAGCCGTGGTCAACCTGTACGAGGGCGACGGCAATCACCGCATTGTCGCTTACCTTACACAGGACAGGGAAAGTACTAAAGACGGTCTAATAACCGAACTGCGTAGTTGGCTTAAAACCCGCTTGCCGGAGCACATGGTTCCAGCAAGCTTCAGTTTATTAGACACGCTGCCCTTAACCCCTAACGGAAAAATCGACCGCAAAAGCTTGCCCGCCCCCGATGTCATATTATCAGTCAAAGGCTATGCTCCCCCGGGCAATCATGCGGAACAAAAAATTGCCGCGGCCTGGCGGGACGTTTTAAAACGCGAACAAATCAGCATTCACGATAGCTTTTTCGAACTGGGCGGGCATTCACTACTTGTTATCCAAGTACTGGGCTTGTTGCAACAAGATTATCCCCAACTGAAAGTGGTGGACTTATTCGGTTACCCTACTGTTTTCGCTTTGGCAGGGTATCTGGAACAAACCGCCGACGCTCCCCACAAAAACCGGATAGCAGTCTATGCGGCGAAAAACGTCGCGCCCGCCTCGCTACACGTCAACAAAAATAAAATAACCCGCGTTATGACCGATACCAATAGCTTTGACATCGCTATTATCGGCTTGTCAGGACGTTTCCCCGAAGCCGCCGATGTCGAGGCCTTTTGGGAACTGCTTAAAAATGGACGCGAAGCGGTGCTTGCATGGTCCGATCAGGAATTACTGGCGGCGGGGGTCGCCCCGGAGCTATTGCAACATCCGGAATACGTGAAAGCAGGCGCGACTATCGCTGAGGCCGAACATTTCGATGCGGCCTTTTTCGAGATGAGCGCCAAGGATGCCCAAATCACCGACCCGCAGCAGCGCTTGTTCATGGAGTGCGCATGGCAGGCATTGGAAGCGGCCGGCTATCCGCCCGGCACGACCGATAGCCGCATTGGGCTGTATGCGGGGGTGGCAGACAATAGCTATTTCCGCCATTGTATTGAACCGAATAGGCAGGAATTATTGCCCGTTGTCGGGGAGTTCCGCCTGGTGACCCTCAGCGGCAAGGATTTCATCGCCACGCGCACGGCCTATAAGCTGGATTTGACCGGCCCGGCGCTCAACATCCAAAGCGCCTGCTCCACTTCATTGGTGGCCGTGCATGTCGCCTGCCAGAGCCTGTTGAATATGGAATGCGATCTGGCCTTGGCCGGGGGCGTGTCGGTTAGCTTTCCGCAACAGCAAGGTTATTTGTACCAGGAAGGCATGATCATGTCCCCCGACGGCCATTGCCGCAGCTTCGATGCAAAGGCGCAGGGCACAGCGGCGGGCGGCGGGGTCGGCGTCATCCTGCTTAAACGTTTGGAAGACGCTTTGGAAGACGGCGACACCATTCATGCGCTGATCAAAGGCTCGGCCGTCAATAATGACGGGGCCGATAAAATCGGCTACACCGCACCCGGCGTCAAGGGCCAGACCGAAGTCATCCTGGAAGCCCAGGCGGCGGCGCAAATACATCCCGACGACATCAGTTATATCGAGGCTCACGGCACCGCCACGCCGTTGGGCGATCCTATCGAAATTCAAGCGTTAACCCAGGCTTTTCGCAACGCCACCGAGCGTAAGGGCTATTGCGCAATCGGTTCGGTGAAAACCAATATCGGCCATGCCGACACCGCGGCCGGGATAGCCGGCCTGATCAAGACGGTACTGGCGCTCAAACACCGCCAGATCCCGCCCAGCCTGCATTTCGAGCAGCCCAACCCGCAAATCGACTTCGCCAACAGCCCGTTTTTCGTCAACGACCGGCTGCGCGAGTGGGAAACGCCGGACGGTACGCCGCGCTACGCAGGCGTCAGTTCCTTCGGCGTCGGCGGCACCAACGCCCATGTGATTTTGGCCGAAGCACCGGCCCAGGAAGCCGGCGGCCCATCGCGCCCACTGCAATTAATCACGCTGTCCGCCAAAACCGGCACCGCGCTGGAAACGGCCACAGAAAACCTGGCGGCCCGCTTGTCTTGCGACAATGAACTGCCGTTGGCGGATGTCGCTTACACGCTTAACCAGGGCCGGCAAAGCTTTGCCTATCGCCGAACGCTGGTTTGTTCCGACAGCGCCGATGCCGCGAGGCAATTGTCGGAAGCGTTGCCCAGCTATCAAGCGCCGGAAAGGGCGCGGGGCGTGGTGTTTTTGTTCCCCGGCCAAGGTAGTCAATACTTTGGCATGACGCATGATTTATACCGGACCGAAGCGGTATTCCGGGAACACATCGACCACTGCGCGGACATTCTGGAACCGCACTTGGACCAAGATCTCCGCGATTTGCTTTATCATGATGACGGGCAAAACGATGCCCGGCTCGAACAGACCGCTCTCACCCAGCCCGCCTTGTTTGCGGTGGAATACGCGTTGGCAAGACAGTGGATGGCTTTTGGCGTCCAACCGCAAGCGATGGCGGGCCACAGTGTCGGGGAATATGTGGCGGCTTGTTTGGCCGGCGTATTTTCGTTGGAAGACGCCTTAGGTCTGATGGCAATGCGGGGCAAACTGGTACAGTCGCTGCCCGGCGGAGCCATGCTGGCTGTCCCGCTATCGGAAGCGGAGCTGCAACCGTGGCTCATGCCGGCCCTGTCGCTGCCGGCGGTCAACGGCGAGAAACGTTGCGTCATTAGCGGCACAAGCCCGGACATTGCCGCCTTACAACAAAAGTTGCAGGCACAGGGCATTGACAGCCGCCCCTTGCATACCTCCCATGCCTTCCATTCCCACCTGCTGGAACCCATTTTGGCGACTTTTGCCGAAAAACTGCGTGGAATCCGCTTGGCTCCGCCAACCTTGCCTTACTTGTCCAACCTGACCGGCACATGGATTGTCCCCGAACAAGCCACCGACCCGGATTACTGGGTGTCCCACCTACGCCAAACCGTACGCTTCGCCGATAACCTGCAAGCCCTGTTCCAGCAGGAAGCCGACATTTTCCTGGAAGTCGGACCCGGACAAACCTTGTCCGCACTGGCGCGGCAGCATGGCGGGCATTCGCAACGCTTTACCGTATTGCCGAGCTTACCCCGGCCCAATGACAATCAACATAACGCAGAAACAGGCCAGGTTTTATCGACTGTCGGGCAGTTGTGGGCCAATGGCGTCAAGGTCGATTGGCAAGCGTTTTATGCCCAGGAAAAACGCCGGCGCGTGCCGCTGCCGACCTATCCGTTCGAACGGCAAAAATATTGGCTTGATCCGCCCCGCGCGCCGCAAAAGGCGGAGGCCAAAGCGCCTGACAATAACCGGGACAACTGGCTTTACCGGCCCCGTTGGAGCCAAACGCCGCTGCCGGCCATGCCGTCGGCGACTACCGCCAGACACTGGCTATTGTTTGCAGATAACGAAGGCGTAAGCGAACAACTCCGGCAACAGTTGTTAGGGCAAGGCCATACCGTCAGCACAGTTCAAGCGGGCGCTGCATTCGGGCAAATCGATGCCGGCCGTTATGTCATCAACCCGCAAAAACCGAGCGACTATGAAGCCTTGGTGCAGTCTTTGGCGGAAAAGGATTTCCCGGTCGGCCTGGTTCATCTTTGGAGTGTCCCGGCGGATATAAGCGGCTCGCTATTCGAGCAAACCGACTCGGACTTGGAAAATGGATTTTACAGTCTGCTTTATCTTACCCAGGCACTGGTTAAAAACGCTATTAACAGGCCGTTGGAACTGACCGTCGTTTCCCATCGAATGCAAGCCGTCGCCGATGCCGATCCGGTACAACCCGGAAAGGCGGCCTTGTTAGGTCCGGTCAAAACCATTGGCCAGGAAATAGCGACTGTCCGCTGCCGCAGCATCGATATTGATTTGCCCTTTAACGATGAAAACCTATGGCTGGAATTATTAAACCCGGTTAATGAAGCCGCTATTGCTTACCGTCAAGGGCAACGCTGGACACAAAGCTATGAGCCTCTGCCCTGGCAAGCCCAGGTCCCGGCAAACCGTTTACGCGAACAGGGCGTTTACCTGGTTACCGGCGGTTTAGGCGGCATTGGTTTGAGCCTGGCGAAATATCTGGCACGGCGGCTACAAGCCAAATTAGTGCTGACCACCCGTAGCGTTTTTCCGGAAAAAGCCGCCTGGGGAGATTGGTTGTCCGCGCATGGAACAAACAATACCGTTTCGCAACATATCGTTTTATTGCAAACGCTTGAACAAGCGGGCGCGGAGATTTTGGTTTATAGCGCCGATGTCGCGGACCTTAGCCAAATGGAAACGGTCATCGCATCCGCCCTACGGCATTTTGGCGACATAAACGGCGTCATTCACTCGGCCGGCATAGCCGACGGCGCATTAACCGCAAACAGAAGCCAAAAATCATCGGAACTCGTGTTGTCGCCCAAAGTGACCGGAACCTTGGTTTTAGAGCAATTATTGGCAAACCAGCCCTTGGATTTCTTTGTCCTCTGTTCTTCATTGGCTTCCGTTATCGGCGTCGGCGGACAAATCGCCTACTGTGCGGGCAACGCCTTCCAGGATGCGTTTGCCCGGTCTAAACGCCGGCATCCGCATACCTTATACGCCGCCATCAATTGGGATACTTGGCAACACGTCGGCATGGCCGTCAAAGCCGTACGCGACCGTTTACCGGCTATTACGGATACGGCGCATAAAACCGTCCGGCTTGAAGCCTCCACGCCGGGTTTTCAACAAGCGCTGCAAGAATTCTTGCAACGTTTTGCCGCCAATGAATCCTTGCCTCTAGCGCTTGACGACTATCCGGCAACGGAAATCAGCCTGACATTCGGCAGCGGTAAAGCCGGATTAGCGGAACTAACGGAAGAACAGGCGCTTCTTGGTCATGGCCTGCTGCCGGAAGAAGGCGTGGCGGTTTTTGAACAGGTCCTGGCTCATCATGAAGCCCAAGTCGTGGTAGCCAAACAAGGTTTAACAGCGTTTTTTGCCCAGGTTAAAAGCCAGTCCGCCAGCCTTGCAAGCGTAGCGGAATTGCCGGCAAGGCCAAAAGGCCCGCTTTCGGCAAGCGGCCGAGGCTATTTGGCCCCTGCTTCCCTAATCGAAAAGCAATTAATGGATATATGGCAAACATTCCTGGGCATGGAACTGATCGGGAGAAATGACGACTTTTTTAAATTGGGCGGCGATTCACTGCTGGCGACCCAACTGATTGCCCGTATCCGGGAAAGCTTCCAGGTCGAATTGCCGATCCGGGCGGTGTTTGAGCATCCGCAACTATCCAGCCTGGCATCGGCCATTGACGCGGCCGCCGGCGGCATCCGCCTGCCCGCGATCGAGCCGCAAGCCGACGATGCGCCCAAGCTATTGTCATTCGCCCAGCAACGGCTGTGGTTCCTGAACCAGTTCGAAGAAAACAATAGCGCGACCTATAACATGCCGGGCGCATTGCGGCTGTCCGGGCCATTGGATGTCGAAGCCTTGCAACAAAGTCTGCAATGGCTGGTGGAACGCCATGCCGGCCTGCGCTGCCGTTTTCCCAACGTGTCCGGGCAAGCCCAGGTACATCTCCGGGCCATCGAAGCCTTGCAAATCCAGGATTTGCGCCCGCTGCCGGCCGATGAGCGGGAACGTGAAGTCCGACGCCTGGCCGACAGCCACGCGATCGCGCCTTTCGACCTGGAACAGGGACCGTTATTCAGGGCCGACCTGTTGTTGCTTGACGATGCCGAGGCGGTGCTGCTGCTGAACATGCACCATATCATCAGCGACGGCTGGTCGATGGGCGTGTTCATGCGCGACTGGCGACACGCCTATGCGGCCTTTGCCGGGGGCGACGAACCCGATTTGCCGCCTCTCGCTATCCAATACAGCGACTATGCGGCCTGGCAACGGCAGTGGTTTCAGGGCGAGGTGCTGCACCGGCAAATCGATTACTGGACAGCCCAGCTTAACGGCCTGCCCGAATTGCTGGAGCTGCCCACCGACAAACCGCGGCCGCCGCAGCAAAGCTATCAAGGCGCGCATTTTGCCCACAGCCTGCCGCCAACGCTGAGCCAAGCGCTCGGGCAATTCAGCGTGCAACAAGGCGCGACCCTGTTCATGACCTTGTTGGCAACCTTTGATGTGCTGTTGTCGCGCTATAGCCGTCAACAGGACATTTGCGTCGGCAGCCCGATTGCGAACCGCACCCATGCCCATACCGAGGACTTAATCGGCTTTTTTGCCAACACCTTGATATTGCGCGGCCAAGTCGAGCCGCAACAAAGCTTCATCGACTTGTTGCAGGCCACCCGCCAGAGCTGCCTGGATGCTTACGCGCACCAGGACATCCCGTTCGAGATGCTGGTCGAAAAACTGCAACCCACGCGCAGCCTGAGCCATAGCCCGCTGTTCCAGGTAATGTTTGTGTTGCAGAATAACGAAGCCGCCGAATTGGCCTTGCCCGGTTTGGACATCACCGCCTTGGGTACGGAATACCCCATCGCCAAGTTCGACCTGACCCTGAATATTGCCGAACAGGACGGGCATCTGCGTTGTTCGTGGGAATACGCGACCGACCTGTTTGAAGGCGACACCATCGAACGCATGGCCGGACATTTTGAAGCCTTGCTCAATGCCATCGTCGACAACCCGGAGCAGGCCATCGGCCGCCTGCCGCTGCTGACCGAACAGGAAACCCGGCAATTGCAGGCCTGGAACGATACGGCAACGGATTACCCCAAAGACCAAACGATTGCCGGTTTGTTCGAACGCCAAGTGGAAACAACGCCGGATCATATCGCCGTGGTCTTTGAAGGCCAGTCGCTGAGTTACCGCCAGCTTAATGAAAAGGCCAACCAACTGGCGCACTACTTGCTCGGCCTGAAAACCGAGACGGGGGCAGCGTTATTGACCGGTAACCCGCTGGTCGCCATCGCTGTCGAGCGTTCATTGGACATGGTCATCGGCTTGCTGGCTATTCTCAAAATAGGAGGGGCATACCTGCCGATAGACCCCGCTTATCCAAGTATGCGTATCCGTCATATGTTGGACGACAGTGCGGCACCCTTGCTGCTGACGCAAAGTCATTTGCAAGCACGGTTATCGGGTGAGCTGCAACATGGCTGTGCGGTGCTGTGCCTGGATGAACGGGATGTAAGCGGCCAGCCCGCTGAAAACCTGGCGGGAAGATCCGGGCCGGAGGATTTGGCTTATGTGATTTATACCTCCAGTTCGACCGGGATGCCCAAAGGCGTTTGCACACCGCACCGAGCCGTGTCCCGCTTGGTAAAAAAGACCGGCTTTATCGAATTCACCGCCGATGACGTTTTTTTACAGCTCGCGCCGCTGGCTTTTGACGCGTCTACTTTGGAAATATGGGGCAGCCTGCTCAATGGCGGTCTTTTGGCGATAATGCCGCCGCAACAGCCATCCCTGATTGAAATCGGCCAAGCCTTAAAGAAACATCAAGTAACGACTCTGTGGTTGTCCGCGGGCTTGTTTCACCTGATGGTCAACGAACGTTTGGACGATTTGCGCGGTTTGAAACAACTCTTGGCCGGCGGCGAGGTTTTATCCCTGGCTGCCGTTAAAACGGCGTTGCGCGAACTCCCCGCCTGCCGCCTGATTAATGGTTATGGGCCGACTGAAAATACGACGTTTACGACCTGTTGCCTGATCAATGAAGCTGATTTGGGCGAGACGGTGCCGATTGGCAAACCGATTGCCAATACCCAAGTTTATCTATTGGATGCCGCACATCAGCCGGTACCGCCGGGCGTGGTGGGTGAATTGTGTACCGCCGGCGCCGGTCTTGCCCGCGGCTACCTGAACCAACCCGAACTGACCGCCGAAAAATTCATCGACGTCGAACTGTTCGGTAAACCGACGCGCATCTATAAAACCGGCGACTTGGCCCTGTGGCTGTCCGACGGCAATATCGAATTCCTGGGCCGCATTGACCAACAAATCAAACTGCGCGGTTTCCGCATCGAACTGGGCGAAATTGAGGCTGTACTCGGCCAACACCCTGGCGTCAAGGAAACCGTGGCGAACTTGTACGAGGCGGATGGCGATAAATATATTGTCGCCTACCTGACCACGGATAACGGCAGATTGAACCCCGATGAATTACGAAACTGGCTAAAGACCCGGCTGCCCGATTACATGGTCCCCAGCCATTTTCTGTGCATGGACAGCCTGCCGCTGACGCCTAACGGCAAGATTGACCGCAAAGCCTTGCCCGCCCCCGAAGCCCGGCAAACGCTTGGTTTTAGCCCGCCTGCCACGCCCTGCGAGGATTTGTTGGCGGCTTTATGGGCAGGCGTCCTCAAACGCGAAGCCATCGGCCGCTACGACAACTTCTTCGAGCTGGGCGGGCATTCGTTGCTGGCGACCCAATTGGTCGCCCGTATCCGCGAAAGTTTCCAGGTCGAACTGCCGATACGGGCGGTGTTTGAGCATCCTGAATTATCCAGCCTGGCGTCGGCCATTGACGCGGCCGCCGGCGGCGTCCGCCTGCCCGCCATTGAGCCGCAGGCCGCCGATGCGCCGAAGCTATTGTCCTTTGCCCAGCAACGGCTGTGGTTCCTGGACCAGTTCGAGGGCAACCATAGCGCGACCTATAACATACCGTTTGCATTGCGGCTGTCAGGCCGGTTGAATGTGGAAGCCTTGCAACAAAGCTTGCAATGGTTAACGGAACGCCATGCCGGCCTGCGCAGCCATTTTCCAACGATTGCCGGACAAGCGCTGGTGCAAATCAGGGCAACCGAAACCATCGAAGCCCTGCAAATCCACGACTTGCGCCCGCTGCCGGCCGATGCGCGGGAGCATGAGGCCCAACGCCTGGCCGACAGCCAGGCGATCGCGCCTTTCGACCTGGGGCAGGGACCTTTATTCAAGGCCGACCTGCTGTTGCTTGAAGACAGCGAGGCGGTGCTGTCTTTGAACATGCATCACATCATCAGCGACGGCTGGTCGATGGGCGTGTTCATGCGCGACTGGCAACACGCTTATGCCGCTTTTGCCGAAGGCAATGTCCCCAGCTTGCCGCCGCTCGCTATCCAGTACAGCGACTATGCGGCCTGGCAACGGCAATGGTTCCAGGGCGAGGTGCTGCAACGGCAAATCGATTACTGGACAGCTCAGCTTAACGGCCTGCCCGAACTGCTGGAGCTGCCCACCGACAAACCGCGCCCGCCGCAGCAAAGTTACCAAGGCGCGCATTTTGCCCACAGCCTGTCGGCAACGCTGAGCCAGGCGGTCGGGCAATTCAGCGTGCAACAAGGCGCAACCTTGTTCATGACCTTATTGGCGGCCTTTGATGTGCTGTTGTCGCGCTATAGCCGCCAACAGGATATTTGCGTCGGCAGTCCGATCGCCAACCGCACCCATGCCCACACCGAGGATTTAATCGGCTTTTTTGCCAACACCTTGATATTGCGCGGCCAACTTGAGCCGCAACAAAGCTTCATCGACTTGTTGCAGGCCACCCGCAAAACCTGTTTGGACGCTTACGCCCACCAGGACATCCCGTTCGAGAGGCTGGTCGAAAAACTGCAACCCACGCGAAGCCTGAGCCATAGCCCGTTGTTCCAGGTCATGTTTGTGCTGCAAAACAACGAAATGAACGGGCTGGCCTTGCCCGGTTTGGACATCGCGGCGATGGAAATGGACTACCCTATCGCAAAATTCGACTTGACCCTGAATGTCGCCGAACAGGACGGGCAACTGCATTGTTCGTGGGAATACGCGACCGACTTGTTTGCGGGCGACACCATCGAACGCATGGCCGGGCATTTTGAAGTCTTGCTCAATGCCATCGTCGACAACCCGTACCAGGCCATCGGCAAGCTGCCGCTGCTGACCGGACAGGAAATCCTGCAATTGCAGGCCTGGAACGACACCGCGGCCGACTATCCCAAGGACCGGACCGTTGTCGGTTTGTTTGAACAGCAAGTGGCGGCAACGCCCGACAACCCGGCCCTGGTCTTTGACGGCCAGTCGCTGAGTTACCGCCAACTCAACGATAAAGCCAACCAATTGGCGCATTACCTGTTAAACCTGAAAACGGAAACCGGGGCAGCGTTATTGACCGCTAACCCGCTGATCGCGATTGCGGTCGAACGCTCGCCGGACATGATCGTCGGCCTGCTGGCTATCCTCAAGGCCGGCGGGGCTTATCTGCCGGTCGATCCCCATTACCCGGCCGTCCGCATCCGCCATATGCTGGAAGACAGCCAGGCCCCGCTGTTGTTGACCCAAAGCCGGTTGCAGGCCCAATTGCCGCTGGCTGAATTGAAACACGGCTGCCTGGCGCTGTGCCTGGACGAACTGGACGTCAGCGGTCAACCCGTTAAAGACTTGGCGGGAAAAAGCGGGCCGGAGGATTTGGCTTATGTGATTTATACCTCGGGTTCGACCGGGATGCCCAAAGGCGCCGGTGTTTTCCATCAAGGCCTTACCAACCTGGTCCATTGGTTTACCACTCAATTCCAGTTAAATAGCCGCGACCGCGTCCTTATCGTTTCGCCTTTTAGTTTTGATTTAACACAAAAAAATATTTTTGCCCCGCTAATCATCGGTGGACAACTGCACCTGCCCGCTTCAACGCATTACGACCCCGACCACCTGTGCCATCTTGTCGAACAACAAAAAATCACATGGCTTAATTGCGCGCCCAGTGCTTTTTATCCCCTCCTTGAACCTAATGACGCACATCGATTTCTTAAACTAGCGTCATTGCGCTACCTGTTCTTTGGCGGGGAAGCGATTGTATTTAGCCGCCTGAAAGCATGGCTGGATTTTAGCGATGGCCGAACCCAGCTGGTCAACGGCTATGGGCCGACTGAATGCACCGCCATTTGCGCCGCCTATCTATTAGACCATGATCGGGAAGCGCCAAGCAGTCGAACCCTACCGATCGGTAAGCCTATCTATAACTGTAAGGTTTTTATTTTAGACAAGAACCTTGCCTTGTTACCCATTGGAGTCCCTGGCGAACTGTGTATCGCCGGCATTGGAATAGGCAGCGGTTACCTCAACCGGCCTGAATTGACTGCCGAAAAATTCGTTGAAGTCGAATTGTTCGGAAAATCGGTACCCGTTTACCGAACCGGCGATTTGGCAAAATGGTTGCCGGACGGCAATCTTGAGTATTTAGGCCGCATCGACCACCAAATCAAACTGCGCGGTTTCCGCATTGAATTGGGCGAAATCGATGCGGTACTCGGCCAACATCCGGACATCCAACAAGTCGTGACCAACCTGTATGAGGGCGACGGCAATAAACGCATTGTCGCCTACCTGACCTCCGAACATGACGGCTTCAGCACCGAAGAATTACCGGGCTGGCTAAAGGCAAAACTGCCCAATTACATGGTTCCTAGCCATTTTCTACGCCTGGATGCCTTGCCGCTGACGCCTAACGGCAAGATTGACCGCAAGGCCTTGCCGGCTCCCGAGTTTCAGGCCTCAAGCGGCTTTAGCCAGTCAGCCACACCCGCCGAGGATTTGTTGGCGGCGTTATGGGCCGGTGTTCTCAAATGTGGAGTCATCGGTCGCCACGACAACTTCTTCGAACGGGGCGGGCATTCCTTGCTGGCGACCCAATTGATCGCCCGTATCCGGGAAAGCTTCCAGGTTGAATTGCCGATCCGGGCGGTGTTCGAATACCCGCAACTGTCGGACCTGGCGGAGGCCATTGATGCGGCCAGCGGCGGCATCCGCCTGCCCGCCATTGAGCCGCAAGCCGCCGATGCGCCCAAGCTATTGTCATTCGCCCAGCAACGGCTGTGGTTCCTGAACCAATTCGAGGACAACAATAGCGCGACCTATAACATGCCGTTGGCTTTGCGGCTGTCGGGGCAATTGGATGTAGAAGCCTTGCAACGGAGCCTGCACTGGCTGGTGGAACGCCATGCCGGCCTGAGCAGCTATTTCCCAAATTTTTCCGGACAGGCACAGGTACACGTCGGGCCGATTGAAGTCATGCGGATTCACGATTTAAGCCGGCTGGCAAGCGATCGGCAAGCACATGAAGTCCAACGCTTGGCTAATGCCGACGCCATCGCGCCTTTCGACCTGGAACAGGGACCGTTATTCCGGGCCGACCTGCTGCGGCTTGACGATGCCGAGGCGGTGCTGCTGCTGAACATGCACCACATCATCAGCGACGGCTGGTCGATGGGCGTGTTCATGCGCGACTGGCAACACGCCTATGCCGCTTTTGCCGGGGGCGACGAACCCGATTTGCCGCCTCTCGCTATCCAATACAGCGACTATGCGGCCTGGCAACGGCAATGGTTCCAGGGCGAGGTGCTGCAACGGCAAATCGATTACTGGACAGCCCAGCTTAACGGCCTGCCCGAACTGCTGGAGCTGCCCACTGACAAACTGCGGCCGCCGCAGCAAAGCTATCAAGGCGCGCATTTTGCCCACAGCCTGCCGCCAACGCTGAGCCAAGCGCTCGGGCAATTCAGCGTGCAACAAGGCGTGACCCTGTTCATGACCTTGTTGGCGGCTTTTGAGGTGCTGTTGTCGCGCTATAGCCGCCAACAGGATGTTTGTGTCGGCAGCCCGATCGCCAACCGCACCCACGCCCACACCGAGGATTTAATCGGCTTTTTTGTCAACACCCTGGTATTGCGCGGCCAAGTTGAGCCGCAACAAAGCTTCATCGACTTGTTGCAGGCCACCCGCAAAACCTGTTTGGACGCTTACGCCCACCAGGACATCCCGTTTGAGATGCTGGTCGAAACCTTGCAACCCACCCGCAGCCTGAGCCATAGCCCGCTGTTCCAGGTCATGTTTGTGCTGCAAAACAACGAAACGGCTCAATTGGCCCTGCCCGGTTTGGACATCGCGGCGATGGAAATGGACTACCCCATCGCCAAATTCGACCTGACCCTGAATGTCGCCGAACAGGACGGGCAACTGCATTGTGCCTGGGCATACGCGACCGACTTGTTTGCGGGCGACACCATAAAACGCATGACCGAACATTTTGAAGTGCTGCTCAATGCCATCGTCGACAACCCGCAACAGGCCATCGGCCAACTGCCGCTGTTGACCAGACAGGAAACCCGGCAATTGCAGGCCTGGAACGACACCGTAAGCGATTACCCGGAAGGCCAAACCATTATTGACCTGTTTGAACAGCAAGTGGAAGCAACGCCGGATCATATCGCCGTGGCCTTTGACGGCCGGTCGCTAAGCTACCGGCAACTGAATGAAAAGGCCAACCAATTGGCGCACTACCTGCTCGGCCTGAAAACGGAGACAGGGACGGCGTTATTAGCCGATAACCCGCTGATCGCGATTGCCGTTGAACGTTCGCCGGACATGATCGTCGGCCTGCTGGGCATTCTCAAGGCCGGCGGGGCCTATCTGCCGGTCGATCCCGATTACCCGGCCGCCCGCATCCGCCATATGCTGGAAGACAGCCAGGCAGTGTTGCTGTTGACCCAAAGCCATTTGCAGGCCCAATTGCCGTTGGCTGAATTGCAACAGGGTTGTGTGGCGCTGTGCCTGGATGAACTGGACATCAGCGCTCAGCCCGTTGAAAATTGGGCGGGAAAAAGCGGGCCGGAAGATTTGGCTTATGTCATTTATACCTCCGGTTCGACCGGGTTGCCGAAAGGGGTAATGATTGAAAATAAAGGCTTGGTCAATTTGGCATTGGCGCAAATTAACAGCTTCCAAATTGACGTAGGAAGCCGAATCCTGCAATTCGCCTCATTCAGTTTCGATGCGTCCATTTCCGAAATAACCACGGCTTTATTGGCTGGGGCCGGCTTATACCTGGTGGACAAAGAAACCCTGTTGGACACGGCCCGTTTTACCGAACTGATGATCCGTCAACAGATCAGCCATATCACCTTGCCGCCTTCTTTTTTAAGCAATTTGCCCGACCGGGCCATTGCCGGCTTAAAAACGCTGGCGGTGGCCGGAGAAGCCTGTCCGGCGGGATTGCCGCAAAAATGGGCCGATAGCGTCCGTTTTATCAATGCTTACGGGCCGACTGAAAACACCGTTTGCGCGAGCATGGCGCTGTGCCGGCCAGGAATGGACATTGTGCCTATCGGCCGGCCCATCGCCAACACCCGCATCTTTATCCTGGATGAGCAACAGCAAATCCAGCCTACCGGCATCCCAGGCGAACTGTGCATTGCCGGGGCAGGGCTTGCGCGAGGCTACCTGAACCGGCCCGAACTGACGGCCGGGAAATTCATCGAGATTGAACTGTTCGGCAAAACGGAACGCATCTATAAAACCGGCGATTTGGCAAGATGGCTGCCCGACGGCAACCTCGAATTCCTGGGTCGCATCGACCAGCAAATCAAGCTGCGCGGTTTCCGCATCGAATTGGGCGAAATCGAGGCGCTGCTGTGCCAATATCCCGGCGTCAACGAAGCCGTGGCAAACCTGTACGAAGCCGATGGCAACAAACGCATAGTCGCTTACCTGACCACGGATAACGGCAGTTTCAACACCGATGAACTGCGCGGCCGGCTAAAGGCCGGACTGCCCGATTACATGGTCCCCAGTCATTTCGTGATCATGGATAGCCTGCCGCTGACGCCGAACGGCAAGATCGACCGCAAGGCCTTGCCTGCGCCCGCGCGGAAATTGGAGATGCTGCCCGGCAATGATGACTATCCGGCCGCACAAACAGCAACCGAACAGGCTCTGGCCGAGGTTTGGCAAAACACCCTGAATGTAGGGCGCATCGGTAGACACGATAACTTTTTCGAACTTGGCGGGCATTCGCTATTGCTGACCCAATTAATCCACCGCATCGAAGCCAAACTGAAGGTGAAACCCGTCATGCGCGAGCTGTTTAGCGCCCCTACGCTCAGCGCCCAGGCCGCGTACCTTGATGCCTGTTTGCTGGCCCGGAAAAACGAGGGTACATCCGGCCAAACCATAGATTTTGCCGCCGAGAGCCGGCTCGACCCGGCGATTTTGCCGCCAACCGCCGACTTTGCCCTCAGCGCGGAAGATTTGCGTGCAGTGCTGATTACCGGGGCATCCGGATTTTTGGGCGCCTATCTGGTCGACGAACTGGCGCGGCAAACCACGGCGGAGCTTTATTGCCTGGTGCGCGCCGACGATGCGGACCATGGCCGCCAACGCTTGCAAAAAAACCTGGAACGGCATGGATTATGGCGGGAGAGCTTGGCGCCGCGCTTACATGCCGTGGCCGGCGATTTGGAACAGCCGCGCCTGGGGCTTTCCACGGCTGAATTTGATACCTTGGCGGAACAGGTAGATGCGATCTATCACAGCGGCGCGCACGATAATTTCCTTTACCCCTACGCCATGCTGAAAGCCGCCAATGTTGACGGCACTCATGAGCTGTTGCGCTTGGCTAGCCTGATCCGCACCAAACCCTTGCACTTTGTCTCGACCTTGTCAGTGGTTTCGCCGCAGGCCGAACAGGTTCGGGAAAACGATCCTTTGGAACTCCCGGAGCAAACCATCACCGGTTATGCCGGTTCCAAATGGGTGGCGGAGCAATTAGTGCAAGCCGCCAGTGGACGCGGTATGCCGGTCACCATTCATCGGCCCGCCCAAATCATCGCCATTTCAGAGACAGGCTTCAGCCATGTTGACGATGCCTGGTTCCGCCGCATTCTTAACGATATTCAACTGGGCGTCAGCCCCGATAACGGCGATGATGTTGAAAACTTAGTGCCGGTCGGTTTTGTCAGCCGGGCACTGGTTGATCTTTCGTTGCAACAGGCCTCGTTGGGGAAGGTTTTTCATTTAGCCAATCCCAACCCTACGCCAAGGTCCGTTTACCAAGAGGTTTTATGCAACATGGGTTATGCCATCGCGCCGCTGCCTTTCGCGCAATGGCTGCAACGGTTCACCGAAGCATCCAAAACCGTGCCCGACCTTGCTCTTGCTCCGCTGTTGCCATTGTTCAGCGGTCATAAAGCTGAAAATCACGAACCTGTCGAGCCGAGTGTGCAGCGTCACGTCGACTCCGGCAATGCGACAGCGGGACTGGCAAGCAGCGGGACCGTTTGCCCGATGGTCAATCACGAAGTGTTACGCGCTTATTTCGCTTATCTGATCGCTAAGGGCCACTTTCCGCCGCCGCAATAGATGCATTTACGCCCATCTGAGTGACAGGACTGTATGCTTTTGTCAGTCAGGTGGGAGTAAACGCCGGCCGATTACGGCATAGACAGCTACCAATGGACGGCTGGACAGGTCAGCGCATTAGCAAAGTAAAAATGTCAGGTTCCGGCGCATCATCGGGCGTTAGATATTGTTCCAATTGCACTTTAGAATTGAATCATCCTATAATCTAGCAAAAAGTGGTTTTCCATTTAAACGACTCAAGGACATGTGACCGATTAAGTAACAACGAGTTAATAGGGATACCCTCGCTTTCCCCTTAGCTTTACTGTTTTACATCGCTCAATTAAAGCGCTTACCTTTTCCACGCCAAACCGGCTAAAAAACCACCCTGAATTAATTATGATCGATCTTGCCATCATTTTGCTCTCTTATACCGGCGTCCGGCTTTACGAAGAACGAAAAAAAGCCAAAAAACTAAAAGAACTGCAAAAAACAGCCAATGAGCTGGAGCTTATCCCACCGGCAACCCAGTCTAAGCTGACGCCAAAAGAGCAGCAGCACCGTAATAATGTCATGAGCGGCGTCACCCTGGGCGCCGCGACCTTGCGCATGTTAAGCCCCAACCCCATATTTGCCCTGTTCGACATCGCCTCTTATACCTACACTATGTTCCCTTTCTACCGCCAGGTCGAAACCGCGGTAAAACAGCGCCTGATTAAAGAGCGTAAAGTCGACAGCTATTTACTGATGGGCTTGGGCAATCTGTTGCTGATAGGGACGGATCGCTATTTTACCGCCGCCCTGGGTTTGGGCTTGGCCTATATCGGCGAAACCATCGTTACCAAAGCAACAGACACGGCCCAGCAAAATCTTCACGACCACCTCTTCGAACAACTGTTCGATCCCAAACAAAAAGTCTGGATGATCCAGGACGGCGTTGAGTTGGAAGTCGCCCTGGAATCCGTCCAACAAGGCGATGTTTTGGTGGTAAAAGCAGGTGAAGCTATTCCTGTCGATGGCGTGGTGGTCGAGGGCATGGCCAGTGTCGACCAACATGCGTTTACCGGCGAATCCTATCCGGTGGAAAAAGGCGTTGGCGAAGCCGTTTTCGCTTCCACCTTGATGTTAACCGGCAAGCTCCAGGTCAGGGTTGAAACGTCCGGACGGGATACCGCCATTGGCAAATTGAGCGCTATTTTAGCCCAGGCCTTCCAGGGTAAAACCCAACTCCAATTGCGTGGCGAACAGTGGGCGGAAGCGGCTAACCTGCCTTTCCTGGCGCTAGCCGGCGCCGGCTTGGTTTTCTTCGGCCCGACCGGCGCGATGGTGATTCTTGGCGGCAACACCGTCCAGGCCATCCGCCTCCTGGCGCCCTTAGCCACCATCAACTACCAGACGGTGGCGTCCTCCGAACATATTTTGCTTAAACAAGGCCAACGCCTCGAACAAATCAGCAGTATCGATACCCTGCTGTTCGACAAAACCGGGACATTGACCGATGGCGCGTTGAATGTCAGCGCTATTCATGTCGTCCATGCCGGCTTCCAGGAAGCCGACATCCTCTTCTATGCCGCCTTGGCCGAACACCAACTGACCCACCCTATCGCTAAGGCCATTATGCAGCACGCCGCGTTGGCGGGTGTGGACGTCAACAACCTCGACGCCATGGAATACCGCCAGGGCTTTGGCATCGTGGTGCAATATAATGGCCGCACCATTCACGTCGGCAGCGCCCGCTTCATGGTCGCGGAAGGCATTGCCATCCCCGATTCGGCGCAAATTTTACAGACGGCCATCCATGAGCAAGGCCATTCCCTGGTGATGGTTGCCATTGATTCGGCCGTCGCGGGCATTATCGAATTGCAGGCGACGTTACGGCCCGAAGTACAAGCGGTTTTTAAAAGCCTCCGGGAACACGGCATTAAACATATCGGTATCGTTTCCGGCGACCATGTTGCCCCCACCCAAAAACTAGCCGAACAGCTAAACGTTGACAGCTACTTCGCCGAAGTATTGCCTGAAGATAAGGCCGGCATTGTTAAACAGTTCCAGGCCGAAGGGCGCAATGTTTGTTTTATCGGCGATGGCGTCAACGACACCATCGCCATGCGCCAGGCCGATTTGTCCGTTTCCTTGCGAGGCGCGACCACGCTGGCCATCGATGTGGCGGATATTATCCTCACCAATTCCGACCTTAACAGCCTGTGCGAACTGATGGTGCTGTCCGAGAAACTGGAAAACAACCTGAAGCGGGGGCTTTGGATTTGCTACACCGGCATGGGTATTGTGCTTGCCGGCACCGTCTTCTCTCATATTGGCGTGCTGACCTCCATGGGCGTCCATTTCGTGTTAGGCTCCGGGGCTATCGGCAACGCCATGTTGCCGTTACTGGAAATCAACAAGGAAAATGCCGGGGACACGCCGGGAAATCTCGATGCCGACAGCCAGCCATTAGCCGCCGAACCGGCCGTTCAAGCCCATGCCGAATCCGTCAAACCATTACTTACCTTGGTAAAATCGCCCAAGCGCAAAAAAGCAGCCTAACGTATGCCTGATTTAGCCCCCGCACTCGTTATCGCAGGTGCTGGCGCCACAGGCATTGCCTGTGCGCTGGCCGCCGCCCGGCAAAAAATCCCGGTGCTATTGCTGGAAAAATCGGCGCAGCTTGGCGGCACCGTAACCGGAGCCTTGATTCATACCTTGGGCGGCTTTTTTGATGACCGGGGCGATGCCCTTAATCCTGGGCTGTCGGCGGAACTGATTGAGCGACTCATTGAAGCCAGCCCTTTTACCTGCAAGCGGCGCATCGGTAAAACCTGGGTTTTAAACGTAGCCCCTGCTATTTATCAACAGGTTATTAGTAGCTGGCTTAACGAGTATCCCACTATTAAGGTCTGTTACCAGACCTGCATTAAGCATGCAGTCATTAATACCCAGCGTATTGATGCAGTCAGGGTGAACTGCAATAAGCAATCGAGCACGCTCAATACGCTGGCCGTCATCGACGCCACGGGTCGGGCCGACATCCTGCGCAGTATCGATTCGCGCTTGGTCTCTGAGGGTTCGGCGTTAGCCGGGCTGATCGTGCAACTGGGCGGCGTTAGCCTTGGTACTTTGGACTTCCCCAAAGGCCTCGCGCTATTACGGCATATCCGGAAGGCGACTGAAAATCATGAACTACCGCCGGAATGCGCTACGTTATGGCTTGATGGCGGTGTTTATCCCGAAGAAATTTATGTAAAATTCAGTTTGCCGGCAAACAATTACGACCACGCGCAGATGCTAACCGTGGTCGATCAACTTTTAGCCTTTCTTCAGGCACGACCTGGATTTGCCAAAGCCTTCATCAGTCGCCATGGCCAATTGGGTATTCGTGACGGGGGGCGCGTACACGGCGATTACACGCTCACCGAAGCCGATCTCAAACAAGGCCGACAGTTTGACGATGCCGTATGCCGCGCCGCTTGGCCCATTGAACATTGGCATCCGGAACACGGGGTCAGTCTCGATTACTTTCCACCCGGCCACAGCTATGAAATTCCTTTGAAAGCCCTCAAAGTCGGCGGGTTAAATAATTTTTTTGTGGCTGGAAAATGTTTTTCAGCGGAACCGCGCGCCCAAGCCTCGGCACGGGTGGTCGGAAGCTGCTGGGCAATGGGGGAAGGTTTGGTTAACGCGCACTTTGGAAAATCTTAAAATGACACTGAATTTGGCTGAAATTTTCTTTAAACAATCGGATTTAATGCCGGAACATCCGGCAATTCTTGGGCCGCACGAAGATACCTCAACCAGCTATGGGGCCTTGCGAAAAGAAATTGAAACCCTGGCGGAACAGCTACTGGCCGCAGGCATCCATTCAGGCATGAATGTTGGCCTGCACTATCCCGGCGGCCAAGCTTATATCGCCTTTACCTACGCACTTTGGGTGTGTGGGGCGTGCGTCACACCGATCCCGATGGAACTGGCAACAGAAGAAAAACAACTTATTTTCCAGCATATCGCTATTGACGCCGTCATCACCACGACCGACTGTCAGCTATTTGCCGCGCTTGCTCTCGGTGAAGCAATATCGTTAACGGAACAAGCCGGATTACTGAATCTTAACGCCTTGCGTACGCCCCCCGCAGAGTTGGCGGGACTGAATCCGGCCTTCATTCGCTTTACCTCGGGCACCACGGGCGAGGCCAAAGGCGTGATCCTCTCCCATGAAACCATCTTTGCCCGCATCCAGGCCGCTAATCAAGGATTGCACATCGATGCCAACGACCGTATTGTTTGGCTGTTATCCATGGCCTACCATTTTGCCGTGTCCATTGTCGCTTACCTTAGCTTTGGCGCCACCATCGTTTTGTGCAAGAACAGTTTCGGCAGCACGATTTTGCAGGCCGCCAGCCGGCATCAGGCCACCCTCATTTATGCGGCGCCCACGCATTACGAACTAATGAGTCACGACCGCAGCGATCAAACATTGTCGGGTATACGCTTGGCTATCGTCACCACCGCTTACCTCCGCCCCGACATTGCCGAGGCTTTTTACCAGCGCTTTGGCATCGCGCCGAATGAGACCTACGGCATTATTGAAGTGGGCCTGCCGGCGGTAAACTTGGACGCGCCCAAAGAGAAACGGGGCTCCGTCGGCAGATTATTACCCCGCTACGCCGTCAAACTTGACTCGCCAGATGAAAACGGCGTCGGCGAAATTATGCTCTTTGGCCCCGGCTTATTAGATGCTTATTACCAGCCGTGGAAATCGCGCGAAGTTATCCTCAACCAACACGGCGGTTGGTTGGCGACAGGCGATTTGGGCTTCATCGATGAGGACGGCTACCTGTTCATTGTCGGCCGCAGCAAAGAAATGATCAGCGTCGCCGGCATGAAGTTCTTTATCCACGAAGTCGAGACGGTCCTGGAACGTCATCCCGCGATCCAGGCCGCTTGCGTCTTTGCCGTTAAAGCGCGCCGCCTGGGCGAAACGCCGATGGCCCATGTCGTGCTGGCCGATAACCATGAGCCGCCCGATGAGGACCAACTCAAAGCCTACTGCGGCGAACATTTGGCCAGTTACAAAATCCCTGACCGGTTTCACTGGGTCGATAGCTTGGCCCGTACCGCCAGTGGCAAATTGATCCGCAATGCCGATAAATTATTAACCAGCCAACATACAAAAATACTATGAACCTACCCCAGCAGCTACGCGAACACATTATTAACCGCCACATTAAAGATAAAGCGCCGGAGGGTTTTAACGACGATTACAACCTGATCGATGGGGGCATCCTCGACTCCCTGGCCATCATGAATTTGATTGCCTGGCTGGAAAAGCATTATGCGATTGAGTTTGACGAAGGTGACATCGTCCTGGAAAACTTTAATTCCGTGAATGCCTTGGTTAATTTTGTGCAAAAAAAGCGCGCCGCTAGCGAAGAGCCTACCGATTAGGCTCAACGATTTTTAACGACATGAAAAAACCGCTGTCGGCCTATTCACCATGAAGCGCATGAAGATCATGAAGATCATGAAGAAAAGTATGCCTTTAATAGTTGCGGTATCTATAACATGCAATCAAGGCAATTTATACCCTTTTCTCGCCAAATAAACAGTCACCCGATTCGAACCGTTGCCTTGTTCTTCGCTAAAAGTCGTCATCCTGGGCAGCTCTTCACCGATTAAGGCAGGTAACTCTGTTTCAAATAGCAACATCTGCTCAGGATTGTCGACTTCCGCTTCAATCCGGCAGAGGCTTGCACGGCACTCGCTATTTATCAGCCTGACATCAGCCAAGGTCTCGGTATTCAAAAAGCGATCCTGAATCAAGCCGGCCATTTTGGGAGACCATGCCGAATCGATTGCTTCCGTATGAAAGTAGTCGACCAGCCTTGCAACAGCCTGCTCACGTTGTTGTCGATTGCTCTGTTCAATTTGCACCGTTGTCAATGCCTTTTTAAGCTGCGATCCGGCTTGCTCAAAATGGTTCGCCGATTTTTGGCTAGAACCAGCTATCTCGCTACGCAGCTCGCTTAATATGGCTTCAGTTCGATTGAGCCTGCCTTCCATGGCGATAACCGTTTCCTTAAGGCGTTCGATGTCGTTTTGGGCCTGGCGCATTTCCGGATTATCCAATGCAATCTTATCAACCTCCTCGGCATTGCCTGTCAAAGCGCGATCAATGGGCGCACCTGAATGAAACGCAACACCCAGAATAACAATCGCCAATGAACAAACGGCGATTAATACGTAGTTAAGCTTTTTCATCCAAAAACTGTCCATACCCGGTCAACATTAAAGGGGCTCATCCAAATAAATGCTTCTAACCGCAGAAAACTGCGGCAAACTACAACTAACGACATAATAGCCGCCCAAACTGCTGCTATTGACATCAAGATGCAAAGTGCTGCTGCCGGTCCCGCTGAAAAATAGCGTATGCGCCGCAACCGCACCGCCGTCGCTGGTACGGCTGGATAATGTACATTGCAGGCTGCTGGTTGCAGAAGCCGAGCGGTAAACGGCGACATGAACGACATCGGTGCCGGTGACATTGCTGTGATTATCCCTGACCAGCGGACAATTGACCGTTACGGCGCCGGTAGAAGAACTGTTTTGTGCGCCGGCGACTGACCTTGTAATTTTAGCGGCCTGGCTCGGGTCGCTGGCATGGCAAATTGTGCCGGGAAAAGTCATTACATCGGAAGCAAAGCCTGCTGGAGAAAATAATGTTGCCGCAGATAGCAGCAATCCCAAGTTTAAAATTTGTTTCGTTTTCATGGTGGTATCCTTCGAGAAAATTATTGAGTGTTTGGACAGAGTCAAATCCGTTTATGTTAAGACTGTTTTATTTGCATTCAATCTTAGTCACGCATCCCTTCGAGACGGTTGATAGTTTAGGACAGCAAGCACCCAAGCCGATGCGAAATAGTCACAGCATTAAAGTGACTTTTTTACATCTTCACAATCATCGGTGTTAAAAGACGCGGCTAATGCCTATACATACCCACGACCGAATCGTCTTGTTGAACAAGCCAAAAGCTTTGCCTGACTTACAGGTTTGTAACTATTCAGCCCCTTGCTGTAGGGCGTGCCGCGCGCGCCATCAACGGACCGGCACGTTATCCATGCGCCGGAGAAGGCGCGCACGGCACGCGTCAGGCAAGGCTCTGAACAGTTACACAGGTTTTGACTCAACCCGATCGATAGCCATTGGTATTCCCGGCAACCCAACGCTCATCTTCCGATAATAAGCGCTCTTTTTTCCAGAACGGCGCCCTGGACTTCAAGGCTTCCATGATGTAGCGGCTTGCATCGAAAGCATCGCCGCGATGGCATGTCCAGACGGCAACCAACACTATCGGTTCATTAGGCAGGATATCACCGACACGATGTATCACCAGGCAGTCAAGCACCTGCCATTGTTGCTGCGCTTCAACGACGATTGCTTCCAACTGCTTTTCAGTCATGCCGGGATAATGCTCCAACGTCATGCCTTTAACCGGATCGCCGTCGTTAAGATCACGCATCGTGCCGATAAAAATACTGGTCGCCCCCACTTTGCCGCCCATGATACCGGCCGAGTGCTGATACTTTTGAATTTCCAGCCAGGGATCAAAACCACCCGGCATAAGCATCACCGTCATCATCAGCCTCCCGTCACAGGCGGGAAAAACGCGACTTCATCACCGTCGCTAACAGGACTGTCCAGGTCCACATAATCCATATTGACCGCCGCCAGTATGTTAGCGGGCAACGGCTGCCCCGGATTGACGCGGCGCCATAGCTCACGGACGCTAATCGAGCCTGCAAAGTCCAAACTGTCTTCAGGGCGCCCAAGACTTTCTTTCAGGCTCGCAAAATAACGCACTTTAATTGACGCTTTAGTTGACATACCATTCACACCATTACGAAAACAGGGATAATACAAACGTGAACAACCCGGCAATCAGAAGAATGGAATACAGACGACACTGACATTATGATGGCTAAGATTTTACCTGTGTTTATCATAGTCATCTGCGTCCCATTGCCTTTGATAGCTGAGCAGTTACACTTAAGGCGATTTCCGGCGAAGAATATACCCAACTCGCTGGTCTTTTTGTCCATTTTCTGCGTTGTAAAAATAGTTACATA
>Ga0172373_10002090_pt1 | contig 31229 bp, 27 predicted proteins | sample Lak10m_2_FD_114546 | JGI IMG/M metagenome (GOLD analysis project Ga0172373, IMG submission 114546) | Freshwater microbial communities from Kabuno Bay, South-Kivu, Congo - kab_092012_10m | ecosystem: Environmental > Aquatic > Freshwater > Lake | place: Democratic Republic of the Congo...
GCATAAAATTGCCAATTTTCTGGCTTCCTGCCAAACAACAAGACTTTTGTATGCATTCGCCATATCAACTATTTAACAATAAACCCTATACCCTAAACACTATACTCTATACTAATGGGCGACGTAGCCGCTTACCAGTTCTTTTCCATTTTTGTTACAGCAACGTAGGCGATTATTCCGCTAGCAATACCTAAAAACATGCCTCCTATAATATCAGAGGGATAGTGCAAACCTGCCCCGATTCGTCCAATAGCTACTACAATTGCCAGTAGAAAAAGCAAAGTCCCGAGCCTTTTGTGGCCATAAAGAAATGTACTGGTGGCAATAGCAAAGACAATATAGGTATGAGCCGAGGGAAATGACGAGCCATCAACACGAAGTCCCTGGGTTATCGGAGTTAGAATATCCGCATGAGAAATAAACGGACGAGGCCGTCGCCAGATGGCAAAAATTAGCAGATCAAATCCACCGGCAAGACCCATTGCGAAGAGAGAACAAAGAAAAGCGGTGATCTTTTTCTTCCAAATAAGATAAGTAAAAGAGAGGAAGAAAAACACAATCCCATATTTAGCAAAGAAGAGATAAAAGCCGTTGACCAAGTGGTGGCCATGAATGGTACTATGCACTATTTTATACAAGCCAAAGTCATAATCTCTGATTTTATTTAAAAAAGCTTCCATGACCTTATTATACCAGGAAGCAATAAATTATGTGAGCTCTATTCAATAAAATTAAAGGTTATTTTTTAAATTAAAAAAACTTACTCCTCCTGCTCGCTCTCCCATATCATTTGGTATACCGGGGCGGTTTCAGGTTTGTTTGTTTCTAATGAACTTGAAATTCTCGCCTTGATTTGGGCAATTTTATCCTCGCCATCGTTGATGGCGATATTAATGTCCGGATCGTTGATTTTGCTAATGGCAATTTTTTTCATAAATTAAGGTAGTATATCAATTATGCCACAATTTGTCAAGGGGTAAAGCATCTTTTACTCCTTAAAACACAAGGTGGACGGGCCTAATTTCTCAGGCCCGTCCACCGGTTCCAATACACTTAAATACAGCCAATCACCTTACATACTCTGTTGCCCCAACCACTCCGTCAACTCCCGTATAATCCGCTTGTAGCCACCTTGCTGTTGCAGATGCTTGATAGTCAAAGCAGCATCATATATAGCATTCCAATTCTTATCCGGCCAGAACTTATTCATTAAAAGTGGCACACCGACACAAAACAAAGCTATCAGACAGAGAATACCCACTACTAAACATATGCTGCCTAATCCGTATGCCGTGTCAGTTGCAAATACATACCCAATCCCAATCGCAGCCAAACACAAGAGAATAACCGAAACAAATACTACTCCCAGTCCCACAGTATTAGCAGATTCTTCTTCTTTTTTTCGAAGAATATATCTATCGGCCGTTTCATTCAAATCTCCATGCGTGTTAATTGCCTGTCTCGCTAGGTTCATCAGCTGGCTACTCAATTGGTTAGGGAAAATATTGAGTAGCTCGAATACATCCTGTGTTTCCGCTGTAAATTTCTGCTGTGTCTCAATTTCTCTAATGAACACGCCTAACTGCCTCCCAGTTTCCTTGAGTTTATTCGTATATATTAAACAAATTTCCAAATTATTAGCTGGCTGCTTACTAAGCCATGCTGCTTTTTCCCCCATAGACTTCAACTCTTGAATCTGAGGTAATAACCTCCGGCGCTCTCTCTCCAAACGCGCGGAAAGCAATGCGTCCACCTGCTCCCTGGTCGAGTTAAAGTTCTCCTCGTGTTTCGCCAGATACCAGAACCTCGGATCGACATTGACCACCGTTTCCAGGCTCAGTAGCGCTCCTTGTACATCCCCGGATACCGCCAGATACTGGGCCAGGTCATATTGTGCGATTGGATAGTTTGGACTTGCTGTGACCGCTTTCTCCGCCAGGGCGATTGCCCCGGTCAGATCATCGTTCACGAACTTAATCCGTGCCATCATTCGATACGTCTGGCTGAGGTAGTCAAAGCCTTCCTAGCTCTTTGCTGATACCAGCACGCTCTCTGTGAGGTAGCGCATAGCCTCGTCATAGTTCCCCGAAGAGAGATATAACTCGGCAAAACTCACCAGGATGAAGTACCGAAGTGCAGGCGAACAGTTGACCGATAAAGCCTCCTTGAAGCGAGCTTCCGCGCTTTGGAACTGGGCCAAGAGCTCATCTTTGCCCAGAACCTGCGACGCAACTCTCTCCTGCCAGATGCCTTTCAGGGCAACTGCTTGGTCAAGAAGCTCCTTGGCCCGGAGCTCACTCTCGGTGCGTTGCTGGGAGGCGATTGTTTCGAGCAGATCATGCTGCCGTTCGAAATCGCCGTGAAGCAACTGTACTCCCCACTCCAACCGCGAAGAGAGATGGTCGATCTTTGCTGACAGCATATCCATCAGATCAGCCATATTTTGGGCATTTCGCCCCTCAAGTGAATCGATAGCTTTGGCCAACTCCCCGAAGTTCTCAGGGGTTTGTCTAAGCTTTTGCGAAATATTTCGCAAAAGAACAGTCTGCTCCAGATCCGGATACCAGACATTCGGATATAGAGCGCCGCTGACAAAGTCTTTCTTGGCAGCATTCCACACTTTGATCACCCCCGTTAATTCAGGCTGTATTCAGTTGTAAACGAGCTGTGCCTGTGTTATAGCCCAAAAGGCAATTATGTCAATGAGATTTAGGTTTAAATTGGCGGGAGGGCATTTTTTTGCTAAAATAATCTTATGCAACCAACTCACTCTATTTTGCTTGGTATTGTGCAGGGCATCGCCGAATTCTTACCAATCTCATCTTCAGCCCACCTCGTGCTTGTCCCCTATGCTTTTAGCTGGGATTACCAAGGCCTTTATTTTGATGTGGCCCTCCACCTCGGCACCGTCTTGGCAATCGCCTGCTATTTCTTTAAAGATTGGGTAGAAATTATTAAGATGGGAGTTAAGAGTATAGCGTTTAGAGATAGCAAAAAAGAAAGATCCATTTCGCTTGACTCTACACACTCCACACTAAACTATCCCCCCAATTTACTGTGGCAAATATTGGTTGCTTCCATCCCAGCAGCGATCATTGGCTACCTCATCAATGACTACGTCGAAAAGTTATTTCACTCCCCAATATTGCTCAGTATCAATCTTGTTGTATTTGGTATTCTCCTCTACCTGGCCGATAAATTTTCTAAGCGAGACCTTTCAATTAAAAATATCGGATATAAAAAATCATTTTTAGTTGGATTTGCCCAAAGTCTCGCCTTAATTCCTGGTGTATCAAGATCAGGCATCACCATGATCGCCAGCCGTTTTGCTGGACTTAATCGTGAATCCAGCGCTAGATTTTCTTTTTTGATCGGCGCCCCGGCAATGCTCGGAGCATTTTTACTTGAATTAACCAAGGTGCCTTTATCTCGGTTAGACCTGCCCTTTTATTTAGGCACATTGAGCGCCTTTGTTGCTGGACTTTTGGCTATTAAATTTCTCTTAAACTATCTTCAGCGCTCAAACTACAGTGTCTTCGTCTGGTATCGCTTTGCGCTCGCGGCGACCATCATAATTTTATTCTTTAGCCGATGAAAAATATCTTCCCGTCGAAGCCATTCAAGATTTTACTTTTAATTCTTATCGCCGTTTTTGCGTTAAATCTAATTTCCAAGCCTTTTAAGATCAAGGGCTCCAACAAATATCTCCAATCCGGCGACCGACTTTTAAGCGAGATGCACTATACTAAGGCTGATTTTGAGTATCAAAAAGCCCTTTTTCTCAACCCTAAAAACGAACAGGCCCAAAAACATCAGAAGATAGCACAAGAATCAGAAACCGACATTAATAAATTAAGTAATTCCGAAGTTGATCTTGCGCCTGGTTCAAAAGACCTTTTTAAAAAAGCCACGGCATTTCCTAAAAACGAGAAATCGGCGGTAATTTTGGCAAAGAGCTTAATAGAACAAGGACAATATCAGCTAGCGATACTTCCAGCTAAGACTGCTATTGAAATGGACCAAAACTATCGCGATGCCTGGCTCTATGTCGGCATCGCCAGCTTAAAATGCTCTGAGTTGTGCGAACTTTCTATCGATGCCAAAAACTTTTATAAGGACCAAGCTCGCAACTCTCTAGATAAAGCTCTGCGCCTCGATCCAGACTTCGAGCCAACCAAACAATTTCTGCAACTAGCCAGAGCAAGTTAGTTGCAATAAGAAGCCGTTGGTTATATGATATTTGTGTATCTTTGTAAAAATTAGGTCTCTCGGAGGGGAAATGACAAAATTTATTAGCTGGCTATTAATATGCGGCGTCTTATTTGGATTTTGGATTCAACCAGAAAAAACCTTTGCTTCAGCCAAACTAAAATACCCTGCCCCCAAAATACTCGATGTCAAATATGAACTTCGAGATGAAACTGCTGTTGAAAAGGCCGAGGATGGCAGCACTGTTGTCGTCTCCGGCTTAGTCACGGTCATAAACTATATCCATATGTATCGAGCGTCATTTGATTCGGCTACCAAGGAATTAATTGAGACTGATCCTGACAGTGATCCCGACGACGAGTCCAACCACACCGATGGCACTTGGCCGGTCTCTTGCGAGGATGATGCCACGATCGCCGACTGTCCTTTCTCTGGTTATTACGAAATGGAGGACGTCTATGTTGTTTTGAAATGGACAGACCGCAACGGCCAGCTTGGTCTTTTTCACCGTATAGATGGAGTTGGCAGAGATACTTTAACTCAAAATGGCGGTAACCCTGAAGAGACAATCAATTTATACGAACTCACCGACGAATACTACGAATGCCCAGGCGTATCAGGCAACGGCTGTGCCGGCTCCTGGAATAACCCTGATACTTTTGCCGATAATTATAGCCAGGGCAAATTTACCAAAATTGGTGATGATCTATCCGGCTCATTGCTCCGGGTTGAGCAAATTAAAGACGAAAGATTTAATTACGAACGGGTGGTTAGTTCGATTGACAATAAACTTTGTCAATCAAGCTATACTCCCCATCTCGAAGGAACAAACTCCGACGATAAGAAAGTGAACTTGAATGTCTGCGAAAATAAGGATGAATTTGCCAGTTTTAAGACCCAAAGCATAGTCAACCAAAAAAACAATAAGTTAAGGCGAGGCTTTATCGATGCCTTCAACCGTGATTGGGGCAGCTATATTTATGTCAAAGATGCCGATGGTGGTAATTCTGACTGGATTAACTATTACATTCGAGACATCAATCTCTTTTTGCATACTGGGACAGGCTTAAGCATTCCAAGCTGGCCCAAGGATCCAAACTCACAAAATTCCTATACAATTCCCAATATTAAACTAACCGACCTTGCTTCTCTGCAACCGATTGTTGATTACTGCAACCAGACAAAGCCGGCCAACGAAGCGGATATGACTACAGCCTCCCAGTTAGTCCAGCCCGTGTCTCAAATGTCTGCTTTTGGCTCAAACCCTAGAGAGAGAATCAAAAATTTTGCTGTCCAGCTCATGGAGGGCCCGACAACCGACCTTCTCAAGGTCTATCAGCAAGCTTCTGAAACAAACCATGACATGCCAACCAATTCGCCCATGCTAGATCGGTTAAAAGATCCCGCCTTTATCAATCAAATAGTTCCGGACGAGATCGACGACAAAGAGCTTTACCAGAAGTTTTATATGGAGGGCTATGAAGGCGGCGGCACCTATCCCGATCGTTATCCTCGCTTGTCTTATATCAACGAACTTAGGGATTTCTACCTGCAGGCAACCCATACAATCACCAAGGAATCATTCAAAGTTTCAGAGCTGACCAAATTAGATGACATAGTCCAGGAGGACGAGTCGGTCATGCAACAAAAAGCTGATTTTGATAAAGCTGCCGGCACGATGTTATCCATCTTAGCTGCCCCTGTTGGCGCTGCTGTTGGCTATGCTGCCATCCAGGTAGCAGGTGCCATAATTACAACTATGGCAGCGGCCGGTCTTACTACTCTTACTGCTTCTGCCGCGACTGGACCTGGTGTTATCGTCGGTGTCGCAGTGGCTGTAGTCTGCTTTGCTATAGCTGGCATACTCTTATGGAAAGCCCATGACGAACAAAAGAAGGCCGAGGAACAATACAATGGCTATTTAAACGCATACCTTAGGATTCTACTAACCGAATTTTATGTCTGGCAAAACACACTGTACAGAAAGTGCATCGATGCTAAAGCTCCAACTGATGCTGCCACTCAAAATCATTTAGCTAAGGCTCTTTATAGCAAAGAGTCGCTCAGAGCAGTCAATGAAATGGCTCAGGATGTTAGCGCTGACGAACAGAAAGCTCGACAAATTGGCGAGAAGTTGGCCAATCAAATTTTCCAGGATAAACTCTGCGGTAGCTCTACCACAGCCGGCGATAGCTGGAGGACAGATATTTTTGCTTCCATGGTTTGTTCTACCGGTCTACTATTGTCTCGCTCAAAGTATTCAGTTGAAGGCTTGATTAACACTCTGCTTCGCGCAGTCAATAGCTGGCGAGACGGTGCGCTCGGAATCGATGACGATGAAGATGACACTGATACGCCCTGATAATTTGTGAATTGATGTTTAATAAAATAAAAATTTTTCTTACCAAAAACAGATACGGGGTATATTTATTGCCTTCATTATTTTTTGTTGCCTTTCTTGTACTTATACTTCTCCCGGAAACTGCTTTTGCGGCTAGAGTTCAATGGAGCTTTTCTGAAGAGAAACGAATGGAATACTTGCCATATGTCCTAAATGTTGACAAGAGCACCATTCGGGCAGTCTGGGGCTATTTTATGCACCTGACTAATATCATTCTTATAGTTATGGTAGTAGTTGTGGCTTTTTCGGAGATGTTGCATCTTCAAATCGATACCTATGGACTTAAAAAAATCCTGCCCACCTTTCTGTTGGGCGTTTTAGCCGCTAATTTTAGTTTTATTATTTGTCGGTTGATTATTGACGTTGGCAATGCGGCCAATCTTCTTTTTCTTCATGAGATCAATAACGCTGTCTGGGGATCGAATATGGATTTCTTATCCGCTTTTAATCCAAGTTACAAACAGAGTGCTGACGGAGCTACAATGATCTGGATCGGCGTTATGGGTTTTTTTGATTTTTTGTTTGCAATCGCTGTCGCCATCCTTAAACTCTACATATCGTTTGTTTTATTGGCCAGAGATTGGGTGATTTTGGCCCTTGTTGCCGTCTCGCCGGGTGCTTTTATTGCTCTTGCCTTCCCTCCGACCAAACAGTACTTTGGCAAATGGTGGAGCATGATTCTAAAATGGACTTTTATGCCTGTTGCTATCAATGCAATAATCTGGTTTGCAGCAATTATATCTCATATCTTTTCAAACGTTTTGGTTAATTTCTTTATTTACCTTGGCGCTCTTTACTTGGCCTCCAAGGTACCAACTCAAATGGGTGGAGGAATAATGCAGCGCTGGACCGGCTTGTTGAAGGCTCCCTCTCGCTGGCTCGCAGGTTGGGGTCAGCGTCGAGCTGATAGAAACCCAACACTGGCTGGTATTGCTAAAACTGCTAGTAATGTCCTAAGCCCCGATCGAATAATAAAAGGGGTTCAGGATAGATTTAATCCTTCTGGAAGCACAGGTGGAGGTGGAGGCGGCAAAGGCGAGCAAGACATGGATAACTCTCCAATAGTAGCAGCCGCAAGAGGCAGAGAGGCCCAAGAAAAATATTATACCGACCAGGCCGAAGCTCAAGCTTCAAAGGCGACAGACCGTGAGGTCGCCGAAAAACATCAGAGTGAGTTCTACGGCGATACCGAGGGGAAAAATTTTGGCGATCCCGGCTATGGCCATGGCGGAGCAATGTACAAATTAGCTACCAATACTAAAAGCAAAACTAACGAAGAAGCAGTTGAGAGAATGGCAGCTCATGCTGGCTATTATACCGAGAAAAAGGATAAAGGCGGCAATGTAGTCAAAGATAAGAAAACCGGTAAACCGGTAATGGTCGGCGATAGCCAAAAGATGCGTGAGGAAATTAGGAGGATGGACCCCAAAGCAGTTGAGGCTGCCCGGAAATGGATGGATTCTGCCTCTGCCGGGGAGATCGCTGATGGTTTAGGCACCTCAATCAAAGACGCAGCTCAAATGAAAGTAACTACTCAGAATTTTATGAAGAGAAAAGGTGCTGTCGATGCAGCGCAGAAGAAAGACGCCCAGACAAAATCGCAATCAGACACATCCCAGGCCCAAGGTCAAGGGGCGGCCACCACTGGCACAGAGGGGGCTGAAGATAAGGAGCAGTTTGGTAACAACGGCCAAGGACAAGGAGCCGAAGCTGCTGATATGGAAAGTGAATTAGAAAGAAGAAGGGCACAAGGCGCCCCGGACTGGGACGAATTATCTCCTGAGGAAGTTGAAAAGTGGAAAAAAGAACATCCAAACGAGGCAACCCCAGTAGATGGCGGAACTAACCAAACAGAAGCCCCCAAGCCGGAAACAGCCTCTGAACCCGAAACTTCGGAGCCAAATACCCAAGACAATGGCGGGGCCGAAAAACCTGCCGGAGACAAAAAAGAAGAAGCGCCAACAGTTGTTGTTGAGGCTGATCATGTTGATCTTGAAGCTAACAACCTTGACGAAACTAAACCCCAAGAGCCTCCAGTTCCCCCACTTTCAGATGACGCCACACAGCCTGGAGACATGGAAGGCTTAGACGAGGTAGCTGTAGAAGCCTCGGCAGTACCTGAGGGCACACCTCCAGCTTCGTCACTGCCATCTGATGTCGATGCGGGTACCGCACCTGTTCCTGTCTCCGATTTGGAAACCCCCGAGGTCTTAAAAGAAGCTCAGGGCGGCCCAGCTGTTCAAGAAGCAGTGCCAACAGCCGGAGAACAAAAAGAGCCTTCAGCAGAACCAGGGCCAAATGAACAAACTGCGGCATCGGTCATTATTAATACCGATCAAGCTAACGTCGATTCTGAGGCAGTCCATGTGGCAGAAAAATTAAAGGAATCCGGCCCTTCACAGCCAGAAGCGAAAGACCAGGAAATAACAGTGAATACCGAGACAGCTGCCACGCCAGAGGAAGGCGGGATTGGCGAGTCAGTTGAAACATCTGGTACAGACCAGGGTGCGCCTACTCCTATTGCTACCGACATGAGTAAAATCGAAGAAGTTACAAGCGAAGCTCCAGCAGGTATCTCAGCAGCAGAACCAGCCACACCCGAATCAGCAGCAACACCTACCCAAGACACAGCAAAAGAGCCCGAGCCCCCAGCTCAAACAGTATCTGGTGGGACAGTTATTGTTAATGCCAATGAAGCTCAGATTAAACCGAACTCTACAGAAGTTAAAGTTCCCTCGATGGCGCAAGGGGAAGAGGCTGCTGCAACAGCCGAAACAACGGCAGGCGAAACAATCACAACACCAGAGGAAGGCACCTTCGCGCCGAAAGCCCCTGTTGTTGCTGAGCCTGGCGGCGCCTTACCAAACGGAGCAGAATCCGCTCAAATTGCCCCTGGCATAGCCCTAGAAGAGAAAGTTCCTGAAGCGATAGAGACTCCTATTGAAGCAGAAATGACCGAGGCCGCCGAAGAGATGGAAGCAGAAGAGGCCGAACAACCAGGAGGCGAAGAAGCACCAGAACAACAAGAACAGGCCGGCGGAGAAGACAAAGAAGATGAAGAGACCGACACAGATAAGCTACTTAAGGTACTTAAAAAGATTAATGGTTCTATCGCCGCCTCTGCCAACCTCAATGAGCAAACACTGCTTCGAACCGTCACACCGGAGATTGTTAACTCTGTCAAAGCTCACCAAGCTACCTCTAAAAATATCGCCAGTTCAATGAAAGATCCTAGATTGCAAAAGAGAATTGGGACTATCTATGCCAGAGCCCTGAAACAGCTCAATCGCAGTCATCCCGAGAGTGTTGTCGTCTCAAATATCAAGAAAGCCGCAACAGCGCCAGGGCCCATTACTGAAAAGGCACCAAATCCAGCTAGTGGCCAGGCAGCCCAAGGCGCCGGTGGCTCAGACCAGATTGGCAATGCTATTCCGAGAGCCCAACAGCAGGCTCAACCAGCCGATAATAACGCTCCGGTCATAAATCGACCGGAAATAAAAATAACGCCGCAAATGACCGGACAACCCAAATCAACAATACAAACACCACTTCCACCTAAGCCTCCGATTCCGAACAATCGCAATATTCCCCCATCAGCGCCAAATGGATTATAATTAATTTAGTTTAAACAAAGGAAAGATATGCCACAGCCACCAATGCCGGGCTCTACCAGCCTCCCCAGAGAATCAAAAGGTTTTTGGGGGCAATTGGGTGCCAAATTTATAAGGATTAAAGAGTGGGGAGCAAAACTTCCCAGAGATCCAGAGGCACAAGGAGAACTTATAAAACTAGTCGCCTATTTGATGCGTCCTGATTTGATAGCTGGCGATTTTCAAAAACGCTTTGAGACTGGCGGCGCTGCTGGCGACAAAACTATTAGAAAAGGTGAACTCAGTAAACTTATTCGTGGAGGTAAAGAAATTGAGAATGAGTTGGACGAGAAGGAAAAGGGCGAGGCTGAGGGGCTGGTTGAAGAAGTCTTAATCCAAGAACACATTAAAGATCTAATGGGAGCCATTGATATACTTGCAAAGGTAGATTCTGAAAAAAATACCTTTGGTAAACGATCACTCCAAGAGATATTTGCTTATACTGGCTTAACAGATGCTGATGTAACAGGGGATAGCTTTACAGGCTCAAAACGAATAGAGGAATATATGCGATCTGTAATGATTATTCCTCCAGACAAGAATATTCTTCAAGCAATAAGAACGTGGATTAACAATAATGATTCCTCAGATATTGCCGATGCTCTTCGAATTCCGCTTAAAAAGGCTGCTCAGATTAGGGCCAGATCACAACAGTTCTTGCGAAGAGCTCGACAAAAGGTAGACGATGCGTTTAAACAACTGAATGGGGGGGCAGCAGGACCATGGGATAATTGGAGACCGGTAGGCGCTACCACCAAGACGGCTCCACCAATTTCTGGTGGCCCCGTACCACTACCTGACAGCAGTCCAGACGAGCCTGATGCAGCTGATAGCACAAATGGCACCATCGATTCAGAGCAAACAGCAGATGGCTCAGCAGAGTCAGATGAAACTGTAGAACCAACAGTGGAAGCTGAAGCAGACGCAGAGGGTCAGCCCGAACCTGAGTCCCAATTCTCCGATGATTTTAAAAATGCCCACAAAGAAGACATTGCGGAGATGCGAGCTGAAGGACTCAAAGAATCAAATGTTGATCTAATTCTCTTAAACCTGATCACCCGTATTGAAAATCATGGAGTTCTAGATTCGGTTTATTTAGATGGCGCCAGAAAGTTTCTTCAAGAAAATCAACCGGAGTCCTTGGAGAATTTTGAGCAAACTGTCGCCTTCTTAGAAATGGCTCAGAACGTTCTGATCAGTGGACGAAAACAGATTGAGAATATAGCCGAGAATAGCAATGCAGAACAAGAGACCGTCGACAGAGCAAAGCGAAATTTTAAAAAAGTTATTTTAAGCGTAGCAAAGGGCGTCCAATTGGGCCATGCTACTGCTGCCGATGCCAAATATCTCTTGAAGGGTATTTGTATTGTTTCCCCGCATAACGATCTTGGGGATAAAGATATTATTGCTGAGTATGGCCGAATCCGCGAATACAGCGGCTATGACGCCGCTATGGCTTACAACTGCAAAGACGGTCGAGTCGCTATAAGCTGGGAATACCTCACTGGCGAAGAAACCAATATTATTCATAGCACAGCCCATGAGGTTTACGGCCATGGTGTTGCCCGGGCTTATGTTAACAAGCGGGTTGTTGCTGAATGCAAGAAAAATCCAGAGCAAAGACAGATAAAAATTTCTCCTGAAGTTGAGGCCATGATTAATTTTGCCCGAGAATTAATGGCCAATGGCAATCGAGAGGGTTTTCCTCTAACGCGCCATCTTGAACAGAATGTCATCAAAACTCCTGATGAGTTGCGCCAAGAATACAACAGCCTACCAGCTAAACAAAAGGAACTCTATCCGGATTTTGAAAGCTTCTATGCTGCCAGGGAATTATCAATGATTGATGAGTTCTCGGCTGAATATCTATCTCTCTACTACGAATGTGATGGATCGCCCGAGCAGTTTGTTTTCAAGGTCCTAGAAGCTTCCGATCCTGTTTATATCGAGAGATATTTTGGCGTTTCTGTAACCCAAGTCGAGGCATATCTCCGAGAGATTGATCCAAAAACCGGCCAGCCCTTAAGAGATGATTTGGAGACTCCGCCTTTTGCCGCCAAAGCTGGACGTTTCCTTGAATTTCTTAAAACCACCTACGGTTTTGCCGGGTCCTTGGCCAAAGGCTCAAAGGGCCAGATACAAGCTCTGGTTGAACAAGCCAATCTTGCTGAAGACGAACAACTTGCATCCGATGATTTCGGCAAAGACCATCCTGATACAAGAACCGATGTTTATGCAGCAGCGGCCGGTCCGTTCGGCGCTTTCCTTTCCGAACTAACCGGGGCAAAATTGATGCCTAATTCAACTACCAAAAAATAATAGAGCTCAATGTTTAAACCAAACCCCTTATCACCAATAAACGACCCTGCGGATCCGCGTGTTCGCAATCCTGAAAACAACAGTTTAGTTAGCCGTCCCATAAAACCGAAATCTAGCCCCGTAGGAGGAGCGAGCGAGCCTTATGGGCAGGATTTGAATAATTACATACCCAAGCCTCCTGTTCCACAACCAGAGACAGAAATGGATCCGGGAATAGATGAACCGGGGCAATCTCCCCCACCTCAGGCTGGACAACCGAAAGAAAGCGCTCTTTCACGTTTCCGTAATTTTTTTAAAAACCGTAAGAAGAAGAAAAATCCCGCTCAAAAAATTAAAGAGGCAGTTGACAAGAACAGAAAAAGAGCTCAGAAGCTTGGTAAAGTTCTCCGATGGCTTTGGCGATTATTTTCGATTATTGTCGATTTAGCAATTCATTATTGGTATGTAACCCTGACGCTTCTTTTTGTTGCCGTAATTTTTCTTTTGGTGAGACGGATTATCGATACCGTTACTAACGACAATAAATCCGGCTCGGGCACAAGCCAGGACGGTACTATTTCCTATGAGATTAAACCGGCTGCCGCCAACGGCGAAAACGGCTGGTATACCCAACTTCCGACCATCAACCTCAACTCAGACAAAAGCGTTTATTATTATTTTAACAAAAGTTCTAATGTCAAGACTTACGACGGTAAAGTCGTTGTCCCAGAGGGAGACAATACGCTATTTTACTATACCTCGGCTGATTCAGTTTCTAGTCTCAAATTAAAGGTAGACCTTGCTCCCCCATCAAACCCTAACAAGTTTATCGAGAATATGGATGACGATCTGGTTGATAAGGATAAAACCTGTACCAAGAAATTAAAATACAAATGGGACAAATCAGCTGATGGTGTCAGCGGCTTAGCTGGTTACGTCATGTTTGTAATGAAGGAGATAGATCCCGATTCCCACAAGCTTGAAATGGCCATCGATAAATTTAAGGTTCCACCCAGCAGAACAAACTACGAGTTAACTGACAAACAGGCAGCTTATCTCGATGACGGAAAGTATTTTGGAGCTCTAACTGCCAAAGACATGGCCGGCAACGAAACAAAGGTTAATTATTCGACTGGGATCGAAATTATTACGACAGGGCCCGAGAATCCCAAGGTCGTCATAAATGATGGGGCCGAGAGAACTGCTGATGTTAATGTGAAATTAAAACTATCAGTAGATGTCGATGACGAATTTAAACCGGTTAGGATGAAAATCACTAATCACAAGGAGGATTTAGAAGATCCCGAAGATGCCGATGAGGATGACGCCGGAACTCCGGATACCGGAGGCGATAGTGATAGTGATAGCGATAGCGAAGCTAAATTAAATATTACAAATAAAGCTTTGGCCGCTGATGACAGCGATGAAGCCGCCGATACAGACCCCGATGCCGACACCAGTGAAGACGACGAAGTTACGGGCGATACCGGCAGCGATAGCGATGAATATGAGGATGACACCAAAAACTGGCCCGAGTTTGCAGAGGAGGTTGATTGGGTTCTGGACTCTTCCGAAGGAGATGGTTTTAAAAAAGTATATGTCCAGTTTGCCGATAAATGCGGGAATAAATCTCATGTCACCTACGATGAAATTTTTCTTGATAACACCCCGCCGCAAGATCTTCAGTTCCAGATCAATTCAAACGCGGAAAGAACAAGTGATAAAAACGTAACCTTGGGAATTCGCGCTAGCGATGATTGGACGCCAATCAAGATGATGATCTCCAATAACAGCAGCTTTGATGGCAATATCAACACTACGACTGATTGGATTGATTTTGTTAACGTCTATAGCTGGCAATTAACAGATGGCGATGGCCCAAAGACTGTTTATATTAAATATAAAGACGGCGGCGATAATACAACCGAGCCAATTTCCGATGATATAATATTAGACACCACGGGGCCGACTGGCGCAATTGCCATCAATAATGGGGCTGGCGAAACCAGTTCTGTTAGCATTCGCTTGTTCTTAAGCTACAGCGATCCCTGGACCCCAATCATGATGAAGGTTTCCAACAACCTTGCTTTTAACCCGAGTGTTAGCAATACAACAGACTGGATGCCGGCAATGCCAGTCTTTAATTGGGGCTTTAGTAATAATATTGCCGGGAACAAAAGGGTTTTTATTCAATTCAGGGATGGCGGCGGTAATCTTTCGCAAATTTATTTTGATGATATTACTTATACTCCCCCTCCCCCTCCCCCAGATGATGGCGGATAAAATTAATGGTTGCTTTTTAACCTGATTGCTTTAAAATGAAAAGAAGGAATGGAGGGGTTTGAGGTTTAAGGTCCCGCAAAACATAGATATGCAGGATCGTGTTATCGGTCCTTTGACGATGATCCAGTTTGTCCAACTGATTGTCGGTTTTGCTGTTTGCTATGTTATTTTTAATGCCATTCCTCGACCACTCTCCTACTTTGTTATGATTCCAGTAGCCGTGTTATTTTTGGCAATTGTTTTTATCAAGGTCAATGAACGGCCATTCTCAGTTTTTCTGCTTTCGATCGTCCAGTTTTTAACTCTTCCCCGCAAAAGAGTCTGGAAAGAAACTGATTCTGGTGATACAAAATATCAGTTTTACCGCAAAGCTGAGAAAAAGGTAGCCGTAGAACCAAAGAGTATTTCACACGACCAAATTACCAAAGTAGCGCAGAAATTTGACCAAGGAAAATAATGGCACAACAGAACGCCTCAACTCAACAATTTGTCGAAATCGGAGCCATTAGAAACGGCTATATTTTACTGAAAAATGGAACATACCGCATGATTTTGTCGGTAAATTCTATTAATTTTGATTTGAAAAGCGAAGAAGAGAAGAATGTTTTGATTTTTCAATACCAAAGTTTTTTAAACTCTCTTCATTTCCCAATTCAAATATTAATAAAATCTCATAAATTGGACTTGGCGCCATATTTGGCAAAACTGCGCGGACTAGGAGAGGAACAAACAAACGCTCTCATGAAAAATCAAATTCTTGATTATGCCGATTTTGTTGACCGTTTGGTTAATATGGCCAATATTATGAAAAAAAACTTTTATGTCGTAATCCCCTACACTCCAATTTCGACTGAATCGAAAGGGTTTTTAGCCGGGCTTTTTGGCAAAAAAGATACAGCTAGTGTTACTAAAATTTCCGATCAAGAGTTCGACGCCAATACCGAAAAATTAAAGGAGAGAGCTAATATAGTTGCCTCAGGGCTCGCAGGTATTGGCCTGCGCTGCCAGCAATTAAACACCGAACAGGTAATCGAACTGCTTTACCAGACTTACAACCTTGAAGTTTCATATAAAGAAAGATTAACTGACGCCAGCGAGGTAACCTCAGAATTTGTAGCCGGTAGCAAAGAGAAGCAAATTTTTGAAAACACACCCCAGACAGCAGAGTCAACCACGGTAATTGATAATTTATCTTTAATCAAAAAGAAACAGGGCGAGACAGAGGACCCAACGGTTCAAGAACAAAAAAACTTTGCGATGACAGATCAAAATCAACAGCAACAACCAAAGGAAAATTAGATGGATTTATTCGGAAAACTAAATCAATCACAGAATAACCAAAGCAGTACGGCCCACTTGGAATCAGCCGCGCCTTCTTTTATCGATATTATTGCTCCCCCATCTCTGGATATCGAACAAAACTACCTTCAATTAGGTAATTTCTATGTTAGGACTCTTTTTGCCTTCACTTATCCCAGATATATCGATACCGATTGGCTTTCACCCATCATCAATTATGACGCAACCATCGACATTTCTATGTATATCCAGCCGCTTGAGTCAAAAGATGTCTTAAAGGATTTAAAACAGCAAGTGGGTAAGCTCGAGTCGACGATGGCAATCGACCAAGAAAAGGGCGTGCCAAGAGACCCCGAATTAGAAACGGCTTTGGGGGATGTGGAGGCGCTTCGGGATGTCCTTCAGAGAGGTGAATTAAGATTATTTCATTTTGGGCTGTATTTTACCCTCTATGCCAAATCCCTAGAGGAGTTAAAAATTTTAACTGATCAACTCGAGACAACTCTAGGGGGTATGCTTGTATACACAAAGCAGGCGCTCTTTCAGATGGATGCCGGTTTCAACGCAACGCTTCCTTTGATGTTCGACAAAATTAACGTTCTGCGTAATTTTGATACTGCATCGCTTTCCTCAACTTTTCCTTTTACCTCCAGCGACCTCACAGAAGATGACGGCATTTTATATGGCATAAACCGGCACAATAACTCTCTGATAATCTTTGACCGGTTTTCATTGGAAAATGCCAACTCCATTGTTTTGGCTAAATCTGGTTCGGGAAAATCCTACTTTGTTAAGCTGGAAGCCCTAAGATATTTAATGCTCAAGACAGATGTAATTATTATCGATCCTGAAAATGAGTACTTGCCGCTTTGCGATGCTATCGACGGAAAATACCTAAATATTTCGCTCAATTCAAATCAGATAATCAATCCATTTGATCTGCCGATAACCGAGGACGAAACAGCCGATACCATTATTCGATCGAATATTGCTTCGCTTCATGGGTTAATTAACTTAATGGCGGGAGGAATTACACCAGAAGAGGATGCGCTTGTCGACAAAGCCCTGCTTGCCACCTATACAGCCAAAGGTATCGTCCCTGAAAAACCGGAGAGTATTAAGCTAGAGCCTCCCATTCTCCAGGATTTTTATAATATTTTAGGACAATTTCCTAAAACCGAATCCTTAAGGACTAGACTTTCGAAGTATGTCGAGGGTACTTTTGCCAAGCTTTACAATCAGAAAACCAACATCAAGTTGGACTCACCATTTGTTGTCTTTTCAATCAGGGACCTTGAGGATTCTTTGAGGCCAATTGCGATCTATACCATCCTTGACTATATTTGGACATTGATCAGAAAAGAACTAAAAAGAAGGATAATGGTAGTTGATGAAGCTTGGTGGATGCTCCAATTTGATGATTCAGCTAAATTTCTGCATGGATTAGCCAAGCGGGCGCGTAAGTATTATTTAGGCCTGACTATAATTAGCCAGGACGTAGAAGATTTTCTTGAGAGCCGATATGGCCGGGCAATTGTCTCAAACTCCTCAATGCAAATCTTGATGAAACAATCGACGTCTTCAGCAGAAATTATCAAAAAGACTTTTAATTTAACCGAGGGCGAAAAATATCTTTTGCTTCAATCAAATGTCGGCGAGGGTCTCTTTTTCGCCGGATTAAATCATATCGCGTTCAAAGCGATCGCCTCCTATCAGGAAGACCAAATTATTCGAACTGATCCGCAAAAAATTATCGAAAACCAATCGGCTTAGTTAGTTTAGTGTAGAGCGTTTAGGGTTTAGGGTAGAGTGAAAGTTCGAGAACTCAAGCGCTAAACTCTTTACACTATACTCTGTACTCTATACTATCCTAGTAGTTAGAACAGGAGATTTTCACTCGTCTGACTAGCTCTTTTTTTATTTTTGAGTTAATAAAAGCAATCAATTCTTCTTCCCTGATTTGCAGGCTTTGGGCTGCCGACGAACTTTTGACAAAAACCTTCAAAATGCCCCTAGAGAAAGAGATCGGCTGGAAAAGGTCAACGCCCCATTCTTTGGCATAAAAACAAACCTGCGCTCCTTCTGTAGTTTTTAAGAGCCCTCTTTCTGCTAGTCTCTTCTTGATAATCTTCTCTAATTTATCCATTTGCTTTCCCCTCTAAATTTATCACGTTGCAATCACCAAGGACAGCCTCGGACAAATACTCTTCATCAGTTGTGGTTATGATGGTTTGATACCTTTCTATTAAACCAAACAAATGGCTTCTTCGCTTCTCATCAAATTCAGAAAAAACATCATCCAGCAGTAAAAGAGGCCCCTCTATTTGAATATCTTTCTTGGCGCTGGCAGCATAATCGCTTAGAAAATCAAGCTCAAAGAACTTAAGCGCTAAAATGATTGATCTAAGTTCGCCCCTCGAGGCAAAATTAATTGCTTCTTTACCGTTAAGCTTGAATAATAGGTCGTCCCGATGAGGGCCGTACATGGTGCGGCCCAAAGCTATTTCAGTCGTTCGATTTTTCGCTAAATTTGCTAAAAAATCTTCCCCCGTGTTTGTTTTATACTCGACCGATACTTCTTCTTTCCCTCCGGAAATTTTTTGATAGATTTGACTAAGACGATCGTTTATTTTTTTTACAACTACACCTCTTGTTTCAACAATAGCCTGTCCATATTTCGTCAGCTCTTTGTCCCAAAAAACCAATTCTTTATCACTGGCCCTCCCGGATCTGATCATCTCCAACAAACCATTGCGCTGCTTCCGAACTTTCTCGTATTCTATCAAGCCCCTAAGATAATCAGGATTGGTTTCGCTGATCATTATATCCAAGAATCTCCGCCTCTCCTTTGGTCCGTCTGTCACGATACTCAAAGTCTCGGGCGAAAAAACTACTGCCAGGAAGAGCCCGATAAAATCCGCTTTTTTGTAGGAAATTCCCCGGAATTTTAAAAGGAATTGTCTCTTGGGGCGAACTGAAATTGCTAATTCATATTCGTCGGCTACAACCCTGGAGTAGTCCTCCCCCCAATTGATCAAGTTATTTTTATTATCCTCCCGATAAGACCGGCAGAATGATAAAAGAGAAACAGCTTCTAAAATATTGCTTTTGCCCACGCCATTGGGACCCAGGATAACATTGGTTTTTTTAAGCTCTATTTCTAGTGATTTGTGGTTTCTAAAATTAGTTAGTTTAAGTTTTTTTAGCATTAAAATTAGTGGGCTATTCGACTTTCAGCGGCATGATCAGATAAATAAAATTGTCCAATCCTTTAGATTTGACGATGCCGGAGGAGTTGCCATCGTTGAAAGACATAATAATTTCTTTATCCGGAAGAACTTGCAAAACATCGAGGAGATATTTGGCGTTAAAGGCGATCTCCAAACCATTGCCGGTTATCTTGCTTGCGATCTTTGATTTTGCTTCTCCAGCTTGAGAAATAATTGAGGAAATTTCTATCTCGTCTTTAGAAATTTTTATTCTGATATTGTTATTGGCTGAATCTCTGGCAAATAAAGAGGACATCTTAACTGCTTTAACAAGATCGCCATAAGAAATTTCGATATTAGTGGCAAACTTGGTTGGCATTATTTGTTGGTAATTTGGATATGAACCCTCAATTAAACGAGAGACTATATAGGAATCACCGATTTTAAAGGAAATTTGATTGTCGTTAAAGGCAAGAGAAATTTTGGCTTCATCGGCAGTGCCGACAAGACGCAAGAGTTCATTTACGGCTCTGGTCGGAACAATTATTTTTTTCTCTCCTATCTCTGTCGATAATTCCGCCTTCGCTTCTGCTAGCCGATATGAATCAGTGGCAGCTAAAATCAACTCTTGCTTGTTGAACTGAAAATAAACACCAGCAAGCACCGGCCTGGTTTCATCGGTAGCCGGGGCAATAGCAACTTTCTTTAAAAGCGGCATCATTTCATCGGTATTTATTTCAATGTAGCTTTCCTTTTCCAGAACTGGAACGCTGGGGAATTCGTTGGCGGCTATACCATTGATGGTCGCTTCATAATGGCTTGATCGAAGAACTGCCTTGTTTTCTGAAACAGTTAACTCGATTGTTTCGTCGCTATTGTTTAAAACAAAATCTGTTAAAAGTTTAGCCGGCAGTGTAATATCACCCTCCTCCTCAATCTTGCCGATCGTACTTGTTTTTATGCCAATCTCTAAATCAGTAGCTGAGAATGTAATCCTATTCTTCTTAGCTTCAATCAAAATATTACTCAGGACTGGCAGGGTGGTTCTGGAACTTACGATTTTAGAAACCTGATTTAAAGCTTTTGCTAAATTCGATTGTAAGATGGTCGCTTTCATTTTTTTTGCTCCTTTATAAGGCTACTTGTGGATTATTTTTTAATGTATTCTCGATTTTATAAACTCCTGGAAAGGTTTTTTTTAAATGCTCTATTTCTTGCGGATAAATCTATGGATAGGTGTTGATAATTCATTTTTTCAGTGGATAATTTTGGGGATTATTTTCACTTTGTTTAATTATTTAAAGATGGTGGTTATTTATTCACAGCTTTTTCCATCACTTTTAAACAATTTTTCCACAGGATTTATGGGTTATTTTTCTATTAGTGTAAACACTTTTTTGACTTATCCACTTCTGTCCACACGCTTATTATTACTACTATAATAAAAATTGTTAATTATTTAGACGCCAAATGAGTATATCTTTTCTTTTAAAATACCTAAATCATCCTTTAAACGGTTATTAGAAGAAACCATCGATTCTATCTTTGAACAACCATGCATAATTGTTGAATGATCCTTTCCTCCCATCTCTTTACCTATTTCCGGGAAAGACATTCCACAAACGTGTCGGAGCAAGTACATGGTGATTTGCCTTGGAACGACCAATTCTTTTGTTCTTTTTTTAGACAAAAGGTCTTCGATTTGAATTTTATAAAACTTATTAATTTCTCTAAAAATCACTTCAGGGGTAATCCTTTGTTTTTTATTTTCAGCGATATTACCAATGATTTCCTTAGCTTTGTCTAAAGTTACTTCGACATTTATTAATTCGCACATTGCTATAAGTTTATTTAGTACCCCCTCCAGCTCTCTGACCGAGGAAGTTATATTCTGAGCGATAAAAGTTATAATTTCAGTATCCACATTTTTGTTAAGTTTCTTGGCTTTCTGTCGAAGGATAGCTTCTCTGGTTTCTAGATCCGGCTTGGCAATGTCGGTAACCATTCCTCCTTCAAAACGGGTTTTTAAGCGAATTTCTAGTCCCTTAATTTCGTTTGGGCTGCGATCGGAGGTTAAAACTACCTGCTTTTTGTTTTGATGAAGATGATTAAAGGTGTGAAAAAACTCGTCCTGAGTTGATTCTTTGGTGGAGAGGAATTGAATGTCATCAATTAAAAGCAAATCCACATTACGATAACGATTTTTGAAATCTTTGGCCTTTCCGAAACCGGAGCTAACTGCTTGGATAAAATCATTTACGAAAGTTTCCGTTGAAACATAAAGAACCCGGCCGGATGGTTTGTTTTTTAAAAATTCATGTCCGATTGCCTGCATCAAATGGGTTTTTCCTAGACCTGATTCACCGTAGATAAATAATGGGTTGTACATCTGACCGATTTTTTTAGCAACAGCTTGGGCTGCTGCAAAGGAAAGCTGGTTTGATGGGCCTACAACAAAGTTTTCAAAACGATAGTCAGGGTTAAGAGTGGTGTTTTCTAATGCCGGTTGGTTATATAAACTTGGTTCATGTTTTTCCACTACTTTATCCACAGGCTTGTGGATAAGCTTATCTTTTTCTAAAGAGAAAATCTGCTCGGAATTCGGTGTCGCTATTTTGAATTTAATGTTCTGAATTGGTTCATCAATTTGATTTTGAAGGCTCTTTTGAATTTCCTTAAAGTATTTTTTCTTTAACCAGTCTTCAACAAAAAAAGTTGGCACTCCGATTGTAAAAATCCCTTTTTTGTAATCAATAATAAAGGTGTTTTTAAACCATGTCTCGAAGTTTGCTTTGGAAAGAATTACCTGTAACTCTCCTAAAGTATTTCGCCAAATTTCAGTGAGGTTCATATAGGCTAAAAAATTAAGAAACTATTCAAGGAAAAATATAACAAGTTATCCACAAATAAAACAATAGGGCGAGGACCGTGGCATAAATTAGAGCGCACGCAAATTCACTATGATTTGATTTTTCCCTTACTTTATGATAAAACTTAAATCTATGAAAAGAACATTTCAGCCCAATCGGCGTCGACGTGTCAAAAGGATAGGCTTCTTAAAAAGAATGTTTACCTTAGCCGGAAGAAATATCTTGTCTCGCCGAAGAAACAAAGGAAGAAAAAAGCTTGTAGTTGCTTAAGAATGGAGCTACAAGCTCTTTTTTTATGCCCTCGATATTTATTTAACTTTTGATAGTTAAACCTATGCTCAAGAAAATAAACAGATTAAGCAAAGAACGGGACATTAATAAGGTCTTTAAGTTTGGTAAATTGGTTAACTCAAATCATTTAGTTCTAAAATTTTCTGCCACTCGTCTCAAGGAGCCCAGGTTTGCTTTTATTGTCGGCCGTAAAGTTAATAAAAAAGCTGTGAGAAGAAACTTTTTGAAACGTCAACTTCGGGCAGTGGTTGCTCGATTGATTTTTCAGGTTGAATCAGGTTATGATGTAGTAGTTTTGGTAAAGAAGGATTTTGAATTTCCGTACAATAAGTCTGAAATAAGCAATGAACTGGTCGGAACTTTTAAAAAAACCGAAATTATACCCAATGTTGAAACTGATCGTTATAAAACTAATTGAGATTTATCAGAAAACTCTCTCCCCTGATACGGGCTGGTTTAGTCATCGTCATCCAGGAGGATTTTGCCGCTATACCCCGACCTGCTCAGAGTACTGCAGGGAGAGCGTAGAAAAATATGGGGTAGCCAAAGGGCTGGCCAAAGGAGCCTGGCGGATCTTGCGCTGCAATCCCCTCTCCAAAGGCGGTTATGATCCCGCATAGCAAGTAAGCAAGCAGATAAGTATTAAGCTTGTAAGTAGAACTTATTAGCTTAAAGATTTATTAGCTTAAAGATTTATTTATGAAAGAATTAGTAAAAGCGGTTATCTATCAGCCTCTATACAATATTTTGATTTTTTTGGCATGGCTCATTCCCGGCCATTCAATTGGTTGGGCTATTATCATTCTGACAATATTGATCAGATTAGCTCTGTTGCCAGCATCTTTAAAAGCGACAAAATTACAAGTGCGCTTGCAGGAGCTTCAGCCAAAGATCAACAAACTCCGAAGCGAGATTAAGGATGCCAAAGAGCAGAATGTGGCAATCATGAACCTCTACAAAGAAGAGGGCGTTTCTCCGATGGGGTCCTGTTTGCCAACCCTAATTCAGCTGCCGATACTTTGGATTTTGTACACAGTTTTCCGAAATGGACTAGATGCATCGAGGTACTCGCTCCTTTATCAATTTACTCCAAGGCCCGAGGTTGTAAACACGCACTTTTTTGGTTTTAACTTAAACACTCCTGATCCTTGGGTTTTACCAATAATTGCCGGTTTGCTTCAGTTCGCGCTGAGCTGGTTGATGATGAAAAAAACCAACAAACCTAAAGACAAAAGCGAGTTGGAAGCAGAAGCCAAAGACCCGATGCAGGCCATGAATAAACAAATGATTTTTCTTTTTCCCTTGATTACGATTTTCATTGGCCGGTCCTTTCCTGCGGCTTTAGTCATATATTGGATAATCACTACCCTCTTTAGTCTTGGACAACAGATTTACGTAATGAAAAAAATGCCAAGACAAGCGGAAACTAAAACGACAGCAATATCTAGTAAAAATTTACCGGCTAAAAACCCCCAGAATAAAAAGAGAGACCTTTTGGGCTCTATAATGGACAAGCGTCTAACAAAGCAAGCCAAAAAGGCTGGTGTGTCCATTAGCGTCAGACAAAAAGGCAAGTAAATTATTTAGTTAGAAAATTTCCAGACCCTACTTCTATCTTAGATTCATAACTATTTAGAGTTCATCCTATTTTTAGACTAACCTGGTAACAAAAAACGCTAATAAAAACATTAGCGCCTTACTCCCATTCACCTTTTATTAACTTTTCTTTTTTAATCCTACCCCAGCCCTTCAACTGCGTTCAGGGCATTCGACTATTGTGCTCCAAAATCTAATACATTTAATGGCCTGCCATGAGCAAAGCAAATAATATTTGCGACGAGTCGAATGGCGGAAGGTAGAGGATTTGAACCTCTGAGTCCCTTGCGGGACAACTGGTGTTCGAGACCAGCGCCATAAACCACTCGGCCAACCTTCCTTATTTAAATCTCTTGTCTATGTCTTTGTGACCATCACTAGACTTTAAATATCTTTCCCTTCTTTCTGCCAATATTTTTTCGTTATATGCTTCATAGAACAGTAACATTAAAGGCCTTCTGTTACTAGTCGAGCGAACTCTCCCCTGGTTGTGGTCTTTAAACCTTTTTCTTAAATCTTCTTTTTATATTCTTTATGCCAATCACTAGATTTTAATCTCTCTCTATATTTTATCTTACGCACCAACTACCAAACAATAACATGAAAACTCATGTTATTGTTTGGTTATGCACAAACAAGCAAATTTATATAGAGATAAATCAAAGGGAAAACTTACTAAATTCCCCCGCCGCCTCCACCGCCGCCAGTACTGACTATCTCAATTGCGAGTCTGGCTAGGGGTAAAGCGATTGCCAAGATAACAATACCGATCAAGGCGTTAACAATCGCTTGCCCACCTTTTTTAAGCTGCTCTTCATTACCAGCAGCAGTTAAGTAGAGAAAACCTCCGTAAAGGATGTAAGCGAAAAGCAGAATACCCGCAATGATACCAACCCAATTCAGGATTCTTGATATCAAGGCACCGGTATCTGCGTTTGCAGCAATTGGGATTTTCAATGCATCAATTGATTCTGGCACTTCCAAACTTGCGAGTGCTTTTGTAACCAGTTCCATTTTACCTCCATATAATTAACTTATTCGACAGCCTGTTTAACTAAAATAATAAATATTTGGGCGCTGCCGACAATAATTGCACCTACGATCGACCAAATGAGAGTGTTTTTTGCACTTGTCAATTTCCCCTCTTCGCCGTAGGCGGTGATATACAAATATCCACTATACATCAACATTATAACAACGAGAGCCCCGGCTATGTCAAGGGCAATGTTGATCACTTTGCTGGCGATCGAATCTCCTGTCATCAGCCTGGTCAGATTATAGGAAAATGACTGAGCCGGATTATATTCGCCAAAAATATCCGTTAGTGTCAGGCTGGCCGGATTGTCCCCAATAATTTCTTTTAATTGATAATCAGCCATTATTTAAATAAATTTTGGATTGTAAATAGTAAAGTAAAGGATACCGCTGCAATCAAAAGTCCCAAAAAGGAATAAGTCATTATTTTTTTGGACTTTTCTGTCCCTTCCGAACCAGCCCCGCTTGTTAGATAAGAAAAACCAGCGATTAAAAAAGCCACAAAGGACATTACCCCAACAAAAAGGGAAAAAATTTCGATGATCCGGACGAACAACTGGTTAACATTGTCAATTCCTATCCCTGGAACGACAATTTCTATCTCTCCTGAAGGAAATTCCAAGTCGTTATCAGCTGATGCAAAAGCGCTTTTTATTAAATAATAAATTGCTTTATGCATTATGCTCCCAAATCGGTGTTAAAAATATTTAAAACCATACGGATTAAAAGCAGTAGCAAGAGCCCTAAGACTGCGCCGGTTATTATTTCTTTGGCGGCTGTTGTCTCGCTCTCCTGACCCCGTGAAAGAATATAGCGGATTCCCCCATAGATAATCATGGCAACCGCCACGCCTGGGCCGATATAATTAATCAAAAAATTAAGCCAAGCGCTCAGATACTGGTAAATAGTATACTTAGCATCTGGATCCATCCCGGGCAGGTCTAGGCCTGGATTGAATGTTGGAGCTGTTGGGGGGCTAGCCGCAAGAACTTTACTTACAAAATTAAACATTAACGCCACCCCACATCTTTTAATAGTTTCTCGCTGATCTCATTTGCGGCTGAATTTAAGGCGGATTGTGTGTCCAGCAATCCAGTATTTACGTCATCGATCGCTTTTCTAATATAATTATCAAACTCAGTCGGAAAACGCCCTTTAATAAATCCGGTTGAAGTATTCATTGCTGCGAGGTCCAAGTCGCCATTGTCAGGGATTCGGTCTTTAACTTTAGAGCTAATATTGCTCATCCTGGTTCCCCTGCCCCCAGAGATTTGTTTTAGGAATTCCCATGCAATCTCTTTCTTTGGACTTATCCAAGAAATTCCATAGGCAATATTGTTGGCATAATCAACTGCATTTTCCATATCACTAAACTGCGGAATTAGGGTTTTTTTAATAGCAACTGTTGGACACTTTTGGGTCAGCTGTTTTTCTGTTTGAGGATAGCCGACTATCATAGCAGCTTTACTGTTACAGAAAGCCTCAATATTGTCGCCTAATGAATCATTCCAGGAATAGTTTGAACTGCTTGGGTTGGCGAAACTGGTATAAAAATCCAGGGCATCCTTCCCGGGCATTCCCCTGCCGGTAGCAGTTTCCTTTGGAAGGCTAAAGGTGGCAACTTTTAAATCCTCTGATGTCATCTGTGCGCCTTTTTGAAGCATCAGAAGATATAAAATATCCTGGGAATAATTGATCTTGCTGGTGCCGAGGGTGAGTCCGCTTAGTGAAATCTGGGACCCGTTTTTCTCAGTTAGTAGATTGGATAGAAATATTGCATCCTCCCAAGTTACTGGTAATTTTTCAGACAGCAACCTACTAAGCCTGTCTCGCTTGTCCTGACTTTCAGCCTTATTGTTGACGATAGGCGACAGCTTGTTAATAACTAAATCTTTATTGTAATAAAGATAAAGCGGTTGGCCATATGCGGCTACGGCATAGAGATTCCCTCCTAAGACTGCCTTTGATTTAATTGAGGGAACCAGATTGTCAAAACTGAAATTCTTCATCTGTGTAGCTGGAAGCGGGTAGAGTTTTTCTTTGTGTCGATAAACCCAATCGTCAGGCATTGCCCAAATGTCGGGACCTTCACCGGACATCAGAGCATTGAGCAATTTCTCTTCATAGTGATCATCGAAAGCTATTTTTGTGTATTTAAAAGAGTAATTTTTGTTGGCTTGGTGAAAAGAGTTGGCTGCTGCTTCCCAATAAGGTTCATCCTCTGTGCTCCAAAAATAAATAACGTTAGCATTGTTTCCGCCTGCGGTTTTGGCAGTGTTATTTTTGGTTGTGCAGCCCGAAAAACCAACCAATAAAAAAGCTATCAAGGTCAGACGCAGGAAATTAGTAAAGTTTTTTTTCAAAGCCCCTCCCAAAATTGTTTATGGAGTTACAAAAGTCTTGGTGGATTTTGAACTTCTCTTTTTCAAAATACCCTCGGCGGTTTCTAAAATAAAGTTTTCAAAATCGCCATTTATATCTCCCCTCTTCAACGCCATTTCAACATTTGTCTTTAAATAAAGGGAAACATTACCACAATCATAAAACTTGCCGCCTTTTATTTCAACAGCATAGGATGGCATGCCCTGTTGTTTTAATTTGTTAATGCCATCAATGTAGACCAACTCCCCTCCTGGTTTTACTTCTACACTCTCAAGAGCTTCAAAAATTTCAGGGACTGCTAAAAAACCTCCCAATGACGCGAGGGTCGATGGTCTTTTTTCCATACCAGGCTTCTCTATCCAGTCATCTACCTTGATTACCCCGTCCTCAATTTCCTCGCCCTTCGCGAAGCCATATTTCTTGGTGTCCTCAGGTTTTTCTGCTCTTAAACAGCTGACAATATTGGAATGATACTTATTGTAAGCGGCAATTAATTGTTTGGTCTTGGACATGCCTTCAGCAATAATAAATTCGTCTCCCCAACAAACCACGAAAGGATCATTTCCAACAATATTCTTAGCAGTTAAAATAGCATCGCCATTCCCCTTTTGTTCTTTCTGGCGGACATAAACAAATTCAGCCATTTTAGAAAGATTTATGATCTGTTCAAGCTGTTCGGTTTTGCCAGCTTCCTGTAGTTTGTATTCCAGCTCAAGGTGGCGGTCAAAGTGATCCTCAATTGCCCGTTTGTGCCAACCCGTAACTAAGATAATTTGTTCAATCCCGGCTTCAACCAATTCTTCAACAACATATTGAACGACCGGCTTGTCAACGATAGGTAGCATTTCTTTTGGCATCGCCTTTGTGACAGGCAAAAATCGAGTTCCATAGCCCGCAACAGGAATGACCGCTTTGGTGATTTTCTTCATAAAACTCCGTAAGTTACTTTTCGATTATTTTAACTAACTTTCCCTCGCAACGCAAACAGGAGTTATTCTAATAAAATAACGCTAACTTTGGTAGTCTATCTGAATTATTCCTGGTCAAAAATTTTGATAACTTTGGTTTTGACCCTATCATCTTTGGGGATAACAATCTTAAGAAGGCCATCTTTGATAGTGGCCTTGGCGTTATTGGAGTTAACGGCGACAGGTAAGACATAAGAGCGAGAGAAGGCGCCCCAATAACACTCCTGGATAATATAATCGTCGGTCTTTGCTTCGACAAATTCCCTTTTTCCTTTAATGGTAACAACCTCTTCGGTGATTGTCAGATCAATAGAAGAAGCCGAAACTCCGGCAATTGGAGCAACAATATAGACGCTGTGATCGTCTTGGTATACATCAATAGAAAGCTGGCCTTCAGCTTCCTCTCCTAGCTGGTTTTTTTCTTGATTTTCCAACTGCCCCTCCAAAATAGCTCAAACCTGTGTTATCTGTATTATAATTGCAAATCGATAAATGAGTCAATAATTTATTTAGGAAAATGCACCATTTTGCAAATAAACGACTCGACAAGAGAAAATATATGTAAGGATCAAAAAATTAAAAACATCGATGAATAAAGAACCATTAAAATACTTAACGTTTATCTGCATTAATACAAGCAGAATCACATACAAACTTTTCGATTATTTCCGGTTAATTTTCCTTGATATCTTTTACCCAAAAAAGTGCTTAATTTGTGGGAAATTCGGCCAATTGCTTTGTTATGAATGCTTCAAAAAGATCAAAACTGTTAAAACTTCACTTTGTCCGATATGCCACCGGATTACAAAAGATTTTCAGTTATGCCCAAACTGCGGGAAAAAAGAACACAATTATTTACAAGCGGTTATCACTTGTTGCCACTATGATAGTCAAATAATTAAAAAGCTGATTTATGATTTCAAGTACTATGGATTTGTCGATTTAGCCGAAACTTTTGCGGCAATCATGGCAAATCAAATACCCAAGAAATATCTAAAGGACACTGTCTTATCTTTTGTGCCGTTGTATAAAACACGCCGGAGAATTCGCGGTTTTAATCAGTCCTACCTTCTCGCTAAAAACATTTCGGGCGTGTTAAATCTGAAAATTGTTGATTGTCTGGAAAAAATTAAGAATACAAAGTCGCAAGCAACATTATTAAAAAAAGACCGGAGTCTAAATATCATTGATGCATTTATTCTCAAAAAAGCAGTAAATATAAAATCAAAAAATGTCATTATTATAGACGACGTTGCGAGTACATGTTCGACATTGGTTGCATGTGCCAAATTATTGAAGAAAGCAGGATATCGGAATGTTATTGGCTGTGTTATTGCGAGAAATATTTAACTAGGTTCGCAACGAAAAGGCAAGATAGCCGATAATTCCTAGAAATACTACGATCAGGATAATTACTGTCAACCAAAGAGGGGATATTCCTGGTTTTTTTTCCTTTTCAGTAAAATCTTTGAAAATAGTTGAAAGGTCAGTGTCTTTTTCTAGTTTTTCCTCGACAAAAGTCTCATCTTCCTTTTTCTCGTTCTGACCAGAGTATAGCTGAAGAGTTTTATTTAGCTGGGCAAGTTGCGACTGGGTATTTAGGATAAGCTGATCTATTTCAGTAATTCTTTCGTTTTGTTCCGAAATCTGTTTTTGCTGGTTTCTTATTACATCCCTTAAGAACTCAATCTCTTGATCCTTCCCTTTGGTATATACAGAAATTAATTCAGAGGAGGGGATTAGCTTTTCTTTGGAATCAGGTTTTATCTCTTGGCTGACTCCTTCAATCTCTGCCTTTTTTTGAATGATTTTGTTTAAACTCTCGAGTGGAATTAGCCTTAAATTGCCATCCTTTTGGCTCTTCAATTTTCCTGAAATGATATAACGTTGAATGGTTTTGTAGGACACGTTAAGCTTCTTTGCTGCTTCTTGCATTGTGATAAGTTTAGCCATGAAATGCCTTTATCGACTGTTAATATTTGGACATTGTTAGGATATTAAAAAAATAAAAAAAAGACAACACTGGGTCAATTGAATTAGGGGATAATTTATGTTAAAATTCAGAACATCGGAAGATTGGTTTTGTTAGATTTCTGGAGAGGTCGCATAGTGGACTAGTGCAGCGGTCTTGAAAACCGCCAGGCCCGCAAGGGTCTCGTGGGTTCGAATCCCACCCTCTCCGCCACCCCATGTTGCTAATCAGAGATTAGCTATGCGGGGTGATACACTGGATTCGAAATGGGAAGGGGTCGGGAAACGGGAGTTTCCCGTGTAGGAAAATTCTAAAAACCGAGGGTTTTTAGAAGGAAGCCGCACAAGCGGCTGACGTTCGAAATCCCACCCTCTCCGCCACCCCACGTCGCTAATTAGAAAAATTAGCTATGCGGGGTGCCGGCTAAAAATAAAGACAATCCGCGGAAATTAGTAAGCGGATTTTTTAATTAAACAACACTTTAATTGCTGTTTAATTTTTTCCCAAATAAGCTGGAATTCTTTTTATTTTTATGTTAAATTTACGGAAGTATTATGGAGAGATGCCCGAGTGGCTTAAGGGAACGGTTTGCTAAACCGTCGGTGGTCTAAAAGCCGCCACATGGGTTCGAATCCCATTCTCTCCGCCAAATGAGATAGGACTTGATTGCAAGTCCAACATTGCTCTGTAAAATGGGCTAATTGGGGTGTTCGAATAGCCATTTCGCCCATATGGCATCCCAGAGGGAAAAATCGAACACAAAAGC
>Ga0172373_10002091_pt1 | contig 31228 bp, 20 predicted proteins | sample Lak10m_2_FD_114546 | JGI IMG/M metagenome (GOLD analysis project Ga0172373, IMG submission 114546) | Freshwater microbial communities from Kabuno Bay, South-Kivu, Congo - kab_092012_10m | ecosystem: Environmental > Aquatic > Freshwater > Lake | place: Democratic Republic of the Congo...
CTTCCTTCACCGCGCGGCTCACCCCCAGGATGGCGGCCTCCGGGTGGTTCACAATGGGCGTGAAGGCCGTGCCGCCAATGCCGCCCAGGTTGGTGAGGGTGATGCAGGCGCCCTGCAGCTCCTCCGGTGTACTCTTGCGTTCCCGCGCCCGTTGGCTCAGTTCTGTCAGTTCCGTGGCCAGTTCACGCAGGCCCTTCTGGTCGGCGTTGCGCAGAACGGGCACCAGAAGTCCCCGCTCCGTGTCCACGGCCACGCCCACATGGCGGTAGTGCTTGCGGATGAGACGCTCGCGCCCCAGGTCAAGGCTGGCGTTGAATTGGGGAAAGCGAACCAAGGCCTGTGCGAGCACGCGGATGAGGATGGCGGTCATGGTCAGGCGCGGGCCACCGGCCTTGTCTTCCGCCGCCTGCAGGCGCAGTCGCAGCGGCTCCAGCAGGGTGATGTCCGCCTTATCGAACTGGGTGACCCGGGGCGTGAGCAGCCAGGCGCCGGCCAGGTGGCGGGCGGTGGCGCGTCGCACGCCGCTCAAGGCCACTTCCTCGATCTCGCCGAAGCGGCTGAAATCCGGAAGATCCTCCACGGGCAGGCCCGCTCCCGTGGCGGGCTGGCTGACGCGCTGTTCCAGCTGGGCCAGGCGGGTCTTCACAAAGGCCTTCACATCCTCGCGGGAAATGCGGCCACCGGGGCCCGTGCCGGGCACCTGGCGGATGTCCACGCCCACTTCCCGGGCCAGACGGCGCACAGTGGGCGAGGCGGGCACGGGCAGGCCTTCCGGCGCCAGGTGGGCCGGGGGCGGCACGGGCAGCGGGCCAGGAATCGCCAGCGCTCGTGGTGCTTCCAGCGTCAGGGCGGGCATCTCCACCGGCTCCTGCACCGGCTCCTGCACCGGTGGGGTCGGAGCCACCACCGCCACCACGGTATCCGCCACGCCTGCGGGCACTGCGGCTTCCACCGGCGCGTCGTCCTCCTCCAGGCTGAAGAGGGCAGCGCCCACCTCCAGACGCTCCCCGGGCCGGGCCAACAGTTCCAGCACACGGCCGGCGCGGCCGGCGGGCACCTCCACCACGGCCTTGTCCGTTTCCAGCTCAAGGGCGGGCGTGTCTGCGCGCACCACATCGCCGGGTTTCACCAACAGGGCGGTGAGCTCGCCGGCCTTCACATTTTCGCCCAGATCGGGCAGGGTGACTAGGATCGCCATGGCTCCTCCGCTCAGGCCGTGAGGGGGTTGGGTTTCTCCGCGTTGATGCCCAGGCTGGCCCGGGCGGCGGGCAGATCGGCGGCCTTGAAGGCGCCCTGGCGGGCCAGTTCGCTCAAGGCCGTGAAGGCGATGTGCCGGGCGTCCACTTCGAAGAAGTCGCGCAGGGCGGCGCGGCCCTCGCTGCGGCCGTAGCCCTCGGTGCCCAGCACGGCCATGGGCGCGGGCACCCAGCGGGCCACGCTGTCGGGAATGGCGCGCAGGTAGTCGCTGGCCGCCACCACCGGCGACGAGCTGCCGGCGAGCTGCTGGGTGAGGTAGGGCACGCGGGCTTTCTCCTCCGGGTGCAGGCGGTTCCAGCGTTCGCACTCCATGGCGTCCTGGCGCAGGGCCTTCCAGCTGGTGGCGCTCCACAACTCCGCCGCCACGCCAAAGCGCTCGCGCAGCAGGGTCTGGGCCTGGCGCGCCTCGCCCACAATGGCGCCACTGGCCAGGAGCCGTACCTGGGGGGCCTTGGCAGAAAGCTTGCGCGCCCCCTCCGCAGCCGCCGCGGCCTCGGCCGCCGTGCTGAAGCGGTAAAGACCCTTCAGGATGCCCTCCCGCGCCCCTTCGGGCATGGCGGGCATCTCGATGTTCTCGTTCATCACCGTCACATAGTAGAAGGCGTCCTCCGGCTCCTCCACCATGCGACGGATGCCCTCCTGCAGCACCACGGCCAGCTCGAAGGCGTAGGCCGGGTCGTAGCAGCGCAGGTTGGGAATGGCAAGGGCGTAGAGGTGGCTCTGCCCGTCCTGGTGCTGCAGGCCTTCGCCGGCGAGGGTGGTGCGCCCCGCCGTGCCGCCCACCAGGAAGCCACGGGCGCGCATGTCACCGGCCAGCCAGGCTTGATCGCCAATGCGCTGAAAGCCGAACATGCTGTAGTAGATGTAGAAGGGAATGGTGGGCACGCCGTGGGTGGCATAGGCCGTGCCCGCCGCGATGAAGCTGGCCATGCTGCCCGCCTCGTTGATGCCCTCCTCCAGGATCTGCCCGTCGGTGGCCTCCCGGTAATAGAGCAGGCTGCCCGCGTCCACCGGCTCGTAGAGTTGGCCCGCGTGGCTGTAGATGCCGCACTGGCGGAAGAGGCTCTCCATGCCGAAGGTGCGCGCCTCGTCGGGCACGATGGGCACCACCAGGCGGCCGATGTCCGGGTCGCGCAGCAGCTTGCTCAACATGCGCACGAAGGCCATGGTGGTGCTGAACTCCCGGCCGGGCGCGGCCTCGTGAAACTCGCGGAAGACCTCGTCGCCGGGCGCCCTCAGGCGCGGGGCGCGAGGCAGGCGCCGGGGCAGCGGGCCGCCCAGTTCCTGGCGGCGGCGCTTCAGGTACTGGATCTCCGGCGCTTCCTCCGCCGGGGCGTAGAAGGGCGCCTCCTTCAGCTGCTCATCGGGAATGGGAATGCCGAAGCGCGCGCGGAATTCCCGCAGTTCATCCTCGTTCAGCTTCTTCTGGCTGTGGGTGATGTTCTTGCCCTCGCCGGCCTCGCCAAGACCATAGCCTTTGACCGTCTGGGCCAGGATCACCGTGGGCTGGCCCTGGTGGCGCACGGCGGCGTGGTAGGCGGCGTAGACCTTTTCCGGGTCGTGGCCACCGCGCTTCATGCGGCGCAGCTGCTCGTCGCTCAAGTGCTCCACCAGTTTCAACAGGCGCGGATCGCTGCCGAAAAAGTGGCGGCGGATGTAGGCCCCGTCCTCCACCGAGTACTTCTGGGACTCGCCGTCCACCACCTCTTCCATGCGGCGCTGCAGCAGCTGGTGTTCGTCCCGGGCCAGCAGGCTGTCCCACTCCGCGCCCCACAGCACCTTGATCACATTCCAGCCCGCGCCCCGGAAAGCCGACTCCAGCTCCTGGATGATCTTGCCATTGCCCCGCACGGGGCCGTCCAGGCGCTGCAGGTTGCAGTTGATGACGAAAATGAGGTTGTCCAGCTTCTCTCGCGCCGCCAGGGTGATGGCGCCCAGGGCCTCCGGCTCGTCGGTCTCGCCGTCGCCCAGAAAAGCCCACACCTTGCGACCGGTGACCTTCTTCAGGCCCCGGTCCTCCAGGTAGCGGTTGAAGCGCGCCTGGTAGATGGCGCCGATGGGACCCAGGCCCATGCTCACCGTGGGGAACTCCCAGAAATCCGGCATGAGCCAGGGGTGCGGATAAGAGCTGAGGCCGCCGCCTTCGCGCAGCTCGTGGCGGAAGTTGTGCAGCTGCTGCTCGCTCAGGCGCCCCTCCAGGAAGGCGCGGGCGTAGATGCCCGGCGAAGCGTGGCCCTGGAAATAGATCTGGTCGGCGGCGCCGTCCAGATCGTGGCCGTGGAAGAAGTGGTTGAAGCCCACCTCGTAGAGCGTGGCGGCGCTGGCATAGGTTGAGATGTGCCCGCCAATTCCGTTCTCCTCCCGGTTGGCGCGCACCACCATGGCCATGGCGTTCCAGCGGATGATGCTCTTGATGCGCCGCTCCAGCTCGCGATTGCCCGGGTAGGGAGGCTGCTCGCCGGTGGGGATGGTGTTCACATAAGGCGTGCGTGCGCTGAAGGGCAGTTGCACGCCGCGCCGACGGGCGTGGGCCTGTAGCTGGTCAAGCACTTCCACCACCCGGGCGGCGCCGCCATCGGCCAGCACGGCGTCCAGGCTCTCGCGCCATTCGCGGTTCTCGATCTCCTGCACCTGGCGCAGGGCCTCGTCCGTGCCACCAGCCTGGGGAATCTGCGGGTCCATGGTCGTCCTCCGGATCTGGGAAGGCTCCTCATCGGCAAAACAGGGCGGCAATATAAGGCGTGATGGTGGAAGGGGCAAAGCTGTTGGTGATTTTGCCACTTTTCAGAATATCCTTGTTGGTGAACGGCGGATCATGTGAAGTCACTTGTCTATTTTCTGATTGTTTATGGAGGATTGTTGGTGTGATTTTGGCCAAACAAGAGAAGATGGAAGCGCAACACCCACCTCACTCGTGCGCGCAAGAGCGGAAGCGAGTACAAGGAGTGCGATGAGAACGCGGTCGGGGAAAACAAAAGGGGCCTTGCGGCCCCTTTCATTTGGCGATGGATGGATGCTCAGTTCTTCGTGGCTTCCAGGGCGATCTGGATGCTCACTTCGTCGCCCACCGCGCCGCTGCCGTAGCTCACGCCGTAGTCCTGGCGGTTGATGACCAGGTTGGCCTCGATGCCCACGCGGGTCTTGCCCCAGGGATCCTGGATGGGGCCGTTGAAGGTGAAGGGCAGCTCAATGGTCTTGGTGACGCCCTTCATGGTGAAGTCGCCAATGGCCACCCACTGGGCGCCGCGCTTCTCGATCTTCTTGCTGGTGAAGGTGATGGTCTTGAACTTGGGCTCGTCGAAGAAGTCGGCGTTGAGCAGGTGCTTGTCCCGGTCGGCGTTGTCCGTGTCCACGCTGGCCACCTTGATGGTCGCCTTCACGCTGGACTTGCTCAGGTCCTTGGGGTCGATGCTCAACTCCGCGTTGAAATCGCGGAAGGCGCCGCGCACCTTGCTGATGAGCATGTGGGACACGGTGAAGCCCACATCGCTGTGGCTGCGGTCCAGGGTGTAGGCATCGGCCGCCAGGGCGCCACGGGTCATCAGGGCCACCAGGGCCAGCGCCGCCAGGGTCTTCCAGGTCTTCATGTCAGGTCTCCTTTTTGTGTGATTGTTGCCAGACGCGCAAAGTTTGCTGAACCAAACTCCCGTGTGCAAGGGTATTTCACCCCATGAAGCATTGAGTTTGCCGTTTATGTTCAAACAGGCTCAGGCTGCCAAAGCCGCCACGAGACAGGGAAGTGCCCCGATGCCTTGTCCCGGCAGGCGCGGCGTGGTAGTTTGCTCACCCGAGACCACACCCAACTCGGACATGCCATGCCCCTTGTGAATTCCTGCGCCGCCCGGCTTCTCTTGGCCAACGGGCGGCTTTTTCATGGCCGCGCCCTGGCGACCACCACCCCCCGCGCGGGGGAACTGTGCTTCCACACCGGCATGACCGGCTGGCAGGAGATGCTCAGCGACCCTTCCTACACGGGGCAATTGCTGGTGCTCAGTGCCGCCCATGTGGGCAACACGGGCGTGCTGCCGGAGGATCTGGAGAGCGACGGCTTGCGCGCTGCGGGCTTGTTGACGCGCAGCATCTGCCGCGAACCCTCCGGAGCCCGGGGCGGCCAGCCACTGCCCCAGTGGCTTCAGGAAGAAGGCGTGCCCGGGGCGGAGGGGCTTGACACGCGCCGCCTGGTTCAGGTGTTGCGCGACGAAGGCGCCATGAACGCCGTGTTGGCCACGGGCGTCGAGCCCCTGGAGGAATTGCGCGAGCTTTTGGCCGCCACGCCTTCCATGGCTGGGCGCGACCTGACGGGCAGCGCCGGCTGCAGGCATCCCTGGGAGCTGCCCGCCGAGGCGCCGCGCTTCCGCGTGGCCGTGCTGGATTGCGGCGTGAAGCACAGCATCCTGCGGGAGCTGTCCAAACGAGGCTGCACCCTGGGCATCTTCCCTCCCGGCAGCCACGCGGCCGAGCTGCTGGCCTGGAAGCCCGACGGCGTCTTCCTCTCAAACGGCCCCGGCGACCCGGCCGCCAGCGCCGGCCCCCTGGCCTGCGTGCGCGCCCTTCCGCCACAGCTGCCTCTCTTCGGCATCTGTCTGGGCCACCAGCTGCTGGCCCTGGCCAGTGGCGGACGCACGGTGAAACTGCCCTTCGGCCACCGGGGGGCCAACCATCCGGTGCTCTGCCGGAACACGGGGCATGTGTGGATCACCAGCCAGAACCATGGCTTCGCCGTGGCGGCGGATGGCCTTCCCCCGGAGGCTGAGATCACCCACAGCAGCCTCAACGACGGCACGGTGGAGGGCCTGCGCCTGCGCCACCGGCCCGCCTTCAGCGTGCAGTTCCACCCGGAGGCGGCACCCGGCCCCCGGGAAGCCCGCGCCTGTTTCGACCACTTCGTCACGCTGCTGGAGCAGCATAGCCGGGAGGCCCGCCATGCCCGCGCGCACTGACATCCGCAGCATTCTGGTGCTGGGCGCAGGGCCCATCGTCATTGGCCAGGCCTGCGAGTTCGACTACTCGGGCAGCCAGGCCTGCCACGCCCTGCGCCAGGACGGCTATCGGGTGATTCTGGTGAACAGCAACCCCGCCACCATCATGACGGAGCCCGAACGCGCCGACGCCACCTACTTGGAACCCGTCACGCCCCAGAGCGTGGAGGCCATCCTCGAACGCGAGCGCCCGGACGCCCTGCTGCCCACGGTGGGCGGCCAGACCGCGCTGGACTGCGCCATGGCCCTGCACCGCAGTGGCGTGCTTCAGCGCCTGGGAGTGGAGTTGATCGGGGCACAAGCGGACGCCATCGACCGGGCCGAGGACCGTGAACTCTTCCGCCAAACCATGGAGGCGGCGGGTCTGCCCTGCGCCCAGGGCGGCTTCGCGCGCAATCTGGACGAGGGGCGGGAGTTGGCGGCGCGCATCGGTTATCCCCTCATCCTGCGGCCCTCCTTCACCCTGGGCGGGGCGGGAGGCGCCGTGGTCTACAACGGCGAGGAGCTGGAGGACGCCCTGCCCCGCGCCCTGTCGGCCAGCCCCATCAGCCAGGTGCTGGTGGAAGAGAGCCTGTTGGGCTGGAAGGAATTCGAGTTGGAAGTGGTGCGCGACCGCAAGGACAACGCCATCATCGTGTGCTCCATCGAAAACATCGACCCCATGGGCGTGCACACGGGAGACAGCGTCACCGTAGCGCCGGCCATGACCCTGGCGGATCGGGAGCTGCAGCGCCTGCGCGACGACGCCCTGGCCTGCCTGCGCGCCATTGGCGTGGACACGGGCGGCAGCAATGTGCAGTTCGCCTTGGACCCGGTGAGCGGCCGCCATGTGCTCATCGAGATGAATCCCCGCGTCAGCCGCAGCAGCGCGCTGGCCTCGAAAGCCACGGGCTTTCCCATCGCCAAGGTGGCGGCGCGGCTGGCCGTGGGCTGGACCCTGGACGAACTTCCCAACGACATCACCGGCACCACGCTGGCCGCTTTCGAGCCTGCCCTGGACAATGTGGTGGTGAAGGTGCCGCGCTTCAACTTCGAGAAGTTCCCCAGCGCCCCCGGCGTGCTGGGCGTGCAGATGCAGAGCGTGGGCGAGGCCATGGCCCTGGGGCGCAGCTTCCGCGAAGCCCTGCAAAAGGCCTTCCGCTCGCTGGAGGAAGGTCTGGACGGCCTGGAACCCCGCCCGGCGCGCGGCCGCCCGCTGGACATGGCCCGCCTGCGTTTCCCCACCCCCTTCCGCCTGCTCAAGGTGCGCGAGGCCTTCCGCCAGGGCATGACGCTGGACGAGGCCCAGTCCCTCACGGCCATGGACCCCTGGTTCCTGCGCGAGATCCGCGCCCTGGCCTTGCGCAGCCTGGCCCTGGAGGGACGCGCCCTGGCCGAAGTGGATGGGGTGGACATGCTGGAGCTGAAGCGCGAGGGATTCAGCGACGGCCAACTGGCGCGTCTTCTCCAGTCCACGGAGGACGAGGTGCGTGCCCGGCGTGTGGAGCTGGGCATCCGTCCCAGCTGGCGCGCGGTGGACACCTGCGCGGGGGAGTTCGCCGCCCCCACGCCTTTTGTCTACGGCACCTGGGGCGAGGAGGACGACGGCCTGCCGCTGGTGGATGAGCCCGGCGCGTCGAGGCGCGGGGATGCGTCGCCCGTGCTGGTGCTGGGAAGTGGCCCCAATCGCATTGGACAGGGCATCGAGTTCGACGCCTGCTGCGTGCAAGCCGTGCAGGGCCTGCGCGACTCTGGCATTCCGGTGGTGATGGTGAACGCCAACCCGGAGACGGTGAGCACGGATCCGGACCTGGCGGACCGCCTCTACTTCGAGCCCCTCACCTTCGAACATGTGTGGCACATCGCCCAGCGGGAGCGTCCCCGGGGCGTGTTGGTGCAGTTTGGCGGCCAGACTCCGCTGAAGATCGCCGCCCGCCTGGAGGCCGCGGGCCTGCCCGTGCTGGGCACCTCCCCCGCGGCCATCGCGCTGGCGGAGGACCGTGAGCGCTTCGGCGCCGTGCTGGAGGAATTGAAGATCCTCGCCCCGGCCTGGGGCATCGCGCGGAACGCGGAGGAGGCACGGCAGGCGGCGGCGCGGGTGGGTTTTCCGGCCCTGGTGCGTCCCAGCTGGGTGCTGGGCGGGCGTGGCATGGAAATCGTCTACCAGGAGAGCGACCTGCTGCGCTATGTGGAGGCCGCCCTGCAGCGGGAGGGCGGCCCCATCCTCATCGACGCCTTCCTGGAGGACGCCTTCGAATTCGATGTGGACGCCCTGTGCGATGGCCGGGAACTGCGCATCGCGGGCATTCTGCAGCATGTGGAGGAAGCGGGCATCCACAGCGGGGACAGCGCCTGCGTGCTGCCGCCCTACCAGCTGAACCCGGCCGTGCGCCGGCAGATGGAGGACATCACCCGGCGCCTGGCCCTGCGCCTGGGAACAGTGGGCCTCATCAACATCCAGTTCGCGTTGAAGGAGGGCCGCCTCTATGTGCTGGAGGTGAATCCCCGCGCCAGCCGCACCGTGCCCTTCATCTCCAAGGTGCGCGGCCTGCCCCTGGCGGCCATGGCGGCGCGCCTCTGCGTGGGCGGGCTCCTGGCCGACGAGACCGTGGACTGGGATCGCCAGGCGGCCATCACCGCCGTGAAGAAGCCGGTCTTTCCCTGGAACCGCTTTCCGCGCCAGGATGTCTTCCTCTCACCGGAGATGAAGTCCACGGGCGAAGTGATCGGCCTGGATCCCAGCCTGGGCGGAGCCTGGCTGAAGGCCTCCGAGGCGGCGGGGGAATCCCTTCCGCTCACGGGAAGCGTGCTCTTCAGCGTCAACGGGCACGACAAGTCCAAGGCCATCGAGCTGGCGCGGGACTGCGTGGAGCTGGGGCTGGGCCTATTGGCCACGGAGGGCACGGCGCGGGCCTTCGCGGAGAACGGCCTGCCCGTGCGCGCGGTGTTCAAGGTGGGGGAGGGCCGTCCGGACCTCACCGACGACATGAAGAACGGCCGGGTGCAGTGGGTGGTGAACACGCCCCTGGGGCAGAAATCCCGCTACGACGAGGAAGAGATCGGCCGCACGGCGGTGCGCCTGCGCATACCCGTCACCACCACCTTGAGTGCCGCCGCCGCCACCCTGCGTGGCCTGCGCGCGGCGCGGCAGGGCCGTCCGGCGCCGGTGAGTCTGCAGGATCTGCACAGGCACGAGTAGACCAAATCACGACATCTGACGGATGCTGTTTGCTGATTCTGTTGTTCATCATGTATTTCAGCGCCAAGCGCTAACCCTGAGGGACGCGTCCGTCATTTCTCATGATTCGGTCCACAGTCGTTCTCATACTCCTTCGCGCTCTCGACAGCGCGTCTCGAGGCGCGAACTCAGGTCTCGAGGGCGAGAACGGATCTGGCGATGTCTCTCAACTGCGCAGATAACTTGCGCCGTTCAAATCAATGGTGCCGCCGGTGAGCCAGTCCGCCCGGCCGCTGGCCACAAAGGCCACGGTCTCGGCGATCTCCTCCGAGCGGGCCACCCGGTTGAGCGGGCTCTGGGCGCGGGTGGCCACGCCGCGCTCGCCCTGCAGCGCCTCGCGGGCCATCTCCGTCTCCACGAATCCCGGCGCGAGGTTCACCACATAGATGCCGTCCGGGGCCAGGGCCTGAGCCATGTACTGCCCCAGGCCGTGCAATCCCGCCTTGCTGGCGCCGTAGGCCGGGGCGGTGGGCTCGCCACGGAAAGCGCCACGGCTGCCGATGTTGACGATGTGCCCGCCCCCCGCCGCCGCCAGGAAAGGCCGCGCCGCGTGGAGGATGAGCGCCGGAGCCAGCAGGTTCACCGCCAGAATCTCTTTCCAGCGGGCCGCCCAGGTGGCGGCGTCCACTTCGCGCACGGGGTGTTCCCGGAAGATGCCGGCGTTGTTCACCACCAGATCCAGCCCCCCCAGCGCCTGGGCGGCTCGGGCGGCCAGGGCCGCCGCCTCCTCCTCCACGGCAAGGTCCGCCTGCAACAGCGTGTGCCCACTGCCCGCCAGTTCCGCCAACAAGGATTCCGCCTGGGCCCGGCTCTGTCCGTAGTGCAGGGCCACGCGGGCGCCGTCCCGGGCCAGCACCCGGGCGATCTCACGGCCAATGCCCCGGCTGGCTCCCGTCACCAGGGCAAGGCGCCCCGCCAGGGGCAGTTTTTCGTGCGGCAGTGTCATGCGTTCTATTCTCCTGTTGAAAGGGGCAGGGCGTGCGAGGAGCCGAAGTGCCGCTGGGTGAGGGCGGCCACCCACAGGCGCAGGTCGTCCACCCACAAGTAGAAGAGCGGCACAACCACCAGGGTGAAGAAGGTGCTGGCGAGGAGGCCGCCGGCCATGGCTCTTCCCATGGGCGCGTAGGGCATGCCCACCAGGGCGGCGTTGCCCACGGCCATGGGAATCAGGCCGCACACGGTGGTGAGGGCCGTCATCATCACGGGGCGGTAGCGGCGCCCCACGGCCTCCAGCAGGGCCTCCTCCCGGGGAACGCCCTCCTCGCGCAGGCGCACCACCACATCGATGAGGACGATGGCGTTGTTCACCACCACGCCCACCAGGATGATGAGCCCGATGCCCGCCATGATGTCGAAGGGCGTGCTCGTCAGATACAAGGCCCACCAGGCGCCAAAGAAGGCGAAGGGCACGCTGCCCAGCACCACCAGCGGCAGACTGAAGGACTCGAAGAGCATGCCCATGAGCAGGTACACGAAGGCCAGGGCCAGCACCAGGGCGAAGTTCTGCTGCTCCTCCTGCTCCTGGAAGCGGTCGAAACTCCGGCCCAGGCTCCAGCTGTAGCCGGACGGCATCTGCACCTGGTCCAACGCGGCGCTGATGCGGCCCTGGAAGGCATCGTCCTTGCCGCCCTTGTCGAAAACCTTCACGCGCATGAAGGTTTGGCCCTGGGCGCGCTGGATGTTTCCCATGCTGCGCGTGTGGCGCACCTGCGCCAGCTGGGAGAGCGGCACGGCGCCGGAGGAATTCTCCAATTCCAGGGCCTGCACCTTGTGCAGCTGGTCCCGGTCCTCCTTGGCCAGGCGCACCTGCACGGCCACATCCCGATCCGCCCGCTGCAGCCAGCCAATGCGCTGGCCGGCCAGGGCGTAGCGCAAAGTTCCCGCCACCTGGCTGGCGTTCAAGCCGTGGCGCCCCATGGCGTCCCGGTCCAGATCCAGGACCAGCTCCTCCTGTCCGCGCTCGGCGTCCAGTTCCGTGCCCAGCACGCCGGGCACGAAGGCCAGGCGGCGGCGCACCTCCTCCGCCAGCTCCTTCAGGCGCGCCGTGTCCGGTCCCTTCACCAGGATGGTGGTGCCCGACTCCGCGTTGAAGTCGTTCCAGCCCATGCGTAGATCCACGCCCGGCACCTTGGGCAGGCGCTTGCGCAGATCCTCCAGCGCCTCGTCGCGGTTCATCCAGTCCCGCGTGAGGAGGCCGGTCTTCTCTCCCAGGGCGCGGAAGGCGTAGGCGTACCAACTCTGGCTGCTCTCGTTCTCCACCCACACATGCACCTGGCCCCAGGCGCGGGAGAACCCGCTGGTGACCGTGCGCACGCGGTATTCCTTCTCCTTCTCGTAGACCAGCGCCTCGATGCGCCGCACCAGGCTGTCGGCGTCTGCCAGGGTGAAGGAGGCGGGCATGTCCAGGATGACGCGGAACTCGCCCACATTTCCCTCGCCGTCGCCCTTCTTCTCCGTCAGTTGCATGGGAATGCCCGTGGACAGCAGGATGGCCAAGGCGATGAGGGTGCTGTCCCGGCGGTGGCGCAGGCCCCAGCCCAGCAGGGCCTGGGCGTGGCGGCGGCCCCACATCACCAGGCGCGGCTCCCGGCTGCTCACCTGCACGGGCAGGCGGGCCGCCAGCTGGGGAATGAAGAGCAGGGCCACCAGCAGCGATGCCGCCAGGCTGACCACCACGGGCATGCCGATCCGCGTGAGGAAAAAGGAGAGCGTGTTGTCGCCGCTCATGAGCATCAGGGGCAGAAAGACCACCACCGTGGTGCCCGTGGCCACGGTCACCGCCAGGCTCACTTCGGCCGTGCCCTGCACCACGGCCTCCCGGCGCGGACCCGGTGGCTGGATGGCGATGCTCTCCATCACCACGATGGCGTTGTCCACCACCATTCCAACGGCAATCATCATGCCCATCATGGTGATGACATTCAGCGACCAGCCCGCGAAGTAGATGGTCGTGATGGTGATGAGCATGCAGAAGGGAATGGCGGCGGTGATCATCAGCGTGGGCGACCAGCGCCGCAGGAAGAACCACAGCACCAGGAGGGCAAAGAGGCCGCCCCAGAAGGCGCTGCCCTTGAGGTTGTCGATGCTCTCGCGCACGAAGCGGCCCTGGCTGAAGAGGGGACTCACGCGCAACTCCGCCAGGGCGGGATCGTTCTCGGCCCGTGCCAGCACCTCGTCAACGCGGCGGCAGAGTTCCTCGGTGTTGGCGGTAGACTCCCGGGACACGCCCATGAGCAGGGCGCCGCTGCGGTCCACGCGCTGGATCCAGTCGGACTCGGGCACATCCAGGTGCACCTGGGCCACATCATCCAGACGCAGCACCTTGCCGCCCACGCGCAGGGGCAGGGCGGAGATCTCGTCCAGGTCTTTCCAGCGGGCATCGGCGCGCAGCGCCAGGCGGCGGCCCCCCTCCTGCACGGGGCCAAGCGCCAGGCTCAGGTTGTCGGCGCTCAAGGCCTGCACCACCTGCCAGGCGTCCACGCCGTGGCGGCCCATGGCCTGCAGATCCAGGTCGATGAGCACATCCTTCACATCGGCGCCTTCCAGATTCACACTGGCCACGCCGTCCATGCGCTCGATGGGCTTCTGGATGCGCTCCTCCACCAGGGCCCGCGCCTCCGCAGGCTCCAGACTGGAGCTGATGCCCAGCCAGTAGACCTCTTCGTCGTCCATGCCCATGCGCCGCAGCACCACGCGCTCGATGTCCACGGTGGATTCCGCCAGACTGCGGTCGATGCAGTCGCGCACCTGGCTCCAGGCCTGGTTCATGTCCGTGCCGTCGCGGAACTGCATCCACACCCAGCAGCCGTGGGCCTGACAATTGCTCTCCAGGTACTTCAGGCCGTGCACGCTGCGCAGGTTCTCTTCGAAGGGGCGGGCAATGCGCTCCTCAATCTCCTCCGGCGTGGAATCCGGGTAGGGCACCCAGAAGCCCATGTAGGGGGACGAGAAGCCCTGGGGCATCATCTCGTAGGTGACGCGGCTGAGAGCGATCAGCCCCAGCGCCGTCACGGCGAGGAAGATCATCAGCACCGTGACGGGCCGCTTGAGGGAGAGTTCCGGCAGCCAGCGGTGCAGGTTCACCGTGCGCCTCCCAGGCCGGGAAGGGCTCTGCGCACACGGGCCAGCGCCTCCTCGGCTCGTTCGTAGAGCACGGGAATGACAAAAAGCGTGAGCAGCGTGCTGGTGCTAAGGCCCACCATCACCGTCAGGGCCAGGGGCTGGCGCAGCTCGCTTCCTTCGCCCAGACCCAGCGCCATGGGCACCAATCCCAGCACCGTGGTGAGCATGGTCATCAGGATGGGCCGCAGCCTTTGGGCCCCGGCCTGCACAATGGCCTCCCGACGAGGCATGCCCTCGCCACGGAAAAGATTGATGGTGTCCACCAGCAGGATTGCGTTGTTCACCACGATGCCCACCAGGATGATGGCGCCCAGGAAGACCAGCACGGAGACCGGCACCTCCAGCAGGGCCAGCAGGGGCACCACGCCCAGGAAAGCGAGGGGAATCGCGGCCAGGATGACAAAGGGGTGCAACAGGCTCTCGAACTGGCTGGCCATCACCACATAAACCAGGAAGACGGCCAGGGCCAGCGCCAGGTAAAGGCTGGACAGGCTGCGCTCCATTTCCGCGCTCTGCCCCGTCACCTCCCAGCGCAGGCCCTCCGGCCAGGGCATGTCGCGCAGGCGTGCCTGGATGGTGGACAGGGCGCTTCCCAGGTCGGCCTCGCCAAGGTTGGCGCGCACCAGGGCCGTGCGCTGCTGCTCCAGGCGGAGGATCTCGCTGGGGCCCTCCTGAAGGGACACCTCCGCCACGGCGCCCAGGGGCACGGCCACGGCCTGCCCGGGATTGACGATGAGGCCGCGGATGTCCTCCAGCCCCAGCAGGTCCTCCGGGCGCAGGCGCACGCGGATGTCCACGCGCTGGTCCACATCGCGGAACTCGGTTTGCACATCCCCCAGCACCTTGTTGCGCAGAAGGGAGCCCACGGCCTGCAGGTCCAGCCCCAGGCGGGCCAGCTCCTCCCGGCGGAAACGCACATGAATCTCCGGGTTGCCCGAGGCGGCGGTGGCGTGCACATCCGCCAGTTCCGGCAGGCCTTGCAGATTCTCCTGCACACGCCGCGCTCCGGCGCGCAGATCGTCCAGATCGTTGCCGGAGATCTGCACCTCGATGGGGGTGCGGTAGCTGAAGAGCACGGGGTGGGCCACGCGGCCAGTCACATCGGGCAGGGTCGCCAGGAAGGGACGCAGACGGGTCAGCACACGCTCCTCCGCCGCCTTGGGATTGCCCTCGTCGCGCAGGCGCACGGTGAGACGCGCCTTGTGTTCGCCCCCCTCCGCGTCGATGCCGCCCTGAGTGTCGGCGCCCGCCAGGAGGGCCACGCCTTCCACCTCCGGCTGGGCCATCAGGAAGTCCTCCAGGGGCGCAAGCCGCTCCGCCGTGCGCTCCAGGGGAGTGCCCACCGGCAGCTGGGCCTCCACATAGAACTCCCCCTGGTGCAGGACGGGCATCAGTTCGCTGCCCAGACGGGGCAGAAGCATCAGGGCGCCCAGGAGCAGCAGCCCCAGCACGGCGAAGGCGCGGCCCGGACGGTCCAGCAGCTGTGTGAGCAGGCGGGGGTAGAGGCCCTGCCCAGACACGGGTACGCTGCGATGCCGGCGAAGCATGCCACCCAGACGCTCCAGCAGGCCCAGCAGCAGGCGCGACAGGCCAGCCACGATTGACCACAGCAGCCAGACCAAAAGGGCGAGAACGCGACGGGTGAAATCCAGCGCCCAGGACAGTGGCAGGCGAAGGAGCAGCAGGGAGGCCATGGGAAGCCAGGCCGCCCGGGCTGCCCACCCGGCCCCACCCGTGTGGGACTGGCGCCAACGGGAAAGGCCCGCCGCGTCGCGTCGCCACTCGGCCCAGGCCGGCCAGGGCGCGCGCACAGTGGCCACAGGCGATGCCAGCGCCGGAACCGGCGTGTGATCGGCACTCGCACTCCCATCCTCCTGGGCGCCCAGGGCCGTGAGCATGGGGATGATGAGCAGGGCCAGCACCAGCGAGATGATCTGGCTCCACACCACCACCAGGGCCAGATCGCCGAAGACCTGCCCGGCCACGCCCTCCACGAAGACCATGGGGAAGAAGACGGCCACAGTGGTGAAGGTGGAGGCAGTGACCGCCATGGCCACCTCCCCAGTGCCGCGCACCGCTGCCCGTAGTCGGCCATCGCCGGCCTCCCGGCAGCGGTGGATGCTCTCCAGGATGACGATGGCGTTGTCCACCAGGTTGCCGATGCCCAGCGCCAGGCCGCCCAGGCTCATCACATTCAGGCTCAGGCCGCTGAGGTGCATGGCGCCGAAAGTGGCGATGATGGAAAGGGGGATGATGAGGGCCACGATGCCCGTGGGCCCCGCCGTTCTTAGATAGAGGAAGAGCACCAGCACGGCCAGCAGGCCGCCCTGCACGGCGCTGCTGCGCAATTCCGCCAGGCTGCCCTCGATAAAGGTGCTCTGGTCGGCCAAGAGGCTAAGGCGCACGCCCTGTCGGCCCAGCTGGGTGTGAAGCGCCTCCGGACCCAGGGGCCTGAAGGCCATGGGTCCGCCAGGCCTCACGGGGGCGGCGGCGCTGTCGCCTGCCAGGGGCGGGCGTCCCGTCAGGCCGAAGAGCCGCTGGCGAAGGCTTTTGGCCACCTGCACCACATTGGCGTCGGCCTCCTTGTGGATCTCGATCTCCACCGCCGGACGGCCGTCCACCCGCGTGAGAGTCTCGGCGTCCCGGCCGGCACGGCGAATCACCGCCAGATCCCCCAGTGTGACAAAAGCGCCGTCGGCGGTGCGGATGCGCGTGGCGGCGATGTCCTCCAGGCGGCGGAACTCGCTCAAGACGCGCACCACATACTCGGCGCGCCCTTCCTTCAGGTTGCCGCCGGCCAGGTTGACATTCTCCGCCGCCAGCTGCCTCGTGATGGCCTGGATGTCCAGGCCGCGCAGCGCCAGCTCGCGCTCGTCCAGCTCGACGCGGATCTCCTCCTCCAGGCCGCCCTTCACTTTCACGGCGGCCACGCCGCTGAGCTTCTCAAGCTCCAGCTTGACGCGCTCCTCGGCCAGCTGGCGCAAGCGCCTAAGCGATGCCTCGTCACCGGCGCCGTCCTGCCAGCCCAGGCCCACCCGCAACACGGGATCCAGCGCGGGATCGTACCGCAGGATGAGCGGCCGCTCCGCCCCGTCGGGCAGGCGCACGGTCTCCAGCTTTTCGCGCAGGTCCTGGATGGCCAGGTCCATGTCCGTGTCCCAGCCGAACTCCACCACCACATCGCTCTGGCCGGCCCGGCTGAGGCTGCTGATGCCCACCTTGCCCGCCACCACGCCCATGGCCTGCTCGATGGGACGGCTGATGAACTGCTCCACCTCCTCCGGCGCGGCCCCCTCGTACTGGGTGCGCAGGGTGACGCTGGGGTAGCTGATGTCGGGCATGAGGGTGAGTGGCAGGCGCTGGGAGGAGATGAGGCCGAAGACCATCACCGATAGCACCAGCATGGTGACGGCCACAGGCCGGGTGGTGATGAAGGCCACCAAACCGTGACGGTGGGCCAGGTCGGGGGCGGGGTCAGGCGTGCTCATGGCGGATCCTTCCGAGGAGGCTACTTGGTGGAGGCCTTCGCCGCGCCCTTGTCCGTGGCGCTTTCGGGCAGTTCGCGCCCGTCCACCTTCACCACGCGGATGCGAGCCCCAGGCTTGAGCGAAGCCTGGCCCACGGTGATGAGCTTTTCGCCCGCCCGCAGACCGCTGCGCACCTCCAGGCGCTCCTCGTCCTCGTAGCCGCGCTGCAGGGGCAGGCGCACGGCACTGGTGTCCCTGGCCACCCACACGAAACTCTGGTCGCGGTCGTAGACGAGGGCGCGCTTGGGCACCACCACCACGCTGTCCCGCTGGTCGGTGAGGATGCTGAAGCGCGCGTACATGCCGGCGCGCAGGCGGCGGCCGGCGTCCTCAACCCCAACGGTGACACGCACCGTGCCGCTGGCGGCATCCACCACCGGGCTGATGCGCTTGATCCAGCCCTCCCGGGGGGCGCCCGGAGCGGCGGCCACTTCAAGTTCCACCGGCTGCCTCAGGCGCAGGCGGTCAAGTTCCCGCTCAGGCACATCCAGCACGGCGATGAGACGCTGGTCATCCACCACGGTAAAGAGCTGTGTGCCCGTGCTGACGAAGTCTCCTTCCTGCACCAGACGCCGCCCCACCACGCCGCTGATGGGCGCCGTCACCCGACTGCGCTGCACGGCCAGGCGCGCGCTCTCCCAGGCCAGGCGGCTGCGGCGGGAGGTGAATTCGGCATCTGCCAGGTCCTGATCGGGCACCATGCGCGACTCGGCCAGCTGGCGCACCCGCTGCAAGTCCGCTTCGGCCTTGTCCAGCTCCAGGCGCAGACGGCGCTCGTTCAGCAGGATCTCCGCGTCTTCCAGCACCAGCAGCGTGTCACCGGCACGCACGCGGGAGCCTTCCTCCACGCGGATGCGACCCACATGCCCCGCCACCAGGGGATAGACCTTGATCTCCGCCTCCGTGCCCAGCACGCCATTCAAATGCAGGCGCGAGGACATGCTGCCCAGGCTGACGGTCTCCGTCTCCACCGGCACAGGGGTGGCCTTTGTGCTGTCGGCGCCCTTCTCGTCGCCCCGGCCCATCTGCACCTGGCAACCCAGGGCCGAGAGCCAAAGGCCGAAACACAAAAGGCCCGCCTGGCCAAGCCGGCGGGCGCTCCTCATTCTGCACGAGGGGTGTGGACGATGCGACATGATGTCTCCTGAGAGCAGCTGTGGGTCTTGGGCCACGCGGGCCGCGACGATGGAAGGTGCCAAAAACCACCGCGCGGGGAAAAGGTTTCGCCCAGCTGTCAAGAAGGACAGGCGATGGTGTAGGGAATTGCGCTGGCGTCTGGAAAGCCAGCCAAAGCCAGGCTGGATTGAGCCTTGGAGTCCTTGGCCTGGTTTTTGCGCTTGGGCGTGTCGAGTTCAGGTCGACAACCATTGGGGTGCGCGACTTGGTCGCGGCGGATCCGCGCGCACGGCTCCGCAGGATTCATGGAATCCCGAACCCCTTGCGCCCCCGGTCTCCTCCACCGGGGGCGCTTTCATATCCCCCGGGGCCGGGTGGCGATGCGCCACCTTCACGCAGGCGCCGTCCTCAGCCCAGCCGCTCCCGCACCTGGTAGTCCGGCTCCTTCTGCCCCCGGGAGATCATCTCGCCGATGAGGCCCAGGGAAACCAGCTGCAGGCCCACGATCATGAGCAGAATGCCCAAAAAGAGCAGGGGCCGGTTGGACAGGGCCTGCCCGCCAATCACTTTCTGCCAGGTGAGCCACAGGTTGATGAGGGCGCCAAGAGCGCCGAACAAGAGGCCGGGGGCCCCGAAGAAGTGCAGGGGCTTCTTGAAATAGCGCGTGGTGACCACCACGGTCATGAGATCCAGCATGCCGCTCACCAGGCGGCGTGCGCCATACTTGCTGTGGCCGAAGGGCCGGGCGTGGTGCAGCACCTCCATCTCCGTCACGCGGAATCCCTTCATGTGGGCGATGGCGGGCAGAAAGCGGTGCAGCTCGCCATAGACCTGCAGGGCCTCCGTCACTTCCCGCCGATAGCACTTGAAGCCGCAGTTGAAATCGTGCAGGCGGACGCCGGAGACGCGGCTGGTGACAGCGTTGAAGACTTTGCTGGGCAGGGTCTTGTTCAAGGGATCGTGGCGCTTTTTCTTCCAGCCGCTCACCAGGTCCCAGCCCTGCTCCAGGCACTCCACGAAGCGCGGAATCTCCTTGGGATCATCCTGCAGGTCCGCATCCATGGTGAGGATGACATCCCCCTGGGCCGCGCGGAAGCCCGCGTCCAGGGCATCGGCCTTGCCAAAGTTGCGGCGGAAGGAGATGATGCGCAGACGAGGATCCCGGCTGCGCAGCTTCTTCAGCACCTCCAGGGAATTGTCCGTGGAACCGTCGTCCACGGCGATGATCTCGCAGGGCAGGCCCAGTGGGGCGCAGGCCTGCAATATGCCCTGCACCAGAGTCTCCAGCGAATCCTGCTCGTTGTAGAGCGGCACCACCACGCTCAACCGTGCGGCCATCAGTCCTCCTGTCCCGTCCTGTGCAGGCGGCGTTGCCGGCTCTGCAGCACCAGGCGGCGGCCCTCTTCCTCTGCCCCGCCCCGCTCCTGGATGCGCAGGCGGCCAGCCAGCCACAGGCCATCCACCGCCTCGAACTCATCCAGCTCCATCTCCCAATCGCCCACGCGCACCTCGTCCACCAGACCGATCTCCGCGTTCACGCGCCACTGATCGGCGCCCCTGGTGAAGAGCAAGCGCTGGGGATCCCAGCTGGCGCCGGTGGGTGGACGCCACTCTCCCCACAGCCAGGGCGCCACGCTGCCGCGCTCGCACAGGCCGCCCTGCAGCAGCTTCCCCGGCAGGCGGTTGCCCAGCACCATCAGCAGCGGGGCCAGGGTAGGATCCTTCACCTGCAGCTCCACCCCGGGGCCCACACCACCGTCCAGCAGATTGGCACCCTTCTCCAGCAGCGCACCCAGGGGCTTGCCCTCCATGGCATGGGCCGCGCGGTCCAGCCAGCCGCCCAGGGAGTTCCCCGGCCGGGCAGCCACCTGTCCGGGTCGGCAGCGCAGCAAAGCCAGTTCTCCACCAAAGGGACTGTAGATGCCCAGGCGTGTGCTGTCGGCGCACCAATCCAGGTCCAGTCGAAAGGGCACGCGCTGACCATCGCCCTCGTACACGGCGCGCCAGGATTGTTCCAAGCCCGTCAGGGGCGCGAAATTGCGATCGATCCAGGCCCGCATGGCCGGCTCATCCAGGCGCTCCGGGCGCACCAGGGCACGACGGCAGGCACTTCCCGCCACGAGCAGGATCAAGGCAAGCAGCAGCGGGAAGCGCTTCACCGCCCGCCTCCCCGACCCTTGTTCCAGTGTTCCGCCAGGCTGCCCGGCGCCGCGGGGCGCGGGGGCTCCGCACGGACGGCAGGACGGCGCTCGCCCAGACCAGCCTTTTCCGGCCGGTGGCCGCGCGGTGCCTGGGGAGCGGCTTCAAGCGCCTTCAGCGAAAGGGCCAGGCGTCCACGGACCACATCCACTTCGAGCACGGAGGCCTTCACCCGCTGACCCACCTGCAGCACATCCATGGGGTGACGCACCCGCTGGTGGCTGATCTGGGACACATGGACGAGGCCCTCCTGTTTCAGTCCCACATCCACGAAGGCGCCGAAGTCCACCAGGTTGCGCACCGTGCCTTCCAGCACCATGCCGGGCTGCAGGTCCTCCAACTTGATCACGCCACCACGCATGAGAGGCGGATCCAACTCGTCACGGGGATCCCGCCCAGGCTTGCGCAGCTCCGCCAGAATGTCCGTCAGGGTGGGCAGGCCAAGGCCCAGCTCCTCGGCCAGCCGTGGCAGGCCGCCCTCCCGCTGCGCCACGCGCGCCGCCAGTTGCTGGGGCTGGTCCTGGGACAAGCCTTCCAAGGTGAAGAGCCGGCGCACGGCCTCGTAACTCTCCGGGTGGATGCCCGTGTTGTCCAGGGGATCCTCGCCCTGGCGGATGCGCAGAAATCCCGCGCACTGGCGGAAGGCGGCGGGGCCGATGCCCGTCACCTCGCGCAGCTGCTCCCTGCGGCGGAAGGGTCCCTGGGCGGAACGCCACTCCACAACATTGCGGCTGGTGCGGCGGGTGAGGCCCGCCACATGGCGCAACAGGCTGGCGCTGGCGGTGTTCACATCCACGCCCACGCTGTTCACGCAACTCTCCACCACGGCGTCCAGACGCTCGCCCAGGCGGCGGGCGTCCACATCGTGCTGGTACTGGCCCACGCCCAGGCTGCGCGGATCGATCTTCACCAGTTCGGCCAGCGGATCCTGCAGGCGACGGGCGATGCTGATGTTGCCGCGCTGGGTGGCGTCCAGGTCGGGAAACTCCTCCCGGGCCTCCTCGCTGGCGCTGTAGACGCTGGCACCGGCCTCGCTTACCACGCAATAGCGGACGCCGAGGCTGTTCTCGGCAATCCACTGCGCCACCAGCTCTTCCGTCTCCCGGCCCGCCGTGCCGTTGCCAATGGCCACAATCGTCACGCCGTGGGTGGTGGCCAGTTCCAGCAGCGTGGCGCGGGCCTCGCCCTGCCGCAGGTGGGGCGGGTGGGGGTAGATGGTGGCGCCCGCGAGCAGTCGGCCGGTGGCGTCAACCACGGCCACCTTGCAACCGGTGCGGAAGCCGGGATCGATGCCCATCACCACCTGACCAGCCACCGGCGGCTGCAGCAGGAGCTGGCGCAGGTTGGTGGCGTAGACTTCCAGGCTGTGGCTTTCCGCCTCCAGGCCCTTCTCTTCCCGCAATTCCCGGGACAGGGAAGACAGGAGCAGCCGCTCCAGGCCGTCGTCCAGGGCACTGCGCACTTCCTCAAGCCAGGGACTTCCCGTCCTTAGCAGCACTCTGGCTGCCACCCGCGCGGAAGCGCCCACGGGTTCCCAATCCACTTTCACTTGCAGGATGCCCAGCTTTTCACCCCGGTTGATGGCCAGGGTGCGGTGGGGCGGCAGGTCGCGCAAGAGCTCGGCGAAATCGGCGTAGAGACGAAACTTGGCGGCCTCGGCGTGGGCCCCGTCCTTGACGCGGGAGCGCAGCAGGGCGTGGCGGGCACCGGCCAGGCGAAGCTCCGCACGCAGATCGGCGCGCTCGCTGGCCCACTCCGCCACCATGTCCCGGGCACCGGCCAGGGCCTCCTCCGCACTTGTCACCTCGGGGTGCAGAGCGCAGGCGGCGGCCACTTCGCTGGAGGGCAGACGGCGCAATTCCAGCACGCGATCCCATCCCAGCCCAGCCGGAAGCTCCTCGTGCGTTCCTTCCTCTGGCAAGGGCGCCAGACAGAGGGCCTGCGCCCACTCCTCCCGCCCGGAAACATCCAACAACAAAAAAGCCGCCAGCGGCGCCAGACCCCTCCGCCGGGCCTCGCTGGCCCGGGTCTTGCGCTTGGGCCGGTACGGCAGGTAGAGGTCCTCCAGCTCCGCCAGGCGCGTGCAGGCCGCGATGGCCGCCGCGAGCTCCTCCGTCAGGCGCCCCTGGTCGGCAATGCTGCGCCGAATGGCTTCCCTCCGCTCCTCCAGCGCCACTGTGGCACTGTGCAGCTCCTGGATGCGTCGCAACTGGTCCTCGTCCAGGCCGCCGGTAAGCTCCTTGCGGTAGCGCGTAATGAAGGGCACGGTGTTGCCTTCGGCCAACAGGGCCAAGGCCTGCTGAACCTGCTGCACTTTCAGGCCGAGTGCGGCGGCGATGCGGGACTCAAGATCCATGCTCTTCCTGCCTTGGCAATGGGGTGTGGCGTGAAGCGGAGGCAAAGTAGCAGATGTGCACGGCAGGCCATCGGCCGACGCCGGGGCCGCGCTGGCCATGCATCCCCGCAGAGCGGCGACTTGCGGATCCATCCCGCTCAGGAGAGCAATGGGACGCGCGGCCATGGCCAGCCTCGCGTCCCAACGCCACTACCAGGGTAGATTTAAAAGGTCTGGGTGAATTCCAGGGCCAGCTGCGTGGTGCCGCCCGTCAGGCCTCCCTCGCCATCGGAAAAGGCGTCCTGGTCGGAGCCGTCATGGCGGGCCTCCAGCAGCACCGTGCGGCCAGGGCCTGCCGCCACGGTAATGGCCGCGGCGAGCGCCGTGCGCGACTGGTTGGCGCCATTCACCATGCCAAAGAGCACGCCGTCCTCGTCCGCGAGGGTGTCGTAGCGCAGAGTCAGGCCCCACACCGCGGCGAAGTCCACATGTCCACCCAGCATCCAGCCCGACCAGGACTGGTCCGCGCCGCCCACAGGGGTGGCGGTGCCGGAGTTGAACTCGGCGAAGAGCACGGTGCCGGAACGGGGACGGAAGAGCAGGTCCACATCCACCACCTGCAGATCCTCGGGCCCACTCGTCTTCACGGCGTCCTCGCGACCACGGATGAAACTGAGGCCCACGCCGCCCTTGTCGCCCAGGGACCACCCCAGCCGTCCGCCCCAGCTGTGGGAGGCATTCGTCTCGTCGTTCTGGTCCCAGCCGTTGACCACGAAAAGTTTGTAGTCCGCCGCGCCCGCCAGGGGACCTTCCACCAGCGCGCCACTCAAGTTGGTGGGCAGGCCGTAGTCGAAGAGCAGGCTGTGGCTGTATTGCAGCATTTGCGGGGCGTCCAGCAACTCCACACCCATGGGAGCGTTGAACTTGCCCACCGTCAGGCTGTGCCTGGAGAAGCGTGGCAGGCTCATTTTCACCCAGCCCTGCTCCACGGACAGCGCGCCGTCGCCGGCGCTCTCCACATCCGCACGCAGCAATAGCTTGCCGCCCACATGGTGTTCCACATCCAGCTCCACCTGATCAAGGCGGAAAGCATCGCCCCCCGTGTCCACATTGCCGCTGTAGCTGGCATCCACGAATCCGCTGATGCGCGTCTCCGTGGCGGCCTCATCGCCCGCCAGAACCCGTTGCCCGGTGGCAAGCAGCGCCAGCAGCGCCGCGCCACTCGTGAATTGCAGGATCTTCATGCGTTCTCCCAATGCTTCCAGTGGCGGGGCGAACGGCTCCGCCACGCCTGGCCAAGGTCAAATGGAATGGGGCTCGTAGGCCTTCTCACCGTGGAGGGCCACATCCACGCCGCCCGTCTCTTCCGCCTCGCTGGTGCGCACTGGGGTTACCTTGTTGATGAGCCAAAGCATGCCCCAAGTGAAGACGAAGGCATAGACCGAGGAGAAGAGCAGGGCCACCACCTGCTTGCCGAAGAAGGCTGATCCCCCAAAGAGGAGACCGTTCTGGCCGGCGGGATTCCAGGCCTGGGATCCCAGCAGGCCCAGCAGCAGAATGCCCAGGGCGCCACCCACCCCGTGCACGCCCCACACATCCAGGGCGTCGTCCCAGCCCAGACGGTTCTTGAGCGCCACGGCGTAATAGCACACCACGCCCGCCACGCAACCGATGAGCGCGGCGATGGAAGGCGATACAAAGCCCGCCGCCGGCGTGATGGTGGCCAGGCCGGCCACGGCGCCCGTGAGCAGGCCCACGAACTTGGGCTTCTTCTCCAGGCTCCAGGCCAACAAGAGCCAGGTGAAGGCGGCAAAGGAGGCGGCGATGTCCGTGTTCAGGAAGGCCAGGGCCGTGATGGCGTCCACCTGCAGCTCGCTGCCGGCATTGAAGCCGTACCAGCCGAACCACAACAGGCCCGTGCCCAGCGCCACCAGCGGAATGCTGTGGGGTTCCGAATCCGGCGAGCGGCGCTTGCCCACGAAGAGCACGCTGGCCAGTGCCGCCATGCCGGCGATGTTGTGCACGGCGATGCCGCCGGCGAAGTCCAGCACGCCCCACTTCTGCAGGAAGCCACCGCCCCAGATCATGTGCACGAAGGGGAAGTAGACCAGGAAGAGCCAGGCGGTGAGGAAGAGCAAGTAGGCGCCAAAACGCACGCGGTTGGAAAAGGCCCCCGTGATGAGCGCCGGGGTGATGATGGCGAACATCATCTGGTAAGCGATGAAGACGAAGGTGGGGATGTTGGAAGTGCCAAAGGTGCTCATGGGGTCGATGCCACGCAGGAAGGCGTGGTCCAGGTTGCCGATGACGCCGCCCTCGCCACCGCTGAAGCACAGCGAGTAGCCCGCCGCCCACCACAGCACTGTGGTCAAGCCCATGGAGACAAAGCTCTGGATCATGATGGCCAGCACATTCTTGCGCCCAACCAATCCGCCGTAGAAGAAGGCCAGCCCCGGCGTCATCAGCATCACCAGGCTGGTGGCCACCAGCATGAAGCCCGTGTTGCCCGTGTCGATCATGGATCCTCCCGCGCTTAGCGTCGCCCCGCCACCAGGCGGAACCCGGCTCACAGCATGGCGAGATCCAGGCCCCGGCCAGGACAGGGATTTCCTGATTCACGCCGGGGAGAAACCTGATTCTGTTGGAATCTTGACAAGTGGTGGAATGGGGGGGGGCACTCAGTCCAGGCGCGTGAGCCCCTCGCGGATGGCCAGTTTGGTCAGTTCGGCAATGCTGTGCAGGCCCAGTTTGTCCATCAGCTGGGCGCGATGGCTCTCCACGGTCTTGGGACTGAGGTTCAGGGCTTCGGCGATCTGCCGCGTGCCCGCGCCTTCGGCCAAGCGCTGCAGCACTTCGCGCTCCCTGCCCGAAAGGCGATCCAGCATGGAAGGAAGTTGGGTGCTCTCGCCCTGCCGCAAACGAGCCAGATCGCCGTAATCGTCCAGCAACTGATCTTCCAGCTCCCGGCTGATCACCCGCCGCCCGGCCATGACCTCGCCCAGGAGGCGTGTCACCTCCTCCAGCGGCGCGTCCTTGCTTAGATAGGCCCGCGCCCCGGCGGCAAAGGCGGCCTACACAAAGCGGCGATCCCCGTGCATGGAGAGCACGGCCACGCGCAAGTCCGGCCACTCCGCCAGCATCTGCCGCATGGCGTCCAGGCCGTTCAGCCCCGGCATGGAGATGTCCATCACCACCAGATCCGGCTTCTCCTGGCGCGACAACGCCAGGGCCTCGCGGCCATCGCCCGCCTCCACCACCCGACAGGTGGCAAAGGCGGCCTGGAGGGCAGGACGCAGGGCGTCGCGCAGGAGTTTGTGGTCTTCCGCCAGCAGGATGATCATGGCCGCTCCTCCCGCAGGGGAATCCACAGGCTGGCCTGGGTGCCGGCCCCCGGCGCACTGTCCAATTCAAAACGCCCGCCCAGGCCGGCCAGCCGCTCGCGAATGGAAAAAAGGCCGAAGCCACTGCGGGCGCGGGGATCCAGCCCGGCGGGGTGGAAGCCCTGGCCATCGTCCCGCACCAGTGCCTCCAGGCCGCCCTCCTTCTGGCGCAACTCCACCTCCACCCGCCGTGCATGGGCGTGCTTGAGGCTGTTGAGGACCAATTCACGCACGGAGGCGTACACCAGCACGCGCAACTCCGGCTCCACGGCGATGGCCTGGCTGTGGTCGAGGAAGCGCACGCGCACGCCATCCTGCTTGTCGTGGCGCTCCGCCAGCCAATCCAGCGCGGGCGCCAGGCCCAGTTCGTAAAGCACGGGGGGGCTCAGATCAAAGGTCATGCCGCGCACCGAAGCCACCGCCCGCGTGGCCAGGTCAACCGCCTCATTCAGATCGGCTTCCAGGCCGGAGAACATGGTGCGGTCGCGCAGGCTGGTCAGTTTGCGACGAAGCAGGGCCAAGGTCTGTCCCACATGGTCGTGCAAGTGCTCGGCCAGGCGACGGCGCTCCCTCTCCTCGGCCAGAGTCAGCTCCCGGGACAAGCGTCCCAGCAGCTCGCGGCACTGATGAAGGTCTTCGGCGCGGGTCACAGGCGAAGTCGCTCCAGAATCTCGCCGGGTTCCGCGTGCCGCCCTTCCCTGTGCTTGCTGAAGAGCAGACGCCCATCCGCCTCCACATCGAAGACGCCGCCGGAACCGGCTTTCAATTGCACATTGGTGAAGCCATGTGCCCGCAGCTCATCCGCCAAACTGGCGGCGCGGGGCAGGTAGTTTCACACCTGGCAGTAGGTGATGCGAACAATCATTGAGGGCTCCTTTCCGAGTACACCCCGTGAAGGTAGAAAGCCACCGCCAAGGGAGAGGCACGCAAGTTCCAGCATTCAACACGAAGTCTGGTGCACGGAAGAAAGCACCTAGGGCATGCCACCAGCGCGGGCACCATTTGCCGTCCGACTGCCATCTGCAAGTTGCAGCCTGTTGTGGTGCGGGCCCAAGTCCCAAGAGCCCGACAGCAGGACAAGGGTCCAGCGGCCCTGGAACTGGTCATGGGCGCCCCGGGCGCTCATCTGCTTGATCTACACGACCAACGCGGTCGAGTCGCTGAACGCGCAGCCGCGGTGACACGCGGCGCAATTCCAACAACCGATAAACTGTGAAAAGTGCTCGATCAGGCGATGCTCCATGCCTCAAAGTACTGGACGACTGCAATGAACTTCCTGTCCATCGCGTTTCCAGGCAGAGTGCCACTACATGAGTGAGGCCGATTACACGGTTGAGTTGATACTCCCTCAAAGGCCCCTTCATGAGCACCTCTGGAGCACCTCTGGAGCACCTCTGGAGCACCTCAGGAGCACCTCAGGAGCACCTCAGGAGCACCTCAGGAGCACCTCAGGAGCACCTCAGGAGCACCTCAAGAGCACCTCAAGAGCACCTCAAGAGCACCTCAAGAGCACCTCAGGAGCACCTCAAGAGCACCTCAAGAGCACCCATGTGCTTTACCGAAGATCTACCCCATAAACATGCAATCCAGCCAGTGGGTCCGAATACAGCGGGCGTCCCGTGGGTGTCTTGTAGCGCGCCGCCCATTTCAGGTACCGCTCCATGGCATCAGAGTAGGCGTCGTGCCATGTCATCCCGCCGAAACCCATAGCCAGGATCTGTTCATGCGGGGTGATCAACTCATCGTGACACGCCATCGCATTGTGGTGATAACTGGTCCACGGCGACTGGGCAGGATGATCCACAAGTGCGGCCCGCCAGGGATTGGATTCGATGTAGAGGTGGGAGTTGAGCAGGTGCCGTTCATTGCGGATGGGGGTCAGGGAATAGCGTCCGCGCCAACACGGGCCTACCCGGTCTTCCGCTCTATTCAGAAGTGTAGTGTGGATACCCAGCAACCGCATCAAAAGGCGGCCCATGGCGCCGTCGCGGGTGCCAGTCAAGAGGAGGTGAAGGTGATTGTCCATCAAGGCGTAGGCGTGGATGTTGCATGGATCTTGCCAGCTCAGGTCCAGGGCCAACTGCAGCAGACGGGCCCTCGCCTCCGCATTCGGGCAGCACAGGCGATCTGGAATAGCCCTCGCGGTCACATGCGCGGTCATGCCGGCGGGGTGGGTGCGTTCCTTGTTCAGCATGGAATCCTCCTTTGGTGAAGGCCACCAACGCGGCAGTCATTGCAGAGGATTCCGGTGTTGTTGGAAAAAACGCCCGCTCTGGTTCGTGCTGTCATGTGCACCAAACAGATCCGCCTGTGGCGTCCACGGCAGGGCCAAATGTCAGCGGAGCACCCAGTGAGATCGCCCGCTGGCGGCCAGCCAAGCCTCGGCCTTGCGGCCCATGAGCAAACCGACGGTGGCGAGGATTCCCGCCTCGGTGCAGGTGGGCGCGGCCACTGTTACGCTGCGCGCGGCACCCGGCGGTGGCCAGCCCGTGCGGGCGTCCAGGATATGTCCCAGGCGCTTCCCCCTGTGCAGCAGAAAGCGGCGCGCATCACCGCTGGTGGCCAGAGCACCGTGGCGCAGTTCCAGCGTGCCCATGGCATCGCCAGTGGCGCGAGGATCGTCAAGGCCCACGCGCCAGGGGGCATCCTCCTCGCGCAGGCCACCTGCCCGCAGGTCGCCACCGAAATTCACCAGCCAGGGGCCAGGTGCGTGCGGTGCCACTAGATCCGCCACGCGATCCACCGCGAATTCCTTGCCGATGCCGCCCAAATCCAGCTCCATCTGCGGTGGCAATCGCAGGGTACCGGGGCGGCGCTCCACCCGCTGCCAGCCCACCAGTGCCAGAACGGGTTCCAGCTGCTCTCGCGATGGGGGCAGGGCGCCTTCATGGAAGCTCCACACCCTTCGCAGCACGCCGCTGCTGATGTCAAAACGGCCACTGCTGAGTTGCCAGGCGGCCTGCGCCACATCCAGCAGGCCCTCCAGCTCCTCGTCCGTCTCCACCCATTCGCCCGCAGCGGAGTGCAGGTGGCCCAGCCAGCTCTCGGGCCGGTAGCGGCTGTAGCGAGCCTCCACCCGGCGCGCCGCAAAGAATGCTTCCTGGACCAGTGTCAAGGCCAGAGCACGCGGACAACGGCCCAGCAGCACCTCGCAGGGAGAGGCGAAACAGGAAAAGCGGGCGGTCCACCCGGACTCGCCCGCCGTGAAGTGCAAACCCGGCTGGATTTCAGAGACGAGTGCCGAAGCCAAGGGTGATCATCCACACGCGCAAGTCGGGCACCAGGTCGATTTCGCTCTGCACACCCACCGGAGCAGGATCCAGTTGGAAATGCTGGACCATGTAGGCGGGCTTGATCCACACATGGCCCCAGTCCTTCTCGGGCAGATCCACCCGCACACTGAAAGACCAGGAGGTGTTGGCCGCCAGGCGCGAATCGGAACTGAGGTGGTCGGGCCGCGTGGCAGGGTTGTCAAAGGCGGTGGCCAGCATGCTGTGGGCGTAGAAGTCCGCCTTGCCTTGCTGGCTGAGGCGCAGACCCGGCCGCAAACGCAAGCCAGAGGAGCCCGCGCGGGTCTTCCACCAGTACTGCAACTCCAGCGTGTTGGCCCGCACGCCCCAGTCGTCGCGGTAGTGACGCACATCGGCGTGCAGCACATCCCGCCCCAAGTGGATGGCATTCCCCCAGAACAGCGTTTGGCGCGTGCGGGAATCCGGCCGTCCCTCGTTCACCATGCGCGGCCGCGTGCCCACCATGACGGGCTGGCCCTGGGTGTCCACCAGACTGACGCCCTTGTAGGGATCGCTCATGCTGCCCTGATCGCGACCAATGCCCAGGTTCAGCTGGCTAAGCCAGTGGCGACTCATGACCTGGGTCCAGCCCACCAGCGCATCCTGGATGTGTTTCTGCCCGGCGGCAACACCCGTGGGCGAGGCCTGATAGGTACCCAGCGCCGCCTGCAGACCATCGCTGGGGCTGATTTTGTCTTCGTTGAACGAGAGGCCCGCCGTGAGCGTGCTCAGGCGCTGGTTCAGGTCCTGGCTGAGATTGAGGCTGGCGCCCAGGCTGCGGTAGTCGGACTCGAAGGAGGCGTTCAGCCCCGCGCTGACTTTCAGCGTGTGCGTGATGGGGCTCTCCCAGTCCAGGGACAAGGCGTGGCGCTGGTCCCGGAAGCTGCGCACAGGCAAGTCCCCCGAGGCCGTGGTGTAGCGGTTGCCCGATGGTGAAGTAAAGGTCTGGTGGGTCACCGTGGGCGTGGCGCCATTGGGGCTGGCGCCGCTCATGGCGTCAAAACCGTAGCGCAGACCCACACGACGCTCGCCAGGCAAAGGCAGGGCCAGGTGCAGCACGGGCTCCACCACGCCGATGCGACCCGCCTCCTGATACACCAGCGTGGCCTGCTCCACTTCCAGACCGCGCACATCCAGGGCCTGGGCGGCCGGGCTACCCAGCAATCGGGTCAACGCCGCCCCCAGCAGGGCCGCGCCGCGCAGGGTCTTCAGTTGCATCCACAACCTCCCCCGCCCACACCGGCGCCGCCGTGGGCCGTTTCCTTGCTGAAGTAGATGTGCTCGTCCAGGCTCCTTTCCAGCGCATCCGGCACGGGCATCATTTCCGGCTCGGACAGCAGATCGCGCTCCCAGGGCTGCACGGTGGCCACGAAGCAGGCCTGGCTGAGCAGACCCATCGCGGTCAGCAACAGGGAGAATCCCAGGGCGCGCAAAGTGGCGCGGCGTGTCATGGCGCCACCGGCGTGGGCGATTCCGCTGGCGCGGCCGGAGCCTTTTCCTTCAACAGTTCCTCAATGAAGGCCTCCACGGCACCCACTTCCTCCGGCCTGAAACCTGTGTGAATCCGGCGCAGCCGGCCCTGGCGATCGATGAAACAGGTGGTGGGCATGCCCGGCAGGGCATAGGCCGCCGCCACTTCGCCCTTGGGATCGAAGACCACGGGAAAAGTGGTGGCGTGCAGGGAAAGGAAGGCATCGGCCTTTTTGCGTTGCTTGTCCACATTCACGCCAAGCACGGTGAGATCCTGTTCGCGGAAGCGGTGGTGCAGGCCTTCCAGCCAGGGAAAGGACTGGGCACAGGGAGCGC
>Ga0172373_10002092_pt1 | contig 31220 bp, 31 predicted proteins | sample Lak10m_2_FD_114546 | JGI IMG/M metagenome (GOLD analysis project Ga0172373, IMG submission 114546) | Freshwater microbial communities from Kabuno Bay, South-Kivu, Congo - kab_092012_10m | ecosystem: Environmental > Aquatic > Freshwater > Lake | place: Democratic Republic of the Congo...
ACAATCAGCAGCTTCCGCAGGCAGCATTGGCCTCAAGGACGCCCTTGCAGGCGATGAAAGACTGGCACAAACTCAGGCCTGAACTGTTCAAGAAACAACCATACCACCTTACGGGATGTGACACGTAAACCTTATAATTGCTTCTTTTCATCATGGGAACGCATCCGCCAAAGCGCAGGCTTGCCAAATGTGCGTATTCACGACCTGCGTCACACCTATGCCAGCATCCTTATCAACAAAGGCGCCAGTCTTTATGAGGTGCAAAAGCTATTGGGGCATTTTCATATATCCATGACGGAAAGATATGCCCATTTGCTGCCGAATACATTGGCAGAGCGCGTTGAAATCGTCGCTGGCCTGGTGGAGTGACCGATTTTATAACATAAAACCCGCGCATTCTTAATTGCGCGGGTTAAATCATATCCATTGATAATGGTGCGCCGTAAAATACACGCTATCAGATAGCGCAATTTCACCACCCCGCCGTTTGAATTCAAATTGTTAAAATGCGAAAAAGGCGGTCCATGAGACCGCCTTTTCCATATCAGCTTTCGTTCGGATTAGAACGAGAAGGACACACCGAGGTCAGCGCGGTTCACGCCGGATTCCGAGTGCGACACGCCGCCAACAACCGAGGCGCCGCCGAGGTCATAGGACAGGCCCAGGCCATAAGCGGTTTCGGCAGCGACGGAATTTTCGTCAGCAACATAGGCCGAAACGGTGGTGGCACCGAAGGTGGCCGAACCGTTCAGAGCGACCTTCTTGACGCCATCGTTGTCAGCAGCTGCGAAGCCAACGCCGTAGTCACCCACTTTGCCGGCAACGGTCAGGACGATTTTGTCTTCCTGCGCGACCGACGACTTTTGGAAGCCGAGAGCGGCAGTCCAGTCACCGAAGGTGTAAGCGCCATAGGCGGCTACACGCTTGTGATCCGCACCGCTGGCCATCGGCGCGACAGCGCCGCTCGACAGGGTGGTGTCAGAGTAGGAGACGTGGCCCGAGAAAGCGCCCGAGGAGTACATCACTTCGACGCCTTCAGAGCCGTTACCCGAGGACGAGTAGGCGTCCCAGTTAAAGTAGCCCTTGGCGGCGGTGTTGGTCACAAGACCACCCCAGCCCAGGCCGGTCAGGCCGAGCGAAGCGTCATAAACGCCGGGCATCCATTCGATGGCGCCGTTGATGTTGCCCATGCCAACTTCGAAGCCATTGGTCTGCAAGTAAACGCGCGCGCCGGTCAGGAAGCCAGCGGTTTCGTTCGAACGGATGCGGAGCTTGGCGCCGAAGGTGATGCCCGAGGAGCTTTCGGTGGTGCCGACGATATCAACCGTCATGCGCTTTTCAACGCGGGTGTTGCCGGTGAGATTGTCATACTGAAGACCCATACGGGCGTTGCCCGAAACCGCCACGTCAGCGGTAGCGACGCCAGCCGACAGAGCCAGGGCAGTAGTCGCGAGAAGACTTTGCCCGCAGGGCAGGGGGAAATTGGCTACTATTGTGCCCGTGCGGCGGGGGGGCGGCTGGGGGGCTGGGCGCGCGGCCTTTGGGCTTTTCTTTCGGGCGGCAATATGGCCATCTGTGCGCCGCAGGAGGTGCGCCCATGTCGCTGAACGAAATCACCCGCCGTATCCGTGCCGCCGAAGGGGCACATGGCCGTGCGCCGGGTTCGGTGCAGTTGATCGCGGTGTCAAAGGTGCAGCCGCTTGACCGGGTTCTGGCGGTGCTGGCGGCGGGCCATCGGCTGTTTGGCGAAAATTATGTGCAAGAGGCGCAGGCCAAATGGCCCGATCTGCGCGCAGAGTTTCCCGGTGCGCAGGTGCATATGATTGGCCCCTTGCAAACCAACAAGGCCAAGGTCGCGGTTGGGCTGTTTGAGGCGATCCATTCGGTTGACCGCCCGTCGCTGGCCGAAAAGCTGGCGCGGCTGGCGCAGGAACGCGGGGCGTCGCCGGCGCTGTTTGTGCAGGTGAACACCGGGGCCGAGCCGCAAAAGGCCGGGGTCTTGCCCGCCGATCTGGATGGGTTCATCGCCAGCGCCCGCGGCATGGATCTACCGGTGCAGGGGTTGATGTGCATTCCGCCCGAAGGCGAAGACCCGGCCCCGCATTTTGCCATGCTGGCGGCGATGGCGGCGCGCAACGGGCTTTCTGGCCTGTCGATGGGGATGAGCGGCGATTTTGAAGCCGCCATCGCCCATGGTGCCACCCATGTGCGGGTGGGCAGCGCGATTTTCGGCGCGCGAAGCTATGCCTAACGCATCACGAAGGGGTCGGGAATCGGGTCATCCGAGGTGCGCAGCCAGACGGTTTTGACCATGGTGTAATCCAGCGCCGCGGCGATGCCGCCCTCGCGCCCGTGGCCAGAAAGCCCGTGTCCGCCGAAGGGCGCAATGGGCGAAACCGCGCGATAGGTGTTCACCCAGACGATTCCGGCTCTGATTCGACGAATCATCCGATGCGCCCGTGTCAAAGACCGGGTGAACACGCCCGAGGCCAAACCATAAGATGTATCGTTCGCAATCATGACCGCCTCATCTTCGGTATCGAAAGAGGTGACGGCCAGAACCGGGCCAAAACATTCATTATGCAGCGCCGGGGCGGTCGGGGCATCTGAGCAATCAAGGATCGTCGGCGGGTAGTAAAAGCCCGGCCCTGTGGGGGTAACACCGCCGGTTACCAGCTTGGCCCCCGCTGCGACCGAGGCATCGACCAGCGCCTGAATGCGGTCGCGCTGGCGTTTGGTGCAAAGCGGGCCGACTTCGGTTGTCATGGCGTCGGGTTGGCCGATGGCAACCGCTTCGGCCTTGGCTTTCAGCCGCGCGAGCATTTGGTCTTTGACGCTGCGTTGCACCAGATGGCGCGAGCCTGCGACGCAGCTTTGGCCGGTGGCGGCAAAGATGCCGGCCACTTGGGCATTGGCGGCGCTGTCGAGGTCGGCATCGTCAAACACGATGAAGGGCGATTTGCCGCCAAGTTCCAGCGAGGTTTTGGAAAGGTTCTCGGCACTGGCGCGCACGATGTGCCGCGCGGTTTCTGGCCCGCCGGTAAAGGCGATATGGGCAACCTTGGGGTGGGTGGTCAGGGCTTGCCCCGCCGCCGGCCCGCCGGTCAGGATATTCACCACGCCCGCAGGAAAGCCCGCCTCATGCACCAGACGCGCGAATTCCAGCATGGGGGCGGGGCCGTCTTCGCTGGCTTTCAAAACCACGGTGCAGCCCGCCGCAAGGGCCGGGCCAAGTTTGACCGCCGACAGGAACAACTGGCTGTTCCACGGCACGATGGCCGCCACCACGCCCACGGGTTCGCGCCGCAGCCAGACTTCCATATCGGGCTTGTCGATGGGCAGATGCGCGCCTTCGATCTTGTCGGCAAGCCCGGCGTAATAGCGGTAATATTCCGCAACATAGGCAATCTGGGCGCTGGTTTCGCGAATGATCTTGCCGGTGTCGCGGGTTTCCAGCCCCGCAAGGCGCGGGGCGGCGGCCTGCACCAGATCGGCCAGCTTATAAAGCAGCTTGCCGCGGGCCGAGGCCGTCAGCCCCGACCACGCAGCCCCCAGAAAGGCACGATGGGCCGCTTCCACGGCGCGGTTCACATCGTCGGCTGATGCATCGGGCATTTCGGCCCAAGGCTTGCCCGTTGCCGGGTCAAGGCTGAAAAAATGCGCGGTGCCATCTTCGAACTGGCCGTCGATATAGTGCTGGAAGCGGTCCATATTGTCCTCAGGCAAAGGCAGGCATGACGTCTTCGATAAAGCGTTTCAGGCTGTCGCGTTTGCGTTCGAACGACATGCCTGAATCGATCCAGAGCGAGAATTCATCATAGCCCAGAGCTTCGATTTTTTTCAGCTTTTCGATGACTTCGCCCGCATCGCCCACCAGAAGGTTTTCGCGCATGGCCTGCGGCGTATAGAAGGGATGGGCGGCGATGTCTTCGGCGGTCAGCGGCTCAATCAGGCCTTGATTGATCGGGCGTTTGTTCAGGAACCATGCGCCGAAATAGCAGTAAAAGGCGTTCAGCTCCTCTGCCGCTTTGTCCGCGTCGGCTGCATCCTTTGCGACATAGCCGTGCTGCAAGATCATGATCTTCGGGCGCTCAACCTCGGGGTGGGCGGCGCAGGCGGTGTTGAAGCGGTCCATCAGGCTGACCACTTCTTCATGCGGCTGGTGCAGTGGCGTGACCTGCACATTGCATCCCTGCGAGACGGCGAAATCATGGCTGTTCGGGTCGCGCGCCGCCACCCAGATCGGCGGGTGCGGCTGTTGCAGCGGCTTCGGTGCCGAGGTGGTTTTCGGGAACTGCCAATACTGGCCCTCATGGGCGTAATCGCCGTCCCAAAGCCCCTTGACCGCCGGGATCAGCTCGCGCATCCGCCCGCCCGCGTTCCAGGCATCAAGGCCCGGCATGACGCGTTCATATTCAAAGGAATAGGCGCCGCGCGCGATGCCCAGTTCCAGCCGCCCATCCATGATGATGTCGGCCATGGCGGCCTCTCCGGCCAGTTTGATCGGGTGCCAGAAGGGCGCAATCACCGTGCCGGTGCCAAGGCGCACGTTTTTGGTGCGCCGGGCCAGATCGACAAGGTTCAGAAACGGGTTCGGCGCGATGGTAAAGCTCATGCCGTGGTGTTCGCCGGTCCAGATGGCGCACATGCCGCCTTCATCGGCCATTTGGCACAATTCCAGCATTTCCTGATAGAGTTGCGGTTCCTTATCGGCCGCGTTCACCCGCTCCATATGGATGAAAAGCGAGAATTTCATGGAAGTTCCCTTTCGTTGGTTCGGTGCACGCGTCCCTGTTCATGTGATCCGAAGTAAATTCCGTAGCGCCCCGTCGGTGCCTCATCCGCAAGGCGTTCCAGCATGATGCGGGCGGCCGGATCAGAGAGATCGGCCAAGCCTTCGCGGCTAAGGTCCACCAGCGCGCCTTGGCGCGGGGTGCCGGGGCTGGTTGGGCAAAGAAAGGCGATGTGCTGCGCGCCTTGGGCGACATCGTCATAAACGGAATAGACCACGCCCGGCTGGGCTTGCAGGCCCGAACTGGCGATCAGGCGGGCCAAGGCGGCCTGCACCCCGTCGCGCCCGGCCTTGGCCATGGGCAGCGTAAGCCCGCCACGGCCATCGTCGATCAGCAAAACCTTGCCTTCCGCCTCCAGAATGGCGGTAATCACCACCTCTGGCCCGGTGGGCAATTGCGCCGCGGTTTGGGCCGGGGTGACATAGGCCCCGCGGTAATAGCCAAGCCCAGCGGCTGGGGTGGCTTCAAAACCTGCGACACGGCCGATCAGGATGGTGTGGTCGCCCGCCGGAATGGCTTGGTCCAACGTGCAATCGAACCAGGCTGAAACGCCGGCGATAACCGGGTGACCTGCGGGTCCACGCTTCCAATAGACATTGGCGAAACGGTCATCCGAGGGGCGAGCAAAGATGCCTGAGATGTCCTTTTGCCCTTCTGACAGGATATTCACGGCAAAGCCGGCGCCTTTGGCAAAGACATCCAGATTGCGCGAGGAATTGGCCAGCGACACCAGAAGAAGCGGCGGGTCCAGCGAGACCGAGGAAAAGGAATTGGCGGTAAATCCCTGCGGTTTGCCGCTGGTATCCATGGTGGTGACAACGGTCACCCCGGTCATGAAACAGCCAAAGGCATCGCGCAGCGCCCGCGGGTCGATGGGCTTGGGGTCAGGCGCGTTCATGGGCGACCTCCACAGCCAACCAATCGCGCAAAGCCGCTGATACGGCGCGCGGGGCGGTCAGGTTTACCATATGCCGGTGGCCTTCAATGACGACGGCCTGCCCATGTTGCACCATACCCGCCATGGCATAGGTCATTGCCGGGGTTGAATTGGCATCGCCATCGGCGGTCAGAACCAATGTCGGGCAGTCGATTTCGCCCATCCGGTCGGCATAGGTGTTGTCACCCTCGGCAAAGGCCCGATAGGCCGTGGCATAGCCCTTGATGCTGACTGCGCTTAGCCAGCCTGCCACCAGATCGCGCATGTCGGTTTCCTTGTCGGTGAACCAACGGGCAAGGGGAGCTGCGATATTGCCGGTTCCCGTGGCGATTTCCGCCGCACGGGCCAAAACGGCGGAACGGGCCTCGGCGCTGCGGCGGTGCACGGCATTCAAAAGCGCCACGCGCTTGACCAGATCCGGCCGTTCAATTGCCAGGCCCATGCTGATGAGCGAGCCCATCGAATGGCCCGCGACATTCATCGGCCCAATATCCAAGGCCGCAATCACACGCGCAGCCCAGGCAACATAATCAGGCAGTTGCGCGCCTTCGGGCAGGGGGCTGCTGTCCCCATGACCGGGCATGTCCACGGCGATGACATGGGCTTCAAGCCGCATTTGCGGTGCCCAGGCTTCGGCCCGAAGGCCGACGCCGTGGATCAAGAGAAGCGGCTCTCCCGCCCCTTCTTCCAGCACCCGGACGGTGCCGCCATCAGATAGCCGCAGGGTTCTTGACGTCATGACCAAGGTCTTTCAGATCCTGATAACGGTCACCAATGCGGTGATGCGGCCGCCCGCCGATCGAGGCGCCAAGCGCGATGACGATTTCGTCTGCGGCGGGCGCATCAGGAATGGCGAATTGAATGGTCAGGTAGTGGCTGCGACGGCCTTCGTCGTTCTTGTCCATCAAGGGGATCATGATCGGGCAATTGGCCGGGCCGCGGGTGTTGGTGAAAGAAAGATAGCTCTTGGCACCCACGGCGCTGCGGTAATGATTGCCAAAGCGCAGGGTGTGGATCAGGGCGCTGGCATGTTCCACCTCGCCGTCAAGGCCAACGACGGCGGCTTTGCCGTAACCTTCCACCTTGTCGCCGCCCCCGGCGGCATCAATGATCATCTGCGTCAAGAGCGCGCCCAACTCGGGGGCGACATCATGGATTTCAGGCTTCAGGTCTTCGACAAAACCGCGGCCAGCCCAGGGGTTTTTGATAACCGCTGCCGCCGTGATGAACTTCAGCGGAACTGCCGCCGCTTTGCCGCCTTCGATCAGCGTGGTTTCAATGTTGAGAAGCGTTTTGCGAATCTGGGCGGGCATGGCGGCATCCTTGGCTGGGTCTCTGCTTGTATGTTGGTATACCATAATACCATATGTCAAGATGCTCTTGCGCAACAGCGGAAGGCGCCTTAGGTTCACAGCATGAATCATGCGCTTGACGATCTGCGAATTCAGGAAGCCCCGGCCACGCTGCGGGCCATGGCCGTTGATCGTTTGCGCGGGGCGATCATTGCCGGGCGGTTTCAGGGCGGTGACAGGCTGGTTGAACGCACGCTTTGCGATCAGCTTGGCGTGTCGCGCTCGGTTGTGCGCGAGGTGATCCGCACGCTGGAAGCCGAAGGTCTGGTTGAAACGCTGGGTCGCTCGGGCCCTGTCGTTTCGCGGCTGGAGTGGCATCAGGCGGCACAGATCTATGACATTCGCCGCCTGCTAGAAGCTGCCGCCGCGGCGGATTGCGCCAAAAAGGCGGATGCGGCGGTCAAGGCGCGTTTGCGCGCGGCTTTGGCAAATCTGGATGCGGCCGTGGCCGAGGCCGCGCCACAGGCGCTTTATGCTGCGACAACGCGTTTTTACGAAGAAATCTTCACCTCCGCCGATCATGGCATTGCATGGGAAATCGTGCAGCGGCTGAATGGCCGTATCTCGCGGTTGCGGGCGATGACGCTGGCCACGACCGATCGGCGGGTGTCTGGCCCCGCCCATATGGCCCAAATCGCTGAAGCCATTTGTGCCAATGACCCGCAGGCAGCGGCCAAGGCTGTGCGCGAACATCTGAAAGACGCCGCCGAAATTGCCCGCCAATTGTTGGAAAAGCCATGAAAGCCTATTGGATCGCCCATGTCACCGTGACCGACCCGACGGCTTACAAAGGGTATCAGGCCCTGGCTCCCGCCGCTTTTGCCGCGCATGGGGCGCGTTTCTTGGCGCGTGGCGGTGCTTATGAGGTGATGGAAGGCCCCGCGCTTGATCGCCACGTGGTCATAGAATTCCCAAGCCTTGCGGCGGCAAGGGCCTGCTATGTCTCAGACGAATATACGAAGGCGCGTGCCGAACGCAGCGGTGCCGCCACGGCGCATGTCGTTATTGTCGAAGGGTTGGAATAGCCCCCTTCCCATGGTGAATAGGGGGCACATCTTTAGGCGTTGACGTCGATCACCGCACGCCCCTTGATCTTTCCCGCCAGAATATCGGCACCAAGCCGGGGCAGGTCGGCAAGGCCCGCAAGGTTGACCATGGCATCAAGTTTGGCCTTGGGCATGTCACGCGCGATGCGTTCCCATGCGGTCACGCGACGGGCATAGGGTTGCAGCACGGAATCAATGCCCAGAATATTGACCCCCCGCAGCAGGAACGGCACGACCGAGGCCGGCAGCCCAGAGCCGCCCGCCAAGCCGACCGAGGCAATTGACGCGCCGTATTTCAACTGCCCCAAAACCCGCGCCATCATTGCTCCGCCAACCGCATCAATGCAGCCTGACCATGTTTCGCTTTCAAGCGGCCGTTTGACGGTTTCATTAATCGCCTCGCGCGCGACAATCTGGCTGGCCCCAAGATCGCGCAGATAGGCTTCGGTTTCAGGGCGGCCGGTGACCGCGGCCACCTCATAGCCGGCCGCCGCCAGCAGCGCGACGGCGACCGAACCCACGCCCCCCGCCGCGCCAGTAACCAGCACCGGCCCATTGCCGGGTTTCAGCCCGTGGTCTTCCAGCGCCAGAATGGCCAGCATGGCGGTAAAGCCTGCGGTGCCGATTGCCATGGCTTGTTTGGTGGTCAGCCCCGCAGGCAGGGGCACCAGCCAATCGGCCTTGACCCGCGCCTTTTGGGCATAGCCGCCCCAATGGGTTTCGCCCACGCGCCAACCGGTCAGAACCACTTTGTCGCCCGGCGCATAACGCGGATCGTCCGAGGCTTCGACCGTGCCGGCAAAATCAATGCCGGGGACATGGGGATAGTTGCGCACAAGCCCGCCGCCGCTGCCAAGGCAAAGCCCGTCCTTGTAATTGACGGTGGAATAATCGACGGCAACTACCACATCGCCAGCGGGCAGATCCTCAAGCCTCAATTCCCGCACGCCAGCTTGGGTCTGGCCGGCTTCGTCCTTCGTCACAACCAAAGCTTTGAACATCCGCTGTCTCCCATCTTTTCCGCATCACTGCCCTGATTGCCATCTTTCACCTTCTGAGATGGAAGATACAAGCCATCCGGCGGCTTGACCCAAGGCGGTGCTTTGTGGCCTATGAACGCCATGGCAGGGCGCAAGAAACCAGAACCAAAGCCGGAGAACCAACCGCTTCCGCTGATGCGGCGCCTGCGCCTTTGGGCGTTGCGTGGGGCGATGGGGCTTGGCTGCTTGTTCGGCGGGCTGATCGTGATTTTCACCTTTGTGCCGCCGCCGATCAATATTTATCAGGCCCAGGAAGCCTGGCGTTTGGGCGGAATTTCAAAAGATTGGGTCGGCTGGGACGACATCGCGCCGGTTATGGCGCGGTCGGTCGTGGCGGCTGAAGATGCGAATTTCTGCCTGCACTGGGGCTTTGATATGGCTGCGATCCGCGATGCTATCGAAGACGGCGGCAGTAGGGGCGCATCGACGCTGACGCAACAGGTTGTGAAAAACACCTTCCTTTGGCACGGGCGCACCTATGTTCGAAAAGCGTTGGAGGCGGCGCTGACGCCTGCGGTCGAAATCTTCTGGTCTAAGCGCCGCATTTTGCAAATCTATCTGAACACGGCTGAATTTGCTGAAGGGGTCTTTGGCGTTCAGGCTGCCGCCCAGCACCATTTTGGCGTGGATGCCCGCGACCTGACCGCGCTGCAAGCTGCGCGTCTTGCTGCCGTCTTGCCCGACCCAAAGGGCAGAAGCGCCAGCGCGCCTTCGGCCTTTGTCCGAAAGCGCACCCGTTCGATACTTTCAGGCGCAGAAACTATCGCTGCCGATGGCCGGGCTGACTGTTTTCAATAGCCCGGTTGCAACTGCCGCCAAGGGCGCTATTGAAGGGCAGTCCCACTTTCAGGCGCGGCTGACATGATCCGTCTTTACCACTTTCCGCTTTCTCCGTTCTGCCGCAAGGTTCGGCTGACGCTTGCAGAAAAGAAACTGGAGGTGGAACTGGTCGAGGAGCGTTACTGGGAGCCTTCGCCCGATTTTCTGCGCCGCAACCCGGCTGGCAAGGTGCCGATCCTGCGCATTGATCAAAAGATCATGAGCGAAAGCCAGGCTATTTGCGAATATCTGGAAGAGGCCTATCCAACCCCGGCCCTGATGCCGCGTGACGTGGATGCGCGCTATGAAGTGCGCCGCATCTGCGCGTGGTTTGATGACAAGTTTCACAGCGAAGTCACCTCGAAACTGCTTTACGAGCGGGTGAACAAAAAGGTGATGGGGCAGGGCTACCCGGATTCCAAAAATGTGAAATTCGGTGCAGGGCGCATCAAATATCACCTTGATTACATGGCGTGGCTTCTGGATCAGCGCCGTTGGCTGGCCGGCAACGAGATGACGCTTGCTGATTTCACCGCGGCGGCCCATCTTTCCAGTCTGGATTACATTTCCGATGTGGATTGGAACCGCAACGCAACGGTGAAAGACTGGTATGCCAAGATCAAGTCGCGCCCATCCTTCCGCACCTTGCTGGCCGATCAGATTTCCGGCTTTCCGCCACCGGCCCATTATGCTGACCTTGATTTCTAATACCCCGGCCCGCCCCGTGGCGCGGCGCGTTTCATGACAGCCGATGCTTTCAAGACGCGCCTGATTGCGCAGGCGATGCAGGAAGGTTTTTCAAAGCTGCATATTTGTGCGCCCGATGCCGCGCCCGAAACCGCCCCGCGGCTGCGCGAATTTCTGGCACAGGGCCGGCATGGGCAAATGGGCTGGATGGCCGAGCGCGAAGAATGGCGTGGCAGCCCGTCTGCGCTGTGGCCTGACGCGCGGTCTGTCATCATGCTGGCTGAGGTTTACACCCCCGAAACTGACCCGATGGCAGGGCTTTCCCAGCCTGACCGGGGCGTGATTTCGGTTTATGCGCAGGGCAAGGACTATCACGATCTGGCGAAACGGCGCTTGAAACGTTTGGGCCGGTGGCTGCTTGATCAGGCGCGACATGACGGTTTGGCCGATGCCGAGATCAAGGTTTTTGTCGATACAGCCCCGGTGATGGAAAAACCGCTGGCTCAGGCGGCAGGTTTGGGCTGGCAGGGCAAGCATACCAATCTTTTGTCCCGCGATCTGGGAAGCTGGTTTTTCCTTGGGGCAATTTTCACCACGCTGGATCTGCCAAAAGACAGCCCGGAAATCAGCCATTGCGGCTCTTGCACCGCGTGCCTTGATGCCTGCCCGACCGGGGCCTTTCCTGCGCCCTATCAGATTGATGCGCGCCGCTGCATTTCCTATCTGACAATCGAGCATAAAGGCCCGGTTGACGAAGATTTGCGCGGGCTTTTGGGCAACCGCATTTATGGCTGCGATGATTGTCTTGCGGCCTGTCCTTGGAACAAATTCGCGGTTGCCGCCCGTGACATTGGCTATCAGCACAGGGTTGGCTTGCCGGAATTGGCCGAGCTTGCCGCACTGGACGATGCGGCGTTTCGGGCGCGCTTTGCCGGCAGTCCGGTCAAGCGCATCGGGCGCGACCGGATGTTGCGCAATGTGCTTTATGCAATTGGCAATTCAGCAGATCCGTCGCTGGCGCCCCATGCCCGCGCCCATCTGAACGATCCAGACCCCGCCGTGGCGGATGCCGCCCGCTGGGCAATGGGCCGCCTGCATCATTAAGCAGTTTCGGCAAAACCCTGCGCGCCGGGCATTTCCCGTATTGGAATTTGGCGATTCTGCCCTAGATTGAAACTCCAGCCGAGGAGAGGATGCCATGACCAAACATCTGGCCGATCACAGGACTGCTTCGACAGGGGCGCGGGTAAAGGCTTTTCTGACCATCGCGCGCGACCGCAGCGAAAGCACATGGCGCGGGCTGTGGCAGCGCCCTTATGAACGCAGCGTGGACAACAGCCGCTTGGTGCAGTTCGTGCGCATCGAAAAAGGCCGCGAAGCCTGAGCGCGAAAGCAATGGGGGCGTAACCGTTTTGCGGCACGCCCCCGAGTGATGCAGTTTTGCCCTTTGAAATCAGGCGCGAACCAGCTTTTCGTAGTCTGAGGCGATTTTCTGCGTCAGATCGCCCACCACAAAATTATAATCGCCAATTTGACCCACCGGCGTGACTTCGGCCGCGGTGCCGGTCAGCCAGCACTGTTCAAAATCAGCCAGTTCTTCGGGCATGATATGACGTTCATGCACGGTCACGCCCATGGCTTTCAACATGCCAATCACGGTTTGGCGGGTGATGCCGTTCAGGATGCAATCCGGCTTTGGCGTATGCACTTCGCCATCTTTCACAAAGAAGATATTGGCCCCGGTCGCCTCGGCCACATAGTCGCGATAGTCAAACATCATGGCATCAGAACAGCCTTTTGCTTCGGCGGCGTGTTTTGACATGGTGCAGATCATGTAAAGCCCGGCGGCTTTGGCCGCGTGCGGAATGGTGGCCGGGTCGGGGCGGCGCCATTTGGCGATATCCAGTTTGGCGCCCTTTGTCTTGGCGTCGCCATAGTAGTTCCCCCAAGACCAGCAGGCCACCGCCATGCGGATCGGGTTGCGCTTTGAGGCCACGCCCATATCTTCGCCCGCGCCACGCCATGCAAGGGCGCGCACATAGGCATCGGTCAGGCCGTTGGCCTTCAACACGGCCTCTTTCGCCGCTTCGATTTCATCCACCGAATAGGGCAGCGGCATGTCCAAAAGCTCGCCTGATTTGCGCAGGCGTTCAGAATGTTCGCGGCTTTTGAAAATCTTGCCGTTATAGCAGCGTTCGCCTTCGAACACCGATGAGGCATAGTGCAGCGCGTGGGTCAGGATATGCACCTGCGCCGAACGCCATTCTACCAGCGTGCCATCCACCCAGATGAAGCCATCGCGGTCGTCATATCCAGACATCGCCTTGTCCTTTTCAATTGTTGCGCTGATTTGGTCCGTATCGGACATAAAGTTGCGCCAAAGCGTCGAATCGCTATCGTTTATGGCTTGGAATGTCAACAAGGCTGACATAAGTTCAGACCAAAGGGGAATGACATGGCCGAACCGAACAGCGGAAGCGAAAACCTGCTTTTCCTGACCGACGAACAGGTGCGCAAGGGCATCGAGGCGATGTTCTTTGCCTATCGCGGCTTTACCGCCGATCCTGATCGCATTTTGGAAACCATGGATTATGGCCGCGCACATCATCGGGCGGTGCATTTCATCAACCGGTCTCCGGGCACGACTGTGGGCAATCTTCTGACGATTTTGGGCGTGACCAAACAATCGCTGAACCGGGTGCTTCGGACGCTTTTTGACGATGGTCTGGTCGAGGCCCGTGTCGGCAAACGCGACAAGCGCGAGCGCCATCTTTACCTGACATCGAAGGGCCATGAACTGGAGCGCGCCTTGTCGGATGCCCAACGCAGCCGGATGCGCGCTGCCTATCGTGCCGCGGGACCGCAGGCAGTGCATGGCTTTCGCACCGTTCTGGAAGCCATGATGGACCCAGAGATGCGCCGGCAGTATCAAGGCTTGAAAGAGGTTGGCCCATGAGTGAACCGCAGGCACATCTTCTGGTCGTTGATGACGATGAGCGCATTCGTGGGCTTTTGCAGAAATTCCTGATCCGCAACGGCTTTCTTGTCACCACCGCCCGCGATGGCGCGCAGGCGCGGCGGCTGCTTGCTGGGCTGGATTTCGATATGCTGGTTTTGGATGTGATGATGCCGGGCGAAGATGGCATCAGCCTGACCCGCGATTTGCGCAGCCGTATGGCGGTGCCGATCCTGCTGTTGACGGCGAAAGGTGAAACCCAAAACCGCATCGAAGGGCTGGAGGCCGGGGCGGACGACTATCTCGTCAAACCGTTTGAGCCGAAAGAACTTCTGCTCAGGATCAATGCCATCTTGCGGCGGATGCCGCAGGTCAAGGCGGCGGTGCAGGCGCCCAAGCAGTTGCAGATGGGGGCGGTGCGCTATGACATCGACCGGGGCGAATTGTGGCGCGGGGGCGATCTGGTTCGGTTGACCGCGACCGAGGCGCAATTGATGCGCGCCTTCGCCGCACAGCCGGGCCAGCCGATCAGCCGCGAGAAACTGGCGGGTGATGCACCCGCCGAAGATGGCGGCGGGCAAGAGCGTGCGGTCGATGTGCAGATCACCCGTCTGCGTCGTAAGATTGAAGATGACCCGAAGATGCCGCGCTATCTGCAAACTGTGCGGGGCGAAGGCTATATGTTGCAACCGGATTAAGCCCTTATGGCGCTGGTCTTTTCGCATCCCGCCTGTTTGGGCCATGTCACCCCGCCGGGCCATCCAGAACGGCCCGGCCGTTTGCAGGCGGTGGAGGCAGCCTTGCAGGCGCTGGCCGATGCCGGGGTCGGGCTGGAGCGGCGTAATGCGCCTCTTGCCGCGCTTGAAGAAGTGACGCGCTGCCATCCCATCGCCTATGCGCAAAGGGTTGCCGCCAGTGTTCCGCAGCAAGGTTGGGCGCAAATGGATGGCGATACGTTTTTGTCGCCGGGCAGCCTTGATGCCGCCCTTCATGCGGTGGGCGGAGCCGTGGCGGCGGTGGATGCGGTCATCGAAGGGCAGGCCAAGACGGCTTTTGTGGCTTGTCGCCCGCCGGGGCATCACGCCGAAACCGCAACTGCAATGGGCTTTTGCCTGTTTGGCACAGTCGCCATTGCCGCCAAGCGCGCGTTGGATCTGCACGGGTTGGCCCGCGTCGCGATTGTCGATTTTGATGTGCATCACGGCAATGGCACCCAAGATTTGCTGTGGGGCGAAGCGCGCTGCCTTTATGCCTCAAGCCACCAGATGCCGCTTTATCCCGGCACGGGTGCGCCGGAGGAAACCGGGACGCATGGGCAGATTGTCAACGCAGCTTTGCCGTCTGGCTCGGACGGGGGCGTTATGCGACGGGTGTATGAAACCACCATCTTGCCGCGGCTGACAGAATGGCGCCCCGAACTGGTGCTGATCTCGGCCGGGTTCGATGCCCATGCCAATGATCCCTTGGCCGGGCTTTTGTGGCAGGCCGATGATTATCGTTGGTTGACCGGGCGCATCTGCGACATTGCCGATGATTGCGCGGGTGGGCGGGTGGTATCCTGTCTGGAGGGCGGTTATGATCTGCCTGCGCTGACGGAATCTGTCGCCGCGCATGTGGAAGTTCTGGCAGGGCGGGGAACATGAACGACAAAGCCGTATCTGAAATGAGTTTTGAAGAGGCCATGGCCGCGCTGGAACAGGTCGTGACCCAGTTGGAACGCGGCGAAGTGGCGCTGGAACAGTCGATCGCGCTTTATGAAAAAGGCGCGGCGCTAAAGGCCCATTGCGCGGCAAAGCTGAAAACGGCCGAAGAAAAGGTCGAACTGATCCGCCAGCAAGAAGGCAAAGCGGTGGCCGCCGTTGCGGTGGACGGGCTTTGAGCTTTCCCGCACAGCTTGCCCGTGATGCCGCGGCCATTGAGGCCCGGCTTGAGGTGGCCATGTCTGGTTTTGCCGACCAACCGGTTGTTGCGGCCATGCGCTATGCAGCGCGTGGGGGCAAACGGTTGCGGGGATTTCTGGTTTTGGAATCGGCGCGGATGCTTGGGGTGCCTGAGGCAACCGCAATCAGTGCCGCTGCCGCTGTCGAGGCGCTTCATGCTTATTCTTTGGTGCATGACGATATGCCTTGCATGGATGATGATGCCCTGCGCCGCGGTCTGCCCACGGTGCATGTGGAATGGGATGAAGCAACCGCGGTGCTGGCGGGCGATGCGCTGCAAACGCTGGCCTTTGAATTGCTCAGCGATCCGGCCCTTGGGTCGGGCGATACCCGCATCGCGCTGGTTGCTGGGCTGGCCCGCGCCAGTGGGGCCGAAGGTATGGTTTTGGGGCAGGCGCTGGATATTGCCGCCGAAACCGCGGCCCAACCGCTGACGCTGGATGAAATCACCGCATTGCAGGCTGGCAAGACCGGTGCCCTTATCCGCTTTTCAGCCGAAGCGGGCGCGATCATCGCCGGGGCCGACCCTGCGCCCTTGCGGGCCTATGCCACCGCTTTGGGCCTTGCCTTCCAGATCTGGGACGATGTGTTGGACGTGACCGGCGATGCGGCGCTGACAGGCAAGGCGGTTGGCAAGGATGCGGCTGCCGGCAAAGCCACCTTCGTTTCGCTTCTTGGGCTGGATGAGGCCCGCACCCGTGCTACATTTCTTGTCAAGCAGGCAGAAACCGCGCTTCTTCCCTATGGGGCCGCGGCAGAAAACTTGATCGATTGCGCCCGGTTCGTTATTTCGCGCCAAAGTTGAACAGGATTAGCCATGGCCGACCGTCCCCATACCCCTATGCTTGACAGGGTTAAGTTGCCCGCTGACCTGAAGGGCCTGAGCGAGCGCGAGTTGCGCCAACTGGCCGACGAACTGCGCGCCGAGACGATTTCGGCGGTCTCGGTCACGGGGGGGCATCTTGGCGCGGGTCTGGGGGTGGTGGAACTGACCGTTGCCCTGCACACTGTTTTCAACGCGCCGCGCGACAAGATCATCTGGGATGTTGGCCATCAGTGCTATCCGCACAAGATTTTAACCGGGCGGCGCGACCGCATCCGCACCTTGCGCAGCGAGGGCGGGCTTTCGGGCTTCACCAAACGGTCAGAAAGCCCCTATGATCCCTTTGGCGCGGCGCATTCTTCGACTTCGATTTCGGCGGCGCTGGGCTTTGCCATGGCCGCCGATCTGGGCGGCGATCCGGGCGATGCGGTGGCGATCATTGGCGATGGCTCCATGTCGGCGGGTATGGCGTTTGAGGCGATGAACAATGCGGGCCATCTGAAAAAGCGCATGTTCGTCATCCTGAACGACAATGAAATGTCCATCGCGCCGCCTGTGGGGGCGCTGTCCAGCTATCTTTCGCGGCTTTATGCCGGTGAGCCGTTTCAGGATTTGAAATCGGCGGCGAAAAGCCTTGCCGGGCTTTTGCCCGAACCCTTTGCCGAAGGGGCGCGGCGGGCGAAAGAGATGCTCAAGGGCATGGCCGTGGGCGGCACGCTTTTTGAAGAACTGGGCTTTTCCTATGTTGGCCCGATTGATGGCCATGATCTGGAACAGCTTTTGCCGGTTTTGCGCACCGCACACGCCCGCGCGACCGGGCCGACGCTCATTCATGTTCTAACCCGCAAGGGCAAGGGCTATGCGCCGGCAGAAAATTCGCCAGATCGCGGCCATGCGCGGGCAAAATTTGATGTTGTGACGGGCGAGCAGAAGAAAATGCCTTCAAACGCGCCGTCTTACACAAAGGTCTTCGCGGATGCGCTGCTGGCCGAAGCCGAGGTTGACCCCAAGATTGTGGCGATCACGGCGGCCATGCCCGATGGCACGGGGCTGGATCTGTTCGGCGCGCGTTTTCCCAAGCGCATTTTTGATGTGGGCATTGCCGAACAGCACGCAGTGACCTTTGCCGCCGGTCTTGCTGCGGGCGGGATGAAGCCGTTTTGCGCGCTTTACTCCACCTTCTTGCAGCGCGGCTATGATCAGGTGGTGCATGACGTGGCCATTCAGCGATTGCCCGTGCGTTTTGCCATTGATCGCGCCGGGCTGGTCGGGGCCGATGGGGCGACCCATGCCGGTTCGTTCGATGTGGCCTTTCTGGCCAATCTGCCCGGTATGGTCGTGATGGCCGCCGCGGATGAGGCAGAACTGGTGCATATGGTTGCCACTGCCGCCGCGCATGACGATGGCCCGATTGCTTTCCGCTATCCGCGCGGCGAGGGAATGGGCGTGGATATGCCCGCCAAAGGAGTGCCCTTGGAAATCGGCAAAGGCCGGATGATCCGCGAAGGCGCGCGCGTGGCGATCCTGTCTTTTGGCACCCGCTTGGCCGAGGTGCTGAAAGCTGCCGAAAGCCTGATGGCCAAGGGGCTGAACCCGACCATCGCGGATGCCCGTTTTGCCAAACCGCTGGACCATGAGATGATCTTGCGGCTGGCCCGCAGCCATGAGGCGCTGATCACCATTGAAGAAGGCGCTGTCGGTGGTTTTGGCAGCCATGTGGCGCAGCTTCTGGCCGACGAGGGCGTGTTTGATAACGGGCTAAAGTTCCGCTCGATGGTGCTGCCTGACACCTTCATTGATCAGGCCAGCCCCGAGGCGATGTATCGTGTTGCAGGCATGAATGCGCCCGAGATTGAGGCCAAGGTGCTGGAGGTTCTGGGCGTGGCAACCATGGGCAAGCGCGCCTGAACCGCTGCACCCCCTTGAAGCCGCGCCGCAGCCCTGACAGTCTGCGGCCATCTTCAAGGAGCAGCCATGTCCAGCCAATCTGCCGCCAATCTGAAAGACACAACGGCCCTGCCCAAAGTGGTGCGCGCCAAGGGCAGCTATTTGTGGGACGCCCAAGGCAAGCAATATATTGATGGCTCTGGTGGGCCGGCGGTTTATTGTCTTGGCCATGCCAACGCCGAGGTGAACCGGGCAATCTGTGACCAGCTTGATCTGTTGGCGCATGGCTATCGCTATAATTTCACCACCGACGCGCTTGAAGAACTGACTGAGATCATTCGGGCGCGCTGTGGTGGTGCATTGCATGAGATGGTTTTTGTCACGGGCGGTTCAGAGGCAGTGGAAAGCTGTCTGAAAATCGCGCTGCAATATCAAACTGCGATCGGCCAAAAGACGCGCCGCAAGTTCATTTCCCGGCAACGGTCTTGGCATGGCAATACGCTGGGCGCGCTGGGCCTTTCCGGCTTTGCCGAACGGACGGTGGCTTATGAGGGCGCCTTTATCCCTTCGGTGAAAATCTCGCCGGCCAACACCTATCGCCCGATTGCCGGGGCAACGGCCGAAACCGCCGGTGCGGCTTGCGCGGCCGAGTTGGAAGCCGCGATCTTGCGCGAAGGGCCTGAAACCGTGGCGGGTTTTGTGTTTGAACCCGTGGTTGGCGCGGCGGGCGGCTGTGTGCCTGCCCCTGATGGCTATGCTGCGGCGGTGCGCGAAATTTGCGACCGCTATGGCGTGCTGATGATTTCAGACGAGGTGATGTCGGGCGCGGGCCGGTGTGGCACCTGGCGGGCCTTGGCGCATGACGGGGTAGAGCCGGACATCATGAGCGTGGCCAAGGGGCTTGCGGCGGGTTACCAGCCGCTTGGCGCCGCCATTTGCACCAACCGCATCTGGGACGCGATCCGCGCCGCCGATGGGGCATTTGGCACCGGCCATACGTTTACCGGCCATACCGCTGCCTGTGCCGCCGGGGTTGCCGTGCAGAAGATTGTGGAACGCGAAGGTCTGGTGGCCAAGGTCGCCGCCAATGGCCCGCGGCTGAAGGGATGGCTGGCCGATGCTTTTGCCGGCGTTGACGCTTTGGGCGATATTCGCGGGCGCGGTCATTTCATTGCGCTGGAATTGGTTTCCAATCGCGAAACGAAGCAACCTTTTGATAAAGAACGAAAACTTTATATGAAAATCCGGGCGCGGGCGATGGAAAACGGGCTGATCTGCTATCCCGTCGGCGGCAATGTTGATGGCGATAGCGGCGACATCGTGATTTTGGCCCCACCCTATAACTGCACCGACGACGAACTGACCGAGATCGTTGATAAAACGGCACGCTCTGTGCGGCAGGTGTTGGCGGCTGAAGGCTTGGGCTAAGTGCCGTCTCAGCGCTCGCGCAGCGCCTCATTGGCTTTGTAAAGCGGCTTTGTCAGATAGGTGAGAATGGTCTTGCCGCCGGTTTGCAATTCGACATCGGCCTGCATACCCGGACGGATTTCCAGCGACTTCTGGCGTTCGGTGAAGGCTGCCCGATCCACGGCCAGGGTTACTTTGTAATGCGGGTCGCCATCAGGATTGCGTGAGCGTTCATCCTTGAATGTATCGGCCGAGACAAAGATGACCTTGGCGTGCAGGCTGCCATAGATCGTATAATCATAGGCCGAAAGCTTGATCGTCGCCTCTTGCCCCATCCGCACCGAGGCAATGTCGCGCGGCTTTACCTTGGCTTCGACAAAAAGATCCTCGTCCAGCGGGATGATCTGCAAGATCTCCTCTCCCGGACGAACAACGCCGCCGATCGTAGTGACCGACAGCTTGTTCACCACCCCGCGCATGGGCGCCAAAAGCGTGGTGCGCGAAAGTTGGTCTTCGGAAAGCTTGCGCTTCTGGCGCAGGCTGGCCAATTCGCCCTGCGTCTTGGAATAATCGGTCGCGCGTTCCTTTTCCGCCGAGGTCACGGCCTCGGACAGCTTGTTCTGGGCATCCGAATTGGCTTTCTTGGCGCGGGTCAGTTCGATCAGCGGGGCGATCTCACGTTTGTACATCTTTTCGACCAGTTCCATCTCGCGCGTGGTTTGTTCGGCCACGGCTTCGGCGCCGGCAACACGGGCCTGATATTCGGTCAGGCGGGCTTGTAAAAGATTGCGCTCCGATGCGGCAATTGCGGGAACCCGGCCTTCGATATCGGCGGGAATGTCGAAGGCATCCTTGCCCTGCATTTCTGCTTCCAGCCGCAGGCGGCGGATGTCCAGCGCGGCGATTTCATCATCAAGTTCATCGACGGTGGCCTGATACTGCGTGCCGTAAAGGCGGGCCAAAATCTGGCCTTCTTCCACAACATCGCCTTCGGCCACGTTCAGTTCGGCCAGAATGCCGCCTTCAAGGTTTTGAATGATCTGCGGCCGTGACGATGACACCACCGCGCCCGGCGCGCGCACGATTTCATCTACCCACGCAAGCGCGGCCCAAACGATGAACAGAACAGCCGTCAGGACAATGGCCCAGATCACCAGACTTGGCCCACGGGTGCGACCGGCCAGTTCGTCTTTGTAATCCAGCGCGCTCATGCCTTTGCCCCGGCCTGCGCCTTGGCCAGATGCGCCAGAACCTGCTCGCGCGGGCCATCCACCGCCAGCTTGCCGTTTTGCAAAATGAGCGTGCGGCCGGTCAGTTGCAGGATGGGGATGCGATGCGTTGCGATGATGGCGGTGCGGCCCTGAAGCCAGGTGCCCAGCCGGCTGACCAGCGTGTTTTCCAGGGTTTGGTCCAAGGCGGCGGTTGGCTCATCCAAAAGGGCAATCGCGGGGTCTTGCAACCACAGCCGCGCCCAACCGATTGACTGGCGCTGCCCCACTGACAAGCCTTCGCCCATCTCTTTGATTTCAATATCAAACCCGCGCGGATGGTTGCGCACAAACGGCCCAAGCCCTGCAAAATCAAGCGCGGCGAACAGTCGTTCATCATCACGTTCCAACTGGGTCAGGTTCAGGTTATCGCGCAGCGTGCCGGCAAACAACCGAACCTCTTGGCCCAGATAGCCCACGCCACGGCGCAGGTCACGCGGGTGGATCTGATCCATATCGACGCCATCAAGCAGGATACGGCCTTTTGCTGGTTCATAAAGACCCGCCAGCAGCCGCAGCAATGTTGATTTTCCCGAACCGTTGGCCCCCAGCACGGCAACATGTTGGCCTTGGGGAATGGCAAGCGCGGTAATTTCGACATTGGGCGCGCAAGTTTCGTCATAGCGAAACTCCAGATTGCGCAACTCATACATCCCTGACAGCCGCGTGCGGCGCAGATAGTGGCGACCTTCTTCTTCATGCTGCCTGGAATTGGCAATCGCCTCAAGCCCATCAAGCGCGGCCTTTACATTAGTCCATTTCGCAAGGGTCGAGGAAAGAGCGGCCAGCGGGCCAAGCGTGCGGCCCGTCAGAATGCCGATGGCGATGATCGTGCCAACGGTGAATTGCCCGGCGAAAACCAGATAGGCGCCAAAAATCACCGCAACCACATAGGTTGCCTGCTGAACGGCGGCTGCCCAATAGCCCAGCATCGCCGTCAGGTGCCGCTGGTCGGCGGATTTGGCGGCCGAAAGCGCCGAAAGTTCATTCCAGATCCGCTTTACCCGATCTTCGCCACGCTGGGTGGTGACGGTTTCCGATCCAAAAACCGCCTCATAAAGCAGCCGGGCTGATTTTTGGCCGGCCCCTTGGGTGGCCGCTGTCAGCGCCACCATCTTTTTTTGCAAAAGAAACCCCGGCAGCACCATCAGGGCGCCCCCGATGATCAAAACCCAGACAAGGTTGCCGCCGATCGAGGCGACCAGCGCCAGAAAAATCAACAAGAACGGCAGGTCGGCCACCGTGCCGATCGTTGAGGCGGTGAAAAACTCACGCACGGATGAAAACTCGCGCATGGCGGAAAAGATCTGGCTGGGTGCTTTTTGCCCCGGACCAGCCTTCATGCCCAAAAGCTTGTCCATCAGCCGGGATTGCACGGTGAGTTCAATGCGTTTGCCGGTCACGTCCATCAAGCCCGAGCGTGCCAGTTTGAGCGCGGCTTCAAGCGCAATGGCCAGCATCGCCCCCCAAGCCAAGACCCAAAGCGTGGGTTCGGATTGATAGGGGATCACGCGGTCATAGACCTGCATGGAAAAAAGCGAAACCGAAACGGCCAGCAAGTTTGCCACCAGACTGCCGGCGGCGACCTCCATCATCTGGCGGCGGTGATTTTGCAATTCGCTCCAGAACCAATGGCCTTTGCCCGCCTGCACCGCATGGCGGTTTTCCAGATCGGCCAGACTGGTTTTTGCCCGCAAGATGCGCCCGGAAAAGAAACGTGCGAAATCTTGCGCGGGCACCTCGGCCCGCATGTCGGGGCAGGTGGTGTCATAGAGTTGAACCGCGCCGTCACGTTCGGCCAACACCAGCACCACTTGACCCGAAGTCATTTCCGCCAAAGCGGGCAACTGATCTGGATGCAGGGCAGGGGCCTTTTCGACCAAAGCCGCAAAGCCGCATGATTTCAGCGCGCTTGCGATCTCGTGCAGGCCCAAGGTGGCAGAGCTTGCCGCGTGTTGCAGGTTTTCCACAAGATCGGCCACCGCAATGTCATGCCCGACCAGCCCGGCATAAACCGAGGCAAGCTGGGCCCGCGCCAGTGCGCGGTTGGCGTGGCGCGGTTTGGCGGGTTGTTCTGCCGGGGCAGGGCGCGGGCCGGCCTGCCCTTGGGACAGCAGGCTTGCCGCGTTGATGTCAAAAGCAATTACTTTTTCCGTCACATCCGTGCCCCGTCAACCAAAAGCCCGCGGTCGCGTGCGATTTCAAGTTCCAGCAATGCGATGTCGAAAGCCAGTCGTGACTGATCACGTTCTAACCGCGCGTAGCTGTCATATTGGCTGACCAGCTCTAACAAGCTGCGGCGGCCAAGTTTGTATTGATCGACAAACAAATCCAGATTGGTTTTGGTGCGCGCCAAAACCTGCGCCCCTTTGGATCGCTGGTTTTCCAATTGGGCAATCTGGCTTTCCAACGCCACGATCCGCCTTTCAGCCGCTTCGCCTGCTTCTGCCGTGCGGCGGGCAACCATGTCACCCGTGGCATCAAGCGCGGCGAATTCGTCTTTGGTGCCTATGCCCCAAAGCCCAGATCCGCCCAGCCGCACACCCGGATTAATGCCATCACCCGTCATGTCGGCGCTGGCGGTCAGGCTGGGCAACAGGCCCGCCCGCGCGATTTTGGCCTCGGCAATGGAGCGCGTGGCTTCCGCGCGGGATTTGACCAGCGAAAGCGGCTCGGTGCCGTTGCCCAAAACCGCAAGCCGTTCAATGCCGCGCACTTCGGAAAGCGGGCTTGCTGCCATGGCGGCAAGCTCTGCCATGGCGGTGGTTTCTGCCTGTTCGTCTGCCGAACGTGTGGCCTGCATTTCGGCCAGTTTCTGGGCGATCACCTGTTCTTCCGACCGATCGGAAAGCCCGCCCTCGACACGCTGGCGCATGACATCGGCAAATTCTGCCAGTCTTTCACTGGCGCGCGCTGAAACCGCCCGTTGTGCGCGGGCGCGTTCAGAGTTCACATAATGTGAAAGACCCTCAAAGATGCGTTGGTTGATGTCGGATGACAGGGTAACAGCCGCCACTTCGACATCGGCGGCGGCATAGGCCCGTTCGGCCTTGCGCCGGCCGTGGTCAAACAGGGCTTGTTCCAGAACAAGCCCCGCCGCCAACCCGTTCAGAGAGGTCAGCGTGACCGCAGGCCCAAGCTTGGGCAGCCAGTTCTTGGAACGCGCATTTGAGCGCAGGCGCGCGATGCGCAGTTCCGCCGCCGCCGCCCCCGCATCTGCTTGCAACACGCTGTCTGCCACTTGGGCGAAGGGGCCGTTTGCGGACAGAACGGAGCGGCGGGCTTGAAGATCTGCGATCAGGGCAGACCCGTTTTCGCCCGGTTGACCAGCGATGCCCGCTTGCCGCAGGTTCATGCGGCTTGCGGTGTTTTCATCGCCAGCCCCGCCCCCGACGCATCCCGCCAGAAGCAATGCGCCCAAGGCAAGCATTGCCAGCGGCCGGGCCGGGACTGGTCTTTCCGCGCCCGACCCGATGATCTGGTCCTTGGGCATATGCCTTGCTCCGCGCTGGGGTTAAACGCCGGTTGGGTTGACGTGGATGTCCTCGTCAATCAAAACCGTGGCTTCGCTGCCCAGATTATAAAGCTTGAAGCCCGCGGGTGCGCCGCTGCTGGCCAGTGTTGCGCCGGCAAGGTTCACGACATCATCGGTGCCGCCGACGATGGTCAACTGTTTGTCGGCCCCGGTCAGGTTCAGAACCTGCGCTTCGGTGATGGTCAGGTTGGCATCGGCTGCCGAAAGGTCGATCGTGCCGAAGTCAAACTCCTGCAACCCGGCCCGCGAAAGATCTACCGTCACCTCACCCGTGGTGTTGCGCAGGTAAAGCGTGCTGCTTTGGTTGCCTGCGGCATCTTCGTTGTTGATGACCAGATAGGTGCCATCAGGCACGGCAGAACCGAACATCGCCCAATGTGCATTCACGGCTTGGCCGTTCACATCCACGGTGCCGTTATATTCGGCCGCCGGGGTGATTTCGGTCGCGGTGCCGGCGGCGTTGACCATGTGATAGCTGTAGTCATCTGCCGAAAGCGCAGTCGCGATGCCGTAAAGCTGGTTGCCTGCACCTGCATCGCCCACCCGCACCGGATCAGCCGGGGCGACCGTATCGACATGCACGGTTTCCGCATCAAGATGGCGGATGTTGCCCACCCAGTCGCGGGCCGAAACCTGCACGGTTACCGGCACGTCATCGCCTTGCGGCAGGCTGGTGTTGGGAACCGTGATCGTCCAGGTGCCATTGGCCGTGGCCGTGGTTTCAATCGCCGGGCCACCATTCAGTTTGACCCAAACGGTGGAATTCGGCTCAACCGTGCCGGTCAGGCTCACGCCTGCGGCCGCCTCAACAGCGTTGATATAGCCATCGCCGCCGATCTGCCCGCCACTGCGGGTAAGGGGCGTAACCACGCGGTCAATCGCGACCTCTTGGTTCAGCGTGGCCGAGATGTTGCCATATTGGTCGCGGGCCGTGGCCGTGACAGAGACCGAGGCTTCACCCGCCGGAATAGCCGACGCCGGAACTACGGCCGTCCAGACCCCATTCGCCGCCACCGTCACCGCCGAGGCCGGAAGGGTCATGCTGCCCCAGCTTACGCTGACCGTCGAACCCGGCTCAACCGTGCCCGAGATCGTCACGCCATTCAGGGCTTCTGCGGCGTTTGCCGCATCGGCACCGGGGGCAAGGCTGGACAGATCGTCCACCGCGGTCAGATGGAAATTCTTGACCTCGGTATCAATGTGGATGGTGTGGGTGGTGGTGGCAGTGTTGCCCGCCGCATCCGTGGCCGACACCTGCACCAGACCGTCGCGTGTCGCTTTGCCAAAGGCGCCAAAGCCAAAGGGGGCGGACCAGTTGCCATTGGCGTCGGCCTGCACAGTGACAGTTTGGCTTTCGAACGTAACCGTCACGTTGGCGCGGGGATCTGCGGTGCCCGTCAGGTTGAAGCCCGTGCTTTCGGCGGCGGTCATGCGGTCATCACCGCCGATCTGGCCCGCATCCACGGCAACTTCGGCCAGTGTATCGACCGTCACATTGCGCGATGCCGTTGCTGCATTGCCGGCCGCATCGGTTGCCGTCACAGAAATGGTCGTTTGGGTAGACTGCATCTCCGCGAAAAGCTGCGCCGGGAATTTCACAGACCAATTGCCCGTTGCAGCATCAACCGTGGCAGGCAGGGTGGTGCCATTCCACGAAACCATGACATTGGTAGAACCGGGCTCGGCAGTGCCGGTGACCGTGATCTTGCCGCCGTTTTCTGCGGCATTGACCAGATCATCGCCCGCGACCTTGTTCACACCAAGCGTCGCGCTGGTATCAACGCGGAAGGGGAAGCTGGTGGATGAGGCATTGCCGGCCGCGTCCACGCTGGCAACGGAAACCACGGCATTGCCATCGGTGGGTACACTGCGCGCACCGAAATCAACCGACCATTTGCCATCGCCGCCAACAAGCACCGTCTTTTCCACCCCGCCAATGGTGACGGACAGCGTTGCGCCGGCGGTAGAGGTGCCCGCCACGGTAAAACCATCGCCCTTTTCGGCAAGGTTCACCACATTATCCCCGCCAACCGACGAGACATGAATCGGATTGGGAACCGTATCGACCGCAATCGCCTGACGCAGCACCGTCTGATTGCCCAAAGCATCTGTTGCGGTGATGACTGCGGGCAATTCGTGGTAATCACCGCCCGGAATATGCGCTTTGGGGAAGGTCACAGTCCATTGGCCGTTTTCACCGACGGTTGTGGTCTGGGTATGACCGTTGATGCGAACCGAGATTTGGGCCCCCACCTCGCCCGTGCCGCCAAGGCTTACGCCATTTGCGTATTCTTCAAGGTTTTCAACATCGTGCTGCACCGTGGTGCCAAAGGTGGTTTCAACATCGGGCGGCGTCATATCGAGAACGAAATCCGGGCCGGTCAGATTATGCTCGGTGCCATCGGGTTCGGTCACCACAACGGTTGCGGTGTAGCTGCCATCCGCCGGCAGCCCGTCTGACGGATAGGTGACAGACCAAGTGCCGTCTTCACCGATCACGGCTTCTTGCGAGACTTCGCCAATGGTCACGACAACGCTGTCACCGGGTTCGCCGGTGCCGGTCACGCTGATCGAAGGGTCTTCGGTGTTCGTGGTCAGGGGGGCTGCGTTCTGGTCGTCTACAGTGGGCGGGCGACGGGTGCCCCCCCCGGTGTCACCGCCATCGCTGCCACCGCCGCCGCCGCCGCCAACCACGGCCGCGCCGCCGACAACGGCCGCAGCCGCACCAAGACCGCCCGCGCCGCCCAAGAGCCCCGGCACAAGGGCTGCCATGCCGGCAGGTTCATCTGAAACGCCGACCGAACCGATCACGCCATCGGCATCGGCAAAGCGCAGGTCATCAAGCGGGCTCCATTTGTCCCAGCCTTCTACGGGGCCGTAATCGGCAAAAAGCAAACCGTCGCCGTTATCCGAAAGGATCACCTCGGTGATGGTGCCATTGTCGGAAAGGTAAAGGTGGTTCGCATCCCCGGCGGCTTCATCGAAATAGCCGGACAGAATGATGTTGCGCCCATCAGACAGCTTGACCACAAGGTCAGTACCTTGCCGCTCATAGCCGATGACCGAGCTTCGCGACAGGTTCAGCGAAATGCTGTCGCCTGACCCAACTTGAATGAAATTGCCTTGCCCATCGCCGGCCACGCCGCCACGCTGAGAGCCGCCCGCAAGATCGCGGACAGCGAAATTAACCGCTGCTACCATTACACTACTCCGCCTCACGAAACCGGATCGTTACGCCCGGCCTATTATTTTCGGCCCCCGTTTCGGGGCCTGTTGTGCATAGGGATACGCGGAAAAGAACACAATTTCTAGTGGATAGTTTGATCTTGCACACTTTTTACGAGAATTCCCCCCAAATCTGGCCCGAACTGCGGCTTTGACGCTACAAGATGGGGCGTTCTGTGCTTGTTCCGGCGTTTTCGCTGCGGCGGAACTGTATCTTGTGGCGCGATTGCGTGGGGGCCCTACGCTTTTCGCTTTACGGGGCCGGGATTTCGCGCATGTTCATGGGTATGGCAGGGCAGACAGAAACTCTTATCGAAACCATCATGCACTGGATCGACATCGGCAGGCTAAAGCCGGGCGATCCCGTTGATGAGGCCGCGCTTGTGGCCGAGTTTGGCGTTTCGCGCACGCCGGTGCGTGAAGCATTGTTGCAGCTAGAGGCTGTTGGCCTGATCCGGCGGCATCCGCGCAAAGGGGCGACGTTGTTTCGCCCGACACTCGAAGAATTTCTGGCCATTCTGGAGGTTCACGCAAAATTGGAAGGGCAGGCGGCCGGCCTTGCTGCGCGCAGGCTTTCAGCGGCTTGGGCTGAGCGGCTGGAAGCGGCAGTTGTTGCCTGCGAAACCCATGCGGCAACCAAAGGCGATGGTGACCCGGACGGCTATTATCAATTGAACCTGCGCTTTCATGAAACGGTTGCGCTGGCGGCGGGCAACGCCTTTTTGACCGAGATGATCAAGACCAATGCGCGCAAGCTTTTGGCCTATTACCGGGCGCGCTATCACTATGCGGGGGCAATCGCGCAATCGGCCCGCGAGCATCGCGAAATTGCCCGGTTGATCGTTATTCGCGATGCGGCCGGTGCCGAAGAAATGATGCAGCGCCATGTCCAGTTCGACCAGATCACCGCGATGGATCTTCTGGCCGCATTGTCGTGACCCCGTCCGCGCGCGCTATAGCCAGCCGCGCCAGCGGAAGACGGCCCAACTGACCACCGCCGAAACCACCATCAACGCCAGCGCCGCCGGATAGGCCCAAGGCAGCGCCAATTCTGGCATGACGGCAAAGTTCATGCCGTAAATGCTGGCAATCAGGGTTGGCGGCATGAACAGCACGGACACCAGCGACAGGATCTTTACGGTGCCGTTTTGCGAAAGGTCGATACTGCCCAATGTCGCGCCCGAGGCAAGGGCAAGCCGGCTGTCGAGAAAATTTGCGTGCTGATCCAGCGCGTCAATGTCGCGCAATTCGTTTTTCACCACTTTGGCAAGCTCTTTCGCGCCGGGGCGGCGGCCAATCACGGGTTCGATATGGTTCAGCGCCCGGCCCAGTGTCAAAAGCGCCAGCCGCACACGGCCAAGCCGTTCGCCTTCGCCGCCAATCCGGGTCAGCGCGCCGCGCAGTGCGTCCTGCGTTTGGGCCTGAGGCTGGTAGATCAGTCGCGCCACCTGATCCAAGGCGCGGCCAACCTCCTCCAGATGATCTGCCAAGCGCCCGATGATCTCTTGAACCAGCCCCAGAAATACATGGTCCGGGCTGGCCACGCCGATACCGGTTTTCTGTGCCCGTTCGGGAAAGGTGATGAACGGGCGGGGGGTGTGGTGGCGCACGGTCACCAGGCGTTCGGGCGACAGAATGAAGGTGACGGGGGCGGCGATCTGTTCGTCGGCGGCATTCTGCCCCGGCACGACCACGGTCAGATAATCGGTGCCATTGTCGTGATAAAGCCGGTTGGAAAGTTCGATTTCTTCCATGTCTTCAAGGCTCGGCACGGCAATGCCAAGCTCTGCCAGCGCAAGGCCGATACCGGGGGCGGGCTGAAACAGATCAATCCACAGCGCCGGGGCCAGATCTTCGGGCGCGGTTGCGCTTAGCGGTCTAAGCGCGGCACCGGCACTTTGGAAGGCGCGGATCATGGGCAATCATCCGTCAGTTCGATCGTCGCCCAGGTTTCAAAGCAAACGCCGCCTGCCAGCGCCATCACCCCGATCGTGGCCCGCCCGCCAAGGCCGCGGTTCTGGCCGAATACCTCAAGAAACAGGTCTGAAAGCCCGGATGAAACCTTGTGAACATCTTCATAGTCCGGGGTGCAGACGACAAAATTCAGCGTTCGCACAATGGATTTCACCCGATCAAGGCTGCCCACCGCCTGCCGGATACCGCCCAGAACATTCAACCCGGTCTGCCGCGCCGCCTGATAGCCCTGTTCGGTGGTCAGATCCTGGCCCAACCGTCCCTTATGGGTGATTTGCGTGCCAATCTGGGCGACATGGCCTGACAAAAACAGCAGGCTTCCGATGCGGTGATAGGGCTTCATCGTGCCATAATCGGCCCCGTAATAGCCGATGCGGTCGAAATCGGGGATGTCGAGACCCATCTTGATGGCAAGGCTTTCAGGGCGTTCCATGGTATGTCCGATCCGGTTGGCAGGGCTTGGGCCGATTATTCCGCCGGAACCCCGTTACAGGCAAGGCCGGATGAACCGCCGGGCAGCAAAGAATCGCTTGCGGCGCAGTCAGTGTTATCTGTGGCTTGTGAAGTGGGGTTTGCGCGGTTACGCCTTGCGCGTGCTGTCTTGAACGAATGCGAGGGAACCCATGATCCGTTTTCGCCATCTGGCTGCTTTGGCGCTTTGTGTTGTAATTGCCGCCTGCCAGAAAAATGATCTGGCTGAACCGCCGGTTCCTTTGGGTGATTTTGCGCTGGGTCTGAACATCGTTGTTACCGACAAGATGCAAAAGGTGGCAATTTCGCGCGATGCGACGCCCGAGGCGTGGAAACAGGCCTTGGAAAAGGCCATTCAAGACCGTTTTGGCCGCTATAATGGCCCGAAACTTTACAATATCGGCATTTCGATTGACGCCTATGCTTTGGCCCCGCCCGGTGTGCCAATTGTTCTTAGCCCGAAGTCGGCGTTGGGAATTACCGCCAATATTTGGGATGATGCCGCACAGGAAAAGTTGAATACCGAAGGCAAGCAGTTGATCGTAATGGAGAAAATGTCAGGCGAGACGGTGATCGGATCGGGGCTGACACGGTCAAAGCAGCAGCAGATGGAGATTTTGTCCTATAATGCGGCCAAAGCGGTTGAGGGCTGGCTACTGGAAAATCCCGAATGGTTTGGCCTGCCGCCCCGCCCCGGCACGGCCGCGCCGGCGCCCACATTGCTGACTGCGCCCGCCACCACTTTGCCCGCGGTTGCCACCACCACGCTGCCCGCTACGCCCTAGGGGGCGAGCCTGATGCGGCACTGTGCCTCTGGCCATGCCCTTTGCGCGGTGTATTGCCCGGCAGGTCTTGATTTTTTCCGCCCGGCCAGATAAGTGCCCGCCCGTGTATCATAGGGCCCATCTTGGGCCCCCGAGGAAGCAAGGGCGCCCGACATGGCAAAGGCAAAGTTTGAACGGACGAAACCGCACGTCAACATTGGCACGATTGGCCACGTTGACCATGGCAAGACGACGCTGACGGCAGCGATCACCAAGTATTATGGTGAATTCCGCGC
>Ga0172373_10002093_pt1 | contig 31213 bp, 15 predicted proteins | sample Lak10m_2_FD_114546 | JGI IMG/M metagenome (GOLD analysis project Ga0172373, IMG submission 114546) | Freshwater microbial communities from Kabuno Bay, South-Kivu, Congo - kab_092012_10m | ecosystem: Environmental > Aquatic > Freshwater > Lake | place: Democratic Republic of the Congo...
TGCCGAGCAGCAGCAGCCCGTAAATGGCATCCAACTTGCCCATCGAAATGCGCGTGGTGGACTGGTTCCCGGCGAGCAGTAAATCTGTGATGCCGTCCCGGTTCACATCGGCTGTTTCAATGGCATAAACCGGCGAGAATTGTGCCTGCAAGGGCAGCTGACCCACGGTGAATTTCCCGCTGCCATCGTTGATGAACAGGGTAGTGGCAAATCTTTTCAACTCCAGAAATGAAGCGTCTTTCCCGAAGTCACCACTGAGCAATGTCTCGAAATCCACTCCTGAATAGCTCTCGTAGTTGGTATATACTTTTTTTCTGGAAGGCAGTTGCGCCAGCAACTCGTCCAGACTCAGCCCCGGATACAGTTTCCCCTGTATGGTGTAGCCCGGTATCGGATCAACGGAACCGTTTCCGTCAAAATCCTTCACCGCCAGCCGCGCCGGGTGTTGTTCGTCCACTTTCATCTGGTTGTTCATACCCCAGTTGCCCGCTATCAGATCCTCATCGCCATCTCCGTCCAGGTCGGCGACTTTCAGACTGAGCCACCAGCCTTCTGTTTCTGCCGGAAACCGGGCTGTTGTCTCCTCCGCCAGCGCATTGCCCTGATTAATGAAGCACCTGACGGGATTGTACTCTCCCGCAATGATCAGATCGGGTTTGTTGTCGCGGTTCAGGTCTGTCCAGACGGCATCGGATATGAGTCCGAGGACTCCACCCGCAGGCAGCCACGCAGGCGCGGGCGCAAATGTGCCGCGTCCGTCGTTCAGCAGCAGTGCACTCGGCTGTGCCAGCGGAAAACGCTTCGGAACGGAACGGGCTCCAATGAACAAATCGGTGTCGCCGTCGCCGTCCGCATCGGCGGCCCGAACTACGGCTGCATTTACTGACACGCCCCGGATGGCTGAGGGCAGTTCGGTAAAGTTGCCTTTTCCGTCGTTGATGGCTACGCTTGGTGCGTACTCATTCGGGTCTTCCGACAAATAACCTCCGCTCACGACCACCAGATCAGGGGTTTTATCGCCATTGATATCGGTTAATACGGCATCCACGTCTTCGCGCCCTGCATACTGGTTGAAATATGCCTGGCTGCTCTTTACAAATTTGCCTCCTTTCTGCTGTATCCATAATTCGCCCGACTGCCCCTTGGCCCCTGTCAGGTAAATATCTTCCAGCTGGTCACCATTCACATCACCGACAGCCATTCCGGGCCCGCGTCTCGACTGAAAACAGGGCAGGGTGGACTGAATGTTGAAATCCACTGCCTCGTCTTCCCGGTGCTCGAAGGTAATCGGAGCGGGTGTAACAGCCTCAAAATATGTATTCTGCCGCGATGGCGCTTTCCATACGTCAGCAGCATCCGACTCCCGGAGCTCAACCAGCTGCCCGGGCTGAAGGCCGGTCAGTCGCTGCATTTTGCCCGAATGCCAGATAACCACTGCGGAGTCAATTTTCGCGCCTGCACCCAGCCCGAAATGCAGGGTAAAGTCAATGCCCGACTGAAAGCCCCTGACCGGCTGCATTTCCCGTTCGTCGCAGTAGCTGCCCTGGTAAAGCCGCACTTTGGTGCCTATTCCCCGCGTATTGGGTGCGTTGCCGGTCAGGCGAAACCGCACTGACTGATTACCCGGCATCATGGTTTCCGTATTATTGCGATAAACTCCCGCCTGTTCGTCCATATTGTTCAGAACAAGATCGAGGTCGCCATCCAGGTCCAGATCTGCATACGCCGAGCCGTTGGTGAGTACCGGGGTACCGAAACCCCATGCTTCCGATACGTCCTCGAACTGCAGTCCGCCGGACTCCCTGCCCTTGTTCCTGAACAGGTAGTTATGTACCTTGTTGGAAGGCATTTTTTTGATGACCTCCTGCAATCCGCCCGAGGGCATGGCTCCGTTCGACAGTTTTTCCTCTACATCCTCGCGGTATTTCAGGAAGTCCATATTGGTGAAATCTCTTTTGTATCCGTTGGAAATAAAGAGGTCATTCCATCCGTCGTTGTCATAGTCGGCAAAAAGGGTGGCCCACGACCAGTCGGTGTTGGAAACGCCTGCAATTTGCCCGATCTCGCTGAAAGTACCGTCTCCGTTGTTCAGTTGCAGCATATTGCGCATATACTGATAGTGGAGCTCGTTGTGCAGCATGATGGTGAACTGGTCGTACTGGTGCGGTCCGTACAGCAGTTTCTGTCGCTTGTTATCCTCCGGAAGCATATCGCCGGCAAACAAATCAACCAATCCGTCGCGGTTGATGTCGGCAGCATCGGAGCCCATGGAGAAGTGGGGTACGTGCCCGGTGGATGTTTTGATCACATCGGTGAATTTCTTCCCCTGCTCGTTGATATACAGGTGATCGTGTTCTGCATAGTCGTTGGTCACGTATATATCCGTCCAGCCGTCTTCATTGAAATCAACGGCAGTCACGCTGAGGCCATAGTTGGAAATACCGCCGGCCACTCCGGCTTCATCACTGATATCGGTAAATTTCCCGTTGTCGTTGCGGAAGAGCCTGTTGGAGAGGTAGGCTTTCCGGCTGTTTCGCGCCAGCGGATCTATTCCTACCTTGTTGGAAATGGAAATCAGCGAGTGATTCAGGGTAAAGAGGTCGAGGTCACCGTCGCGGTCCAGATCAAAGAATACTGCCTGGGTAGTATAGCTGTCGTCGTCCACACCGTATTCAGATCCTTTTTCGGTGAAAGTGGGCAATGCCCCTCCGTTGTTGATGTAAAGCAGATTCCTGCGGTTAACCGGATTCCCGTCGGCAGAGCGACACACATATATATCAAGCAGTCCGTCGCCGTTCACATCGGCCATGGTGGCACCTGTTTTCCATCCCCTGGCTCCCACGCCTGCTGATGCAGTAATATCTTCGAACCGGAACTGTCCCTTGTTGAGGTACAATTTGTTCTCGCGGTTGTTGGAGGTGAAATACAAATCAGGCAGTCCGTCGTTATTCACATCGCCAACGGTAACTCCGCCGCCGTTATACAGATATTCATAGGTAAGAATGTTGATTTGCTCGTTTTCTACATTGATATTGTTAAATTCAATGCCTGTTTCTTTGGCATCCAGCCTGCTGAAAAGGGCTTTTTCATTTCCTGAATTTCCGGAACAGGAAGCGATGAGCAGACAGGCGGCGATACAGGAAAGGACAGAGGTCGTCAGTTGCATGTTGAAATGATATGCAGGGGATCGTTGAAAATATTGAGCGCGTAAAATTCAGTACTAATGTTGGTTAAATCAAACAATCCGGGTGTTTGGATAAAAAAAATCGCCCCGCCGTGTGAGGGCGGGGCGAACTATCCGAATGTTACCAAGATTTCAGTTGAATTGACGGACCGGTTCAGGGTTTGTTCAAGATTCTCTGCCGATGGCAAAAACAGGCTGATTTTTTGTCAGTTTTTGCCTTTTTGAAGGCGCATAGCTGGAGCTAAGTAACTGAAAAAAGGTGAAAAATGGCTAAAAATGAGCCGTTTTTGACTCGGCGAGAGAATTTTGAACGAACTCTTAGTCGGCTTTATCCCACCACACGTTCAGATCCCACCACAGGCGGGTGCTTACTTTGTCCGGACCCTGACTGGCTACGGCCTTTCCGTACTCGTCGGCATTGTTGATACCTTCAACGGTCGGGTAGGCTATACGCTTGATGAAGTTGCCCGGGCTGCCGTCTGTGGCGGTTACAGCTCCTGCATCAGGTGCTGCCGGTGCCACCCAGATGGGCAGACCCACGCGACGGTGGTCGTTCCAGGCTTCCCATGATCCGTCAGGGAACATGGAGATGTACTTCTGCGTCATGATTTTCTGGAGAGAACCATCAGCTGGTTTGCCCAGGAAAGTCTTTCCGCTTCTGAAGTCGTAGTTAACGGTTGTTCCGTATGTGTTCTCGTCTGTGGAAGCCAGATAGGCATCTACAGGAGCTCCCGACAGTCCGAAACGGGCCATGGAAGCACGTACGCCTGCTTCGTAGAACGACTTGGCACTTCCGCCCATGTTCCAGCCGCGGTAGGCACCTTCAGCCTGCAGGAAGCAAACTTCCTCGTATGGCATCATGGTATAGTCGAATTCCGGATCGCGGAAAGGAGCTGCCAGACGGGCATATTTCACGTTGGAGTACTGCGTCAGTCCGCTTGCAGTGGATGGCAGACCGGCAGGAACACCTGCCCAGCGACCTACTGTTGATACGTTCTGGCCGTCAATTACATCGTTTTCTACACCGCCGTTGCCGGTAGTGGTTACCTCAAACATGAGCGGACCGCGCGGGTCAACTTTTGAAGGCACACCAACGCGGAAGCGGTTGGCGCGCGGATCGGTCGGGTGTTCTACGCTGGAAGAGAGCTGCAGGCCCTGATCGTCGGTAGTGTAACCACCCGGGAATGGCTGTCCGCCGAGACCCACCATCAGGTTTTCCATCGTGCGGCTCATGGTCATACCGCCCCAGCCGTAGTATTTGCCCAGTGCGTTGTCGCGACCCCAGCCGTAGCTGGGAGATTTCGGAATAACACAGGCGTCATCGCTGCTCTGCATCACACCGCCATCGGCTGCGACAGCTTCTTCAGCATGTTGCTTTGCAGTGGCAGGATCTACCTCCGACAGGCGTACAGCCAGACGGAGACGCAGCGAGTTGGCAAACTTCTTCCATTTGGAAACATCGCCGTGGAAAATCAGATCCTGATTGGCCGGAATGTTGAGATTTGCGGCAGAAAGACCTGCAGAAGCCTCTTTCAGTTCGCGAAGGAGGTCAACATAGATGTCTTTCACCTTGTCGTAAGGCGGGTTTTCGCCCGTACCATCGGCAGCCTTGAAGTAAGGGATATCGCCGAAGAGGTCGGTCGCGCGGGTAACAACGAGCGCCTTGTATATGCGCGCGATGTGGTACGCATTGCCCTTGTTGTCCTTTGCACCCTCATTGCGGATGATATCGTTCAGGTTGGCCACCCAGCCATTGTAATAGCCGGCGCTCCAGTAGTCGTTCGTCCAGCCGTCAACAGGAATGTAACGCTGAGAACTGAAGCCCTCGTTGGCGAAGTACTGGGCGAAGATATCGCAGTACAGATTTTGAATACGCTGGTGAATGTGGGCGTCCATACCCGTTCCGAACATCACGTTCGTGAGCTGGAAACTCGGATCCACCTTGTCGGCAGTAACGCCGTTGGGGTTCTTGTTAATCTCGTCGAAGTCTTTGGTACAGCTCCAAAAACCGCCTGCAACGAGCAATCCGAGCGCCACCAAAGGCAATCCGGAGAGTTGAAATTTCATTTTTTTCATGTTTCAAAAAAATGTTTGTGCACTTGTTGAAGTTTAGATTAGAAGTTCAGACGAACGTTGAAGCCGAAGCTGCGCGCCTGAGGCATGGAAGTGCTCTCCATTCCCAAATCATTACCCACTGAAATGTAGGAGTTCAGGATGTATGCCGGTGTGTCTGCGTTCTTGCTGATGATGAACAGGTTGCGACCAACAAAGCTGATGGTCAGATCGCGTACGCTCGACTTGGAGAACATTTTGTTCGGGAATTTGTAGCTCAGGATGGCCTCTCTCAGCATGACGTTGGATGCATCGTAAACGAATGGCTCGGCGGTGTTGTTCGGACCGGCCACGCGCTCCCAGTACTGCTGTGAAGAAACCTCCACGGTGTTGCGCTCTCCGCTTTCGGTTACGCCGTCCACCACCAGACCGCCATCGCGGTTGTTCAGGGTGTTGTTCGACAGACCGGTTGCGTGCAGCTGTGACTCTGTTTCAGAGTAGATTACACCGCCTTTGCGGGCATCCACCAGGAAGTTCAGCGACCATGCCTTGTAGGTGAGCGTATTGCTCAGGCCTCCAAGCCACTTTGCCTGTACGTTACCCAGGAATACGTCCTTGGAATCAGTCAGTTTCGGCAGACCGGCTGCGTCAACCACGATTTCACCATTGTCGTTGCGCACGTATCCGCGGCCATAGATATCGCCGAAGAGTTCGCCTTCATCAGCTACGATGAATACGGCACGCGGACCATACTGGAGGTAGCGCTTGGTGTCATCGTTGAGTTCAATCAGGCGGTTGCGGTTGGCAGCATAGTTCAGGTCGAGATCCCAGCGGAAAGAACCTGCTTTCACCGGAGTGGTGTTCAGCACCAGTTCAACACCTTTGTTCTCTACGTTACCGCCGTTGATGATCTTGTTGGCAAATCCGCTGCCCGGAGGAACAGGCAGGTAGATACGCTGGTTGAGTGCGTTTTTCTGATACAGAGACAGTTCGAATCCGAGGCGGTTTCCGAAGAAACGCGCTTCCAGACCAACTTCTTTCGACTTGATAAGCTCGTTTTTCAGATCCGGGTTGTAGATGGTTGTCGGAACACCGGATACGATAGCACCGGCACCGGAACCAATTCCGTAAGTAGCCTCCAGTTCATACGGATCGGCGTCATTACCGGCCTGTGCCAGTGCACCGCGTACTTTCAGGAAAGAAATGAATTCTGGCAGATCAAGTGTTTCAGACAGTACAGCAGAGAGACTGAATGAAGTGTAGTCGAATCTTCTGTTGGCAACCGGCAGGGTAGATGTCCAGTCGGAGCGGTAGCTTCCTTCCAGATACAGCCAGTTGTTGTAATCAAGGCTGGCGAGCGCGTAAGCAGAGTTGATACGCTTCTGAATGATACTGTTGGAGAGGGAGCGGCGGTCGTTGAGACCGGTTCCCAGGTTGTAGAAGTCAACAACCAGGTTACCGTTGTTGGCACCGTAGATAGAGCTGTGCTTGAAATCAAAGCGGCTGCCACCTGCGCTCAGTTTGGCACCAATCTTGCCGAAACGCTTGTAGGCGGTCAGCAGGTAATCAGCGTTGGATGTGCGGGCGTTGGTACGATCCTGGTAGAAGTTACCTGTTGGTTCGTTGTAGCGCTGTCCGTAAGCCAGGCGACCCTCGTTCTGGTCAGCATAGTAGTCCATGGAGTGGCGAAGCATCAGCGTCAGCCAGTCGGTCACTTTCACATTGGAAGAAATCATCGTCAGGAAACGATCGCGGATATCTTCGGTAGTGTTCAGGTTCATCGTCCAGTAAGGATTCTGGATGACGTTGCTGCCGCCCGGATTCCATACCATGACACGGCGCAGGGCATCGTAACCCGGAGCCAGATCATTCACATTCACGTTGCCCGGGAGGAAAAGTACGCTTCCGTAAGCATTTTCCGGGTCACCGGAGAGGCGCGGACGGTTGTAGCCGCGGGAGTTGATGTAGGTTACTTTGGCATCCACACTAACCCTGTCGTTCAGAGAGTGACCAACGCGCAGGTTGGCAACGTTGCGATCCAGTGTGTTGGAAGGCAACATACCCTGAGATGAAGTGTTGGTGTATGACGCGTAGAAACTGGTCTTCTCGCTTCCGCCTGTCAGAGAGATGGTATTGTTCCATGTCTGACCTGTCTGGAGGAAATCTTCAAAACGGTTACCATAGGAAGTGAGCGGTGTAGTAGAACCCGGGTTGCGCCAGTCTTCCACCTGCTGACCTGCAATCTGGGGCCCCCAGGCATTGTTGCTCTTGATGTCGAACAGTCCGCCCGAACCTTGTGCATACTGTGTTTGTACTTCCGGCAGTGCCAGCGGGTTTTCAAACGTCAGGTTGGAATTTACCTGAACACCGAGACCGCGGCGTGTGCTGCCTTTCTTGGTATTGATCAGGATTGCTCCGTTACCACCCTGAACACCGTAAAGTGCAGTAGCTTCCGGTCCTTTCAGTACCGTGATAGACTCCACATCGTCCGGATTTACATCGCCGATGCCGTTGCCGCGGTCGTATCCGCCCCATTCACTTCCGTTTTGTGTCTGGAAGTTGTTGATGGGAACACCGTCAACAACAATCAGGGGCTGGTTGTTACGTCCCAGTGAGTTGTTGCCGCGGATAGTGATGCGGCTGGAGCTGCCCACGCCGCCCGCTGCACGGGTAATCTGCAGACCGGCCACCCTGCCACTCAGAGAGTTGGCAATGTTGGTTTCGCGTGCCAGTGCCAGATTTTCCCCGCTTACATTCTGCGCAGAGTAGCCCAGGGCCTTTTTCTCGCGTTTGATACCCAGAGCCGTCACAGTTACCTCCTGCAGATTGCTGGAGCCTGGCTCAAGAGATACCTGTACGCTCGATTTGCCTTCAACAGAAACCTCCTGCGCAGCATAACCGGTGTAGGAAATCACAATTTTCCCGCTTTGAGGGGCGTTCATTTTGAAACCGCCATTCAGATCGGTCGTGGTGCCATCGGCGGCCCCGACGGCCCGCACGGTTGCGCCCACTACTGGCTGGCCGTTCTCATCGCTTACTGTGCCTGTCAGGGTACCCTGGGCCATCAACCCGAAGGAACTCAACAGAACCAGCATAACGATGTGCAGCGCATGCTTGCTGAGTTGATTGAACTTCATAAAAATTAGTTTAGGTTTGGTGATAAAATGAATGGCTTTGAGGCTATAACTTGATCCGGTCAGATACACACATAATGGTATATACGCGAAACACCGGAAGGATTGACAGCAAATTGAAACTGGGAAAAGAAGGAGAATGTGCGCCCGATTGGCCCGGCACACCGAAATGTAGTGAGAGAAGATACATAGGCTTCTGTTGAAATGGCATGAACAGATGCTGATTAAAAACTTTGTCCGGAATATACCGGTTCCTCGGAAATACAGAAATCATTTTCACACGTACCCGGCAGTCCAACCGTACTGAACTGCCTTTTGACGGCCTAAATGTAGAACGCCATTACAATACTGTGTGTCAACAAATGGAATTTTTTATCAAAAAATCAGGGTTTTGAAATTTTGGTTTGGATAATACGGGTTTTGTTGTTCAATTATTCTGTTTTTGTGGTTCGGGCTGGCCAGACTTCCTCAAAATACAGATGCTTAATACCACTCAATCAAATATGGCATATATTATGTCGCTGTCTGCCTCCATCACATGAAGATATTACCCTGTACCCTTAAAAAACGCCCGTCTGAACGCACAAGGCGACAGACGGGCGTTTCAGTGTTTGTCCGGGATGTTACTCCCTGATTATTTTGCCGGACAGGCTTCCGCCTTCTCTGCTTTCCAGTTTCCAGAAATAGACGCCGCTCTTCAGTTCGCGACCGGCACCATCGCGACCGTCCCAGATAAGTTCGTAATCCCCGCTCCTGACCAGATCTCCGGCCAGAAGACGCCTCACCATGCTGCCATTTGAATCAAAAACCGACAACTCTGTGTGAGAATCAATGCCAATCGAGAAGCGGATGACCACCTCTCCGGCAGACGGGTTCGGGTAGATCAGTTCGTCTGTATAACCGGCGTTCCAGAGCACAGGTGCTCCGGTAGACAAAGAATCATAACAATTGGTTCTGCCGATATAATAGGTGGCCGAAACGCCCCGGTTTTTCCTCACAGGTGTTTCATTCTGCGGTAAATAGGCCCTTACGTATTCGGTTTTAACGCCATCGGGACTTACGCTCACGCGCAGGTGTCCCGCATTGGGCAAAATCTGTCCTTCAAAATAGCCGTAAGCCGCCGCCTGGTTGGCATTCAGGTAGTTGGGGTGACTCGGCTGCGGAGTTTCCTGATATACCAGACAGTCTTTTTCCTGTTTCCCGAAAAAATGGTCATGTCCGTGAAAAAATATGTTAACCCGATTTTCTCTCAAAAGCTCTTTTACAGGTTTGTACCAGCCGGGCCTGTTCGCTGCCCATCCGTCTGTACCATCGAGATTATTTCCGCCCCACTCATATTTGTCAGCATACTCTGTACCGCCTCTTCCATCTTTGTCGCCACCAACCAGCTGGTGCATGAAAACAAATTTGAAAGTGGATGTACTTTGCTCCAGGGTACTTTTCAGCCAGTCGTATTGCTCCTTGCCAAGTGTCCAGCGCCAACCGGTGAGCGAGTCGGGTTTGGGCTTGGTGTACCAGTACGGGTCAAGTACCACGAACAGGGCATCCCCCCACTCCCACGAGTAGTAGTTCTCCCGGATTCCGACAACAGGATGGTCGGCCTGAACCACAAAGGTGAATGGCCTCCCGGCCGGCCGCTGTGTCTGAAAGGTATGTACCGGTCGTACCGTGTAATCCGGCGCTCCGGGTGACCGGTAACACACGCGGTAAAAGTATCTCCTGTCGGCCTCCAGATTGTCAATAATTATCTCTGCAGGATCGTCTTTCAGAAAAAGTTGCCAGGGTGTCTGCTGATCCAGACTTCCCGGACTGTTGCCATACTGAACGCACATTTCAATGTTTTCGCTGTAAAACATCTGCACGGTAATGCTGTGATCTGTAGGTCGGCCCAGCAATTCCCCGTGAACTACATTGGCTGCGGCCGGCGGGGGTGGGGGAGCTGTTTCGTTTGAACGCACCAGCAATACCCTGTTCCGGTTGGTCTTGGTATCGTAACTGACCACTCCGAACCGGGTATCCATCGTCCAGGCTCTGGAGGGCTGATTGTTCAGCGTGGTGGATGTCCAGTATCTTCCGGAAATGATGCCCTGTACAAAGTCTGTGTTGACGGATGGCTGGCTTCGGAGTTCATCATTCAGCGATTCCAGTTCTTTTACGTTGGGCAATCGCCAGTCGTCCTTGCCGTCCAGGACGAGATTTTCCGCCCGCATCAGCGCATCCTCCCAGGTGATGGTGTCGGGTGAAGCAACGGCCTGCCACTCCAGTCGCGTTATCTCGTCGGTTACCGTACCGCCGGTTACAGTGAACTGCTGCGGTACAGGCATGGGAGGCTGTACATCACGTACTGCCCGTACATGGATTTTTTTGATGCCTCCTGCGCTCACGGTTTCTGTTTTCAGGTGGTTGCCGATTCCGCCCCCGGCGTTGGTTACCCATACTTTACTGGCATTGCCCACCTGGCGTTCACTGCTCCACCAGTACTCTGCACCCGTGTTGGTGAATGCCGTTCCATCAAGCGCCGGGTTGCCGGTTCCGTGATTCAGGATGCTGAATGCTTCCTGCGCGGTGGGAAGTCGCCAGTCGTCGTAGCCGCCCAGCCGCCGGTTGTCCAGCTGTATTCCACGTGATAAGTCTGTCCGTTTCTGGTATAGGTGAGGTCGTATCCGTTGCCGGCGGGATTGGCCTGGAACCCGGTAATGGTTGCACCGCTGAGTGGTGTGAGTGATGGCCGTACGGGTTGTGCCGCAGCTTGCGGGATAATCTGAAGGGTGGCGTCTTCGGTCACTTTTCCCACCATATTGCCAATCATGTAAGGTGCACCCGAAGTACCGTGGTAGTGATATACGCCGGCCGCATCGAAGTGGCCGTGGTTGGTGTCAAGCGGTAGCATGGGAGCTCCGTCGGGCTCCAGACTGCCGTATATGGCAAATCCGTCCAGTGCGAAGGCAATCGGCAGGATATCGGGTGTCTGGGCATCCAGATGCAGTGGAGCTGTGTGGTAGTGGTAGTCGTCGGCCCGGCCGCTGTGTCCTCCCCACTGGTCAAGTTGTCCGTCGAGCAATGCATCCACCCCGGTATTGGTGTACGGATTGAAAATGGGGATTCCGTTGGCTGCAATGGCGACTGCTCCGCGCAGAAAATGTTGCTGGTTAACCGGAACCGGTACGTCGGCCAGAACAGGATTGAGCGGAATCTGCCACGCGTTGTTTCCGGTATAGCACTGCGGTGTTGGTACCTGCTGTTGCCATTTGGTGATACCGACCATCATGTTGTGTGTAGTGGGAAGTCCGTTTGACTCTACATAGAACCAGTTGTTGTCCCATCGCGTGGCAATATGTGGTTTGAACTGAGCAAAGGCCGAGTCAATAAACAGCGGATCGGTTCCCAGCAGCCGTTCGGCAGCACCGTTTTTAAAGGAGAACAATAGTAATAACGAGCCCAGCACGGGGGACAGCATCCATTTGCCGCGTTTTTTCAACATAAAAGGAAGCAGGATGGCCCCTGTTGCAGCCCAGAATGTCAGTAATACCCAGGGAGCCTGTTCATTGGATTGTTTGCCGGTAGCCGGCTGTCTCACGGGTTGATTCAGCTGACTGATAACAGTTGCTCTTGCACGGATGTACGTCTGATCCTTGTCCTGAAACAATGAGAGCGGAGCGAATCGGACTTTCCCCGACGAGCTCTCCAGTAAGACGGTGTCGTTTCGTCTGTTCCTGCTGTCAGTATATATTGGCAAACGGGTTTTCCGTTTGTGTCAATCAGTTCTATTTTTCTGTCGGTTGCCCGGCTTATTTCCGTTCTTATTGTCACCCTTTCCCCTGCGGGGTTGGGGAATACTTCGAAAAAAGGGTCGTTGATACTATATCCGCCTCCTGTCGGTGTGGCGCGCGCGCCTTTTTTGTAAGTATGACGGATTTCGCGGTTTTTGTTTGTTCCGAGGGTGTCTTGTGGTAACCATGCAGCAACATAGTCAACCGTTACACAGTCTGGATCAACCCTGACGCGAAGATGCCCCGATCCGTTGAGTTTGGTGCCTGTGTAGGCATCTCCGTTGTCTGTTACACCTATATTATATGATGAGTCACTTGGCATGGGAACTTCCTGATAAACAATCCCGGTAAACATCCAGGATCACAAAAAGAGCATCACCCTAGGTAAAAGCGTAATAGTTTTCGGGAAGCCCGATATTCCAGGGCTCTTCAGTAAGGTTGCCGCTGTAAAAGTCATTGGGTACCGGATTGGGGTAGTAAAACTTCCGCCACAGTGTACCATATACTGCAATATTATCGGGGGGATTCTGGTCAAGCCAGTAGCCGCTCTCGCCTTCGTGGTTTCCCAGACAGAACAGGAATGGCATGGAGTGACATACCTGACCGAGGTACTGCCTGCAGACCAGGTGTAGTAACTTCATGTCTTCGCTGGTCGTCTCGAGTGGAGTGTGGTCGTCGCCAAAAGTATCACCGAGAGAAATCATGAAATCCGCCGAGTCCCGTGCCTGATTTTGCAGGTATATCTGATAAAGGCCCCGGTAACCCTTTTTATCATACAGATGCTCATCAGCTTCAATGACAAATGTAAATGAACTGCCCGTTGCCCGCTGTGTGTGAAATGTCCGGACAGGACCGTACTGAAAATTCTGCGCACCCGGGTTCCGGTATGCCGTGCGAAAAAAATAACGGGTATCGGGAAGCAGGGGTTGCAGATCGCTTACAACGGGTGTGTCGGCTGTACCGGTTGTAACAGGTGTTGACTGACCCAGATCCGACTGGGTCAGACCATACTCAATTTTAACCTCTCTGGCCTGCGGGAAGAGTACACTGACAGTAACGGAGTGGTCAGTTGGTCGCCCAAGGATTTCGTTATAGTTCTGGCTATTCGCTACCCCAAGGTATGTACTTAGCAGTACAGGCAAAATCTGCCTGATTTGTAGTTGGAACATGCTCTTTTGTTTTAGAGCTTGTTCAGGATTCTCTCACCGAGTCAAAAACGGCTCATTTTTCGCCATTTTTCACCTTTTTTCAGTTACGTAGCACCGGCTATGCGCCTTCAAAAATGCAAAAAATGACAAAAAATCAGCTTGTTTTTGCCAACGGCAGAGAATCCTGAACAAACTCTTAATAATTTGGAATGATTTTTGTTAAAAAGTATGCAGTGATTTCTTTTTGTGAACTGACAGAGGTGTACAGATTTCATTGCTTGTGTCTTTTGTTATTTACAGGAAGGGTTGCAAATGCCTGTCTTTAAAATTTGTTTTTTTGACAAAAAAAAGACCGGATAAGTACAATTACAATACTTTTCAGTACCTTTGGGCCTGCACAGTGTGATTTCTGACAGTCATTTCACGACATAATAGTTTATAATATGTCTATCTTCTTGATTGTCAGTTTTTTAATCCCGTTCATTGTGCATTCCCGAGTTTCATTTAATCAGGCGTAATCACTTTCGCCTATTGTTTTAATAATGTCGGATAGCATGGAAGGCGTTTGCGAAAGTTCAAATGTTTCCGTTCCTCGTCATGAAAAGAAAATGTTCACATGAATACGCGCCATACACTGGCTGATTCGCTTTCAGGCTCGCCCATGCACGGGTGGGCTGTTCCTGCATTATGCAAGCTGGTGTTCTTCGGTGTTGTTTCAGTTGTCATTTCATAAAAGGCAAACAGTCAATATGAAAAATTTTACTATGCAGTATTCTTCCACATCACGCTTCTTCATGAGCGTGCTACCGCTTGTTCTCTCTCTCTTCGTTTTTCTGGGCAACAGTTCAGCAAACACACCTGTTGGAGTGAACACTGCTGTTGTTCTGACAGGCAACACTTTTTACGTGAGTCCTTCAGGTAATGACAGCAACCCCGGCACTCTGGCGTCGCCCTTCGCGACTATTCAGGCTGCTATCGCCGCTGCAACTTCCGGGGATGCCATTGAAGTGGCAGCTGGTACGTACAACGGACCGATTACCGTGAACAAGAAACTGGATATCAATGGCGCTGGAATAGGTTCCACTATCGTCGAGGCAACTGGTGGTACTGCATTCACCTACATGGCTGCTGCTTCCGGTTCGGGTGCAGCTGATCGCGCCAAGCTGCGCAATATGACAGTCAGCGGCTCCGGAAAGGGCCTCCGCGCAGACCAGCTTGTGAATTACTTTACCATAGAGAATGTAAAGTTCGATGGCTGTACCACCTATGGTATTCACATCAACAATACCTCCGGCTCTATTAGTGACTGGGCGATAACTGGTTGTGAGTTCGATGGTAACGGGACCGGTATTTACGGCTCCACCGCCTCTGGCATCAACGGTATATCAATCACTGGTTGTATGTTTCAGAATCAGGTGAACTCGGGTATTTATGTCGGACAGAGTTCCTCTGCGCCTGGTACGTGGAGCAATGTAACGATAAGCAGTTCTGTGTTCTCCGATAACGGAGTCTCCGGCGGCAGCGGCAACGGAGCCATCTATGCTGAAAAGCTTTCAGGAGCCACGATCACTGGTAACGTCATGACAGACAATGGTAATGCTTCTAATCCACGTGGTATCAGCATTAACCTGAAATACGGTTCTTACTCCAGTATTGTGATCAACAATAACACAATCGTTGAAACGCGTGCATTGCAAATTAACGGTTATGGTATCAACGTACAGGCGCGCAATGAGTCTCCGGATTATACGTCGCAGCCTGCATCCCTCTCCGGACTCGACATCTCCAATAACAATGTAACCGGTTTCGCTGGAGGCATAGTTATTCACAACGCGGTTGACTGGGCTTCGACGACCATCAACAATAACGCAGTTGTCAACTGTACACAGGGTATTGGCGCCGTTATTTACCCCTCAGGAAATACCGTCAACTCATCTGCTACGCTGAGTGTTCATGTCAACTCGATTACAGGTGCTACTTACACAGTGCTGAACGGTTCCACCAATGGTGCTTCGATTAATGCTGACTGTAACTGGCATGGTATTGCTACCTGCGCGGGCGTTGATGCATTGGTTGCTGCAGCACCTGATGTTTGTCCTCCTTACGGAACAGCCGGTCCTGTTGTTTATGCCAACTGGCTCAACAGCGGTACCGATACTGACGGCTCAGCCGCCGGATTTGTGCCTGCACCGGGTACCTGCACTGCAGGTCCAATTCCTACTCCTTCCATCACCATCACAGAAACCTCAGGTGTTACCAATGATGCTGTAATTTGCAACGGCTCCTCCGCTACCCTGACAGCAAGTGCTGGTGCTTCTTATGCATGGAATACGGGTGCTACTACTGCAGCCATTATTGTTTCGCCATCAGCTACCTCGACATACACGGTTACAGTGACCAACGCATATAGTTGTTCTTCCAATACCAGCAACGCTGTAACTGTTAATAACGCACCGTCGCTCTCGAATGTATCACCGCTGACAGGTACTATCGGTACCACTGTAGCGCTGGTTGGTACCAATTTTACCGGTGCCTCTCAGGTCAAGCTGAACGGAGTAAACTCTACTTTCACAGTTGTCAACTCAAACTTAATCAATGTCACCATGCCATTCGGTGGCACTATTCTGAATGCGAGTGTAACTACAGCCTGCGGAACTGCCAATATTTCAACAGGCGCCCTGACGGTAACTTCCTTCAGTCCTACAAGCGGAGCTGTGGGCTCAATTGTTACTGTTTCAGGAACAAACATGAACGGAGTAACCGGAGTAACAATTGGTAGTACTTCTCAGCTTGTTCTGTCCAATACTTCCAACTCAGTAAGTTTCTTCCTGATGCCTGGTTCACCTGCCGGACAGATTGTCGTCACAACAGGTACCGGAATGGCTACTTCATCTGGTATCTTTACTGTCACCGCCACTCCTGCTCCCGCGATTCAACAGGGAGCAAAGCGCGTAGGTACAGGCGCAACCGCCATTTCTCTTCAGGGCCAGTCAGTGGCTGTCAGTTCTAACGGTAATACTGCTATTGTAGGTGCACCAAACGATAATAACAACGTGGGCGGTGCATGGATTTTTGTTCGCACAGGTACTACCTGGACACAGCAGGGTGGCAAATTGGTTGGTACCGGCGCAGTAGGTGCAGCAAAACAGGGTTACTCTGTGGCTATCAGTGCCGATGGTAATACGGTAGCTATCGGAGGTAACCTCGATAACCTTGCCAACGGTGCAGTATGGGTATTCACCCGTGCAGGTATCACCTGGACTCAACAGGGTAGCAAACTCGTTGGTACGGGTAATACCGGATATGCCCAGCAAGGCTCCTCACTCAGCCTGAGTGCCGATGGTAACACACTCGCAGTCGGCGGTGTCGGTGACAATTCTTATGCCGGTGCAGCATGGGTGTTCACTCGCGTAGGTGGTGTTTGGGGACAGCAGGGTGCCAAACTGGTAGGTACCGGTGCAATTGGCAACGCTCGTCAGGGCTGCTCTGTGTCGCTGAGCTCTGATGGTAACTATCTCATCTCAGGTGGCTACAACAACAATGCACGTCGAGGTGCTTCATGGATATTTAACCGGGTAAGTAACGTATGGACTGAACAGGCTCAGCTCCTTGGTACAGGCGGTGTAGCAAGCCCCTATCAGGGCTATGCAGTAGCCATCAATGCCGATGGAACCACCGCTATTGTAGGTGGTCCGAATGACGTTGCAACGCTCACAGGTGCTGTATGGATTTTCACCCGCTCGGGCTCCACCTGGACTCAGCAGGGTGGCAAGATTACCGGTCCCGGTGCATCAGGCGCATCACGGCAGGGTGGTTCGGTAGCTATCAGCGCCGATGGTAACACTGCTGTCTGGGGTGGTTTTGGTGATGCAACCAATACTGGTGCGATGTGGGTGTACAAACGCTCCGGTAGCACATGGACGCAGCAAGGTGGTAAACTCACAGGTAGCGGTGCTACTGGTCCGGCCAAGCAGGGTACTTCAATCGCACTCAGCACTACGGGTAATACTGCTATCCTGGGTGGTCCTACAGATGCTTCCAATAAGGGTGCAGTTTGGGTGTATGTCCCCGGATCAAGTTCATCTTTCACATCTCCTGCAGTTGATGATCGTCAGCAGGAGGTAGCCTCCGTAACCGGATTCGCCCTCAATCAGAATATTCCGAACCCGACTGCTGATCGCACAACGGTTACCTTCACGTTACCGGAAGCTTGCTCTGCAGAGTGGCAGATAACCGATGTAAACGGAAGGGTGGTGTTTATGATGCAGAGAGAATATACTGCCGGTGAGAATGCCGAAACGTTCGACATGAGCAAGTACAACGGTATGTTCCGTTACACGCTCAAAACACCTTTCGGTGTCAAAACAAGAAATATGACGGTGATCAAGTAATTCCTGCTTCACCGCTAAAATAAAAAAGGCTCTGATTTTTCCACTGGAAATTTCAGAGCCTTTTGCTTTGGAGATACTGTGATGTAAAATATTCGACCGGATATGATCAGGGTTTTGAACAAGTTCTAAACTCAGCCCTTCAGTGCCTCCCGCGCAATAACCAGCTTTTGAATTTCAGAAGTACCCTCTCCAATGGTACAAAGCTTGGAATCACGGTAATATTTCTCGACAGGAAAGTCTTTCGTGTATCCATATCCGCCGAAAATCTGGACAGCATCTGTACTGACCTGAACGGATATCTCCGATGCGTAATATTTGGCCATGGCAGCCTGCCTGGTACACTTCAGGCCAGCGTCCTTGAGAGAACCTGCCTGACGGGTAAGCAGTTCCGCTGCTTCAATTTTGGTAGCCATATCGGCCAGTTTGAATGAAATACCCTGAAAGCTGGCAATCGGCTGCCCGAACTGGTGGCGCTCTTTTGCGTATTTCACGGATGCTTCATAAGCTCCTTTTGCGATGCCGAGCGCCAGCGATGCGATGGAAATACGACCCCCATCCAGTATTTTCATAGCCTGAATGAATCCTTCGCCCGCTTCACCCAGAATCTGCGACTGGTGAACGCGGCAGTTATCAAAAATCATTTCTGCAGTTTCACAGGCACGCATACCCAGTTTGTTTTCTTTTTTTCCGGCATGAAAGCCGGGAGTACCTCGTTCAACAATAAAGGCGGTCATGCCCCGGCTGTCGAGGAGCTCTCCTGTACGCGCGATGACAACGGCCACATGGCCACTCATGCCGTGTGTAATCCAGGACTTGGTACCGTTGATTACCCAGTGGTCTCCATCCCGGGTGGCTGTACACTGCATGCGCATGGCATCCGAACCGGTGTTGGGTTCGGTAAGTCCCCACGCTCCAATCCACTGCCCGGAGGCGAGTAACGGCAGGTATTTTTGTTTCTGATCTTCATTGCCGAACATCAGTATGTGGTTGGTACAAAGGGAGTTGTGGGCAGCCACACTCAATCCGATAGAGCCGCATACCCGTGCAATCTCGTCAATGATGGTGATGTACTCCTGATACCCCAGGCCTGCGCCGCCGTATTGCTCAGGAACGAGTACACCCAGAAAGCCCTGCTCGCCCATCCGGTGAAAAAGATCTTTGGGGAAGTACTGGGCCTCATCCCATTCCATGAGATGAGGCTTTATTTGCGATTCTGCAAAGTCGCGCGCACTTTGGCGGATTAACTGCAGATTGTGGTGCTGATCTGCTGATATAAACATGGTCAGAGCTGGTATATGATTGGTTGGTAAATGATATGGAAATTAACTCCTGCATGGAACAAAGATGATGGTTTTAGGTTCAAAATCAGGCTTTCTGATGATACTGCCGGTAAGTTCGCACCAGGTCAACACTAATTCCGAAATGAGCAGCTATGGCCTCATCCGAGGCGTTCTGGTTAACGGATAGATAGGAGGAGATATCCAGTGCCAGTTTAAGGCCTTGTTCTATACCTTGTTCTATACCTTGTTCTATACCTTGTTCTATACCTTGTTCTATACCTTGTTCTATGCCTTGTTCTATACCTTTTATGACACCCTTTCTGGCGGCAATGATTACCGCACTGTCCACGACACTTGCATGTTCCATCACACGGGCAGTGAGTTCCTCAACGGTAACGTCCAAGTCACCGCCATACATCTCTACAAACCAGTTGGAGGGCTGTAGTGATTTACTTTTAGGCATTCCTGTTGTCATTTCTCTAAGTTTTTGGTTAATCACTTTTGAATGGCCGTTGAGGTACACCAGTGTGGCCCCAGCTACCTCTTCTCTTTCTGATTTATCTCCAACATCCGCAAATGTAATGATTTTTTGCCAGTTTTCAAGCATATATTTATCATCGCGTCCGTGACGCAATGCTCTCAGCACATTCCATAAAATTCCGGGTTGCAGGCTGTCTAATCGCTCATCTTCCAATCGAGTTATATCTATAAAAACGTAATCGAATCTGAGTTGAAATGGAACAAGATGTGCGGATATTCCCGGGAACTGATTATCGGGAGTTTCTATCTGTAATGGTAACTGTCCGTGATATACAACAATGGGAAGTATCACTGAAGGAGGAAGTTTCTGCCGGGCCTCCCTTAGTCTGATTTGAACGATGTAACTTGCCAGTTGAGTAGTCAAAGGAAGAGTCGGTGACTCACTCTTGTGTTCAAATAGTATGGTTACCTTCAAATTATTACCATCTGTCGTTCGAGTTGTGTAACACACATCAGTGAAGTATGCTTTCAGTTGCCTGTCTACAAATGAGTCACTTGAAAGTTGCATATCCTGTAATTCTATCAGGTTTAATACATCTCGGGGAACTCCGAGTTGCAGTAAATCGCGGGCGATACTTCTGATATGCAGTACAAATCGGAAGTATCTGTCATGGATATGATGAATAGCGCGCGGGAACCGTTGTTTCTTTCGGAGAGGCATTGGTGGTTTTTTGAGGTGTACTGGTATTGATTATTCAAAGTTAACGTATTTTACCTGTAAATGCAAATTGAATTTGTGATTTTACCGATTCCCGAATGCACCGCTTCACTATCTTCGCACCCCAAAAAGTAACACACTATGTCCCTGGCTTCAGACACAAAAATCACCCTTACAGGCGATCTCGGCAGCGGAAAAAGCGCTGTTTCCTCTATTCTATGTGAAAAAACAGGGTTTGAATATCTGTCAACGGGCCGTATTCAGCGAAAAATAGCGGAAGATATGGGCATGGATACGCTCGAACTGAACCGCCTGGCTGATACTGACCCCAGTATTGACGAGCGAATTGACAGTGTTTTTATCTCGCTGGCCAACGACCCCAAAGGATATGTAGTGGATAGCCGAATGGCATGGTTCTTCATCCCGCGCTCCTTCAAAGTGTATCTGCAGACAGACGTGCGCGTGGCCGCACAGCGAATTATGAATGATCCTGACCGGAACCGCGAGCAATATGCCAGCGAGGAGGAGGCTGTAGAAAAAATTCTGGCCAGAAAGTCCAGCGAAAATGCCCGGTTTCTGAACAAATACGGCGCTGATTGCGCCGATTTGAATAATTTTGACCTGGTGATTGATACCACCAGCCGTACCCGTGAGGAGGTAGCTGAATTGATTCTGCAGGCCGCTGGTGCCTGATCAGCCTTTTGTTACGAGCATCACGCGCTCGCCTTTCTCCAGGGCGCATTTCCAGATTCCGTCCTTCACACCGATGTTGCTCCGTTTGCCCAGGGCATACCAGTCGCCTGGTGGCACAGCAAGTACCAGCTGACCACCCTGCTCCGCCATGATTTTGATGTTTTTGCCATATTCAGCAGACACCAGAAATGCTCCCTCCGATCGCAGGTTCCTGAAGGACACACCGCTTCGCCAGTCATCCGGTATCGCAGGAAATATCCTGACGATGCCGTTCTGACTCTGAAGCAGCATCTCCAGTACCCCGGCAGCACTGGCAAAGTTACCCTCCAGGGTGAAGGGATCATAGGTGAAGGAGGAGTACCCCTTGCCCGACTGATCGCCGTTCAGGTGGAATGAATTGGCCGAAACAAATGAAGAAGCAAAAATACGAAGTGCCTCGCGTGCGCCCTCGCCGTCGCGCGCCCTCGCGCGCAGGTTCGCAAGCCAGGCCCAGGAATATCCGCACCACTGCGATGGGCCTACTGAATCCAGTAATGCCAGTGAACGCCTGATAACTGTTCTGTCAGCCTCTTTGTTCCAGTCCACAAGCCCCAATGGATGTATCGCCATCAAGTGTGAAAAATGCCTGTGACTCGTTCTGTAACTCAGTCCCGGCGCAAACTTGAGCGCGCCATCCGGTTCCAGTGCGTATCCCGGCAGCTCTCTGCTCAATCCGAGCCATTTTTCCGACTCGTCCGCAAGTCCCTGCTCTTTGGCCAGTTCGGCAGTTTTCTCAAACACAAAACGGGTGAGCGACAAATCGTAGTTGGTCCAGGTGTCCGCAAACCAGGCACTGATGGAATTGTCGTTGATTTCAGGTGACGACGACAAAGGTAGTACCCTGACTCCCTCCGAATTTTTACTGGTTACTTCCGACAAGTGGGTGGCTACATCGCGCAGGAATGGCCAGCCGTGTTGCTGCAGCCAGTCGCGGTCGCGGGAATATTGCCAGTGCTGATAGTAATGCAGTGCGCACCACGCCGCAACTGTCGGTGAGCACGAGTATTGTATCCATCCACCCATTTCAGTGCCATCAAAGGTGGATACACCCGGTATGTTGAGCCCTGATGTGCCAAAATATTTTCGGGTGTATGCTCTGTGGGCTTTTTCGTTTCTGTCCAGATGATTCAGATAACTCAGTCCCTCCGGTAAATGATTGGATGTGCAGGCCGGCCAGTAACTCATCTGTGTGTTCAAATCATGGTGCAAATCGCCTTTCCAGGGCGGCAGGCGACCATTGTCGGCTGTCCAGATGGCCTGCAGACTGATCATAGGGCCATTCTCACGGGCAGTACAGCCGAACTTGTACATATCCAGATAATACTCCCGCTCAATCAGTGTATCCGGAATCGAAACGGACGATTTCGACCAGTATTCTTCCCACCACGCTGCAGAAGCCGCCTGTGAGGCATCAAAGCCGCGCCCGATTGCCCTTTTTACCAATTTTTCGGCCTTCAACGCACTCTTCTGTCCGGGCTGCTGACTTGATATACTCCATACGCCCTCAAAGTCACCTCCTGCAGTTTTCTTCACCGTCACTGAAATTTCATAGTTGAATCCTCCCCAACCCGCCTGTCTGTATGTCCACACCCCTTTTTTCATAACAGGCTCTCCCTGCGTGTAGCCCAGTCGGGCCAGATCGCTTCCCTGTACGGAGTTGCCATTATCTGATTCTTTCGGAGCTCCGTACTGTGGCGCCAGTAAGCGCATGATATCTTCCGGATTCCCGAATCCGTGGCATCTGAACCAGCCTTCCTGTGTGCCCGCGTGTACGAAGGTCTCGAAGGATTTACCATCGGCCCAGCGAATAGTGGCAAGCCCGCTGGCAATATTCAGGGTGATTCCGTTTTTCTGCAACGGACCTTCAACATGGAACTCCAGCGCTCCGCCGGGTAACTTGGTGGGCCCTGCCTCTCTTTCGTAAGGTGCGTCGAAGTATTCCTGTACTATGCCGTATTCTCCTTTTTTTACCTGCCCCGCTACCCATTTGTAGTTGAACTCAGGGCGATCCAGTCCTTTCATGGGGCGTAAATCCCACAGATCGGCACGGTCGAGGGCCAGTCGCAGGCGACCGTCTTTTTGCCATACCAGACAGCCAATCGTACCGTTACCCATTGGCAGTCCTTCGTTCCATTTCCCCGGAATTTGGTCGAAAACAAGGTTATGCCTCGATTCGGGCTGGGCCGCGAGTACGGCCGGTAGCAGAAAAACAAGCAGAAATCTCATAATAAAGGTGGATTTAATCGGAATTAACCGGTGTTCTCTTTTCCGGGCCGGCCAGGAGAATAGGCTTTTTCAACGCTTTCGTTGAACTGTTCGTAGGTTTCGGCCGGTATCTTGTGGCGTATGGACTGAAGAAACTGCCTCAGTTTGAGGTATTCACTTTCGTTCAGCACACCGTCTTCCATGAACGCTTCAAAAAGTTCGGAAAAGTTCTCACTGACGTTTCGCGCAAACTCAATCCGTTTTACCTTGTCTTCAACAAATGCCATGAAGTACAGCCCCTCGGTATAACCCAGTTTGCGTTTCAATACCAGATTGTCCACTTCCTCCTTGATATGGACCAGCCTGCGCGCCGCCACATCGGCACTGATCTGCTGTTCTTCAAATTTCTGAAACACCTGTTTGGCTTTTTCACCGTACCGCCTGATCAGTAACTCTCTGCGCCTGTACACGAGGTATCCCACGAAGGCTGTCAGCAGCGCTGTGGCAGCAACCATGGTAATTTCCACCAGATAGCCCGTGTCCTGAAGGAACTGTACCTGTCTGGCCAGAAAACTGGTGCGGGGCATCAGGCCATTTTCTCTGATGGTATGCTCAATATCATCAAAGTCGCTCATTCGGAGCTGTTTGTCGGGCTTCAGTGCATTCAGGTGGCTGATGACGGTCTGTTTCATTTTGCCCCGGTCGTCCGGATGGTAACAGGCACGCAGATTGGTGCCTTGTCCCATCTGGAAGCCGCTGCCGAATCTTTCCCTGAGCAGCTCGTTGATTCGTATGAAATAGAAAACAAAGGCTCTTTTATTTTCTCTGCTGTGGAAGGCATCGGCTTTTATTGAATCGAGTATTCCGTTTTTATACTGCCACTCCAAAACGGCTAACAATTCCCGTGGATTGGGATCCAGAATATACTGGTTACCAAGGCGCTTGAAGTGCTCTTCGTTGAATTCTGTTTTTGAACCAGGCCCCAGATGTGTGACGGAAATCAGATGGAAGTTCTCGGGCATCGTAATACGAACGCCATTGACCTCCATATCAACCCTGCGGGAGCTGAGCGCCTCCCAGAGTGTAGCACCAAAAAACGTTTCGGGATTGATTTTGTCGAAGTTGTCCACCACCGCCACGTAACGGCGCTCCGGATACTGCCGGCATTTTTCCCAGAAATCAAGCAGTACTCCTGGCACAAAACGACCCTGTTCATCCTCTGATCCGATATATTTTTTATGGTACTCCATATCGAACCCGGGGGCACAGTCAATGGACAGCACTCGTTCGGCACTTCCTGCTATCAGATTCGCAGCCCTTTTGGCCTGTTTGGTAGCTCCCGTTCCGGTGACTCCGGAAATTACAATACGCTGATTGCGGGAGGCTGCCAGCGTCAGGGCTTTGAAAGCCTTCCATTCAATGTTGGCTGGCACAGGTTGATTAACCAGATGCAGACCTGTGGTGTCGCCCCGGTGATGTTTGACCCGGTGTAGTTCGCAGTACAGCCACTGCAGTGAGTCGGGTACATCTGCAACAAGCCGGGCCTCCTCCTGTAATAATAATCCGCTCCTGATCCACAGAGGGTCCTGCTGCTCCCGGGTTCCAAACCACAGAAAAGCTACTCCCACAGGGAGGAGTAGCAACCATGTATATCTGTATGAAAAACGGGAGGCCAATTTGTCTGGTTTGATCAGTTTTTGGGCCCCAAAATCAGCCTGACCGGGGGTGCGCTGTGTCCGTCGGTACTCAAACGGCAGAAATAAATACCTGCCGGCAGACGCTGACCGGAGTCATCACTACCGTTCCAGCGCAGTTGCTGTGTTCCTTCACTTTGCTCCTGATCAGCCAGTGTGCGTACAAGTTGCCCCATGCGATCGTACACCTGCGCCCGTACGCGCGCGTCCGAGGCGAGGTAATATTTTAATACGGTCTCTTCCGGGAATGGATTGGGTGTGGCCGACATAACGCTGATTTCAGCCGGGATATCTTTAACCGCTGACGATGCGACTGTTATCCGGCTGAAGTAAACATCCTGTCCACCGGTGAACGTGGCTGCCCAGGCAAGACTGGCCCCGCCGTTGTCTGAGATCATCTGGAAGTAGTCGCCCATTTTCTGCTGAATCGGCCATCCGATGTGCGGATCAAATGACTGCGACATGCGCTGGTTGGGCGACCAGGTTTCTCCGCCATCGGTAGAATAGGAGTAGTAAAGTGAAGATAAAACGGTACCCGGATTGTCCCGTGTGTCGAGCCAGGCTACATCTATGCGCCCGTTCGGTGCTACCGACATGGCCGCCATCCATTGCCAGGCAGGAGCCCCGTTGTCGTCATTGATACGAAGCGGGGCGCTCCAGGTTTCTCCGTTGTCAGCGCTCCGTATAAACATAATTTCTGACGGGTCAGATCCGTCGGCCGGTATAACAGGCTGTACCTGATATATTTGTCCGAAAAGCGGACCAGGAGCGTAGTTCACGGCAATCCAGTTCTGTCCCTTCAAGCCCGCAGGATTGGGGTCCTGACCTTGCCACTGACCGGGAATATATCCGCCGATATCAATAGGAATAGCTGTTGGCTCCCATTCGGTGGACTCATTCTCATTTTCTGCGTTGGAGGAACGGGCAAACGAACCATCGGCTCCTGAAACGTACAATGTACCGTCAGGGGATACTGCACAGGTTCCCCAGTACACCTCCGGTGATATGCGGTTGCAGGCTTCATACGTATCACCCTCGTCTGTTGACCTGGTGAAGTTGTTGTCCGGACAGGCGGAGTAATAGGAGGTCCAGTGCTCATAAATATTACCCTTGCCCGGTCCGTCTGTCTGGTCTATAACCATCCATTGCTTGTCGCCACCGATGGCGTATGGCCCATCGTCCCAGGTTCCGAGTCCGGTAGAGCGATAGACATTGCAACTGAACTCGTCGTTGTTGCTCAACGTGAGGCTGTTGTAGTAAAACCGGCCTTCTGCATCGGTGGCCAGCACCGGATCAGACCTGAATACACCCGGATTGATAGACCCCGGAAATGTCCAGTGCATACCTCCATCAGTACTGTAGGCAAAACCTGCCTGCCGAAAGCTGCTTTCAATATTGTCGAATTGCCTCCAGCCAATCATCATCTTGTTGGGCTCCACCGGACTGATGGCGATGGAGGGTTCGTTGGCGGCATCATTCAGGATGTTTTGTCCGCTGGCATTTACATTGACTTGGACAGTCCAGATGCTGGCCCCCGAATAGTTGTATGCCGGAGAAACTGCCGGGTTTTCCGGAGAGGCTGGCGGCATGTATGGATCTGTGGGTATCTCCAGGTGTTGCTGGGAAAAAGCCGTTTGAACAGAAATTGCCAGGAGCAGCAGGAGTTGTCCTGCGGTTTTGATGTGACGCATCGGAAACTGGTTTTTTTATGAAACAGCAAAGGTAAATAACCGTCCTCTGATTCATGCCTGTCATCTCCGATTTGCATGATATAAACATTTAATATTATAGTGGCCAGAAGGGGAATGTCGTTCCGGCTTCAAATCTTGTTTTTTCTGCGGGCAATTCCAGGAAACCTCGCGCGCTCAGCAGACTGGAGTAATCGCCTGATCCCTGATGCCTGAGCGGAGTGGCGGTAAGCAGTCCGTTGTCGGCAATTTGGAGTGAAGCCTGACTGAAAAGGGTCAGGCCGGGCTCAAAGACAATCTCTTCAGCAAGTACAACGTGATACACCGGAGCCGGGAGCCCCAGTGAAAGCTCCAGCCAGGGCTTCACATACCGGAGCATACAGGCCATGGTAGAAACCGGATTTCCTGGCAGCGCAAACACGGTTACAGCATCTTTTTTGCCAAACCAGAAGGGTTTCCCCGGCCTTTGCCTGACTCCTTTTATCAGTTTTTGTACACCAAGTTTTGACAGGACATCCGGGATGTAATCGAATTTCCCGGCCGAAATACCGCCGCTTGCAATGATGACATCATACGATTCCAGTGCCTCTCCGAGGGCTGCTCTTATCTGCTCCGGATTGTCGGGCAGGTGAAATAACCCGGCCTCAATACCGTATGGCTGAAGAATTGCGTGGCATACGTAACTGTTGGATCGCCTGATCTGATTCGGTTGCGGCGTCTCGTCTATATCAACCAGTTCGTTACCGGATGAAAATATGGCCACCCTGGGCGGCTTCACAACCAATATCCGGTGACAACCGGCCGAAGCTGCAATGCTTGTTTCAACCGGACCAATACGCCTGCCTGCCTGCATCAATATTTCTCCGCGGCTTCGGTCTTTCCCTTGCAGATGTATGTTCTGACCGTGTTTTACCTCTCCGTTCAGAATAGCCACTCCTCCTTCCAAAAGTAGCTGTTCATAGGGTATTACTGTATCAGCGAACGGAGGAAGGGCGGCTCCGGTCATAATCTCCACACAGGTACCGGGGGAGATGTTTGCCGGACTGACTTCGCCGGCACCAATAATACCCGAAACAGGGAATTTTCGGGTTCCGGTCTGATAATCAGCGTACCGGATTGCGATTCCGTCCATTGATACCCGGTTGTAGGGAGGAATATCCCGGTCAGCACGCACTTCCTGCGCGAGCACGCGCCCCTGCGCACGCGGGAGCGGTACATATTCTGTCTCGGGTGAAAACAGATGATTGCTTACAATATCCCAGGCTTCAGTGACAGTCAACATAGTCATCGCAATTCTGCGGCATATCCGTCGCAGGGGAAGATTAGCCAGGTGTCAGGCGCCATCAGGTTCCTGTCTTTCCACACTTTTCTGACCCACATAAGGGCATTTTCATGTTCCTGGGCAATGGATTGCCATTTTTTCATTCCTTCAGCAAATTCGGCAAAGACAAAGACGGCAGTTTTGGGCCCGGAATCTACGCGCAAATCAGCCTCCCATTTCAATATTCGTTGCCCGAAAACAGCTTCTACCGGACTGGATGCGGTTATTGCCGCTCCCGGGTATTTACTGGCAATAAAAGCGCTGAAATCATCCCGTTGTTTTACCAGCTTGTCAACTGTGATGTGCTCACCCAGTTTTCTTATCTCAATCTGGTGTTGTGCAACAGCGCGTTTTTGTTCTCCTGACAGGGTTCCGTCAGTGCTGAGGAGCGACCGAAGTGCCTGTGTCAGTGCCGGATTATATTCCCCGGCAAACTCAATCCAGCTTCCCCATGAAACGGGTTCGCTCCATGCCGGTGTGATATCGGCAGGCACCTCCGAAGTAACAGAGATCTGTTTCTGAATCAGTCCGGTGTGACGCCCCTTTCGCTCTCCCGGAAATTCGGTGATGGTCTCTTCGGCAGTTATTTCACCCCATTCCCGTGGCTTGTAAGCAATTTCTGTTTCACAATGGAGCGGTTTGTTGTTGTGGTAGAACGGTGTCTCGGTGTTATCCGGATCCAGCGTCGGGGTTTCTTCATTTCCTTCGTTGAATACCCTGTTGAGCCATTTGGTGCTCTTCACAGTGGTTGGAAATACAAGATAGTCTCTCGGACGTGTGATACCTACATATAACAGTCGGGTCTCCTCTTCCAGTGCCTGTATGCTGGCAGCTTCCCACTCTTCAGTCTGCTGAAGTGTTTCTTCAAGATTGGTGCGCGCCAGCTGGTCGGAGTAAGGGTTTACCCAAAAGCGAAGCCACCGGTTTCCCAGGATATCATTCAGATCAGGTTTTTCTGCCTCTGACACCAGATTAATACCCCATATTTTCTCTTTCAAATTCTGATCCAGATGGTGGCATACGGTTACCGGAAACTCAAGTCCCTTGCTTCGGTGGTAGGTAAGTACTTTTACCGCATCGTCTCCATCACCCGATCCCTGCAAATCATTGCCGGAGGCCGAAAGCGTGTTAGTCCAGAGCAAGAACCCGCCAAGTGTGGCGGCCGAGTGCAGTCGCTTGCAGGCAGATTCGTAATCAAGGGCGTAGCGTCTGAGACGGTCCAGGTTGTCGAGTCGCTGATTGATATGTCCAAGTCTGGCAACCACCCGTCGCAAATCGAGTTCGGTAATAACCATTTCCAGTATCTCGGAGGCAGAAAGATCGGTGGTGTGCGACCGGAGCGCATCGAGTTTTTCCAGAAATGGATTCTTGTTTGCCCACCGGGAATAGTGCTCCTCCTGTTCGCGCCGGTGAAGGTACTCAAGCCTGTCGTTTACGATTTCACTCAGATCCATGGCGCCCGTGAGTAGCAGTATTTCTGCAATGCCGAGCGAATCAGATGCCGTAAGCAGGTATCGCAGGCAGGCGAGTGCCAGTCTGGTCTCTTTGGTATGCAGCAAACCGGCGCGACTGATGGATGCTTTCAGTCCCGACCGGTGAAGTGCTTCTGCAACCGACAGACAGCCGGCGTTGTTTCTGCACAAAACGGCTATGTCTCCGGGCCTGACAGGCCTGCTCTCGCTTCTTTCCTTATTATATATGTGTGGTGCTCTTTCCAGAAAAATCCGGATCTGGTCGGCAATGCAGTTGTCCAGCCAGGGGGAACCAGGCGCCTTGCGTTCATCCGACTCAGCCCTGAAATGCCAGTGAATTAGTGCATTACCAACTGTCGGTAGTTCCCTGTCGGATGAAAAAGCGGGTTCGAGCACAATCTGCTCTTCTGGTAATGCAGTGAAAGCTTTCCTGAAAACAGCATTGGTGGCATATACCAAATCAGGGCGACTCCGCCACGACTGCCTGAGGATATCCTCTGACTTAACACCACCTGTTGCTTCTATCACTGCCTGCATGAGAGCGGGTTCCGCTCCCCGAAACCCGTAGATACTCTGCTTGGGATCACCCACCCAGATAGCCTGATCGGCTATTTCACTGAGCTGGAGGAATATGTCAAGTTGAATCGGGGAGGTATCCTGAAATTCATCTACCAGCAGCAGACTGATGCAGCCGCGCAGGGCCTCTCTTACATCTTCACGGCGCAGGAGCCTGCTCACTCCCGCCTCCATGTCGGTATAGTCAATCAGTCCGCGCTTTTTTTTGTACTGCTCGTACTCCTCGAGGGCGTCGGAAGCGATATCAAAAACCAGATCCATATAGCCCCGGATATCCTCTCTGAACTGAGGATGTGTATCATGGCTCCGGGCAAAATCGGTCAGGTCCGCAATCAGATCCCTGCTTTTGGCGCCTACCGTTAATTTACCGAGTTTTGCCCATTCGTACCAGTAAAGTTCTCCCCGGAATTTGAGTTGATTGGCCGTAGCACGCAGGTTTTCAATGCCGTCTCTGGTAGTTTTGGTAGCATCAGCGGTGTTCTCTTCCAGAGCAGCTATGGTCTGGTCTATAGCCGAAAGCAGCCGGTTGTTCCACACGGTGGTGTTCGTATTTGCAACCTGTGGAAGCAAGCGTTCGAAAGACTCCCACGACAGTTGCTTGCTTCGCTGTAATACCTCCTTCGGGAAATTGTTTGCACGGGCTACCCCGGTTATTTCCATGATATCGCGTCGCCAGTCGAAAGTGCCGCCGTATGATTTTTTGGTCAGTCCGAGCCGTTCGGCCAGCTGATTCATCCTTTCCGTGCGCTCCTGCGTGAGCACCTGCGCGAGTGACTCGTTGAAAATACGCTGCTCATCACCGTCAGCTATAATTTCGACCAGCGGAGATACACCTGCCTCAAAAGCAAAACGCTGCAGCAGACGGGTTCCTATACTGTGTACGGTACCGATGAGTGCCTCGCCAAGTTCACTGGCTTCCACTGTCATGCCGTTTTGCAGCAACTTGAGTCTGACCCGCTCCTGCAGCTCGGCGGCAGCTTTTTTGGTAAAGGTGGTGGCAATAATACCGGAGGGCCTGACGGTTCCCTTCTTCATTAAATCGTACATGTCGCCTGTCAGGCGGTGGGTCTTGCCGGAACCGGCGCCGGCGGATATTATTTTTATATTCACAGACAATAGAGATGGGGATGTTGACGGACAAATATAGCCTGAAAAAATGGTAACAGAACGACAGACAGCATTCTGCGCAAAAAAAAACGCCCCGGGCCGTAGCACGGGGCGTTGGAATAAATAGTTTCTCAACTGCTTAGAGCTTGTTCAGGATTCTCTGCCGTTGGCAAAAACAGGCTGATTTTTTGTCAGTTTTTGCGTTTTTGAAGGCGCATAGCCGGTGCTACGTAACTGAAAAAAGGTGAAAAATGGCGAAAA